>WNFF01000306.1_pt1 | contig 49081 bp, 43 predicted proteins | sample 5400441 | NCBI WGS metagenome assembly WNFF01 (sample SAMN13153345, study PRJNA577476) | soil metagenome | isolation source: 120 cm saprolite under Douglas fir tree site 2 hole 3 replicate 1 | place: USA:California | collected 2015-04-18 | reverse complement strand
GAAGGCGATGCTGGGGCTCGGCCCGGGCTCGATCGCGTACGAGAGGCTCGCCGCGTAGCGCGAGAGGAGCCAGGACTGGGTGGCCGACGTGCGGAGCTCATGGTAGGCGACGGAGGTGAGGCCGCCTACGCAGAGGACAGCGACGACGGCCAGCTTGCGCCAGCGCGCAGACCGACGAGGCGAGGCTTCCAGGCTCTGCGAAGAGACGACGTCGTCCATATGCCTACCTGATCGTGAAGGCGGGCGGGCTACCACCGAGCTCCAGTCCGGGGCTCGCGTCAACTGCTGGTTCGTCGGTGACTGTTCTTTATAGCACGCCGCGGCGGGACGTCAATCGACGTGGCGGAGTTCCTCGAGGATTGCCAAAGGCCTCGTGGAGCACGAGGACACCCGATGCGGGTCGGTCGGGAACCGGCTGGGCAAAATAGGGACGGGTACACAGGGGACCCATCTCGTCGTGATGTTGCTATGCTCGCCCTGGGCGACAGCGCTCTCCGAAAGGAGGCCGACGCCATGACATTGGTGGGATGCGACCTGCACACGCGCATGCAGCAGGTGGCCGTGCTGGACACTGGCACGGGGGAGGTGAGCGAGCACCAGCTCAGCGCTCGTTAATCGGCTCGATCTTCCTGATGTCTCTTTGCTCGAACTCTGTGTCACCTGCGGTGACCATCCTATCGGCAGCCACTACTACCTCGAAACTGTTGGCGCAAAGGACGCCTACGCAAACTGTCATAAGGAGCTTACCCTTCTGGGTGCATTCTGCAGCATAGAATCAGACCGTCACCGTATCACATTTTCACTCCGAGGAGGGTAGAGTCCTCCGAATCTGTAGGGAAATTCAGTAATGGACCGGCGAGCGTTCATCGGCAGTCTGACCGGCAGCCTGCTCGCCGCATCGCTCGCCGCCGACAAACTCGAAAGGGTCCTTCAAGGAAGCCCCAGTCCTCTAGTCGAGTTGTTCGCCGGGGTGGTGCTTGTCGCTGTGGGGGCGTTGAGCGGCTGTGTTGTTGTCCCAGCGGAACCTCCGTACGCCGGGCATGTTCCAGCCCCCGTCGTCATAGGCCCGCCCGTGGTCATCGCGCCAGCCCCGTACTATTGCTGCTACCACTATCCGTACGGCTACGGTTACGGCTACCACTACGGCTATCGGCGGTGGTGAGCCTAAACGCTCGGAGGAATTCCAACCGAAGGGATCCTGGTCGGATGTGCCTCGGTAAGCACGCGTCGGATAAGTTTTAGTACTGGTCCAGTCTGCTGGTCCGACAGGACAATCGTCACCTCAGTCCGCCTATGGTTCGATCGTTGTCTGACCTTCACGAGGAGGCGCTCGTTGGCAAAACTCGAAACGGTGATCAAAAAGACGATTGCGCGAGGAGCCCGGAGGGAAGTCCGGGTGGTTGTCACGCCACTGCGTCGCGAGGTCATCCGGCTCCGGCGGAAGGTAGGGGAGCTGCACGGGATGGTGACGATGCTGCGCCGGAGCACGAATGGCTGGAAGCGGCTCATGGAAGCTGCGCCATCAATTCCGCAGGTGTCCGAGGAAGACGCGAAGGCCGCACGCCTCTCGCCTCGGCTGATAGGGAGCTTGCGACGGCGCCTTGGTGTCAGCCAGATGGCCCTGGCGCGGTTGGTGGGCGTGAGCGCACCAGCCGTTGCTCACTGGGAAGCCGGAGAATCGACTCCGACAGGGCAGAACCGGATGAATCTTGTGGCGTTACGGAGGGTGAGGAAGCGGGAGGTGAAGGAGTTGCTCGCGCGCAGGGTCAAGGAGACGGCATCGCGGAAGCGCCGGACTCCCAAGCGTCGCGTGAGGAGACCGCGCAAAAGATCGAAGCGATAGGCGGCGGCCTATAGGCGTAACGCGGTAGACTCTCGTTCGAGGTCAGCCGCGAACCCCTCATGTGTGTCTACTGCAAGGGAGCCCCCACCTGCGACCATGACCGCGACTCCTGTGCAGCGAGCCAGTGCGAGTGTTGCACCCTGTGCGGCCACGGCTCCACGGCGTTCCGGCCATATATACCCACACCGAGAAGTTTCACCTGGCCCCAACCGTGGACATGGCCCCAAGCAGAAGCCGGGAAAGAAAACCAACTCGACCGCATCGGGAGAAGACTAAAAAGACCCGATGAACTCCACGACTGAAGAATTCATCCGCCGAGCTGTCGCCAGTCTCCTTCGCCGCGAATACGCTGGCAAGTTCGTGTGTGCACCGTGTCTCGTCACACTGCTGCATGAGCGTATGCACCGAGGTTGGCGCAAGTCGGAGATTGAGCGGGCAATGGCCAAAGTGTTCCAGTCGCCCGACGCTCTGACATGTATGCCGACAATGATCTGTGCCGTCTGTACAAAAACGAAGCCGTGCCTCGGTTCGCCGCGTCGTTCAGCGTTATGAGCCCCAGACCAGGGAAAAGCGTCCCAGCTAAAGGCCGGCCTTAGCACGAGCGCGAGTATCCAGCTCATCCGCGACATTCTCACGGCCTGGCATCGGGCGGGCGCTCAGAGCATCGAATGGCCGGTTTGCCACGCTTGCCACGGCTACCGCGAGAAAGGGCCGCGAAAGTCCGTCTGCCGCGCGTGCAAAGGGACCGGCACGACGTTCCCCGGCTTTTGGTGGAGACTTCGGAAGGCGTGGAAGCGCTTCTGGATTTCTTGCTGAAGCCCGAACCTTTGGCGCCAAAGCTAACCCAAGGAACCTGAAAAGGAGATTCCTATGTTTATATCTTCGTTTCTGATTGTCTTTATTGTCTTATTTGTCGCATGGGTCGTCGGGTTTGCATTCCACCTCCTCGGAGGCCTGATTCACCTTCTCCTGGTCGTCGCGCTCATTTCTTTGGCCGTCCACTTCGCGCGGGGGCGCCCATAGACCGTGCTCACTGTCTCAGTTTGAAAAGGCAGGCCGCGCAATGGAAAGAATGCCCAAAACGAGCACGCTGCAATGCCCACGTAAGGGCTGTTACTCGAAAGCCGTTTAGCGGGCCACTCCTGGCGTGGGGAAAGGATTCGGAAGCGGCCCTCTCCCACCTGCTCTCGAAGAGATATGGGAATGTGGCCACCTGCAAGCAGCCATTCATCTTCATCCTTATCAAATCAAACTGAGACACTACCGAGCCTTGACGTACCTGCAGTCATTCCGATGCGCGAAGTGCCAGTACACGCTGGCGTGCCTCGGCTTGTGAGGGCTGCGCAGGTTAGAGTGGCCGCGCCGCCCTCTCGACTGAAGTACAAGTGTATTGGGAGGAGAATCAAAAGCCGTCCGCGACGGACCCCACTCTCGTTTCTCGGCCATCGCGAGCGATCACGCTTGCAATGACTTCCTCAAGATGCTCTGACGTGAAGGGCTTATGGAGGATGGGAACGAGCGCGCCGTCGTGCTGGCCTAGAAACCCTCGAGTCGGTCTCTCGGCGGTCATAATGACGACACGAGAGGCAAGGTGCGGCCACTCGCGCTCGATGCGTCGAAAAAGTTGCTCGCCGTCGATACCGGGCATCCGAAGATCACTCACGATGATGTCATAGCTTTGTCCAGCAAGTCCTTCGAGGGCCTCCTGTCCGTTCACCGCAGCCTGGACGTTGTAGCCATCCTGGCTGAGCAGGATGGCGAGCGGCTCCCGGAAGTCTGCTTCGTCTTCTACCAGCAAGATGCGATAGGCCATCCCGCGCGCCTCCCCATGCGCCTGTCGTGGTGTCGCGGAGCTTGCCAAAGCGAGAGCAAGGGAAATGCCGACATGAAAGAGAGGCTAGTCCGGGCGTGTTGGACCGGATTCCCCTTCGTCAGTCTTTGCCATTGTGTCAGGCTTTCGACAGGCAGTAAGCATTACCGAGTAGGCACGACCCGGGCCCGTAGGCCCACGGTCACCCGTTGGTGCATTGGCACGGCCGGATGCGGATTCCGGCTCATTTGAGCCAAGGCCGACAAGCTCGCCCGATCAATGCGCGCGCGGGGACCGAAAACCTCGTCGCCGATCAGACAGCGCCCCCGCCGCGCGGCGAATAGGCGGCTTGTGGCGATGATGAGTGGAAGGCGGTGCCCGGCCGGGACGACGAGGCCCTGTGGATCGATCCCGGCTGTGTTGCCCCGATCAAGGCTTTGCCTTCTCTGCGTCCATTGCTAAATTGGCTACCCAACACTCGTCAACAAATCCGACATAACTGCCGGTCATTCTTGCCTTCCTGGATTCGTGGGTGCACACTGACCCAGCCCTCACTTCGGCCTCACTTGATGGCGCTCTTGAGCGTCGAGACCCCGGTGACTGGCTTGGCTTCGTCCAAGCGGCAGGCCGCCAGGGGGTCGCAATGCCGCAGTCAGCCCTTCGCCAGACCGTCCGCGAACGCCTCGCGAGCGGTTGGCTTTTTCCAGCACCCCACAAGGTGTGGGCCGGAAAAGGGACCGGGCAAATCTGCATAGTCTGCGGGACAACCATCGAACCGTCCGAAGTGGAGAATGAAGTCGTCGGACCTATAACGGTCTGGTCGCACTTGCCGTGCTATTCGATCTGGCGGGAGGAATCACAGACCCACGAGAGGGCGGATGGGGCGGTGATCGGCACTGACGGTCTCGCTAGTCTGCGTCAGATCGTGCGTGACCGATTCGCGAATGGGACGCTGTCCGTGTTGCCGCACGACAAGTCATGGACCGGGCAAGGGGTGAGTGATCTTTGCGGGGTGTGCAGCAACCGGATCTTTGCTGCTGAATCGTCGCAAGAGGTCATCGGCACGCCACGCGCTCACGCGCATCTGGTGTGCTACCGAGCGTGGCTCCTTGAATCAATAGCGAGCCGACAGATGGATAAGCAGTCGTCGCCAGAGCCTCACGACGACGCCTCGTAGCTCCCGGTCCTGCGTGTGGCCCCCCGCCCGTCTGGGCTCGATGCACACGGCCAGCGCCGACGACTTGGCCTGAGCTTGGTGTGCGGCCTCCTCTACCGGCTCCGCAGGGCCGCCTCCGGCAACCAAGCCGATCGCTTTTTCCAGGGTCGTCGAGTGGCGACTCTCTCGCAAGCGGCCGCGACTTCGTATATGCTCATGCGCCAAAGCGGTGGGGCTGCGAACTCGACCATCAATCGCGAGCTCGCGGTCCTGACCAGGATGCTGCGTCTCGCCTACGAGACAAGCAAGCTGGTACGCATTCCTGTGATTCGGAATCTGAAGGAGAATGCACCTCGGCAGGGATTTTTTGAACGTGAGCAGTTTGAAGCCGTTCGTCGGCGGCTGCGCACAGACCTTCAGACGGCGTTGGCGATCGGCTATATGTACGGCTGGAGAATGCAGAATGAGGTTCTGGCGTTGGAGCGTCGTCAGGTGGATCTGGATAGTGGGACGCTTCGGCTCGATCCCGGTGCGACCAAAAATGATGAGGGTCGGGTTGTCTATCTCACGCCCGCGCTGAAGGCGCTACTGGCCGCACAGCTTGAGCGAGTGGAGAGACTCTCAAAGCAGACCCGGCAGATTATTCCGTATCTCTTCCCTCATCTGACTGGCCGCCGTGCGGGGACTCAGAGGGGGGACTTCAGGAAAGCTTGGACCACGGCATGTGAGAAGGCTGGCGTGCCGGGCATGTTGCGGCACGACCTGCGGCGTACGGCGGTCCGGAACATGGTGAATCTCGGCGTGCCTGAAAGGGCAGCCATGAAGTTGACCGGGCACAAAACGCGTTCAGTTTTCGACCGGTATCACATTGTGAGCCCAGGGGACCTCAGGACGTCGCTAAGCGGCTGGAGGGCACATTTCAGGGCACACAGGGGGTATCCAGAGATTGCTGCCCGTCCGCTAAATAGCGATAATCCCAAGCACGCGCCCGTAGCTCAGGTGGACAGAGCATCGGCCTTCTAAGCCGAGGGTCGGGGGTTCGAATCCCTCCGGGCGCGCCATTAGATACTCTCTGCCTGACCCCGCACGGTAAGTCCTACACGCTAGTCGGAAAATTCTTCCCCCAATCGCGCTGGTCAGAACACAACGATTCGGAGATTGCGGGAATCGTCCCGACAATCAGGAGGTTGGGCCGGCGCAAGCTGTTCGTATCGTGCCCAGTTGGTGGCATATCGGATGCAGCCTTCGGTTGCCGCGGAGGTGACGGCCATGCGATTGATTCGGTCGGCAAGCTTCGGAATCGTGTGTTGCGGATCGTCCGTGATCGTGGCGTCCTTGATATTCGCGGCAGCGGGAGAAGCCCAGGCCCCGGTCAAGGTTCATCCTGCGACGGCGAACTCGGAATCCACGAAGCCGGCTCGCGCCACGCCTGAGCGGATTCGCGAGCTACAGAAGGCGCTCCTCGAGACGGGAAATGATCCAGGACCCATTGACGGGATCTTGGGGCCTCGAACGAAGGCGGCCCTGAGGCGATACGCGTCAGCGCCTCCTCCTCAGGTGCCCACGGCCGCACAGCAGATCATCACTCAGTTCAACCGGGCCAACGATCGCGGCCAAAGCCCATGAGCTGACGAGTGCCCAATGCCCTCATGACCCCCGATCGCTCACGATCGGGGGTCGGGATTTGAATCGCCCGGTGCGGCGCTGAGTCGCGGGACCACCGGCGCCGGAGCCTGGCCACACGGCCGGCCGGCGCTACCGCCGCTGGAGGCTCCGAGCCTTCAGTTCGGCGCCCCTCTCCGACACTCACAGTCCTGCTATGCTAGTCCGACGGTTAGTGGAAGTGATCCCGGCAAGGTCCGTCGTGAACATGGGGAACGCATGGCACTGAGAGTCCTGGTCGCAGACGACGAAGCCGCTGCCCGCAAGGGGCTGACGTCCTTGCTCTCCGGCTGGGGATACGAGGTCGAGGAGGCCAGCGACGGCGAGGAGGCCCTTCAGAAGGCCACCGTCTTCTTGCCCTCGGTCGTCGTCTCCGATCTCGTCATGCCGAAGCTCGATGGCCTCGCGCTTCTCAAGTCGCTGCAGCAGGAGCTTCCCTTCGTGAGCGTCATCCTGCTCACGGGGCAGGGCAGCATCGACAGCGCGGTGGCGGCCATGAAGGAAGGCGCCTACGACTACTTGATGAAGCCCGTACACGTGGGCCGGCTCAAGGCGCTCATTCCCAAGGCTGCGGAGAAAGGGGAGGCCCTCCGCGAGATCATCCTGCTGCGGCGACGGGTCCGACAGGTCTGGGGCCTGGGCAAGCTCGTGGGCACCAGCGCGCCCATGCAGGAGGTCTACCGTCTCGTGGAGCTGGCCGCGCCCACGCCCGCGCCGGTCCTGATCACGGGGGAGAGCGGCACGGGCAAAGAGCTGGCCGCGCGCACGCTCCACGAGCTGTCGCCCCGCGCTCAGGGTCCCTTCGTCGCCGTCAATTGCGCTGCCATCCCCGAGACCTTGCTGGAGAGCGAGATCTTCGGCCATGAAAAGGGCGCCTTCACGGGCGCCCTGGAGCGTCGCCTCGGATGCTTCGAGCTGGCGCATCAGGGCACGCTCTTCCTCGACGAGATCGCGGAGATGAACTCCGGGACCCAGGCCAAGTTTCTCCGCATCCTGCAGGACGGGACCATGCGACGTCTGGGGAGCAAGACAGAGGTGCGCGTGGACGTCCGGGTGCTCGCGGCCACCAACAAGGATCCGATCAAGGCGCTCCGCGACGGCTCGTTCCGCGAAGATCTCTACTACCGCCTCAACGTGGTCAGCCTGGCCATGCCCACGTTGCGCGAGCGGCCGGAGGACATTCCTATTCTCGTCCAGGCCCTCGTGGAGGAGTTCAACGCGAAGTACGACAAGCACATCCGCTCGGTGGACGACGACGTCCTGAAGATCCTGACGGCGCACTCCTGGCCGGGAAATGTGCGAGAGCTCCGGAACACACTGGAGCGGGCCGCCATCGTGTGCGACGGCGACCTCATCGCGGCCAAGCATCTGCCGCCGGAGCCGGCCGTGCGCATCGAGGCCGGCGTGATCGAGTCACCCGATACCGTCTCTTTCAGGATCGGGACGAGCCTCGACGACGCGGAAAAGCAGCTGATCCTCCGGACCCTCAGCGCTCACGGCAACAACAAGACGCGGACGGCGGAGATCCTGGGGATCAGCTTGAAGACCCTTCATAACAAGCTGAAGTCCTACGGCGCCTAGAATGCGGTTCGGCATTCGCAGCAAGGACGCCGTGGCGGTGACACTGCTCACTTTCCTCGTGGTCGCCACCACCACCATGGTGCACATCTCCCAGCTCACCCGGGTGGTCGTCCAGGAAGCCTCGGGACAGGCTCAGCTGGTGGCCAAGCAGATCTACGCGCAGATCGGGCAGGCCCTCACGCGCGCCCCCGGCCGCCCTCCCCTCGAGGCCTTGCGCCGGGACCGCGAGCTGCGCAGCCTGCTCGAGTCCAGCGTGGGGTACTCGCCTCATCTCGTCTATGCCTTCGTGTCCGACGGCAGCGGGGCCGCGCTCCTGGATACGCGGCGTGACCGCGAGGGCGCTCCCGCCCTCCAGCCGGGCCGGCTGGACGAGCTGCTGGGCCTCGGCACCATCCGGCGATTCTCCGCCCTCTACCGGAGCGGCGAGACCTACGAGGCGGTGCTGCCCATGAACCTCAATGGACAGCCCTTCGCGACCATCCATCTCGGCGTCTCCACCACCTTGCTGCGAAAGGAGCTCAACGCGTCGGTCGGGCGGAGTCTCACCCTCGCCGTCATCGCGCTGCCCCTCGCCTGGCTCGCGGCCATGGCTCTGGCCCAGCTCACCTTGCGACCGCTGCGCGCCCTGGGGGGCGAGCTGGACCGCCTGCGGCGCGGCGAGTTCGACGTCGGCGCCAGCCTGGGCGGAGGGAACGAGTTCCAGGAGCTCTCCTCCCAGCTCCAGCGCCTGGGGCAGGAGATGCAGGCCGATCGCACGGCGAGCCTGAGCGAGAAGGCCCAGCTCGAGCACATCGTCGACCAGCTCGAGGACGGCGTCATCTTCCTCAATACCGACCAGCGGATCCTTTTCTTCAATCGAGCCGCGGCGGCGGCGGTGGGCCGACCGCTGGAACAGGTCGTGGGCACTCCACTCGCCGAGGTCCTTCCCCAGGATCATCCGCTCTGCGAGCTCATGGCCGAGAACGGCATGGGCACCGCCGCGCCCCACAACCGCACCTTGGCGTTTCCCCAGGACGGGACCACGCGCGAGTTCCTGGTGTCCATCGTGGCCATGCGCGACAAGAGCCGAGCCATGGGGGCGGCCATCCTCATGAAGGACCTGGACTCCATCAAGACCGTCCAGTCCCTCGTCAGCTACTCGGCCAAGCTCGCGGCGCTGGGCCGCCTGACCTCCGGGGTGGCACACGAGGTGAAGAATCCCCTCAACGCCATGATGATCCACCTCGAGCTGCTCAAGGAGCGCCTGGAGGCGCCGAGCGCCGAGGTGCAGCAGAGCCTCGAGGTGATCGGCTCGGAGATCCATCGCCTGGACCGGGTCGTGCAGGGCTTCCTCCGCTTCATGCGCCCGCAAGAGCTCGTCCTCAAGACGATCGACGTCAACGGGCTCCTACGGAACCTGACCGCGCTGATCGAGGCGGAATGGCAGGGCGAGGGAATCCGCATCGCGTGCGAGCTGGATCCGACCCTCCCGCCCGTGGGCGCCGACGAGGAGCTCTTGCGTCAGGCCTTCCTGAACATGCTGCAGAATGCCGGGCAGGCCATGCCGAGGGGCGGGACGGTGACCATCCGGACCACCTGCAAGGGCCGCGACGTGGTGCGCGTGGACATCGCGGACGAAGGGGTGGGCATCGCCCGCGACGATCTCGAGCGGGTCTTCAAGCTCTACTACACGACCAAGCCGGAAGGCACGGGGATCGGCCTCTCCGTCGCCTATCGAATCGTCCAGCTCCACGACGGCGCCATCGAAGTTGATTCGGAGCTCGGGCGTGGGACGACCATGACCGTCCGGCTGCCGGCGAGATAGCTGATGCGAGCGCTGGTCTGGGCGCTCGTGATCTGCCTGGGACTCTCCGGGTGCGTATCTCTCAAGGAGTTCTTCTCTCCCGCGCCGGCGGCGCCGCCTCTGCGCTCAGCGCCGGCACCCGTTGAGCCGCCCGCTCCTCCCGTGCCTCCGCCTGTGGCGCCCGCGATGGTCACGCCCCCCGCCCCCCCGCCGCCTCCGGAGCCCTCGCCGTCTCCTCCACCGTCCGTCCTCTCTCCGCAGGTGAGCACCGAGGAGGACGCGCGGGTCCGCGGCGATGCGCAGAACCGGATGACAGGGACGGAGACGCTGCTGCGCCAGGTGGGCTCGAAAAAGCTCGGCGGGCAGCAGCAGGAGAATTTCCGGATCATCGAGAGTCTCCTGGCCAGCGCCAAGGACGCGCTCTACGCGCGCGACACGCTGCGCGCCCGCACGCTCGCCGAGAAGGCATACCTGCTCGCCGAAGATCTCGTTCGCAGTCTCCGCTGAGCGCCCGTGTAAGCCTTACATCCGCTCGGTAAGACTTGCTGTGCTCTCGCCGTAACGCGGTGCGTCCGTCGCATGTAACCTCCTGAAACTCCAGGCGTCCTGAGCTGTGCTCTCCGTGGCATGGCCGTTGCGGTACTCCCTCCTCCAGTGCTCGGATCACGTAGGCCGGCCGAGCCGCACAAGAATCGCAAAATCAGGAACATGGAGACCTCTCACATGCTCCTATCCACCATTGTTCTCCAGCGATACCTGTCGAGCGGACGCCTCCACGGGCGAGGGAGGAGCGGCCATGCGTGAGACGTCCGCGCACATCCCGGAGTGGCTCGGCGACTGGGTCGGGGGCGGGGGCAGCCTCCTGCTGATGACCGACTACGACGGCACCCTGACGCCCATCGTCAACGATCCCGAGGACGCGTGCCTGGCCGACGAGGTGCGTGAGCGCCTTCGCGCGTTGGCGCGGACGCCCGGCGTGCGCGTGGCCGTGATCTCCGGGCGCGATCTCGAGGATCTCCGCGAGCGCGTGGCCGTGCCCGAGCTCATCTATGCCGGCTGTCACGGGCTCGAGATCAGCGGACCCAATCTCTCCTTCAGCCATCCCGATGCCGAGGCGCAGCAGGACGCCGTGCACGCGGTGAGCATGGCGCTGTGCATGGGGGCGCCGTTCATCGAGGGCATGCGGGTGGAGCCGAAGCGTCTCGGAGTGGCCGTGCACTACCGGCACGTGGCCTCGGCGGGTCGCCAGGAGCTTGAGACGGTGCTCGCGCGCTCCCTCCACCGCAAGGGCGGGCAATTCAAGCTGATCCACGGGCACAAGGTCATCGAGGTGCTGCCCCAGGTGTCATGGAACAAGGGTCTGTGCGCCCTCTGGATACGAGATCGCATGATGATCGAGCTGCCCGCCCCCATGATCGTGTTCTACATGGGCGACGACTGGACGGACGAGTACGCGTTCGAGATCCTGGTGGGGAAGGCGGTCACCGTGCGCGTGGGCGAAGGGCACGAGCCCTCGAAGGCGGACTACCGGATCCGTGGGGTCGACGAGGTGGAGCGTCTGCTCACCAACATCGCCTCCGCGGTTGTCGAGAGGAGGGCCTCGTGAGAGTCACCACCCGACTCGTCCTGGCCATCTGGGTCACCGCTCTCGCCGTGGTGGCGAGCTTCGCGTATCTCCAGGTCTCGGACGAGCGGCAGCGCCTGCGTCAGGAGCTCGAGCGCCGCGCCTCGCTGCTCGGGGAGGGCCTGCACGACGGTGTGGAGACCGCGCTGAGCCGCAACTCGCGCCCCGCGCTCGAGCGATTGCTGAAGCGGTTCGGTCGGTCCGGCCAGCGGCTCGCCGTCTATGACACGAAGGCGAGCCTGGTCGCCCTCGCCCCGGAATCCTTCGTGCCCCGGCCCGAGACGGCCTCCGACGTCACGGCGGCCATCACCAGCGGCTCCGTGCAACAGGTCTTCCGACAGATGAGCGGCCGGACGTTCTACGTCTATGTCATGCCCGTCCCTCGTGAGGAAAAGCCGCTCGGCGCGGTGGCGGTGGTCCTCGATGCCTCCTACCTGGCGGAAGCCGAGCAGGCGGTGTGGCGCGAGAACGGCATCCGCTTCCTCGTCCTCGGAGCCATCCTGTCGCTCATCGCGCTCCTCGTCGTCCGCATGAGCATCACGGGCCCCATGGCCAAGATCACCCGATGGACGAAGGCGGTCCGCCGCGGCCAGCACCTGGAGCCCATGAAGCTCGGCGATCCGAGCCTCTTCGGCCCCATCACGCGTGAGGTCTCCGTGCTGGCGAGGAGCCTCCAGCGGGCCCGGGCCGCCGCCGAGGAGGAGGCAGCCCTCCGCCTCAAGGGAGAAACCCTCTGGACAGAGGAGCGGCTCAAGCAGTTCGTCAAGCTCCGGCTCGGGGAGGCTCCGCTCTTCGTGGTGTCCAATCGCGAGCCCGTGAGCCATGTGTGGAAGGACGGGCGGATCGTCGCCCGGCGGCCCGCCAGCGGTCTGGTCACGGCCATGGAGCCCGTCATGCGGGCGTGCGGCGGCGTGTGGACCGCCCAGGCCAGCGGCGATGCCGATCGCGAGACGACGGACGCCCGCGGCCACCTGGGCGTGCCTGCGGACGATCCGCGCTACCAGCTCCGGCGCGTGTGGCTCTCCAAGGAAGAGGAAGACGGCTACTACTACGGCTTCGCCAACGAGGGGCTGTGGCCACTCTGTCACATCGTCCACACGCGGCCGCAGTTCCGCCCCGCCGACTGGGCGCAGTACCGCGCCGTCAACGAGCGGTTCGCCGAGGCCGTGCTGGAGGAGATCCAGCACACGGAGTCCCCCCTCGTGCTCATCCAGGACTATCACTTCGCGCTCCTGCCCGCCCTGATCAAGGCCCAGCGCCCCGATGCGCGGACGGCGATCTTCTGGCACATTCCGTGGCCGAACTTCGAGGCGTTCAGCATCTGTCCCTGGCAGGAGGATCTCCTGCGCGGGATGCTGGGGGCCGACCTCATCGGCTTCCACACCCAGTACTACTGCAACAACTTCCTGGAGACGGTGGAGCGCGTGGTCGAGGCCCGCATCGACCGGGAGAACTTCTCGGTCAATCGAGGCTCCCACACGACCTCCGTCAAGCCATTCCCCATCAGCGTGGCGCCCACCTTCGTCGACGATCCGCCCAAGACCTCCCGGGAGGGGCTGCTCGCGGAGCTCGGGATCTCGGCCGAGTTCGTGGGCGTGGGCGTCGAGCGGCTCGACTACACCAAGGGAATCCCCGAGCGCTTCCTCGCCATCGGGCGGCTCTTCGAGCGCTTCCCCGAGTATCGCGAGCGCCTCGTCTTCGTCCAGCTCGCGGCGCCCAGCCGCAGCACCATCCGGCGCTACCAGGAGCTCGAAGCCGAAGTCGAGACGACCCTGCAGGCGGTTAACCGGGCCTTCCAGACGCGGCGCTGGCGCCCCATCGTCTACCTCAAGGGGCACCACGAGCATCGCGACATCTGGCCGTTCTACCGTCACGCCGATTTCTGCATGGTCACCTCGCTGCACGACGGGATGAACCTGGTGGCCAAGGAGTTCATCTCTGTGCGCGACGACGAGGACGGGGCGCTGATCCTGAGCCAGTTCGCGGGCGCCTCCTCCGAGCTCCGCGATGCCCTGCTCGTCAACCCGTACGACATCGACGGCGTGGCCGACGCCATACACGCCGCGGTGGCCATGACCCCGGAGGAGCGGCGCGCGCGGATGGCGCGGATGCGCCAGACCGTGCGGGAGCACAACATCTATCGGTGGGCCGGCCTGCTGCTGAACGATCTGTCGCGGATCCCCGAGGAGGGCACCGCGACACTGACGGCGACGACGCCGGGGAGGGCCAGCGATGAAGAAGCTGCGTGACATCATGCGCCCGGACTTTCTCTTCACGGTGCAGCGCGACGCGATGGTCACCGATGCGGTGCGGCTGATGGCCGAGCGGAATGTCGGCATCGTCAGCGTGCTCGACGGCAGCCGGCTCGTCGGGGTGCTCTCCGAGCGTGACGTGGTCCGGCGGGTCGTCGACACCGGGCGGGACCCCGCCCGCACCTCCGTCATGGAGGTCATGACCGTCGGAGTGATCGTGGCCGATCCTGACGACGACTACCAGTCGGCCATCCGCCAGATGGACGACGCGAACATCCGGCACCTCCTCGTGGTCAGGGACGGACGCATGCTGTCGATGGTGTCCATCCGCGATCTGATCCGGGTGGACATACACGACAAGAGCGAGGAGCTGCGCTACCTCCGGGAGTATCTCTACCAGGTCCCGCCCGACATCGCCGTTCGCCACGCCGCGGCATGAGTGAGCCCCGCGGATTCACACGGCGGGGCGGGCGCCCATGGTCGGGGCGGCTCGGGATTTTCTCCACGATGTAAGGCTTACAAGGCCCGCGTGTAAGGATTACGAGAAAGTGACGGTTTCTCGGGTCTCGGGCCCTACAATTCCATCGCGGGAGGACGAATTCTCCCGTGAGGAGATCGGGGAGCTCGTGGCTCGGATGTTGCAACGTTCCCCGGTTGCGCTTCGAGCCGAAGGTTCAACACTTCAATGGAGGTGCGTATGCGGAAGGTTGCCAGCCTCGCGGTACTCATGCTGGCCATGGTCATCCTCCTTTCGGGATGCGCCACACGGGACTGGGTGCGGGACCTTCTAGGCAAGAAGGAAGTCGAGATCGGGGAGCGGGTGGACAAGGTGTCGGGCCGGGTGGATGAGCAGGGCGTGCAGGTGAAGACATTGGAAGGCGGCCTGGGCGACGTGCGGGGCCGCTCGGATGCCGCGCTCGCCAAGGCCGACGGCGCGTTCGCCAAGGCGGACGGCGTCGACAGCCGGCTCTCGCGGCTGTGGGGCAATCGCCACAAGCGCAAGATCGCCGATAGCATGGACGTCTACTTCGGCTTCGACCAGGCCGAGCTGAGCGATGGCACTCAGACGGCCCTGCTCGGGCTCGTCAAGGAGCTGCAGTCCAACCCGGGCACGACGGTCGAGCTCGGAGGCTTCACGGATCCCAAAGGCTCTCGCGATTACAACTATCAGCTCAGCCAGCGTCGCGTGGACGCCGTACGGCGTTTCCTCATCGAGCAGGGTGTGGAGATCACGAGGATCTTGTCCGTGGGGCTCGGCCCCATCGGCGATCGGAACGTGCCCGATGACAAGAAGCGCCGCGTCACTGTCAGGCTGATGGTCGATCAAGACTAGGTCGCCCCGGCGCGTGACCGGGGCCGGCGAGCGCTCGCGCCGGCTCTGGTTGCGCGTCGGGTGCGCCCTGAATGAACTCGCATCCAGGATCTCGCGCCATGCAGGAGCCGGAAGCGGTCGTCAGGCAGGTCGAAGGCGAAGCAGAGCCGACGAGGATTCTCATCGTCGACCCGTACGGTCACAGCCGGGACGGATTGAGCCTGGCCCTCCTGGGCCGTCTCTGTCACGTCGAGACGGCGGCCACGAGCTGGGAAGCCATCAAGAAGATCAAGGAGCGCCCCTTCGATATCGCGGTGGTCGACGCCGAGTTGCCGTCGACCCACGGCCTCGCCATGACGGGCTGGGACCTCGCGCGCATTCTCCGCGCCTTCAATCCGGCTCTGGCCATCGTCGTGGTCACCGCCGAGAAGGGGCCGGAAGCTCAGTTGCAGGCCGACCGGCTGGGCATCTCGAGACTCGTGGAGAAGCCGATCAGCCCCCGGGAGCTGCGGGCGTTCCTGCAGACGCTCGAGCCGGGATCAGCGATCCGTCGTCAGAGCGCCGGCCGCTAGGCCGCTCCTCCCTAGGGTCCGGGGAGGGAACCCCCAGCCCCGCCCTCCACGTTGCGTCGACCAGCTCCTTACCAACCGAGACTCGCGCAGGATCTCGGCGATGCGTCGACGTGCGGCGGCGGGTGGGGCAGGGGGGCATCCCCCGCGGACCCGTATCTTCTGCGCGTTGCCGAAGCGCAGAACCGAAGTCTCGTGGCCCCTTACGAGACGAAGCGACGGGCTGCGAGTCAGCGTGGTCCGCGGGGGATGCCCCCTGCTCCACTCGCAGCTTTGTCGGCACGCGACTAGGACGACGCGGTTCGGTGCCAGGCGCGGCGGGTGTCGTTGGCGAGAATCGTGATGGCGGCGACGATCCCGCCGACCCCGAGAAGCCAGGTGAGGCGACCCAGGAAGTCGGCGGCGCCGAGCAGGTGGAGCTGGGCGAGCAGGTAGTTCCAGTCGTGGGTGACGCCCTCACCGCCCAGGAGGGGCAGCGCCTGCTTCTTCGCGTCCGCCATGTAGATCGCCACGTCCGTGATGCTCTCGCCCGTCCAGAAGAGGGCCACCGCGAACGAGGCGGGCTGGCCCTGGCGAAGAAACGTCACCGCGCACACGGCGGGCAGGATGACCTGGAGCGCCGAGCCCGCCAGGATGTAGAGGAAGCGCGGGAGAAAGGACGCGAAGGTGTGTCCGGCCTCGTGGATGACGAGATCGATGCCGTGGATGAATCGCAGAGCCCCGCTCGCCGCATTGAAGTCGAGGCCGCGCGCGAGGATTTGCCAGGCCAAGACGACCATCACGAGCAGCCCGCGGCGCGACCTAGCGCGGGCGCGGGAGGCACTATGGCCGGAGCTAGCTTCCGGCCTTCGTCGCGGTCACCGCGCCCGGCGCGGGATGACCATTGCCATCGGTGGCGCAGGCCGCGGCCGCGCCCTCGCGATGGATGGAAAGATCCGTGATGCTCGGATGCTCGCCGCACACGGGGCACTTCGGATCGCGGCGGAGCTTGACCTCACGCACGCGCATGCCGAGGGCGTCGTAGGTCATCAGCCGGCCGATCAAGGGCTCGCCGATCCCGAGCAGGAGCTTGACGGCTTCCGTCGCCTGCACCACCCCGATCACGCCTGGGAGCACGCCCAGGACCCCAGCCTCGCTTCAGCTGGGAACGAGGCCCGCCGGTGGCGGCGTCGGGTAGAGGCAGCGATAGCATGGACCCTGGTTGGGGGCGAACACCGTGGCCATGCCCTCGAACTGGAAGATCGAGCCGTGGACATTGGTCTTGCCCGCCAGGTAGCAGGCGTCGTTGACGAGATAGCGCGTATCGAAGTTGTCCGATCCATCCACGACGAGGTCGTAGTCCTTGATGATGTCCATCACGTTGTCCACGTCGATGCGCATGGGCAGCTTGATGATCTTGGCGTCCGGATTCAGCGCCTGCAGGGTCTCCGCGCCGGAGTCGACCTTCGACCGCCCGACGCTGGCCGTGGTGTGGAGCACCTGACGCTGAAGGTTGGAGACGTCCACGACGTCGCCGTCCATGAGTCCCAGGGTGCCGACGCCGGCGGCCGCCAGATAGAGCGCCGTGGGCGAGCCGAGCCCGCCCGCCCCGATGAGCAGGACCTTGGAGCGGAGGAGCTTGCGCTGGCCCTTCTCGCCCACCTGGGGCAGGAGGAAGTGGCGGCTATAGCGCTGGATCTGCTCGGAGGTCAGCGGCGTGTCCTTCACCACGGGCAGGCCGGACTGCGCCCACCGCTGGAAGCCGCCCTGGAGATTGATCACGTTCTTGTAGCCGAGATCGTGGAGCGCCTTGGCAGCCAGCATGGAGCGCAGGCCCGTCTGGCAGTAGAGAACCAGCGGCGTCGAGGGATCGCTGGCCACGGAGCCGATGCGGAACTCGAGGAAGCCGCGGCTGATGTTGTTGGCCGCCTCGATGGAGCCGTCGCGGTACTCGTCGGGATCGCGCACGTCGATGACGACGACGGGCTCGCCGGCGTCGAGGCGCTTCTTGAGCTCGGCGGGCGGCTGTTCGGGGATGATCTGTCGCGCTTCCGCCAGCATTTCCTTCAGCGTCTTCATGTCAGCACTCCTTGCGCCGGTTCTCTCTTTCGAATTGCGGTTTTCATATTACCACCATTCCCGACCGGAGCAACGGACAAGGCCTGCTTGCTGTCTAAGTCGGGACAAGACTGCTATAATTGGCCGCGAAATGAAAGGGTTAATCCTCTCAGGTGGGCGCGGAACCCGGCTCCGACCCATCACCTTTACCTCGGCCAAGCAGCTCGTTCCCGTGGCCAACAAGCCCATCCTCTTCTACGGGATAGAGGCGCTCCAGGCTTCGGGCATCCGCGAGATCGGCATCGTGGTCGGCGACACGCATCAGGAGATCCGGGACGCCGTCGGCGACGGCAAGCGATTCGGCGTCTCCGTCACCTATATCCAGCAGGACGCCCCCCTCGGGCTCGCCCACGCCGTCCTCGTCTCGGAGTCCTTCCTGGGCTCTGATCCATTCTGCATGTACCTGGGCGACAACTTGATCCGCGAGAAGCTCGAGCCCCTCGTCACGCGCTTCCGCGAGGAGAAGCCCCAGAGCCAGATTCTCCTCGCCCGCGTGCCCGACCCGACCCAGTTCGGGGTGGCCGAGCTCAAGGACGGCAAGGTGGTGCGCCTCATCGAGAAGCCGAAGGTGCCGCCCTCCGACCTCGCCCTCGTCGGCGTCTACATGTTCGACGCCACGGTGTTCCAGGCCGTCAAGGCGATCAAGCCGTCGGCGCGAGGCGAGCTCGAGATCACGGATGCCATCCAGTGGCTGATCGACCAGGGCCATACGGTGCGCCCGCACGTGATCGACGGATGGTGGAAGGACACGGGCAAGCTCGAGGACATGCTCGAGGCCAACCGGATCATCCTCGACACCCTCGTGCCGAGGACGGACGGCACCATCGAGCGCTCCGACATCACGGGCAGGGTCGTCATCGAGGCGGGGGCGCGCGTGGTCGCGAGCAGCGTCCGGGGGCCCGCCATCATCGGCAAGGGCGCCCAGATCGAGAACGCCTACGTCGGGCCCTTCACCTCGATCGGCGACGGCGTGATCGTGCGGGGCAGCGAGGTCGAGCACTCGATCATCCTCGAGGGCGCCAGTATCTCGGACATCGGCGGCCGCATCGAGTCGAGCCTGGTCGGGCGAAATGTCTCGATCTACCGCAGCCAGCACAAGCCGCGGTCCTTCAACTTCATGCTCGGCGACCGCAGCGAGGTCGGCCTCATCTGATGCGTCTCAACGACGACGCCCGGCGCGCCTTCTCGGTCCAGGACTACCGCGCGCAGCCCGCCATCCAGGGCGTGGAGATCGTGGACCTCAAGCGCTTCGGCGACGACGGCGGCTCCTTCATCGAGCTGGGGCGGCTCGAGAAGGGGGGCGTGCACGCGGCGTTCCCCGGCTTCGAGTGCAAGCAGATCAACTACAGCGAGATGGATCCCGGCGTGATCAAGGCCTTTCACGTCCACCGGCGCCAGACGGACGTGTGGTTCGTGCCGCCCGGCGACAAGATGCTGCTCGTGCTCGTGGACGTGCGCGCGGGCTCGCCCACCGAGAAGGTCGTCCGCCGGCTCGTCCTGGGCGAGGGCGCGGCGCGGCTCGTCCGCATCCCGCCCGGGGTGGCCCACGGGGTGAAGAACCTGGCCGCCTCGCGCGGCCGCATCATCTACTTCGTGGACACCCATTTCGATCCCGCCCCTGAAGCCTGCGACGAGGGACGGTTGCCCTGGGATCACGCGGGCCCCGATGTCTGGGACGTCGCCAAGGGCTGAGCCCGCCACGTGAAGATCCTCGTCACCGGAGGCGCGGGCTTCATTGGCTCCAATTTCGTACGCCATGTCCTGACCGCACATCCCGACGATGGCGTGGTCAACTTCGACAAGCTCACCTACGCGGGCAACCTGGAGAACCTCCGCGACGTCGAGAAGGATCCGCGCTACCGCTTCGTCCGGGGCGACATCGGCGACCGGGCCCAGGTGCTCGAGGCGATGGAGGGCGTGGACGCGGTCGTTCACTTCGCCGCGGAGACGCACGTGGATCGCTCGAATGCGGGGGCGGCCGAGTTCCTGAGCACCAACGTCACGGGCACCTTCACCCTGCTGGAAGCCGCGCGCGAGCTCAAGGTGGCCCGCTTCGTGGCCATCGGGACGGACGAGGTCTACGGCAGCATCGCCAAGGGCGCCGCGCGCGAGCTCGATCCGCTCAACCCGTCCAACCCGTACTCCGCCTCCAAGGCCGCCGCCGACCTCCTGGCCCGCGCGTACTGGACCACGCACCGCCTGCCCGTCATCGTCACCCGCAGCAGCAACAACTTCGGCCCCTACCAGTACCCGGAAAAGGTCATCCCGCTTTTCATCACCAATGCCATCGAGGACAAGCCCCTTCCTCTCTACGGCGACGGCAAGAATGTCCGCGACTGGCTCTACGTGCTCGACAACTGCGCGGCCATCGACCTCGTGCTCCGCAAGGGCAGGGAGGGCGAGATCTACAATATCGGGGGCAGCCACGAGGTCGAGAACATCGTGCTGACACGACAGGTGCTCCACCTGGTGGGCAAGCCGGAGACGTTGATCACGCCGGTGGCGGACCGTCCAGGGCATGATCGCCGCTATGCGCTCGATTCCGGAAAGGCTCATGGGCTGGGCTGGAAGCCTACCCATTCCTTCCCCAAAGCCCTGGAGGCGACGGTGAACTGGTACAAGGATCATGAAGCCTGGTGGAAGCCGATCAAGTCCGGAGCCTTCCGCGCGTACTACGAGAAGCAGTACCAGTCGAGATAGGCATGGGCCGACACTTGCTCGCCGGGGCCGCGCTGTTGGCAATGCTTCCCGCCATGCTCGGCGCCGCGCCCCAGAGCGCGGCCCCCAAGCCGGATCCCAGGGAGATCTCCGCGCTCCCGACCTATGTGCGGCGCGTGGCGCCGGCCATGGTCGGCCTTCGCGTCCAGGTGCCGGCCGACCGGCCTTCCGCGGCGACCCTCGGTGTCGAGCGGGGGGGCAGCGGCGTCATCTTCGATCAGGCCGGCTATGTCCTCACCGTCAGCTACGTGGTGCTGGACGCCGCGCGAATCGACGTGGCGCTGCGCGACGGGCGCAAGGTACCGGGCAAGCTTCACGCCCTCGATCTGGAATCCGGGCTCGGGGTGGTCAGGCTCGAGGGGCCGGGGCCTTGGCCCGCCGCCGCCCTCGGGGATTCGAGCAAGGTCTCCGCGGGCGATCTCACGGGCACGATCGGGATCGATGAGGATGGCGACCTCGTGGTCGCCCAGAGCCGGGTCCAGGCCATCCGCCCGTTCGCGGCCTCCTGGGAGTACATGCTCGACCGCGCGTTTCTCGTGGCGCCACACAACCCCGCCTTCGGGGGCGCCGCCCTCGTGGATCAGGCGGGCGCCGTCATCGGCATCACCTCGCTCCGGCTGGGACAGTCTCCCGTCGTCAACCTCGCCATTCCCGTCGAGAAGTTCCTCGCCGGCAAAGACGAGCTGCTCGCCAAGGGACGCGTGGAGAGCCGTCCGCCGCGGCCGTGGCTGGGCCTCTACACGCAGGAGCGCGCGGGGGGCGGGGTCGTGGTCGCCGGCGTCTCCCCGGCGGGCCCCGCCCGGGGCGCCGGCTTCCGGCAGGGCGACATCATCGTCCGCATCAACGGCGAGCAGATCTCGACCCAGGAGGAGTTCTACCGGCGTCTCTGGTCAGGGGGGATAGGCCAGGAGGTCCAGCTCGTCGTCCTCCGCGACCAGCGCTTCGAGGCGATCACGGTGCGCCCCGTGGATCGCTACCGCATCTACCGCACCAGCGACCCCTAGAGAGTCCCTGCGTGCGTGGCGTGGATACCTATCAGGGGCGCGGGCTCATCGCCGACCCCATCCACCAATACATCCTCTACACGCGCCCGGATGGCGTCCCCGGGGAGACGACCGAGCAGGACCTGATCGACTCCCCCTGGATGCAGCGCCTCCGGCGCGTGCCGCAGCTCCAGTCGGCGCGCTGGGTCTTCCCCGCCGCCGAGCACAGCCGCTTCCAGCATTCCCTCGGGGCCATGCACCTGGCCGGTCGCTTCGCCCAGCAGCTTCACCCGTCGCTCAAGGCGGAGTTTCCCGATGCGCCGTCGGCCGCTCTTATCGAAGAGCTGCTGCGGATGTCCGGCCTCCTCCACGACATCGGCCACGGCCCCTTCGGGCACTTCTTCGACGACAATTTCCTCGTGGATTTCGACCTCACCCACGAGAAGCTCGGCCAGCGCATCATCACCGAGCAGCTCGGGGATCTGATCCGCGGCCAGCGCCGCAGTCCGGCCGGCCCTTTCGAGCCCGGAGAGAGCATCGACCCGGAGTGGATCTGCTATCTCATGGGCAAGAGCTACACGAAACCGGAGTCCGCCCATCCCCGCTGGCTGGCCCATCTCAAGCCGCTGCTCTCGGGGATCTACACCGCGGACAACATGGACTATGTCCTGCGCGATTCCTACATGTGCGGGGTGGCCGTGGGGCCCATCGACATCGAGCGCATCATCTATTACTCCTTCTTCAGCGACAAAGGGCTCACCCTCGACCGGGGCGGGATCCAGGCCTTCATCATGTTCCTGAACGCCCGCTTCTACATGTACACGAACGTCTACTACCACCGGACCACGCGCGGCATCGACCTGCACCTGAAGGAGATCTTTCGCGACACCATCCGGCTGATCTTTCCCTACGATCTCCGGAAGGACATCCACCCGTACCTGCAGCTGACGGAGTGGACGCTCCTCGAGGAAGTGGCGCGCTGGCAGGACGCCGACGATCCCGAGCGCAAGGCCCTGGGGCAGGAGTGGCGGCACATCCTGGACCGGCGGCTCAAGTGGCGCATGTCCCACGAGGTGGTGCTCGACATCTTCGAGCCACGCCGCGGCCTGGGCTTCATGCAGGCCGAGGAGGTCGAGCGTCGCGTGCGCGAGCTCCTGCCCTCGGCCATCAAGGACTTCCCGTTCAAGATCGACATGGCGCAGCAGGACCCGCGCCCCCTCAACCCCATCGGCATGCAGGACCGCCAGATCTACGTCTACGATTCGGCGTCCAAGGACGTCTCCCCCGAGCCGCTCAAGGAGCTGCTGAAGTACCTTCCGGGGAAGGTGGCCCAGTGCCGGATCTTCGCTCAGACCCACGAGCACGACCAGCTCCTGGCCCGGGCCCTCAACGAGGCCCTGGGCGAGGAGCGACCCGCCCACCCGACCAATCTCTAGTAAAAGGGACAGCACGATGGAAAGCTTTCGCGGCGTCGACTACTACGGCCTCGAGGCCTTGCTCACGGAGGAGCAGCGGATGGTGCGGGATGCCGTCCGCGACTGGGTGGAGAAGGAGTTCATGCCCGTCGTGGCCACGCATCATCGAGAGGGCACGTTCCCGCTGGAGGTCGCCAAGCCCCTCGGCGAGATGGGTGTCTTCGGGGCCACCCTCAAGGGCTATGGCTGCGCGGGGCTCGACAACGTCGCCTACGGGCTCATCATGCAGGAGCTCGAGCGAGGAGACTCCGGCCTCCGCTCCTTCGCCTCCGTCCAGAGCGGGCTCGTCATGTACCCGATCCATGCCTACGGCTCGGAGGCGCAGAAGGAGAAGTGGCTGCCCCGGCTGCAGTCCGGCGAGAGCCTCGGCTGCTTCGGCCTCACCGAGCCCGACCACGGATCCGACCCGGGCTCCATGGCCACCCGCGCGCTCAAGAAGGGCAACGAGTACGTGCTCAACGGCACCAAGCTCTGGATCACCAACGGCTCGGTGGCCGAGGTCGCGGTGGTGTGGGCCAAGGGAGACGACGGGGAGATCGGCGGCTATCTCGTGGAGCGCGGCACTCCGGGCTTCTCCACGCTCGACATCCACGGAAAGTTCTCGATGCGCGCGTCGATCACCTCGGAGCTCGCCTTCGCGGACTGCAAGATCCCGCTCGAGAACAAGCTCCCCGGGGTCAAGGGCCTCAAGGGTCCCCTCGGCTGTCTCTCCCAGGCCCGCTACGGCATCGCCTGGGGCGCCATCGGCGCGGCCATGGCCTGCTATGACTGGGCGCTGCAGTATGCGCAGCAGCGCGTCCAGTTCGGCAAGCCCATCGCCTCCTTCCAGCTCGTCCAGCAAAAGCTCGTCTGGATGATCACGGAGATCACCAAGGCCCAGCTCCTGTGCCTGCGGCTCGGCCAGCTCAAGGACGAGGGCAAGGCGCGGGCGCAGCAGATCTCCATGGCCAAGATGAACAATGTCCAGATGGCCCTCGATACTGCGCGCCTGGCCCGCGACATTCTGGGCGCCGCGGGCATCGTGGACGAGCACCCCATCATCCGCCACATGATGAACCTGGAGACGGTCAACACCTACGAGGGCACCCACGATATCCACACGCTGATCATCGGCCGCGACATCACGGGACTGGACGCCTTCGGCATCTGAGCCCAGCTCTCACTGGCGGCCGCGATGGCCGTCATGAGCCCGAGGTGCTTGGTGTAGCATAGGGTTCCATGACTCCAGACCCGACCGCTCAGGCTGTCGCGTTGCCGCGCGCCGCCGTTGCTGCCCTCTCCGTTTCCGAGCGAGCGCGCCCGAATTACAAGCTGCTGGGGCTCCTCGCCCTCGGCCATCTTGTCATCGACACCAATCAGGGCTCGCTGCCCGCGCTCTTGCCATATCTGAAGTCCGCGCTGGGGCTGACCTACGCTGCCACGGGCGTCATCGTGCTCATGGCGAACGTGACCTCGTCCCTCATCCAGCCCCTCTTCGGCTTCCTCGCCGACAAGACGGCGAGGCGCTGGCTCCTGCCCCTGTCCGTCTTCCTCTCCGCCATCGGCATCTCGCTCATCGGCGTGGCCCCGAGCTACTACGCGGTGCTCGCCCTCGTGATGCTGGGCGGCTTCGGCGTGGCCGCCTATCACCCCGAGGGTTATCGGACGGCGACGCAGGTAGCGGGCGAGCGCAAGGCCACCGGCGTCTCGATCTTCTCGACGGGCGGAAATATCGGAATCGCTCTCGGCCCACCCGTGATCACGGCGCTGGTGACCACGCTGGGCCTCGCGGGCAGTCTCGGCCTGCTCGTCCCGGGGCTCCTCGTGGCGGGGCTTCTCCTGACGGTGCTGCCCGGCCTCTCACGGCCTCTACCCGCGCGGACGCACGCCGCCACCCTGGCCCCCCGGACCATGGTCGGGGCGATGTCGCTGCTCATCCTCGTCATCGCGGTCCGCTCCTGGACCCAGATCGGCTTCAGCACGTACGTCCCCTTCTACTACCTCGAGGTGCTGAAGGGCGACCCGCGCATGGTCGGCACGCTTCTCGCCGTCTTTCTCGGCGCGGGCGCCGCGGGCACGCTGATCGCCGGACCCATCTCGGACCGCATCGGCCACCGGCGCTACATGGTCGGCGTGTTCTTCCTCGCCCCGCCGCTCGCCGTGGGCTTCATGCTCGCCAGCGGCATCTGGAGCTTCATCCTGCTCGGCGCCCTCGGCGTCGTGCTCGTCTCCACCTTCACGGTGTCGGTCGTGCTGGGCCAGGCCTACATGCCGCGCAACGTGGGAATGGCCTCCGGGCTCATCGTGGGTTTCGCCATCGGGGCGGGCGGCATCGGCGCCACCGCTCTCGGCTGGATCGCCGACCACTGGGGACTCTCCTCCGCTCTCTGGATCTCCGCGCTCACGCCCGTGCTCGGCTGCCTCCTCGCCCTCACCCTGCCCGAGCCGCGCGCGCGTTGAAGAGATCACACGCGTGACCGTCCTCCACCATTTTCAGGACGGCGAGCAGGTCCTCCTCATCGACCAGCGGGGCAAGCGCTACCTTCTCCTCCTGAGAAAGGGCGAGACCTTTCATTGCGACCGGGGCTGGATCCACCACGAGACCATCATCGGCCAGCCCGACGGCGCCTGGGTGCGGACTTCCAAGGGCACGCGCTGTCTCGCCATCCGGCCCACCCTCGCCGAGTACGTGCTCGACATGCCCCGGGGCGCCCAGGTCATCTATCCGAAGGACCTGGCCATGGTCCTCTTCTGGGCCGATATCTTCCCCGGCGCGCGCGTGCTCGAGGCGGGCATGGGCTCGGGCGCCCTGACCCTGGCCCTCCTGCGCGCGGTGGGGCCGGAAGGCAAGGTCATCACGTACGAGCAGCGGGAGGATTTCGCGCGGCGCGCGCTCGCCAATATCCAGATGCGCATGGGCGAGGTGACCAACCTGGCCGTGCGCCTGCGGCCCGTGGAAGAAGGGCTCGGGGAGGAGGAGCCGGTGGACCGCGCGGTCTTCGATCTGCCCGAGCCCTGGCATCTCGTCGAGCCCGTCACGCGCACCCTGCGCTCGGGAGGGATCTTCCTCTCCTACCTGCCCACCATCGTGCAATCCCATCAGCTCTCCGAGGCCCTGCGGCGACATCCGGGCTACGCGCTCGTCGAGACGTTCGAGACCCTCATGCGGCCGTGGAACATCGACGGGCTGTCTGTCCGCCCCTTTCATCGGATGGTCGCCCACACCGGGTTCATCACGGTGGCACGCCGGGTCGTGCCGGAAGAGGGCGTGACCGTACGCCCTATCGAGAGCAACCAGAGCTACTGAGCGGTGCTCGAGCGCTGCTTCGACCTGTCCCGTCGTGGCGCCACCGTGGGTGCGGAGGTGCGCGGCGGCCTCACCACCTTCATGGTGATGGCCTACATCATCTTCGTGAATCCGGCCATCCTGGGATTCGCGGGCATTCCCGCACTGCAGGGACAGGGGCCGGGCTTTGCCGCGACGCAGGCCGCGACCTGCCTCGTGGCCGGCGTGATGACCATCCTGATGGGGCTCGTCGCCAACTATCCGCTCGCCCTCGCCTCGGGCATGGGGCTCAATGCCGCCGTTGCCTTCCAGCTCGTGGCGGGCTTGAAGCTGCCGTGGCCGGCGGCCATGGGGGTCATCGTGCTGGAAGGCGTGGTCATCACCGGCTTCGTGCTGACCGGACTTCGCGAAGCGATCATGCATGCCATCCCCGCCTCGCTCAAGCGGGCCATCGGCGTCGGCATCGGGCTCTTCATTCTCTTCATCGGCCTGAACGCCGCGGGCATCGTCAAGCCGGGCCCACCCGGCGTGCCCGTGACCTTGGGAGAGCTGACGGCGGCGCCCGTGGCGGTGGCGCTCTTCGGGCTCCTGCTCATGGTCTGGTTCCAGTCGCGGGGCATGGCGAGCGGGCTCTTGCTCGGCATCGCCCTCACCACGATCCTCGCCATGATCGTCAATGCGTGGACGGGCGGGCGCGCCTTTCCCCTGCCGGGGCAGGCCGTGATTCCGAAAAGCCTCGTGGCCTGGCCCGACCTGTCGAGTCTCGGCGCGGGCCTCGACTTCACGGTCTTCGTCAGGGTGGGCGCGATCACCGCCGTGGTCACCATCTTCTCCATCATGCTCTCCGACTTCTTCGACACCATGGGCACGGTCGTGGGAATCGGCACCGAGGCGGGGTGGCTGGAGGCCGACGGGCGGCTGCCCCGCCTGAACCGGGTACTGCTCGTGGATTCGCTCGCGGCGGTGGCGGGCGGGGCGGCCGGCGCATCTTCGGCGACGACCTATGTCGAGTCCGCCGCCGGCGTGGCCGCGGGAGCAAAGACTGGCCTCGCCTCGGTGGTCACGGGCCTCTGCTTCCTCGCCGCCCTCTTCCTCGCACCGGTCGCGGGGGTCGTTCCCGCCCAGGCGACCGCACCCGCCCTCATCCTGGTGGGATTTCTCATGATGGGACTCGTGCGCGACATCCCGTTCGGCGACCTCGAGGAGGGCTTCCCCGCGCTCCTCATCGTGACGCTCATGCCTTTCACGTACTCGATCACGGACGGCATCGGCGCGGGGTTCGTCGCCTACTGCGTCATCAAGCTTCTCCGCGGCAAGGGGGCGGAAGTGCATGCCATGATGTACGGGACGGCCGTTGCCTTCGCGATCTACTTCGCGATGCCCGCCGTGCGGGCGCTCCTGCGCGCCTGAGGGCGCCCGCGGCCGTGTGGTACGCTAGGTAGTCCGCGGCCGTCGCGGGTGAAACTTCCAAGGAGGCCGATTCGTTGATCACCGCCATGCGCGAGTATTTCCGGGGGATGAAGCTCATCCTCCTCATCGTGGGTGTTGCCTTCGTTGCCACCAGCCTCGTCTTCTACGGTTCCACCTCGCTCCGCGGGGAGAGCGGCAGGCCCTCCGCCCAGGTCGCGAACGTCAACGGTGAGGAGATTTCGCCCGCGCGCTTCCAGCGTGTGCTGCGGAGGTACCTGGAGTTCTACCGCCGGACGTACCAGCAGAACCTCACCCCCGAGATGGCCGAGCGAGTGGGGCTGACGCAGCAGGTGCTCAACGAGCTGATCCAGGAAGCCCTCATCCTTCAGCAGGCCAAGCGCGAGGGCATCACGGTCAGCGACGAGGAGCTGCGCCTGCGCATCCAGGGCATCCCCGCCTTCCAGGAGGATGGACGCTTCTCGCTCGACCGGTACAAGCTCGTCCTCAAGGAGAACCGGATGGACCCCGGCGAGTTCGAGGGCGAGGTCCGGCGGGACATGCTGCGCAATCGCGTCGAATCACTCGTCAAGGACGGCATCAAGGTCTCGGACGCCGAGGTTGAGCAGGCCTACGGGCTCCGCTACGAGCGGGTGCGCGCGGAATGGGCCTACGTCGAAGCGGCGCCGCTCATGGCTCAAGTGACGGTGAGCGACGCGGACGCGGAGGCGTACCTCAAGACGCACGAGGCGCGCTTCAGCCGGCCCGAGCGCCGGAAGATCCAGTACGTCCTCCTCGCCCCCAAATCGTTTGCCCAGGCCGTCTCCGATCAGGACGCCGAGACCTACTACAAGGAGCACGGAGCGGAGTTCGAGCGGCCGAAGCGGCTCAAGGCGGCGCACATCCTCGTCAAGGTGCCCCCCACGGGGGGTAGCGAGGCCGAGGGCAAGTCCAGGGCCAAGATCGAGGAGGCCATCCGGCGCGCGAAGGCGGGCGAGGATTTCGGCAAGCTCGCCAAGGAGATCTCCGAGGACACGGCCACGGCGGGACAGGGCGGCGAGCTGGGATTCGTGGGCAAAGGCGAGATGGTGCCGCAGTTCGAGGAAGGGGTCTTCGCCCTCAAGAAGGGCGAGGTCTCGCCCCAGCCCGTGCGGACGCCGTTCGGATACCACGCCATCAAGGTCCTGGACGTCCAGGACGCGGGCGTGCAGCCCTTCCGCGAGGTCGCGCCCAAGATCAAGGAGAAGCTCGGGGCCGAGCGGAGCGAGCGAGCGGCTCAGGCCAAGGCCGACGAGGCGCGGCCGGCCCTCGCGGCGGGGAAAGATTTCGCGGCCGACGCGAAGCCGCTCGGCCTCGAGGCGAAAGAGGCGACCATCGCGCGCGGCGATGGGCTCGAGGGTATCGGGCGCGATTCGGGACTCGAAGACGCGCTCTTCGGTCTGGCCGTGGGCGGCGTCACCCCGCCGATCAAGACGGCCGTGGGCATCATGGTCGCCAAGGTCACCGAGCAGTTCGCCGCGGGCGTGCCGCCCTTCGCCGAAGTCAAGGACCGTGTGGTGGAGACCATCAAGCGCGAGCGCGCCCAGGCCGCCGCCGAGGAGCGCGCCAAGGCCCTCGGCGCTTCCGTGGGCGGGGGCGATCTCCTCACCGCGGCCCGGCGCGACAAGCTGCCGGGAGGCGAGACGCCGCTCTTCTCGCGGGCGGAGCCGCCCAAGGAGCGCGAGGCGCTGCCGGGCGCGGTGCTGCTGGCCGCCTTGCAGACGCCCGCGGGCAAGGTGAGCGAGCCCGTGAAGACGGCCACGGGCGCCTATATCGTGCAGACCCTCGAGCGGAGAGCGGCCGATCCGCAGGGCTTCGACAAGTCCCGTGATCAGCTGCGCACGCAGGTTCTCGAGCAGAAGCGGGCGTTCGCCTGGGAGCGCTGGGTCAAGGCCCTGTACGCAGGGGCCAAGATCAAGGTCCAGGGCGAGAGCGTCGGCGTCAACTGATGACCAGCCACCGCTGCTCGCCGTCGTAGGATAGGCCCATGTCGATCCAGCGCACACCCATGACCCGCCAAGGTCACGCGCGCCTCCAGGAAGAGCTGGAGCGCTTGAAGCGCGTGGAGCGGCCCGCCATCACCAAGGCCATTGCCGAAGCGCGGGCCCACGGCGACCTCTCCGAGAACGCCGAGTACCATGCCGCCCGCGAGAAGCAGTCCTTCACCGAAGCACGGATCAACGATCTGGAGGGCAAGCTGGGCGCCGCCGAAGTCATCGAGCCGCCCACCTCGGGCGATCGGGTTACCTTCGGCTCGACGGTCAGGCTCGAGGATGAGTCTGGAAAGGAAACGCGGTACCAGATCGTGGGATCGGACGAGACGGATCCGGCGCGTGGCCGCATTTCCATCATGGCGCCGCTCGCGCGCACGCTGATCGGCAAGAAGGTGGGCGACACGGTGACTGCGGAGCTCCCGGGGGGCAAGAAGACGTTCGAAATCCTTGAAGCCAACTTCCCGTTCGACGGGAAACCCTAGCCTTCGCAGCTACCGCAAGGCGTCCCGCAGCTCCCTCGTCAGCGCTTCCACGGTGCCGCGCGTGCCGCCCTGCAGCTTGTTCTTCCACTCCGCCTCGGTCTCGAAGCGCCGGTCACGGAGCCGCTCACCCCAGGGCTTGACCGCCTCGCGGATCGCGTTGTGGTCGAAGGCGTCACGCTTCAGCTCGCGAGCGCGGGCCATCACGTCGGGCGCCACCCGGATGAAGGCGCGGAGAGCCGCGCCCGTCTTGATCGAGTACTTGCGCCCCGCCCAGGCCGTGGGGAAGACGCCCGACACCGCCTTCATGTAGTTCAGGAAGAAGCGCTTGGCGTTCTGGCGCAGCTCGTTCATGCGCGCGCCGCCGCCGATCTTCTCCACCGTCTCCAGGAAGTCCACGATCTCCTCGGCGAGGGGAGCCTGGGAGACGCGCCCGCGCCCGGTGCCGAGCATCTTGATCTCACCGTGAAGCGGCGAGGTCTCGTCCTCGTTGAGGGAGCGAATCACGTCGTGGGCGAGGGCCTGGTTCGGATCGGGATACAGCTTGCGTCCGGCCAGGCTCACGATGTGCGAGGGATTGAGCCGCGTGTGCTTGGCATTGATGGTGACGAAGAGCTCGACGATCTGGCGCGCGTCGAGCCGGTCGAAGAGCACGGCGGGCACCTCGATGCCGAGGTTCTCTCCCGCCTGGGTGACCGCGTGGAGGGCGAGGAGCCGGTGCTGGCCATCGAGGACCCGGAGCACGCCATGCTCCTCGGGGATTTGCAGGAGCCCCAGGTCGTGCTGGCTCGCCATCGGCGTGAAGGTGAAGCGCTTCTCGGAGGTGATGATGACCGCGCCCGGAATGGCGGGCAGGGTGCCCGCGTCCTTGCAGTCGCGATAATAGCCAACCAGCTCGTCGATCTTGCGGCGGATGACTGGGCGCTGATAGGCGGCCTCGCTCTCCCCGATCCGCTTCTCGAGAGCCTCCCAGTTGACCCGTGAGCGGTTCCCGCGCTTGGCCTTGGTGGGAGGAGCGGCCGCGCCCGCGTAGCCCAGGACCTCGAACTTGACCAGGCGATCGATATCCTTGGCCGAGAAGGAGGCCTGAAAGAATTCCACACCGAATTGCTTCACACGGTGCGCGGGAACGGTAATCATGAACTCCTCCGCCTAGTCGGCAACTGGCCCCAGAAGTACTCGGGTGGAGCCTTCGTAGAGTAATAAATGGATAAACCCCTGTCAATATGTGCTTTTTTGGTGACTGCCCTGCCTGGACGGCACCCCATATGATGTGTCTTCAGATAGCTCTATACACCACATGTGGGTAAGCTGGGGACGAACGTTCTAAGTGTCTGAAAACATGACGCTACAGGGAAACCTGACGGTGGAGAACCAGCAAATGCCGGATTTTTCGGCCGAAAAACGTCAAAGGGCCACAGCTTGCCGAGACCGCTAGCCGATAGGCCCCTTCCTTAAGAAGTCGAAGTCGCAGCCGTGATCAGCCTGGAGCACGTGGTCCATGTAGAGGCGTCGATATCCGCGACTCGGAGCTGGCGCGATGGTTGAAGAGGCCCGCCGCTTCGCCAGCACCGCCTCGTCCACGAGGAGATCGAGTCGACGATCCTTCACGCTGAGCCGGATGCGATCGCCGGTCATGGCCAAGGCGAGCGGGCCGCCCACCGCGGCCTCGGGCGTGACGTGAAGCACGATGGTGCCGAAGGCCGTCCCGCTCATCCGCGCATCCGAGATGCGCACCATGTCCTTGACGCCGGCGCGCCCCAGCTTCTGCGGGATGGGAAGATAGCCCGCCTCGGGCATGCCGGGCGCGCCCTTGGGCCCCGCGTGCTTCAGGACGAGGATGCTCTCCGGCGTCACGGGCAGCGCGGGATTGTCGACGCGCGCGGCGAGATCTTCGAGCGAGTCGAAGACCACGGCGCTCGCCTCCGTCTCGAACAGGCGCGCGTCCGCGGCGGAGCGCTTCAGGATCGCGCCGCCCGGCGCCAGGGAGCCGAAGAGGGCGACGAGCCCGCCCACGGGCAGGATGGGCTCGCTGCGAGGCCGGATCACCACGTGGTCGACGTAGCGTGGGGTCGCATCCAGCCGGTCGCCCAGCGTCTCGCCGGTGACGGTGAGGCAGCCCAGATGGAGCTGGGGACGCAGCTCGGAAAGTACGGCGCCGAGCCCGCCCGCATTGAAGAAATCCTCCATGTAGAAATCGCCGGAAGGCTTGAGGTCGACGAGAACGGGCGTCTCGTCGGAGATGGTGTTGAGGCGCTCGAGCGAGATGGGCACGCCCACGCGTCCGGCGATGGCCGTGAGGTGGATGATGGCGTTGGTCGAGCCGCCGATGGCGAGGAGCACGCGCAGGGCATTCTCGATGGCCTCGGCCGTCAGCACGCGATCAGGCGTGATCCGTGATTCGACGAGCCGCACCGCCGCCTCGCCGGTCGCCTCGCCCGCGCGCAGCCGATCGGCGTGGACGGCGGGAATGGCCGCGGTGCCGGGCAGCGTCATGCCGAGCGTCTCGGCCACGCACGCCATGGTGCTGGCCGTGCCCATGACGGCGCAGGTGCCCGACGTGGTCGCGAGCCGGCTCTCCACGCCGTCGATCTCGTCCTTCGAGATGCCGCCCGCTCGATAGCGCGCCCAGAAGCGCCGGCAGTCGGTGCAGGCGCCGAGCCGCTCGTTCTGCCAGCGGCCCGTCATCATGGGGCCGGCCACGAGCTGGATGGCGGGGACGCCGGCGGAGGCCGCTCCCATGAGCTGGGCCGGCACCGTCTTGTCGCAGCCGCCGACGAGCACGACGGCGTCCATGGGCTGGGCGCGCACCATCTCCTCCACGTCCATGGACATGAGGTTGCGATACATCATGCTCGTCGGGTCGAGGAAGACCTCGCCGAGCGAGATGGTGGGAAAGGTGATGGGCAGCCCGCCCGCCGCGAGCACCCCTCGCTTGACGGACTCGATGAGCTCGGGGAGCTGCCGATGGCAGTTGTTGAAGCCTGAGCCCGAGTCCGCGATCCCCACGATGGGCTTGGCGAGGCTCGCCGACGAGTAGCCCATGGAGCGCGCGAAGGAGCGCCGGAGATAGAGCGCGAAGTCCCGGTCGCCGTAGTTGGTCAGCCCGCGCGCGAGTCCGTGGTCCATGTGTCGCTCCATCAGATGAGGCCCGCGGCGCCCGCCAGGGCCCCGAGGCCGAAGAGGAAGAAGAGTCCCGCCGCGATCTTTCGCACCCAGCGCACGGGGACGAAGCGGTGGAGCCTCGTCGCCGCCACGACGGCAAGCCCGTCGGCGGCGAGCATGCCGAGAGTGGTCCCGGCGGTGACCAGGGCCGTCGAGGTGAAGCGGGCACCCAGCGCGATGGTGGCGAGCTGCGTCTTGTCGCCCATTTCCGCGAGGAAGAAGATGACCGTGGTCGACAGGAGCGGGCCCCAACCCGGTCGCTGCGCGGGTTCATCGGCCGCGTCCGGAACGAGCGCCCAGAGGCCGAAGCCGATGAAGGAGATCCCGAGGATGACGGCGAGCACGGCGGGCGGGAGGAGTCGGGCCAGCCACACGCCCGCGGTGGCGGCCAGCGCGTGATTGAAGAGCGTGGCGATCAGGATGCCGAGCATGACGATCCACGGCCGGCGATAGCGCGTGGCCAGGGAGAAAGCGATGAGCTGGGTCTTGTCACCCATCTCGGCCAGCGCCACCACGGCGAACGAGCTCCAGAGCGCGGTCATCCCCACGATGATACCGCGCTCGTCGAGGCGGGGATCAGGCCTGGGGCGGGACGAGGCGCGTGGTCAGGTCGCGGATGTCCTTGAGGCGGTCCACGCCGTCGACGATCTCCACGATCTCGCGGGAGCGGGCCTCGCCCAGGGGGCCGCCCGCGAGCGAATGGAACTTGGCCACGACCTCGTCGGAGGCGATCGGATTGGCCGCGTCGCCACGGACGACATTGGTGCGGCGCGACAGCACGCGTCCATCCGCGAGGGTGATCCGCACCTCGGCCGTGGGATAGTCGGCCCGCTTGAGCGTCATCTCGGGATCGGCGGCGACGTCCACGCGTGCGGCCAGGTCACGGATGCGCGGATCGGCCAGCCGCGACTCCTCGAAGGCCGCGACATCCGTGCGCCCGAGCACGAGAGCGGCGGCCGCCGCGTAGGGAATGGAGAACTTGGCGCCGAGCATGTTCGCGGGCGCGGCCTCGGTCATGCGCAGGCCGAAGGGGATGGAGGTGATGCGCACCCGCGCCACCTGCTCGGCCGTGAGCTTGGCCTCGGCGCGCATCGCCATGATGGCGTCCAGCGCCGGGTGGTTCATGCGGCAGCACGCGTGGAGCTTGAAATAGTTCAGCTCGACGCGGTAGTCCTCGCCGAGCCCACGCACCGCCTCCTCGGGCTCGAAGCGATCGGCCAGGATGGTGCCATAGACGTCGGATGGCGCGTCCTCGAGAGCGGTGAACCCGGCGCGCAGCAGGTCCACGGCCAGGATGCCCTCGAGCCCCGAGCGCCCCGGATAGGCATTCCTGATGGTCGCGCCCTCGAGGGCGGGCGTCCAGGTATTGGCCGGGCTCATCGAGGCCGAGAGATTGATGACCCGTCTCATGTCGTCCGAGGTGAGATCGTTCAGGCGCGCCACGGCCGCCGCGGTGCTGATGGTGCCCCAGGTGCCGTGGGAGTGGACGTTGGGACGGGCCTGCGTGGCCCCGCCGATACGCGAGCCGATCTCATAGCCCGCGATGACGCCCTCGAGGAGCCGGCCGCCGTCCGCGCCCATCTCCTCGGCGACGGCGAGCGCTCCGGGAATCACGTGGATGGCCGGATGGCCACCGCCCAGGCGATTGCCCTCGTCCATCTCGAGGGCCACGCCGGCCGTGGCGTTGGTGAAGGTGGCGAGGAGCGAATCGGCCTTGAGGCCATGGCCGAGCAGGCTCGAGCTGCCGTGAGGGGCGCGGCGGGCGGCCATCCTGGCCAGGCGGACGTTCTCGGGCAGCGCGCTCCCCGCGACGATGGCGCCGATCGTGTCGAGGAGCACGAGCTTGGACGCCTTTACGGTGGAGGCGGGAAGATCGTCAACGCACCGAGCCTCCGAGGGGGGCGATGGGGCCGCCGCGTGCGAGGAACTGGCCATAGCCCGGCTTCTGCTCGAGCGTGCCCTGGTTGAGCACGACCTGGCCGCGCAGCAGCGTCATCCAGGCCTTGCCGCGGGCCTGCCAGCCTTCATACGGCGTGAAGCCCGCGATGCCGAGATGCTGCTTCTGCTCGATGGTCCAGGCCGGCGCGGGATCCCAGATGGTCAGGTCCGCATCCGCGCCCACGCGGATCACGCCTTTGCGGGGGTAGAGCCCAAAAATTCGCGCGGGGTTCTCGGCCATTACACGCGCCATCCATGTCACGGGCAGGGCGCGGTTGACCACGCCCTCGCTCCACATGAGCGAGGTCAGCGTCTCGAGCGAGGGCGCGCCGAAGGGAATGGGCTTGCCCTCGGTGTCCACGAAGATGTTCTTCCGCCCGGGCTCCTTCGCCGCGGGCACGCGGGGGGAATGATCGCTCGCCACCGTCGACACGAAGCCCTGCTCGGTGCCCGCCCACAGCGCGCTCTGGTTGAGGCCGTCGGCCGAACGGAGGGGCGGGCCGATCTTCGCGAAGGGCCCGAGGCGCTCCATCTCTTTCTCGTTCAGCAGGAGGTACTGCGGACAGGTCTCGGCCCAGACGCGCTGGCCTTCGCTCTGCGCCCGCTTGATGCGCTCGAGGCCGAGCCGGGTCGAGAGATGGACGACGTAGACGGGGCACTCGGCAAGCTTGCCGATCAGGATGGCGCGATTGATCGCCTCCTCTTCCGTCCAGTCCGGGCAGGTCGCGGGAAAGTCCACGGGCGCCGTGCGCCCCGCCGCGATCGCCTTGTCCTCGAGGTAACAGAGGATATCGCCGTTCTCGCAGTGGAGCTGGCACACGCCGCCCAGGCGCCCGAGGATGTCCATGGTCTTGGCGATGAACTCGTCGGAGACCATGCGCTTGGGCCGCTTCTTGTACGTCATGAAGAGCTTGAAGGACGAGACGCCCATCGAGAAGGCCTCGGACAGACCCGCCAGGATGTGGGGCTCGTGATTCAGGATGAAGTGGAAGCCGAAGTCGAGAACGGAGAGGGCCTGCGCCTCCTCGCGCAGCCGCGCCACGGCCTTGGGCAGCGCCTCGCCCTCGTCATAGACCACGAAGGGGAGGAGCGTGGTCAGGCCCGTCTGGGCGGCGGCGAGCGGCGCCGTCTTCCAGTCGTCGTACTCCGGGCCGACGTGCAGATGGCAGTCGATGAGCCCCGGCAGGACGTACCGCCCTCCCGCGTCGATGACACGGTCGGCGGGTGGCAAGAGCTCCTCGGGACCGATGGCGGCGATCTTGTCGCCTTTGATGGCCACGGCCGCCTCGAAGACATCGGAGGCGGTCACGATCCGGCCGCCGCGGACGATGGTGTCGACGCGGGGAGCGGTGGTCGGGCTCATCGGTGCGGCTCCTTCTCCGTCACGGGCTGGAGGAGCGTGACGTAGTGCTGGGGCTGGCGGCGGCCGAGGAAGTTCCAGCGCTTGCGCACGGGGGTCATCTGATCCAGGTCGATGCGCGAGACGACCAGCTCATCACCCGTGGTGGCGGCCTTGGCCAGGACCTGGCCCAGGGGGTTGATGACGCAGGAGCCGCCGATCAGCTCGACGCCGTCTTCCACGCCCGCCTTGGCGATGCCGACCACGAAGCACGCGTTGGCGTAGGCGCCGGAGCGCAGGCAGAGCTCGTTGAGATCGAGGGCGAGGGCGGAGATGGGCGTGTTGTATCCGATCAGGATGATCTCGGCGCCCTGGAGGGCGAGCGCGCGATAGCTCTCGGGGTAGCGGCGGTCCTGGCAAATCGCGACGCCGACCTTGGCGCCGCAGGCGTCGAAGACCTTGTAGCCCGTGTCGCCGTGGGCGAAGTAGTAGGGCTCGTAGACCTGGGCAAAGCCATCCGCGGCCTTGGTGCCCGGAAGGTGGATCTTCCTGAAGGTCCCGACGAGGCGGCCGTCCTGGTCGGTCAGGAGCGCGGTGTTGAAGTACTTGCCGTCGGCCTTCTCGCAGAAGCCGACGTGGACGGCGATCCTGGATTCCTTGGCGCGGCGGAGGAGAGGCTCGAGAGCCTTGGGCGGGACCTCCGTCTCGAAGAACTGATCGAAGTCCTTGCGGATCTTCTTGGGGAAATACGTCGTGAGCGCCATCTCGGGATAGGCGACGAGCTCGACGCCCTGGCCCTTGGCCTGGTCGAGCAGCGCCGACATGCGCTCGACGATCTCCTCCCGGCTGCTGTTTTCCTGATTGGGGCCCAGCTGCGCGGCGGCGACGGTGACGATTCTAGCCATGGGCTCTCCTCTGCGGCGTTTTCGACATCCTACCCGGTGACGCCGAGCTTGGCGACCTCTTCGCGGACCAACCGCTTGATCTCTCGCTCGAGGGCCACGAACTCCGCGCTCGAGCGCTCGCGCGGATGCGGCAGGGCCACGTCCACGATCTCCTTGATGGTACCGGGCTGCGTGGCCATGACCACGATGCGGTCGGCGAGGAAGATGGACTCCGAGATGCTGTGGGTGACGAAGACCACGGTCTTCTTGTCCTGCTCCCAGATCCGGAGCAGCTCCTCCTGCATCACCTCACGCGTCTGCGCGTCCAGTGCCCCGAAGGGCTCGTCCATCAGGAGCACCGAGGGGTGGTTGGCGAGCGCCCGCGCGATCGCCACCCGCTGCTTCATGCCACCGGAAAGCTCGCGCGGGTACTTGCCCTCGTGCTCGGCAAGGCCGACCAGCGAGAGATACTCGCGCGCGGTGGCGCGGCGCTCGGCGCGCGACACGCCCTGGACCATGGGGCCGAATTCCACGTTCTCGATGGCCGTGCGCCAGGGGAAGAGCGCGTACTCCTGGAAGACCACGCCGCGGTCGGCGCCGGCATGCGTGACCTCGCGCCCGTCCACCAGGATGTGGCCCGTGGTGGGCTCGATGAAGCCCGCGATCATGTTCAGTAGCGTGGACTTGCCGCATCCGGACGGACCGAGGAGGCAGGTGAAGCTGTTCTCGGACAGCTCGAGGCTGACCTCGTCGAGGGCGAGCGCGCCTTCCGTGTAGCTCTTGGTCACGCGCTCGATCTGGATGGACTTCACGACTTGCCCCGCGACTCCGCGCGCCAGCGGAGGAGACGGCCCTCGAGCTTGCGCAAGAGCACGTTGGCCGTCACCCCGATGATTCCGATCACGGCCGCGCCGAGAAGCATGTTGGAGACGAGGAAGAAGGTGCGGGCATCGTTGATGAGATAGCCCAGCCCGGAGTCGGCGGCGATGAACTCCGCCGCCACGATGACGAAGAACGAGAGCCCGAAGGCGAGCCGCAGGCCCGTGATGATATTGGGCGTGGCCGCGGGCAGGACGACGTGCCAGAAGATCTGGCGCTCGGTGGCGCCGAGGCTGGAGGCGGCACGGATCAGCAGGGGATCGACGTACTTGATGCCCTCCACCGTGGTGGTGAAGACGGGGAAGAAGGCGGCATAGGCGATGAAGGCGACCTTGGACGACTCGCCGATGCCGAACCAGAGCACCATCATGGGCAGGAAGGCCAGGGGCGGAATGGGCCGCAGCATCTCGAGAGTGGGCTCCACGAGGTGCTCGAGCAAGCGCGAGCGGCCGAGGGCGGTGCCGACGAAGACGCCGAGGGCGGCGGCGATGCCGAAGCCCCAGAGGACCCGAGAGAGGCTCGCCGTGATGTGCCGGAAGAGCTCGCCCGAGGCCGCCATCTTGATCCCCGCGCGCAGGACCTCGTCCGGAGCGGGCAGGAGCACGGGATTGAAGACCTTCAGCACGTGGGCGTTGAGCAGGCTCACGCCCCACCAGAGCGCGAAGAAGAGGAGCAGCGAGCAGAGACGCAGGAGGACGACGACGGGCCGGCCGAGGGTCCGGGGCGACCTCGGTTTCGCCCCGGCCGTGCTCGGAGTATCCGCGCGGGGAGAGACCGCTGCCCCGGGCGTATCTACCGCTTGGGCTTCCATGTCACGAGCTTCGGATCGATCTCTGCGAGGAGCTTGGGGGCCAGGATGTCCTCGGGCGCGACCGGCCCCTGGATGCGGTTGATGCCAAGCGCCCAGTCGCTCTGGAACCGGATGCTGTTGGCGACATCGTCGGTCAGGGCAAGGCTGTACTTGTTCTGGTCGGTCATCACCTCGATGGCGTCGCGGTCGATCCGGAGCTGCGAGACGAGCGCCTCGAGCGCCCTGGGCCGGTCCTTGACCATGAGGTCGTTGGCCTTGAGGAGCGCGCGCAGGACTGCCTTGAGCGTATTGGGCTTGTCCTTGATCCACGCGTCGGAGGCCATCAGGACCGAATGATTGAATTGCAGCTTGTCGGTGGCCGCATACGGCTCCGGCTTGCCGCCGATGAAGGAGGTGGTGCCCGTCACGTACATGGTGCCGCCCATCTTGACGAGCCGGAAGAGGTTTGGTTGCCAGCCGAGGAGGCCCTGGACGTCTCCCTTCGACGCCGCCACCACTCCTTCCGACGGCTGCATGTTGACGAGCGTCACCTTGGAGGCATCGAAACCGTAGATCTTGGCAAGCTTGGCCAGGATCAGCACCTGGGAATTGCCCTGGGTGAAGGCGAGCTTCTTGCCCTCGAGCTCGCGCGGATGGCCGAGCTTCACGCCGGGGGAAAGGGCGAAGCCCTGCGTGCCCGCGATGTCGGCGAGGGCGCAGATCGAGTGCACGGGGAGCTTTTGCCCGCCCAGGACGATCTGCGTGAACGTGCCGCCCGTGCCGATATTCTGGTTGCCCCCGGCCATGAGCGTGATGACGTCGGCGGCCGACTGCTGCCAGCGCACGGCGACGGTGAGGCCGGCCTCCTTGAAGTAGCCGAAGGCATCCGCGATGGCGACCTGGGATCCCAGCTGCGGATCGCGGACGGCCGCGATCTCGATCTCCTTCTGCTCGATGGCGCCTTGCGCTCGAGCAAGCCCAGGGGCGATGGTGAGGGCGAGCAGGATCGAGGCGAAGAGTCGAATGGCTGTGGTCACGACGTCCTCCTGAGATGGCGATATGAAGCGCGGGGTCCGAAAGAGCAACGCCCGTGCCAGTGCTCCGCGCGCCTGCCTCTCCACAAAGAGCCTCACCAGCGCTGACCTAGGGAGATACTCCCACGCCCGCCCATTGGCAAGCTGCCGAAGACGCGGGCACTCCGCGCCCCTTGCTCACCTATTCATCCCTCTCCGCATTTGTGTTCTTCACTCATCCCTCTCCCCCATCGGGGGAGAGGGCCGCAGTTCGAGCTGAGACGCTCGTCTCGAGCGACGAGGCGAGGGCTGAGTACATAAGGGGGCAATTCATGAGGCGCGCGCCCTACCGCATCTCCGGAATCACCCAGAGCGGCTTCTCTCCACGCGCCACGCGCTGCACATTGTCGAAAGCGTTCCGGAACGCTTTCGGCCAGTTCTCCCACGTCGGTCCCGCCGAGTGCGGCGTGAAGGTGACATTCTCCAGCCCGAAGAGCGGGTGGTTGATGAGCGGCGGCTCCTCGACCATGACGTCGAGTCCGGCGGCCGCGATCTGCTTGGAGAGCAGTGCGTGGCGGAGCGCCTCCTCGTCGACGACGGGGCCCCGGCACGTATTGATGAAGATGGCCTCCTTCTTCATCATCCCGAACTCGCGCGCGCCCATCATCTTCCGCGTGGCGTCGTTCAGGGGAACGTGCAGGCTGACCACGTCAGAGGTCTGGAGCAGCTCGGGGAAGAGCGTGAACTTCACGCCGATGGCGTCCTCCTGGTCTTCGCTGAGCCGCGCGACGTCGTAGTACTGCACGTCCATGTCGAAGGCCAAGGCCCGGCGCGCCACCTTCTTGCCGATGGTGCCGAGCCCCACGATGCCGAGGGTCTTGCCCGCCAGCTCGTAGGTGCGCGTCTCGGAGAAATCACCCACGCGCCACTTGCCATGCACGACGTTGTCGTGATGCCACGACAGCTTCTTGTAGACGGCCAGGATGAGCATCATGGTGTGCTCGGCCACCGCGACGGAATTGGAGCCGCCGTTGTTGGCGATGGGCACCCCCGCCTTCTTGGCCGCGGCCAGATCCAGGCGGTCGTAGCCGGCGCTGATGAGCTGGATGAGCTTGAGCCCCGGCGCGGCCTTGAAGAAGTCCGGCCCCATGCCGGTCCGCGGAAAGCCCACGTAGTACTCCGCGCCGGCCACCAGCTTGAGGAAGTCGGGGCCGTCGTGCTCGGCGACGACTAGCTCGAAGCCCTGCGGCACCATGCTGCGGGCTCTTTCCATGATGGGGTCGGGCATCTTGGGGGCGAAGACGATCTTGGTGGCCACGATGGGTCTCCTTTGATCCTGCTCGTCTAGGGCTTGGAGGTCAGCAGCATATAGGTGGCACGGCCCACGGCGACGAGCCGGCCCGAAGCATCGCTGATGCGGGCCTCGCCGAAGGCGATGGTGCGGCCGCGGCGGAGCAGGCGTCCTTCGGCGAAGAGATCGCCGTCGCCCGCCGCCGCGAGAAAGCTCACGTTGAGATCGAGGGTGCTCTGGCCCACGCCGCCCCCCGGCCCTTCGTGGGTGGTGCCGACGGCGCCGCCCACGGCCATGTCCACGAGCGCGCTCAGCACGCCGCCGTGCACGGGCGCGCCCACGGCGTTGCGGAGCCCGTCCTTGACGGGCACGCGCAATTTGACCCAGCCCTCCCCGGCATCCTCGACGTTCACGTCCAGATGACGCCAGAAGAGGTTTTCCTGGGCGCGCTCGCGGGCGAGGGTGAGGGGATCGGTCGGCATGGGTGGAGGGCTAGGTTATACCGAAAATGCGGGCGAGACTCAACGCCGGGGCACTGGGGCAATTTGCTTCGCCATACTTCGTTGCGAGCGGGCCGGCAAGCCCTCAACGTACACCCACGTACGCCTCGGGCTGCCGGCCCGCTCGCGCCTCGTCTGGCTCGCAACTTGCCCCAGTGCCCAGACTGACTCACAGGGTCGGAAGTGCTATGCTCGCGGCGCTCGAAATTCACGCTCAGCAGGGGGAGACATGGCGACCAGGATCGGCATCATCGGGGCAGGGGCGATCGGATCTGTCGTCGGCGGCATGCTGACGCGCGCGGGGCACGATGTCACCCTCATCGATCAGTGGCCGGACCACATCGAGGCCATCAAGCGGCACGGCCTCCGCCTCTCGGGCACGTGCGGCGAGCACCTCGTTCCCGTCAAGGCGATGCACATCCACGAGACGCAGGGGCTTCGCGATCCCTTCGACGTCATCTGCATCTCCGTCAAGAGCTATGACACCGAGTGGGCGACCGCGCTCGCGACGGTGTACCTCCGTCAGCCCTCCGGCATCGTGGTCGACTTCCAGAACGGGATCAACGACGAGCGCGTGGCCGCCGTGGCCGGACGCGAGCGGACGCTCGGCTGCGTCATCACCATCAGCGCCGGCATGTACGAGCCGGGCCACGCCATCCGCACCGACACGGGGAGCGTCGGCTTCAAGATCGGCGAGCACGACGGCAAGGACACGCCGCGGGCCCAGGAGATCGCCCGCATCATGAACGACGTGGCGGTGAGCAAGGTGACGCCCAATCTCTGGGGTGAGCGGTGGTCCAAGCTCGCCGTCAACTGCATGGTCAACCCGATCTCGGGGCTCTCCGGCTTCGACTCCGCCGAGGCGCGCACCAACCAGGTGCCGCGCCGCATCGCTGTCTTCACCGCGGCCGAGGTCATCCAGGTGGGCCGGGCGCGCGGCTTCGAGGTCGAGCCGATCTACAGCATCAAGACGCAGCGCTTCGTGGATGCGGTGGCCGGCGACGGCCTGGCCGAGGTCGAGGCCGACATGTCTCGCGATGCCAAGAGCCGCGTGGGCGGCCGGCCCTCCATGCTCCAGGACGTGATGAAGGGCCGCCGCACCGAGATCAACTACCTGAACGGCTACGTGGCGGACCAGGGGCGCCAGGTCGGCGTCAAGACGCCGATGAACGACAAGATCGTCGAGCTCGTCAACGCCCCCGGCGTGGGTCAGCTCAAGCCGAATCCCAGGAACCTCGACCCGCTCTGGGCCATGGTCCCCCACTAGTTCCTGACATGCGCTTCGGTGTCTGCTTCATGGCCAATATCGACGAGATCGGGTTCTTCAGCCATGCCGAGAGCCTGGGCTTCGATTCCGTCTGGGTCACGGACAGCCAGATGTTGTATTCCGACTGCTACGCGGTGCTGGCGCTGGCCGCCAAGGTGACCACGCGGCTCCGTCTCGGGCCCGGCACCGCGATCTGCGGCACGCGCATCCCGCCCGTGCACGTGGCGGGCGTAGCCACGATCAACCGGCTGGCCCCCGGGCGCGTGCATCTCGGCATCGGCACCGGCAACACGGCCATGCGCACGATGGGCCAGCGGCCGATGCGCGTCGCCGACTACGCCGAGTACCTCCGGGTCCTGAGCGCGCTCCTTCGCGGAGAGGTGGTGGACTACACCTACAACGGTATCACCCGCCCCATCCAGATCCTCATGCACGACAAGGAGTACATTAACCTGGAGCCGAAGATCCCCCTCTACGTGTCAGGGTTCGGGGCGCGGGCCATGGAGCTGGCGGGGCAATATGGTGACGGGCTCGTGTTCGCCATTCCGCCGCGTGGGGTGCCGGTGGCGGAGGCCCTGGGCTACGCGCAAAAGGGCGCGGCGCGCGCCGGCCGCACTCTCCAGGATTTCCGCAACTGCGCCCTCACCAACATCGCCCTGCTCGATCCCGGCGAGGATGTCGCGTCCGATCGGGTGATCCGCACGCTCGGGCCGCACGTCATGGCCAGCGTCTACTACTTCTACGATGAGGTCCACGAGCGGGGCATCGATCCGCCGCCCTTCCTCCGGCCCATGTGGAAGCGGTACTGTGCCCTCGTGGAGGAGACCCCGCCCGAGCGCCGGCACTTCCGTACCCACGAGTTCCACTACACCTACCTTCATCCGGGCGAGGCCGAGCTGATCGATGCGGATCTGATCCGCGCCACGTGTCTGGTCGGCTCCGCGGACGAGCTGATCGAGCAGATCCGCGAGCTCGAGCGTCAGGGGCTCCAGGAGCTCATGTTCGCCACCGGGGTGGACGAGAAGTGGCGCTCTGCCGAGGCCTTCGCGCGCGAGGTGATGGCGCGCGTCTAGGTCATATTAGAAATCTGCCGACAAGGCGCCGGGCGGAAGTGCCCCCGGTTAGGTCTTACAATCGGACAGGCCCGCCCAGAGGGCCGGGCCTCGCTTGGGCTCATTGGGAGGAACATGATGAGCTACTTTGTCGCGGGCTTGATGAACTTCGCGAAACTGCCAGACGAAGAGAGTCAGAAGTTTCTCGCTTCTTGCGGTGTCCAAGCTTGGTCAGTTCGGAGATATCGTCGTCTACTTCTCGGAGGGCTTCGACACGGTATCTGAGGAGATCCGAGTCAACGTAGGTCAGTTCGCAGACGTAGCGTTTTCGTTCTTTCGGAAGGCCGAGGCAATCGCTTCCTCAAAGTTTGTCATTGTGTGCTAGAGATTCCGGCCGGCCAGGATAGTGGTCGGTCGCCACGAATGTAGCAATGGGAGACCTAGCCCATTTCACTGGTCCCGGGGACCCTGGTCACGCGAGCCCGGTACACGCTATGATCGTTGTCCATGCCGATCCAGGTCCTGAACGCTCCTGTGACACTTGAGGATCTGAGGCGGCTTGCTGCGGATCAGTTCGGAGATTTCGTGAAGGCTGTCGTAGACCTCGGTCGCAGCGTGATGGCTATCGGCGGAGAGTTGCACGCTGACGAGGAAGCCACGCTGCTAGATGAAGGAGCTCATCAGGCGGACCTGTGGGGCATCAACCTATATCCCGACCGGCCAGCGGCAGAGATGATCGAGTTCGACTCGATGATCAATATTCGTCCGTCTCAGCGCAATCGATCCCGAGGAGTAGAGGATCCGGCCATCCGGCGCCAGATCGAGGTCATAGTCGACAGGTTGGTCGTCCGGTGATCGAGCGCCATCACCAGCACCGTGATTTGGCGGCCGGACGGTGGGGGCAGCTCTCGCTGCCCGAGCAACTCGGCAATGTCGGCAGCGAGGTCGGACGAATGCTCCGCTGGCGAGACCGCGACGACCGTCTGATGCTGAGCGCGTTCGACCGGGCCCTCGAGCTACTGGACCTCACGCTCGCGGACTCGCGCTGGCGTGGCCGCTTACGCGAAATTGCCCGGATGCGGGAGCTCCTGTGTGATGCCGTGGCGGGCGGCGCTGACTACGCCACAATGCTGGAGGACCTGGATCGCTACTTCCTCGCCTTCGCCGTGGCGGCGCGGAGAAACCGATAGGCTAATGCAGGCCTTGCTACGCTGGTATCAGGCGCGGCCGGTGTTGCTTTCCAGGCGGAGGGCGGCGCACTCCTCGTAGAGGATGCCGTCGACGATGGTGACGGGCTGGCCGACCATGGCCAGGAGCTTCTCGATCGCGTAGTCGCCGAAGCGCAGGCCCATGCGGGCATAGCGCGCCCCGATCAGCGAGCGGACCCTGCCCGGCGCGGTAAGTGGGATTCACGACGCGGAGACGCGTGGAGAGGCGCCGCAGCGCCACCGTCTCCGCGTGGGCGGTCACGTCGAACGTGGAGACCGCCTCGTTGTGGCCGCGCGCCAGCACCTCGCCCTCGCGCACGATGACGCCGCCCACCGCCATGTTGCCCTCGGCGCGGCCGGCGCGCGCTTCCTCCAGGGCGATCCGCATGAAGCGCTCGTGCTCGGTATCCATCTCGCCTCTCCTCCGGGGCCGCCGACGAGTGGGCATACCGCTACGCTCTTTGCACGCCCACTATCGTATTGCAAGACCTGACTGTGTGTTTAGGGTCGGACTAAGGCGTCGCGAGTGACCGGTGGGGGGGTGTCGGGGGAGGAGCGGCGACGCTCCCCCCTGACTCATCTAAGACGCTCCCCCCTGACTTATCCAAGATCCAGCGGTCGAGGGCGGCGGCGAGGTCGGCGGGCTTGACGGGCTTGGATAGGTAGTCGTCCATGCCGGCGGCGAGGCAGCGTTCCTGGTCGCCCTGCATGGCGTTGGCCGTGAGGGCGATGATGGGGATGCGGGCCACGGTGGGCCGGTCGGACGCGCGGATTCGCTGGGTCGCCTCGAGGCCATCCATCTCGGGCATCTGGACGTCCATGAGCACCAGGTCGTAGCCGACCCTCGTGACCGCTTCGACGGCTTCGCGCCCATTGCCGACCACGTCCACGCGATGGCCCTTCTTCTCGAGGAGACGCGCGATGAGCTTCTGGTTGACGGCGTTGTCCTCGGCCACGAGGATCCGCGCCGACCGCGTCGGAGGTGACGCGAGGGGCTCGGCCGCGGCCCGCTCCGGCGAGACCGGTGCCGGCGCGCTGCTTCGGCCCAAGAGGGCCACGAGCTGGGCGAGCAGGCGAGAAGCGCGGACCGGCTTGGGCAGCCTCGCGTCGATCCCCGCCGCCTGGCCATCGCCGCTGTGGCCGGCCTCGGCCCAGGAGCTCAGAAGCACGAGCTTGACACCGGCGAGATCGGGATCGGCCTTGATGGCTCGAGCCAGGGCGAGGCCGTCCATGCCGGGCATCTGCATGTCGAGCAGCGCCACCCGATGGACGGCGCCGGCCGCAACGGCGCCGCGCAGGCGCTCGAGCGCGGTCGGTCCATCCGCCGCTTCGTCCGCCTCCATTCCCCAGACGCGGAGCTGCTCGCGGAGGAAGACCCGGTTGGTGGCGTTGTCGTCGACGATGAGCGCGCGCGCACCGCGCAGGGCCGCGGTATCGGCGGCGGGATCGGCGGCCCCCGCAGGGACGCGCTCGAGCCGCACGGTGAATCGGAACGTGCTCCCCTGTCCCGGCTCGCTGTCCACCCCGATCTCGCCGCCCATCAGCTCCACGAGCCGCCGGCAGATCGCCAGCCCGAGCCCGGTGCCGCCGAACTTCCGCGTGGTCGAGCTATCGGCCTGGCTGAACGGCTGGAAGAGCCGCGAGCGGGCCTCGGCCGTGATGCCGACGCCGCTGTCGCGCACCGCGACCTGCAGCACGACGGCGTCCGGTCCCTCGTGCGCCACCTCGACCGTGGTCACCACCTCGCCGCGCTCCGTGAACTTGATGGCATTGCCGAGCAGGTTGATGAGCACCTGACGGAAGCGGCCGGGATCGCCGCGCAGGGTGGCCGGGATACTCGGGTCGACCCGGGAGAGGAGCTCGAGCCGCTTGCTGTGGGCCCGCTCGGCGAGCAGCTCCGTCGCCTCCTCCACCGCGGCCGCCACGGAGAAGTCGATGTGCTCGAGCTCCATCCGGCCCGCCTCGATCTTCGACAGGTCGAGGATCTCGTTGAGGATGCCGAGGAGCGCGCTCCCCGAGCTGCGGACGGTCTCCGCGTACTCACGCTGCTCGGCGGTGAGCGAGGTGTCGAGGAGGAGCCCGGTCATGCCCAGCACCCCGTTCATGGGCGTGCGGATCTCGTGGCTCATCATGGCCAGGAAGTCGCTCTTGGCGCGGGCCGCGTGCTCCGCGGCGACCTTGGCGCGATGAAGCTCGCCCTCGATCTCCTTGCGCGCGGTGATGTCGACGCATACGCCCAGCACGCAACGACCGCGCCCGGGGACCTCGATGGGCATCTTGCTGATCTGCAGCCAGGTGGTGCGCCCGCGGGTGGTCAGGACCTGCTCGGGGATGAAGACCGCCTCACCGCTGTCGATGACCCGCTGGTCGGCGTCGAGGAATCGCTGGATCTCTCCCTCGGGCGCCCCGAGAAGTCGGCCGATGTCCATGTGGGTCATGCCGGTCATGCGCTCGGCGGTCAGGCCGTAGGTCTTGGCCATGAACTGGTTGGCGAGGAGGAACGTGCCCTCGCGATCCTTGATGAAGATGAGAGTCGGGCTGGCGTCGATGATGCGCTGGAGCAGGGCCCGGTCGGCCGCGAGCATCGTTTGCGGGGCCACCGGCTGATTCACCTGCCGCGCCCGGCGGGCGGCTCCCGCGAGGGCGAAGCCGATCACGATGCCGGCGCCCATGAGGGCGACGGCGGCCATGGGCACGATCGCGACCAGGGACAGAAGCCCGAGCAAGTAGACGAGCACGACGGAAGAGGTGAAACCCGATGCGATATAGAGCCGCCGGCGACGCTGCCTCGATGCTCTCCAGCCCATGCGCTCCTCGTTCCTCCTGAAAAGCAGGCTGTCCCCTGAGCTACGGTCTCCGAGCAGTACCCTTCGCCGGAGTTATCGGCAGAGGCTGGCCCGGAGCGGAGGGGGTACTGGGCCAATTTGCTTCGCCAGTTCTACTCAGCTCTCGCCTCGCGGCTGGGCCGCTCAGCTCGACATGCCACGTTCTCGGTCGCCAGCGACGCTCAACGTACGATCCACTCAGCCCTCGCCTCGGGCTTCGCCCTCAGCTCGAAGGGCCACGTACGCCTCGCGCCGCTGGCTCCCTCGGGTGAGGGCGCCGCCCCGAGGCGAGGGCTGAGTTGGTCTGGCTCGCAACTTGACCCAGTACCGGGTCGAGAGGCGAATTGACGGTCCCGGCGGCTTGGGCTAGGCTCGGCGCGTGCTCGATCTCGTGATCCGTGGCGGACAGGTCGTGACGTCCCAGGGCGTGGCCATCGCCGATGTGGGCGTGGAGGGGGAGCGCATCGCCATCCTCGGCACGCCGGGCTCGCTCCCCACGGAGTCGTCGCGCGTCATCGACGCCACGGGCAAGATCGTGGTGCCGGGCGGCGTCGAGCCGCACGCGCACCTCGCGCACCCCATCATGTCGCATCCCGAGGAGCCCAGCCTCACCCTCGGCCCCGAGGAAGACACCAAGGGTATGGCCTGCGGCGGCACGACGAGCCACGTGGATTTCTGCTTCGTCCGGCCGGGCGGCGAGATCATGCCGATGCTGGAGCAGCGGGCGGCGCGGTGGAAGGGGCAGTCCTACGTCGACTACGCCTTCCACATCACGCTGGCGGGGGCGCTGCCCCTGCGGACCTTCGAGCAGATCCCCGAGGCGATCCAGCAGGGGCACCCGTCCTTCAAGGTCTTCACGACGAGCATCCTGCCCCCGCATC
>WNFF01000436.1_pt1 | contig 49235 bp, 41 predicted proteins | sample 5400441 | NCBI WGS metagenome assembly WNFF01 (sample SAMN13153345, study PRJNA577476) | soil metagenome | isolation source: 120 cm saprolite under Douglas fir tree site 2 hole 3 replicate 1 | place: USA:California | collected 2015-04-18 | reverse complement strand
GTATCTACTGCCCCGATGAGGGCGCCACCGCGGAGTTCGACAACAACGTGGTCGCGGCCCCGATCAGCGGCCGGTGGTGTTTCTGCTGGCCATGGGCCGTCCCGATCGGCTCTGTCAGCCGCGTCGCGCAGGCGGCCGAGGACATCATCACCGACCTGGGCATCGGCGACCGAGGGCGACGGCGCGGAGCACGCCGTCGCGTTGCTGGCTGTCTCGCGGATGCTGCGGCAGGCCCGTCTGGGTATCTTCAGCCCGCGCACGCACGGCCCAGCACGATGAGCGCAACCCATGTGATGGTACAGGCGGCGGAGGGCGGTGCCGGCCGGCGGGCACCGGGAAGCCGCCAAGGCACGGCCGCGGCACCGGGGTGCCGTCACGGGTCTTCCCGATCTGATGACATCCGGTGAGGTGGCGGGCCTGTTCGGGGTGGACCGCAAGACCGTGACCAGATGGGCGGCCGCGGGAAAGCTGACCGTCATCTGGACTGCTGGTGGGCACCGTCGCTATAAGGCGGCTGAGGTCCGGGCCTTGCTCGCGCCCGCGGCCCAGTCGTGGGCCGCAGCCCGCAGGCCGGCGGTGCACAGCCCGGCGCCGAGCCTCGGGCCGCTCGAATCCGCGATCATGAATGCTATCTGGGACGCCGGGCAGCCGTTGACCGTCCGCGCGGCCCGCGACCGCCTCGACTACCGAACCAGCGGCGGTGACGGTGATCACCCCGCCTACTCGACGATCATGACGGTCATGGTGAATCTATGCCGGAAAGGAATGCTCACCCGGGCCGTGCACGAACGGAACAGGAAACGGCGGGCCTGGTGGTATGAGGCCCGCGTCACCCGCGAAGACCATCTCGCCGCCGTCATCCGCGACGTGCTGCACTGCGCACCTGACCCCGCGGCCGTGCTGCGCCGTGCGTTTCCCGCGCTCGTGCTGCCGTCCGGCGTGCCCCGGTCAGCCGCACCACCCGCTGCTAGCGCACCGGAAAGACCTCCGGCCCGAGCCAGGCAATCAGTGAGCACGAGCGCTGCCCGTGCCCGCACGCGGGCGCTGCGCCTCCTGGCGCGTGAGCACTACGCGGAATACGCCGGGATCTACGAGCAGGTCCGCCCGGCCGCGCCGGACAGGTACCAGGCCCGCAACCGGGCCCGCATGCAGCTGTGTTACCGCTACCCCGACCGGTACCTGGAACTGCACGCACGCGAGCAAGCCGCCCCCGGCACCGATGTGCCTGCCGGTGTCCGCAGCAAATCCTGGCAGCGGGCCACCGCGCGGCTGGCTGACCTGCGCGCCCCCGCCCTACCGGGAGCTGTTCGGCCAGTTCCGGGCCCAGGGCATGAACCGGCCGGCTGCCTAGACCGGGCCATGGCTATCCTGCGCGAGGCCGACAGCGACCTGTTCACCCGGATGCTCACCGAGGAATACCAGCTGTGGCTGGCCGTCGGCGCAGCCGGGACGCCGCATGCCAGTGCGCGGGGCGCCCGCACGCGCGGTGGGGCGGGGACCGGCTCGCCGCCCGGTGCGGTGGGCGTGCAGGCGGCGGGGCAGGAGCTGGCCAGGCTGACCGCGCAGCTGACAGAGCGGGAGATGCACGTCCTCGACGCGCTCTGCGCCCCGGGAGCCTCGCAGCAGGCGTCCGGTGGGGCGCCCGCGGCCCGGCAGATCGCCGCCGGCTTGTCCGTGGCCGAGGCCACGGTCCGCCAGCACCTGCTGCACCTGTACCGCAAACTCGACGTCCCGCCCGGCCCGGAACGGCGGGCCCGTCTCGCCTGCAAGGCCGTGGCGCTCTGTCTGGCGCCGCCAGGCGCGTCGCCCCCCGCCAGCCTCACCGCCCCGCACCCGGAACCCCGGCCAGCGCGCCGGACAGGCACCGGTCCGCAGGAAGACCCGCGCGAACAGCCAAGGAATGCGGGCCAACCCCCATAGGGGAGAACAGATGGCAGATCACTCCGCAGTTGCCCCCGCAGGAACCGCGCCGGCCCCAGCGGCCCGGCTGGAGCCTGATGCGATCGGGGTGGCGCAGGACACCGTTATCGGCATGGCGTCGTCGGCCCCGGCGGCATCGGTCGGGCTGACGCTGGCCGCGTTAGCCGCGGCGACGGCGTACGGCAGCGGGCCGATCATCGTCCTCACCGCTATTCCCCATGCTCATCATTGCCAACGCCTACCGCCGACTGAACATGTGGAACGCGAACTGCGGCGCGTCGTCCGAGTGGGTGGGCGGGGCGATCAGCCCCTACTTCGGTTTCCTGACCGGGTGGCCGATGATCGCCGCCTACATCATCGCGACGGCCAGCGGCGTCGAAGTCCTCGGGCCATCGGTCCTCGCGGTGTTCGGCTCCAATTCAGCGAGCATCGGGGCGAATGCCGGCATCGCCGTGACCGTTGGCCTCGTCATGCTGGTGATCGCGATCGCCGGGATCCGCGTCACCGCGCGCGCCCAGGTCGGCATGGGGGTTGTGTCGAGTACGTGATCCTTACCGGGTTCGCGGTCGCGGGCCTGGTGGCGGTCCTCGGCCACCATCCCGGCACCTTCCCTATTACCAGGGGCTGGCTGCCCTGTCCGGATCGGCGGGCACGGCAGCGCTGCGGCGGGGTTCCTCATCGCTGTGTTCATCTTCACCGACTGGGACGGCACGCTGTACGTCAACGAGGAGGTGAAGCACCGGCGCACCAACCCGGGCCGGGCCGCCATCCTGGCGGTTGCCTTCGCGCTCCCCGCCGGTCACGCCCTTGCGCGTGGTCCGAGTCGCCTGATCACGGCCCGTCGAACTCGGCCCGGACGAGCCCGCACCTGGAGCGACGGTCCTGCCTTCCGGGCGGGAAAACTTGGTGGGAGGCCCGCAAGGGCTACGCGACGGGGATACCCATGCGCACTACCTGACCGGGCGCAGGTACCGGCACAGCAGGTACCCCTGGTCCTCCAGCACGTGAGCCAGGGACAGCCGGCCCGAACCCGGCCCCCGCGCGTCCGTCAGCGGCCCGGCACCCTGGATTATCCGCCCGGCCCCGCTCCCGGACAGGAGCGGGCTTACGGTGAGGCAGAGCTCGTCGAGCAGGCCGGCCTCCGTGATCTCGCCCAGCAGGTGCGGGCCCCCCTCGGTGAGGATACGCCGGTAGCCCAGCGCGGTCAGGGCGCTGATCGCGGCCCGCAGATCGACACGGCGCTCGCCCGCCACGATCACGTCGGCCTTCGCGGCGAGAGCGGCCCGCCAGTCAGCGGGCGCGGACTCGGCCGTGATCAAGATGGTACGGGCATGCGACGGGGCCTGATCCAGCAGTGGACTGGCGGGATCCAGGGCGAGCCTGCCACTGACCACAGCGATCGGCGGCGCCGGCGCGCGGCCTTCCCGCAGCCCGGCCCACCGCTGGCCGACCTTGGCTGGGCGGTATGCCTCGGCACGCACCGTGCCCGCGCCGACCAGCACAACATCGGCGAGGGCCCGGAGCAGGCCGAACACCGTGCGGTCGGCCTCGCCGGACAGGCCGCTGGAGCGCCCGGCGACCGCGGACGCGCCGTCGGCACTGGTGATCATGTTGGCGCGGAGCCACCGCCCGTCCCCGTGTGGGCTCTCCTTGGGATAGGCGTATAGGCCGGCCAGGCTGAGTTGCTCGCCGCCGCCTTCCGGAGGATGGATCTGCCGCACGGCCAGCAGTCAATCAGACCGCCCGCCCCCGCGCCCGGCTGGTGGTCTGTAAGACCGGCGTGTGTCAGCGGCTGTGGGGCTGAGCACCTACGTGCTGGTGCTGATCACTGCGATTCAGAGCTGACCCGGCGAAGCACGATCATGGAGTGCGCCTTGACCACGACCCGGCCACCGGCCTTGCGTTGCCGGGGCGCGGGGGAGCGCTGCGCATCGCCTGGCATGGCCGACGATGCTGTGTCGAGCACCACCGTCCAGCCGCGGCCGAACCGGGCGCCCGGCAGCGTGAACGTGACCGGCTGGCTGTCCGCGCTGAACAGCAGCAGGAACGTGTCATCACGGATCCGCTCACCGCGCGGGTCGGGCTCGTTGATCGCGTCTCCGTTCAGGAATACCCCCAGCGCCTTGGCGTATCCGGTATTCCAGTCGTCGCCAGTCATTTCCCGGCCAGATGGGGTGAGCCAGGCGATGTCCCCGGGGTTGCCCCCGGTCCGGCCGTCGGGCCGTTCGAAGAACCGGCGCCTGCGGAACACCGGGTGGCTTCGCCGGAACGCGGCCAGGGCGCAGGTGAACTCCTGCATATCCTTCTCCTGGCTGGCGTGTTCCCAGTCCACCCAGGAGCTCTCGTTGTCCTGGCAGTACGCGTTGTTGTTGCCCTGCTGGGTGCGGCCAAGCTCATCCCCGTGCAGCAGCATCGGCACGCCCTGGGAGCAGAACAAGGTGACCAGGAAGTTGCGCCGCTGCCGTGCCCGCAACTCGGTCACGGCCGGGTCGGTGGTGAGTCCCTCGACCCCGCAGTTCCACGACCGGTTGTCGTCGGTGCCGTCGGCTCCTCCCTCGCCGTTGGCGTCGTTGTGCTTGTGGTCGTAGGACACCAGGTCGGTCAGGGTGAATCCGTCGTGGCAGGTGACGAAGTTGATGGAGGCGAAGGGCCGGCGGCCGCTCGTCTCGTACAGATCGCTTGACCCAGTCAGCCGGGACGCGAAGTCCGGCAGCGTATCCGGCCTGCCACGCCAGAAGTCCCGGACCGCGTCACGGTACTGGCCGTTCCACTCACTCCACAGCGGCGGGAAGTTTCCCACCTGGTAGCCGCCCTCGCCCACGTCCCATGGCTCGGCGATCAGCTTGACCTGCGATACCACCGGGTCCTGCTGCACCAGGTCGAAGAAGGCCGAGAGCCGGTCCACCTCGTGCAGTTCCCTGGCGAGGGCCGAGGCCAGGTCGAACCGGAACCCGTCGGCGTGCATCTCCAGGACCCAGTACCGCAGTGAGTCCATGATCAGCTGCAGCGCGTGCGGATGCCGGACGTTCAGACTGTTCCCGCAGCCGGTGTAGTCCAGGTAGTAACGCTTGTCGTCATCGCGGAGCTGGTAGTACGCGGCGTTGTCGATGCCGCGGAAGGATAGCGTCGGCCCCCGGTGGTCGGACTCGGCCGTGTGGTTGTAGACGACATCCAGGATGACCTCGATGCCCGCCTCGTGCAGCGCCTTCACCATCGCCTTGAACTCACCGACGTGGCCGCCCCGCTGGCTTGAGGAGGAATACCGGTTGTGCGGGGCGAGGAAGCCGATCGTGTTGTACCCCCAGTAGTTGGTCAACCCGCGTGCGACCAGCTCATGCTCGGGCACGAACTGGTGCACCGGCATCAGTTCCACGGCCGTCACGCCCAGCCGGATCAGGTGCCCGATCACGGCCGGATGCGCCAGGCCCGCGTAGCTGCCGCGCTGCTCCGGTGGCACATCCGGATGGCGCAGGGTAAGACCACGGACGTGCGCCTCGTAGATCACGGTCTCGTGGTAGGGAGTACGCGGCGCACGGTCATCACCCCAGTCGAAGAACGGGTTGATCACCACGTTCTTGGGCATGAACGGCCCGCTGTCCGCGGTATTCATGGCCGACGGATCGGTGAACTGGTAGGAGAACAGGGCCTCGTGCCAGTGCACCTCGCCTTCGACCGCCTTCCCGTACGGGTCGAGCAGCAGCTTGGCGGGGTTGCACCGGTGACCGCGGCGCGGCTCGTAGGGGCCGTGCACACGGTAGCCGTAGCGCTGGCCAGGGCCTATGTCCGGCAGGTACCCGTGCCAGACGAACCCGTCGACCTCGGTCAGCGGGATCCTCGTCTCGGTGAGCCGGCCCGGGTCCTCCCCGTCGAGGAGGCACAACTCCACCTGCTCGGCGACCTCCGAGAACAGCGCGAAATTGGTGCCGGTCCCGTCCCATGTCGCCCCGAGTGGATAGGCGGTTCCCGGCCAGACGCGCACCAACCGACCTTACCGGGGCGAGGCGGTAGCGCGGTCAAGGATGGCATCCAAATCCATCCCTTCCGGCAGCGTGCCGTACGGCACGCCCGGCCCGCCGGGGACGCCCGGCCCTGGCTGGATGCCCCCGCTGTCGCCCGGTCCCGCGCCCGGTGATCCCGAACCCGAGGATCCGGAGCCCAGCCGCGAGGCACAGAACGCGTCCGCCACGGCTTCCGGCGCGTGCCGCACCAGCAGGGCCGCCTGGAGCGTCACCGCGATCATCCCGGCGAGCCGCCTGGCCGCGTACTCCGCGTCGTGGCCCGCGGCGGCCAGCCCGGGCAGCAGGCGGCGCAGGCGGCCGCAGGCCTCATCCAGCCTGCGGTCGCCACCCCCGGCCCGCTCAAGCTCGGCGAACAGGGCGTCAGCGGGCTCTGAGCCCCGGGCCAGAGCGCGCAGCACGTCCAGCGCCGTCACGTTGCCCGACCCTTCCCAGATGGAGTTCAGCGGCGCCTCGCGGTACAGCCGCGGCAGGCCGGACTCCTCGATGTACCCGTTGCCGCCCAGGCATTCCAGCGCCTCGGCCACATGGGCTGGCGCGCGCTTGCAGACCCAGTGCTTGGCGGCGGGCAGCGCGACCCGCAGCAGCGCCGCCTCGTGCGCGTCGCCCCGAGCGGCCCGCTCCGCCGCGCCTGCCAGCCGCACCGCGAGCGTGGTCGCCGCCTCCGACTCCACGATGAGATCGGCGAGGACGGCGGCCATCAGCGGCTGGGAGATCAGGTCCTTGCCGAACGTCTGGCGCCAGGACGCGTGATGGACCGCGGCGACGCATCCCTGGCGCATCGACGCGGCACTGCCAAGCACGCAGTCGAGCCTGGTCGCGCTCACCATCTCGATGATCGTGGGCACCCCGCGGCCTGCAGCGCCCACCTGCCAGGCCAGCGCCGCGTCGAACTCCACCTCGGCGGACGCGTTCGACCGGTTGCCCAGCTTGTCCTTGAGCCGCTGGATCCGCATCGCGTTACGGGACCCATCGGGCCGCACCCGGGGCAACAGGAAGCAGGTCAGCCCGGCCGGCGCCTGCGCGAGGACCAGGAACAGATCGCACATGGGGGCCGAGCAGAACCACTTGTGCCCGGTGATCACGTGCGCGCCGTCGCCCTGGGCCGGGGCCGGCTCGGCCCGGGTCGTGTTCGCGCGCACATCCGACCCGCCCTGCTTCTCGGTCATGGCCATGCCCGCGAGCAGCCCGGCCTTGCCCTCGGGAGGGCGCAGCCCCGGGTCGTACGCGCGAGCGGCCAGCAGCGGCTCGAACCGGTGCGCGAGCCGGGGCTCCTGGCGCAACGCGGGGACGGCCGCGTAGGTCATCGAGATGGGGCAGCCATGCCCTGCCTCGGCCTGGGCCCAGATGTAGAACTTGGCGGCCCGGGCCACGTGCGCGCCGGGCGACTGATCCGCCCAGGCTGCACCGTGCAGGCCGTGTCCGACAGCGGTGGCCATCAGAGCGTGCCAGGACGGATGGAACTCCACCTCGTCGATCCGGTTGCCGCGCGCGTCGTGGCTGCGCAGCACGGGCGGGTGCTCGTTGGCCAGCCGCGCGTGCTCCTGAGTGGTAGGCGACCCCGCGAGTGAGCCAAGCGCGTGCAGGTCGCCGGACGCCCAGCCAGCCCCCTCCCGCTCGGCCGCCCGCAGCAGCGCCGGGTCGTCGGCCACGTCATGACCGGTCAGCGGCGGAACCTGGTTAAGGACGTCGTGCGTGGCTCTGCCCGTCATATGGCCTCCCTCGCGGGCGGTCGGCCCTGGGGGGGCCTCCCATGGTCGTGCCGGAGGCGCGCAAATTGGCGATGCGGGAGGCGGGTCCTCGGCGCCGGGACACCGCAACGGCCCCGAAGGTGCGTCGTGCCGGAGGCGCGCAGGCCAACACTATGCGGCGTTCGGCCCGGCGCCTGCGGCGTTTCGGTGCGGCCCGACGTCGACGCAGGGTGTTTCATGTGGTGACCCTAACTGAGGCCCGCGCGGATGCTCGCCTTTCCAGCGCCAAGCCCGGCCAGCCGGCAGGCTGCCGCGTCGCGGCGGCCCGGGCCTCCGCATAACGCTGCAGGAGCACGTCGGCCACTTCCGGTGCCGCGCCAAGCGGCCCGGAGACGGCGGCGGCACCCGCGGCCAGCGACTCGTCTCGGATCCGGTCGGCGAACAAGCCTGGAGCCAGCAGGTAGGTGGCCACCACCACGCGCGGCGCGCCATCGCGCAACAGGGCCGCCACCGCCTGGCCCGGCGTTGGTGAGGCGGCCGACGCATAGGCGGGGACCACGGCGCGCCAGCCACGCGCCGCCTGCCAGTCCGCGGCCATCCGCGCGACGGCGGCATTCGCCGCCGGCCGGCTGGATCCGGCGGCGGCCAGCACCACGGCGGTGCTCGCCCGGCCCCCGGCCAGGCCGCCCGGCGCCTTGCGCGCGGCCGGCCGAAGGTCCTCGTCGGCCTCGGCGAGGCGCCGGTCGAGTGCGCGCAGCAGGGCCGGATGCGGGCCCAGCGGCTCGCCGTAGGCGATCGTCAGCCACGGGAAGGCATCCTGGGCTTCCTGCAGGACGCCGGGGATATCCGTGTCGCTGTGGTAGGCCGTGGTGAGCAGCAGCGGCAGCACGACCACCTGGGGGCCCCGTACGCTGCCGGCCAGCGCGGCGAGGACCTGGGTGACGGGCGGCGGAGCATGCCCGAGGAAGGCCGCACGGGCGTCAAGCTCCGGGCCGCCACGGGCCGCCGCCCGAGCGTGCGCCAAAGTGATCAGGTCCCCGATCGCCGCCCCGGCGCGCGGGTCGGCGCTCCCGTGCGCGACCGCCACCAGCGGCGGGCGGGCGGCACCTCGCGCAGGCCAGCCGCCGCGCGCCGCGCGATCGGCGGGCCTCAGGTGTGGATACCGCATTCCGTCTTGCCCGTTCCCATCCACCGCCCGCTGCGCGGGTCCGCGCCCGGCGCCACCCGCATCGTGCAGGTCGCACAGCCGATCGACGGGTAGCCCTCGTCGACCAGCGGATTCACCAGCACGCCCTGCTCGGCGATGAAGGTTTCAACTTGCTCCTGCGTCCAGTTGGCGATCGGGTTGACCTTTACCATCTCGCGCCTGGCGTCCCACTCGACCACCCTGGTGTCGCTGCGTGCGCTCGTTTCCTCACGGCGGACGCCGGTGATCCAGGCATCGTATGGATCCAGCGCGCGCTCCAGCGGTACGACCTTGCGCAAGTAGCAGCAGAGGTCGGGGTTGCGGCCATACAGGCGGGGCCCCAGCGCGGCATCCTGCTGCGCAACGGTCCTCGATGGCGTGACGTTGATCACGTTCACCGGGTAGACGGCCGCCACCGCGTCCCTGGTGCCGATCGTCTCGGCGAAGTGGTATCCAGTGTCAAGGAAGATGACGTCGATATCGGGCTGGACCTCGGCGGCGAGGTGGATGATGACCGCGTCCGTCATGGACGAGGTGACGGCGATCCGGTCGCCGAACGTCTCCACGGCCCACGCGATCACTTCCTGCGCGGGTGCGTCCGCAAGATCATCCGCCGCCTGGGCGGCGAGCCTCTCCATGCGGGCCGGTCCCTCCAGGGCATCAGGTGTCACATCGTCCCGGTGGTCGCCCCAGGTCACGATAGAACTCACAGGATCACTCCCGTTCCTGCAAAGCGTAGCCGGAAGGTCCGGATGCAACTCCGGCAGCGCCACTCGCCGTCCTGTTCCTGCGGTTCTAGGTCCTCTTCGCCGCAATAGGGGCAATAGAACGGAATAGCTCGCTGCGTCGTAAAGGACGGTCCGGCCGCGGGAGACGGCCCGGTGGCGGAAGACGGCCCGGTCATGAGACGTCCTCCTCGCTGGCCCGGGCGGCCCAGGTGGCGAAGGTCTCGCCGGAGTGCCGGCCGGAGTCGAAACGGCGCAGCACGCGCTCCAGGTAGTCGGGCAGATCCTCGGATGTCGTCTTGAGCCCCCTGATCTTGCGGCCGAAGCCCGAACCGGAGCCGTCCCCTCCGGTCAGGCTCCCGCCGAGCGAGATCTGGAAACCAGCCTGCTGGGTGCCGTCGGGCGCGGTGACCAGTGACCCCTTGAGCCCGATGTCGGCGGTCTGGATGCGAGCGCAGGAGTTCGGGCAGCCGTTCACGTTGATGGTGACCGGCTCCGTGAAACCGGGCAGCCGCCGCTCCAGCTCGGTGATCACGTCCGAGGCCCGTGCCTTGGTCTCGACGATCGCCAGCTTGCAGAACTCGATGCCGGTGCAGGCCATGGTGTGCCTGCGGAACACGCTCGGGTTCGGCGACAGGTCCGCCGCGTCGAGTTCCGCGGTGAGTTCGCCCACCCGGTCGGGCGGCACGTCCAGGATGACCATCTTCTGCTCGGATGTGGTGCGCACCCGCCCGCTGCCATACCGCTCGGCCAGGTCCCCAACCAAGCCGAGCGAGCCGCCCGACATCCGGCCCACCCTGGGCGCGAAGCCCACGTAGCACCGGCCGTCCCGCTGCTCACCCACGCCGATGTGGTCGCGCCGCCCCTCCCGGGGAGGCAACGGCGGCCCGCCGTCGGGAAGCGCGTAGCCGAGGTACTCCTTCTCCATCACCTCGCGGAACCGTTCTGGGCCCCAGTCGGCAACCAGGAACTTCAGCCGCGCCCTGTGCCGCAGGCGCCGGTACCCGTAGTCACGGAAGACCGAGGTCACGGCCGCCCATACCTCGGGGACCTGTTCGGGGCGGACGAAGGCGCCCAGCCGCTTAGCGATCATCGGGTTGGTGGACAGCCCGCCGCCCGCCCACAGGTCGTATCCCGGCTCGCCGTCCGGTCCGGGCACGGCCACGAACGCGATGTCGTGGACTTCGTGCGCCGTGCACTGCGCGGCGCAGCCGCTCATCGTGGACTTGAACTTGCGGGGCAGGTTGGAGAAGGCGTGGTCGCCCACATAGCGGGCCGCGGTCTCGCGGATCACCGGCGTAGCGTCGATGATCTCGCCGGAGTCGATCCCGGCCAGCGGGCAGCCCAGGATCACCCGGGGCGTGTCACCGCACGCCTCGGTGCTGGACAGCCCGACCTGTTCAAGCGCCTCCCAGATGGCCGGGACGTTCTCTATCTCGACCCAGTGCAGCTGAACGTTCTGCCGGTCGGTGATGTCTGCCGTGCCCCTGGCGTGGCGGTCGGACACGTCCGAGATCACCCGCAGCTGCTCGCTGCTCAGCTGCCCGCCATCGATCCGGATCCGCATCATGAAATAGCGGTCATCCAGTTCCTCGGGCTCGAGGGTCGCCGTCTTGCCGCCATCGACGCCGGGCCTGCGCTGGGTATATAGGCCGTACCAGCGGAACCGGCCACGAAGGTCGGCGGGGTCGATCGAGTCGAAACCGCGCTTGGCGTAGACGTCGATGATGCGCTGGCGGACGTTCAGCCCGTCGTCGTTCTTCTTGTTTTCTTCGTTCTTGTTCAGGGGCTCGTGATACCCGAGCGCCCACTGACCCTGGCCTCGATGGCGGGCGGCTGGCGGCATGTAGAGCGTCCTTTTCGGGTCCTGGGCACGTGCGCCGGGCGCCTGAGGCGGATCCGGGTCAGCGGCGGGGATCCCGGCCAGCCTTCCGCGACTGGTTGCGTCGCCAGGAGGACAGGGCACCGGCCGCGGCACGCGCCCGTCATGCGGGATGGGCGGTGATCAGCGGCCGTGCCGACAGACCGCGCTACGGACCCGCAGCAGGTCGACATGCCTGCGCACAACGAGGAGGGGGTCGGCGGCGGTCACGCCAAGAGCATCACACGCGCCGTGCCCTTCTGTCCAGGAACTTTCCACCCATCCAGGACAGCGCAGGGTCGACGGCGGGCCGATGCTCATGCTTGCTGTTAACTGCCCAGCCGGCGCGGCTATTCCGGTACTGCGATATTCGCGTACTGCGATATTCGCGCGGCGCCTCTGCTGCGGCGGCCCGCGGATCGCCTGCGCCTTCCGCTCATCCTTGCCTGATCCAGCTGAGCGGCGGTTCGGACGGCTCGGCAGGCGGCAGATGCTGGCAGTCACACCAGGTGCCGCCTGGGCACTCGGCATGGTGCTGGCGACGGCACGGCAGGCAGATCATGCCGCCATTGCCAGCTGACCCGGCGGCCAGCGGCCTTCAGGGTCAGCCGACAAGGTCAGGCCGCGTTTGCCCGGCGCATGCGGCGCCGGCGCTCGGAGGCGCGCTCATCTTCGTTCAGGCCACCCCAGGTGCCATACTTCTCCGGCCGGGACACGGCGTAGCTAAGGCATTCGGAACGCACCGGGCAGGAAGCACACAGTGCCTTTGCCTTGCGCTCGCGGATATCCCGTTCTGGCTGCCGTTCCCCGTCCGGGCCGAAGAAGAGGACGACCTCCGTGCCGCGGCACGCGGCGGCATCTTGCCAGCCCCAGTTCGGCCGGGGAGGCAGGGTAACCTGCGGTCGTACCTCAGACATGAGTAGATCTCCTCAACCAGCTCTATCGTGTGCTCACGCCCAGTCGCCCACCTGGTTCGCTGAGCGTTTCGGTCTTGCGTTGTGCGGCCTTTTTTCCCGCCTAAGATGCAACGCGTTGCACGGTCGGCGTGTTCCCGGGCGCGCGAGCACCGTTCACCAGCCTCGCTCACCATGGAACAGTGCCCACCACCCGGCAGCGCGGTGTGGCAGCCTTGCCGGATGGACGGTGACCCAGTGGTCGGCAACCGTCCGGGCGACGCCAGCCCAGTCCAGCAGACCGATGATCAATGATGCCATCTGGCCGGCCGGTTCCGCAGGCAGGATCGGGAATCCGGCTGGCCCGATGCTCTCTTTTTTCGCGGCCGCGCTCGCGGTGCCGTCGCCTTCCCAGAGTTCGTGCCCGCATCACCGTCCCGGGGAGATCTGGGAGAGGGGCGGCCCACGTGCCACTGGCGTTTAGCAGCGGCGCAATCGGTGATCACTAATTGGACAAATGCAATAGTTCAGCGCCACCATGGGCAGCATGTCAGCGTCGGACGCGGCTCCTCTGCCCCGGCTCGGTGAGGTGTTCTTCGATGTGCGGGGCAACTCGCGCAGCATGCGGCTGAGCTGGTACGCCGATACCGGTGTCGCGGTCTTCAGCATCTGGCAGGGCGGGACCTGCACGGGCACGTTCCGCCTGCCCATCGACGACCTGGCGCGGATGGTCGAGGCGCTGCGCCGGGGCCCACAGGGTCCGCGAGCACGCCGTGACACGTCCCGCGGGCAGGTTTCCGCAGAGCAGCCCTACGGCCGTGATCTCGGCTCAGGCCGCGGTGCGGGTGGCCTGGCGGGTCCGGGAGACGGGCCTGATCCCGGCCCATCGACCGTGGCGATGCGCCTGCCGCCCGCCGCCGACCAGCGGATCCCGGTGTCCCGGGCAGATTCCGACTACCACGGCGAGCCCGCTGGCTACCCGGGCGAGCCGGCTGGCTACCCGGGCGAGCCGGCTGGCTACCCGGGCGAGCCGGCTGGCTACCCGGGCGAGCCGGCGCAGCGCGGATACCGTGATGGACCGTCGGCCGGGGACTACAGCGGCACTGCCTCGGGATACCGCGAGGATCCACCGGGCGGGGACTACTCCGGCGGCTATCCGGACGAGCCGGGAACCGGGGACTACCGCAGTATCCCGACATCGGGCTACCGCGACGACCCGCTGAGCGGGGACTACCGCGGTGCCGCGGCGGGCTACCGTGACGACCCACCGGACTACCCGGGAGAGCCGGCCGGCTCGGCGTACCCAGGGGAGCCGCCGCTGCGCGGCTACCGCGGCGACCCGCCGGCCGGGGACTACCGCGGTGGTGGGCCGGCCGGTGAGTACCGCGACGACGCCGCCGATGGTTACAGCGATGAGCCAGGGGACTACTCGGCGGAGCCATTGCACGCATACCCCGATGAGCCCCCTTTCCGGGATTATGGGCACGAGCCAGTCATGGGGGATTATCCGGGCGAGTCGCCCAAGCACGACTTGGCCCCCCCACGCGGTCCTGGAGGTTATGAGCGGCCGGGCCGCGAGTGGGAGGATACCGACGCGGGGCCGGCCGGCAGCTATGGCGAGGAACCATCCCCAGAATCCTTCCCTTATGGCCGGCCACCGAGCAATCGCCGGCCGCGCGAGCGAGGGCGCTATCCTGGACGGCATTGAACCCATAGCCGTCACGCTCCGCCTCTGAACTGGTCCGATTCCGTCAGGGTCGTGCCATGGGATCGGCGGGATCCAGCCCGGTGGCTCACCGGGCAATGGCAGTCACGCGGAAGTCGCTGGGCCGACATTGCCTGGGTGTCGTTGCGGTTGGGCGGCCCCATGGGGGGATATATTTGCCAAGGGGAAGGGGGGCCAGAAGTGGCACAGAAGGTTTCCGTCACATTTGCCTGTGACTACGACCAGAAAGAGATTCGGGCTGGCCAGCATCGGACACGCAGGTTCAGCCTGGACGGCCGCGAGTATGAGATCGACCTGTGCTCGAAGCACAGTCAAAAGCTTGACCAGGTCGTCCACCAATAAGCGGAGCATGCGCGCCGGGCATCGGCGCGCCCGGGACGTACCAAACGGCGGACAACGGCACACCGTCAGCACAGTGCCGCGATCCGGACGTGGGCGAAGCAGGCCGGCATCTCGGTCAGCGATCGCGGCCGTATCCCGGCCGATGTGGTGACCAGATATGAGGCCAAGCACCGCTGACCGGCGGCCTCATGGCGACCCGGGCGGCTGGCCGCCGCCCGGGGGTGGCATGCTGCCGGGAAGGCCAGCGCTGGGTGCCTCGAGTGCCCGGGGTGGCTGAGTGACGGGCCCTGCGGCGGCGGCGAGAACCTGGGAATTGGGCACGTGCAGGACGCCATCCGGGGTCTCGAGCCGCAGGTAGGTGATGCCTATCTCGGTTACCGTGCCCTCCATCTGGCCGCCGAGCGCGCCCGACTTCAGCCGGATCGCGTCCCCGACGCTGAACGGGCGGGACAGCAGCAGGACAATGCCCGCGAATACGTTGGAGAGGGCCTGCTGCCCGGCGATCCCGAGCAGGATTCCGGTCACCGCGCCGCCCAGGATGAGCTGGTTGACCGGGACACCGCTCATGTCCAGGGTGAGGAGCAGCACGGTGGTGCCCAGGATGAGCAGGACGGCATAACGGATCACCGCGGCGTGCGCCGCGCCGATCTTGGGCTGCAGCACTTCGCGGGCCTTTCCGGCCAGCCCTGCGGTGGCAATCAGTCCAAAGAGGCAAAACCCGCCGGCCGCAGCCACGGTGACGATGTCCGACGCGACACGGCCGTACCCCGCATCAGTGATGAAGCGCGGCGCCTGATATCGGACCGCCGCGGCGAGCACCGCGAGGATGGCGGCGATGATGGCCCGCCAGGGCTTGGTGCGCCTCTTGACCCTGGCCATCTGGCCGGCGATGTCGTGCTGCCGTTTCTCCTGGAGATCCACCGCCGCGATCCTACTCGTGCCCGGAATGCAGTGATCCCGGAGGCCGTCCGGCCTCCGGGATCACGATGATCTCAGCCGCTGCTACCCGGGTGGGTCAGATTCACCGCGGGCCGAGGATGGGCTTCCCGACGGGAACCCTCGCCCTGCCACCCATCCCGTTGGCGACACCGGCCGCGGAGGCATACCAGGCACACACGGCCGTGACGATGCCGATGTAGCCGCCCACTTTGACGACGTTGCTGTTGGCCCCGAGGAACCCGATGAACAGGAAGATCTCGGTGAGTTCCAGAGTCAGGAAGACGGCGAACACGGCGGCGTTTACCTGCGTGCTCCAGAGCAGCATGTAGGTGTTGAAGATCGCGAACGCGAGCAGGATCCAGCCCAGGTCGTGGGTGGCCGCCGCGGCATGGGCGGCCACCGCCAGCGGGCCGGCCCCGGCCGGCGGCGGGGCCACCAGCAGGCGCCAGAGCCCGAGCCCGATCCAGAACCCGCCGTATGTGGAGAACGCGGTAGCACCGAAGACGTTGCGGTTACGGAACTCCCACATCCCGGCGAGCAACTGGCCGAGCCCGCCGTAGGCGAACGCGTAGCCAAGCCATGCGTCTCCTGTGGCACTGTTCATCCACTTTGCGTTGGCTGCGGAGAGCAGGAACGTGGTCAGCGCAAAAGCGGCCAGTCCAAGAGGCGCTGGATCGGCTATGCCAGCCACAGGAACGGCAGAACGGTCGTCGTTGACGGTCAAGTGATTCCTCCTGATGAGGCAGTGCACCGCTCGGCCGTGGGCGTGCCACCCTGGCGGCTGGGCATGCGCGTGGATGGAATTAAGGACGCTATGGCTGCGGCTGGGCCAGTAGGCCCGGCAGGCACCTGGGCCGCGGCAGGCACCCCTTCGACAGAGCCGACAAGTGGTATGAAACCGGCCATAAGCGGACCTTCCTCCGTCTTCACAGATGGCTCAGAAGAACCAAATGAGAAGATCTGCCCTGAGCGTAACGCTGGAGGCACGCTTGGGGGAGACCCAGGTTTGCGGCCTTTGCCCGCCCGGGGCCGACCCGGCCGCCCGCATGTATCAGTCGGCCGGGGCCTGGCTCCGGGCTAGCACGTGGCTGAGGCCGGCCCGCGTCGCCAGGACATAGAGCCGGTCCTGGGGCGAGATCGTGTAGTCGCGCCGGGGCGACCAGTCCACGCCATCGGCCCCTTTGCGTCGCAGCGCGATGACGCGCACTTCCCCCGTCTGGTGCACGTCCTCGAGCAGCCGCCCGGCCAGCTCGGACCCGCTCTCTACCTGGACATCCGCGATGAGCAGGACATGCCGGCCGACCGGGATCGTCCGCAGCACCTGGTGCTCGAGCATCGCTGCGGCGAACGCCGGCGCGGCGAGGTAGGAGACGCTGCGCGAGATCGTGTTGCCAACCGTCTTCTGTACGCGCTCCGCGAGATCCTCGTCGGACAGCCGCAGCACCAGCCGAAGGTCGGCGGCGAGCGCCCGGGCGTGAAGGGCCGTCTCCAGGTTCACGATGTCGCTGTCAGTCACCGAGACCAGCGCCTGGCTGGTCGTGATGCCCGCAGCCCGCAGGGTTTCTTCCCGGTGGGTTTCACCGATCACCACCCGCAGGCCAAGCTGCCGCGCCAGCCGCACCCCCGACGCATTCTCGTTCTTGTCAACGCAGACCACATCCACGCCCAGGTCGTGCAGTTGGCCCGCGATCCGCGTGCCGACGTTGCCCAGGCCGGCCACGATCACATGGTCGCTGACCGGGCGTTTCTTTCCGTGCAACGAGCCGGTCAGCCGGGCCCCGACCACCGCCGCCGTCACCACCGGGAGGAACGCCATCCCGTCAAAAGTGAGCATGAACTGGGCGATCTTCTCCGGCGTGCTCAGCCTAGGGTCGGAGACCGCCGCGCCGGCCGCGTCGAGGAAGGTCAGATACAGAGAGTCGGTCAGCGAGAACCCAGAAGCGGTAGCGAGCAGGACGAAGCCGCCGACCAGCACGGCGAAGAGGGTCAGGAACACGGCGCCGAGCTTGTGCCCGAAGAGCAGGCGCGGCAGACCCGTGAGGACCCGTAGCGGCCGACGGCGATGCCTGGCCAGCGGGTTACGCGGCGTGCCGTCCGCCACCGCCAGGACTAGGTCAGCGGTCTCCTGGTCGGGGGGGAGCAGGCGTGGTGACGCCGGGTCCTCGGTTGTGGCCAATCCGCAGATGAAGTGCCTGGCATCCGTCTCCCCGCGTCGGGCCACGAACAGAGTGCGCCCGGCCAGGCGGACGTGGCTGGGCGTTGGTTCGCCCAATGCGGCGGCGACGAAGGAGGGGGCGGCCATCGACGAACCGGAGAGCACCGCGCAGTCGGGGAAGAAGCTGCGCATCCGCTCGCCGAGCCCGGTGTTGAAGATCCTCATCACCAGCCGCAGGTCCGGGTTGAGGTCCTGGGCGCGGAGGGCGGCATGAAAATTGCCAAGGTCATCCTGGCTCAGCAGGGCCAGAGCGCGGGCGGACTGAACTTGCGCGTTCGCGAAGGCCGCGCTGTTCAGTTCCATCCACTCGATGATCCGGACGCCAGGTAGATGCGCCATCCGCGGGCCGTGGCCCCGTGCTCGTGAACTGAGTAGAACGGTGACCCGCTCGCCGTAGTTGGTGGTGAGCTCCTCAACGACGCGGAAGGCTAGTGCATCGTCTCCGCAGACGATCAGATGATCTCGATAGTGATTAAGGCGCCGCGGAACCGGGGACACTGCGCGATCTAACCATAATGGGGCGATCTGCACCACAAACGGCGATGACCGGCCCGCCCCGGGCCTGGATCTGCCGACTGGATTTCAGGCCGGCATGCCCTGCTCACTATGACTTTCCTGGAATGCCAGGCTGAACGCGACCAGCGTGAGCGCCCCGGCATGCCCTGCTCACTATGACTTTCCTGGAATGCCAGGCTGAACGCGACCAGCGTGAGCGCCCCGGCGGGCGAGCGGGGAGCAGAGCACGAGTGACGAGGGAAGGCGGCGCCCTAAGGCGCCCCGGAGGCGAGCGGGAGATACCCATCTTTCCGTTGCGGGGTATTCTGCCAGGAAGGATGCAGTTCTCGGGGAGGCCGATCATGACGACCTACAGCGCCATCCGTGCCTCGGACTCCGACCGGGAGAGCGTCGTCGCGATCCTGCGTGACGGGTATTCCGTGGGACGGCTGACCCTGGAGGAGTTCGAGGAGCGGACCACGGCCGCCTTGTCGGCCAGGACGTGGGGCGCGCTCAGCGAGCTGACCAAGGACCTTCCGCAGCGCGCCAGGCTGGGCGCCGATCTGCCCCGGGCTGGCGTGGCGGGAAGCGCACCGGCGAGCGTGCCTGCGCCGAAGTCGGCGGAACCGATGTGGCGGATCGTGCCGCTGCTGCCCATTGCCGCCGTGTGGCTCGTGATCGCGCTCTCCGCCCGGATGCCCGATTCGGTGGTCCCGGTGATCATCGCCCTGCTCCTGCTCTTGCGCTGCACGGTCAGGGACGGCCCGGTGCGGCAGGACGCGGCACGTTCCCAGCCGGGCCGCTTCCCGCGGGCCGGGACGGACCAGGCTGGCAACCGAAGTTTCCGTTAACTGCCGTGGAATACCTTTTTAAGACCTGAGGCTCAGGCGTCTGGCCCTCCTAGGCTGCCTGAGGGTCCGTGAAATAGGCGCGAGATGCGCACGTGCCCGCTCACCGGCGATGGAACGGGCGTAGCTCGATGAATGATCTCAGGCGACTCTCTGGTCCGGGCACGCTGGGCGTGCTTGGGACAGGGCCGCTAGCGGACGGACTGCTGGCGGACGAAGCCGACGGCCGGATGCTCCCGGATGAGCCGCTGGCCGCCCTGGCCGCACGGCACGGCCTGCGGTCAACCGCCGCCAGGCCGTCACTGCCCGCATACCTGCGCCTGCTTTGGCAGCGGCGGTACTTCATCGCCGCCTACGCCACGGCCCGCAATATCGCGACCTACACCGAGGCCCGGCTCGGCCAGATCTGGCAGGTCCTCACGCCGCTGCTCAACGCCGGCGTCTACTACCTCATCTTCGGGGTGATCTTCGGGGCCAGGCACGGGGTTCCCAACTACCCGGCATTCCTGGTCACCGGGGTCTTTGTCTTCTCCTTCACCGAACGGTCGATCCTCGCCGGATCCCGGGTGATGGCGAACAACATCTCGCTGATCCGGGCCATGTATTTCCCCAGGGCATGCCTGCCGCTGGCCTACGGCGTTGTTGAGCTTCAGCAGATGCTGCTGTCCATGGTCGTACTTTTCGCCATCGTGCTCGGCACCGGGGAGCCGATCACCTGGTACTGGCTGATGCTTATCCCGGTGCTGCTGCTGCAGACCATGTTCAACCTGGGCGCCGCCCTGATCCTGGCCAGGATGGGCGCCCAGGTCCGCGACGTGAGCCAGCTCGTGCCGTTCCTGCTGCGCACCTGGCGCTACTTCTGCGGCGTCATGTACAGCATCGCCGCCCTGCCGGTGGCCATTCCGTCATGGGCCAAAACCGCGCTGGCCGGGAATCCGGCCGCCACCTACATCACGCTCACCCGGCAGTCGTTGCTCGCCTCGCAGCGCGTCGCCGAGCCAGGAGCCAAGCCGTACAACTTCGCCAAGTGCAAGGTCGGCCTCCCGCAGTACTGCCACGCACCCCTGTCCACGCTGCATATCTGGGAGGCCGCGATCGGCTGGGCGGTCCTGGCCCTCGCCATCGGGATTGTCTACTTCTGGCGGGCCGAAGCACGGTACGGCCGCGGCTGATCAGGGTCCGCGCCGGTGCCCGCTTTGAAAGCGGTCGGGCACGAGCCCCGTATCGGGCGACTACACCGGCAAGGACGAGATCCTGCAGTTCTTCAGCAAGATGATGCAGACCTACGACGGGACGTTGCCGGTCCAGGTTCTCGACATACTCGCAAACGATCAGTGACGGCCGGTGCATCCGCTTTGTCAGCTACGACGACTCCTACCATCAGTTCTGGTCCAAGGTCCCGGCTGAGCAGCGATCCGCACGCAGTCACTGATACTCCCTGGCCACCGGGCTAGCCCGGGACCGCCGGGCCGGGCTGGAGGTTCAGCGTCACCGCCTGGCGGCCGAGGGAATTCATCTTGTGACCGTTGACCGTAAGCACGATGCCGCCGGGATTGCCGATCTTCAGGGATACCCGGTGGGCGAAGACCCAAAGGGTAGGCCGGGGCTCTGTCGGAAGTGGCCCTCAACCGGGTAAACGCTGGCCGTTGCGAATCTGTTACACGCCTAAAGGTGCCGGTGTCCCGGACGGCGGTGTAACGCGATGAGACGGCTTGGCGTTCAACAGGCAGGAGCCCGGTCGGCTCCGGATACTTCCGGTCAGCTCCCCGCTCGGGGCTCCTCCCCACGTGTGCCATGCACCGCGGCGGACCCGATTGGGGGGACGTTGAAGCCGAGGATGGTGCCCAGGCACGCCAAGAGCCTGGGCGTGGGACGCTGGACTGGCCGGATGGCGGAACTCAGGCGTCCACGCCCGCAGGCTGATCGTGAAGCCTCACAGCCGCAGGCGCGCTACGACCCGCTAGTTCACCCGATCGCGATCACCGAACACAGTGTCATCGGTGATCAGATCCGTCTGCCTGCCGCCTGCTGTGACATGACCGGCTGCTTCCGGAGTTTCGCGGACCAGGCCGCGCTCGGCGAGGCGGACAACCGGGCGAGAGCGCTCGCTGCGGGCTGGGGCGCGGACGCTTACGGCCGACTTGTCTGCCCAGGCTGCCAGCAGCTTCCCGGTCGACCAGCGGACAGCCACATAATCTCCGATCGCGGAAATTACCGTAGCCGGGGTGCCGTTGATCGAGAGCGCGCATAGCGCCGTGAATCGACCTTGTCAGGGCGTTGGGTCGGAGACCGCGGCGCCGAAGATGTCGGTGTTGCCGAATGTGGTGGGGCAGTCGGCCTGCGGAGCTGGTTTGGTGACTGTTGTGCCGGTGCGAAGTGACATCCGCCACGCATCCAGCGCTGGGCAGTCCGCTGCGTTGCGGGCGTCGTTCCAGACCCCGACCGCGCCTGTGCGGGTGGCGGCCGCATACACGTAGTCGCCGAGGAATTCCGCCGTGAGGTCGTTCTGGGAGGATGCGCGCGGGTCTCCGACGACGCCCCGGGCCAGTGTGCCGAAGGCGCCGATCTTTCCGCTGGTGACGTCTGCGTGCAGGATCGCGCCGATCAGGCTCCGCGGGGACGTGGTGTCCGTGCGGTACGGGGTGGTGAATGCGTTGTAGGTGATGTACACATCGGTGCCGGCCGGCGAGATCGCCGGGGCCGGCTCGTTCTGTTTGTTCTGCGAGAACGGCGACACCGGGCTGCCAACCGTGACCAGCATGCCCGTAGCCGTGGCTGGGCTGGCTGGGCCGCCGCCACCCCACCAGCGGAAGCACCCGAAGCGAGGGCCATCGCGACTACCACCCGGCGGAATCGTGTCCACGACATGGCAGCCCCTCAAGAACAGGTACGACGGCCCAGGAACCTGGGCAGGTTACATCGGAATTACAGAGGTGGGCCAGACACAAAAGGGCCCTTGTCGATCCGGAGCTGCGCCGGTTGACGAGTAATTAGAGGCCGGCGAACCGCGCCGGTCCTGCTGAAGGGAGCAGGTCATGAGCAAGTACATCCTCGCCTTCCGCGGCCAGCCGGACCGCGCGCACCAGCCGGATGAGGGGCAGCAGTGGGGTGCCTGGTTTGCGGGCCTCGGCGCCGCGATCGTCGACATGGGAAACCAGGTGGGCACGGTGCGCACCCTGCCCAGCGAGGGTGGCGGCGATCCGGCGAGCGCGGCCTTGACGGGGTATGTCGTGATCACCGCCGCCGACTCCGGCGAGGCCGCCCGCCTGGCCGGCGGCTGCCCTGGTCTCCAGCACGGGGTCAGCGTCGAGGTCGGCGAGATTGTCGGCGCCTGATCGGCTGGGTCTGCATCGCCCTGCGGAGCCGGCCAGCTGCCGGGTGCCGGCCGGCCCCGGCACCGAGACGAACCGGACACGCGCGGTGCAGAATCTTGCACGGGCGCGTTCTAGCACACGGCACACTCCGCCGCCGGCGCGACGGCGCAGCACATAGGAGGCTTGAGATGGCCGGGTACATGGTATTCATCTGGGATGACGAGGAGGCATGGGCGGACGCTGATCCGCGCACCGTCGAAGCCACCCAGGCCGCGCACGAAGACTTCATGGCGCGCAACGCTGGCGCGCTGCGCGGCGGCAACCGGCTGCACCCCAGCGGCACGGCGACCTCGATCCGCCACAGCGCCGACGGTGGGGTTGCCCTGAGCGACGGCGTGTTCGCCGAAGCCAAAGAGGTGATCGGCGGCTACTACCTGATCGACGCCGCCGACCTGGATGAGGCGCTGCGCATCGCCGCGCAGGTGCCGGCCCCGTTCGGCGGAGTCGAGGTCCGCCCCATCTGGACGACTAGTTGACCGGCGGCAGCGTGATGGATCCCACTGTCGCGGCCGCCGTCGCCGAGGCACACCGCCGGGATTGGGGGTTCGTGCTCGCCGCGACCGCCCGGATCACCCGCGACCTGGACGCCGCCGAGGACTGCGTCCAGGACGCCTACGCCCAGGCACTGGCTGCCTGGCCGGCCAGTGGCGTGCCGGCCAAGCCCGCAGCGTGGCTCACCGTGGTGGCACGGCGTCGGGCGATGAACCTCATCCGCCGCAACGACACGCTGACGAGGAAGCTGCCGCTGCTCGTGGACACTGCCACCTCGCCCGGACCCGGCGACGGCGGCGACACGGCCGCAGACCCGGTCCCCGATGACCGGCTGAGGTTGATCTTCACCTGCTGTCACCCCGCCCTCGCGGCCGAGGCCCGGGTAGCGCTCACCCTGCGGCTGCTGTGCGGGCTGACCACCGGCGAGGTAGCCAGCGCCTTCCTCGTCTCCGAGCCCACCATGGCGGCACGGATCACCCGCGCCAAAAAGAAGATCGCCGCCGCGCGCATCCCCTACCGGGTTCCGCCGGCCAGCGAGCTGCCGGACCGGCTCGCCGCGGTCCTCGACGTGGTCCACCTCCTGTTCACCACCGGGCACACCGCGCCGGCCGGCCAGTCCCTGCAGCGCCGCGACCTGGCCGAACGAGCCCTCGACCTGGCTCGCATGCTGCGGCACCTCCTCCCCGGCGACCCGGCCGTGGCCGGGCTGCTTGCCCTCATCCTGCTCACCGACGCGCGCCGCCACACCCGCACCACCACCGACGGACAGCTGGTCATCCTCGCCGAACAAGACCGCACCCGCTGGGACCGGACCGAGATCAACGAAGGACTCGCGCTGATCCGCACCGCGCTGGAGCCGCGCCCCCCGACCCGCTACGCGCTCATGGCGGCCATCGCCGCCGTCCACGCCGCGGCACCGCGGTGGGAAGCCACCGACTGGCAGCAGATCACCGACCTCTACGACGCGCTGACCCAGATCTGGCCATCCCCGGTGGTGGCCCTCAACCGCGCCATCGCCATCGGCGAGGCCCGCGGACCGCAAGCCGGGCTCGCCGCCCTCGACCAGCTCGCCACCGAGCCGCAACTCGCTGGCTACCACTACCTACCTGCGGCCCGCGCCGAATTCCTGCGCCGCCTGTACCGCACCGACGACGCCCGGCTGGCCTACCACGAAGCCCGGCTGCTCGCGGACAACCCCATCGAACGAGATTTCCTCACCCGCCGCCTCGGCGAACTCGACAGGTAACTCCGCCCCGCCCAGACCATCACGTCACTCACTAGTGGTCTTACAGACCACTAAATTCAAATGGTGACCCGCATGTGCTTGCGGAGTGGCAACACTCAGGGCGCGCCAAGGAGTTCGTAGATGGGGTCGGGGACGGCAGCCGGCAGGTCCGAGGTCAGCAGGCCCAGCCAGCTGCCGCGGATGCGGTCGAACGCGAACGCCGCTTCGGCCTGCTCATGCGCGCGGTCGCCTGCGTCTCGCCACTCGTCCTCATCCAGGGCCGCGATGGCCCGGGCCATATCGGCCGGGGTGCGGTGGATCCATCGCGTGTCGTAGATAGTCTCCGCGCCCGGCCAGTGCCGGAGAACCGGCACCGCCCGGGAGGCCATGCCCTCCGCGGGCGCGACATGGAAGCTCTCGTCGTCGCTCGTGGACAGCACGAATCCGACCCTGCGCAGCCAGGCGGCCACGTCCGGGCCCGCTTCATCGAAGACAACCGCCCCGCGCAGCAGCGGCGAGCGCTGGATCCGGCGCAGCGCCGTGGTGTAATGCGCGCGTTCCTCCGGCTTCCGCCACACCCACCAGTGATCCCAGGGCATGGAGGATTTGACGAACAGCAGGTACCTGTCATCTTCGCGGCGGAGTTCTTCGAGCACGTCGAGGGCGCGATCCAGGCGCTTGCGGGCCGGCACGATCCCGATGACGCCGAGGTGATGCCGCGCGCCTTCCAGCTTGGGCCGGTCCAACTGGCCGATATCCACCGTGTTCGGGATCGTGACAACCTTGTCGGCTGGCCAGCCAGCCCGCTCGCGGCACAGCCGGGCGTAGTGCCGGCTCACGCACACCACCTGGTCGATGGCCTTGATGTCGACCAGATTCGCGTAGCCAGCGGTCAGCTCGAACCGGTGCAGCCGAACGATCAGGCGCGAACCACGCCGCTTGTGCCTGCTGTACCAGATCGCGTTCGGCCCGCACCATTCGCAGATCACGACGTCCGCCCAGCGGGCGAGGGCCGTGCTGGCCTCGGCAGAGTGCCTGCCGAGGCCGCGCCAGTGATCCACCCGCACTTCCAGCCCGGGCTGCTCGCTGAGGTACTCCAGCAGGGGGCCGAAGAACTTCAGGTCGTGGCCGGCCACGACGACCCGCAGTCGCCCGCCCGCCGGGCTGGCCGGTGTCGGGCTGGCTGGTGCCGGGCTGGCCGGTGCTGGGCTGGCCGGTGGCGCGGCGGCCGGGAGGGCGCGGTCCAGGTATCCGCGCAGTCGGCTGACCGCTGACTCCAGGGTGAACGACCGGGCGGCGGCGGCGGTCCGGGCCGCCGCGAGCCGGGCCACGGCCGGATCGCTGGCCACCTCGGCCACTGTGTCCGCCACGTCGGACAGATCGCGGGCAAAGAGGGGATAGTCGGCGCCCAGAAGCTCCTCGTGCATCGGGGTCCGGTTGAGGATGACCGGCAGCCCGAGGAGGCCGAACTCCAGCACCTTCGTGGACAGCTCCAGGCTCGCGTCGAGGCTTGCGTCACGCCAGCTCAGCCCGATGTCGCAAGACGCCGCGAGCTGCATCGCCTCCTGCCGTGACCGGCCGCCGTACCAGATCACGCCGCTATCACCGGGCGAGGGCGTTCCGGCCCGGGGGGCGCCGTAGGCGGCCTGGGGCCTGCCGAGAGCGGCGCGCATCCGCCGGGCGTACCCGGGATCCGCGGGATCGCTGTGGATCTTGTCCCCGAGCATGTGCACCTCAGTGGGCACGCCCCGCGCCGCGAGCAGCCCCGGCAGTTGGGTCATCTCGTAGGTGTTCCAGCGCGGCGCGAACTTACCGGTGTAGACGAGCCGCAGCGGGTCACGGCCAGTGCCCGCGCGGCGCTGCGGCGAGCCGTCCAGAGCCGGCACGACCGGCGGCATCAGCACGCACTTGCCGCATGCCGCGGGGACGCTTCCCTCCAGGAACGACCGCAGTTCCTCGGTCTGGCAGAGCAGGTACCGGGAGGCCGCGGCGATGTCGGCCAGTTCGGCTGCCTTCTCCTCGGTCATCGCGGCAACCGACTGGGGGATGTCGGTGAGATAGGACCACAGCCGGCCGGTGAAGCCGCCGTCCGCCACTACCTGGGTTACCACCCGCCGGCCGCGGAGCACCACGAGATCCTGCCGGTGCTCCTGGTCGAGCGCCGCCAGCACCTGGGCTGCCCGTTCAGCGGTGAGGCTGGCGCTGCCCAGGCCGCTGATCAGGTGCTCGGCGTGCGGGCGGCGTATGGTCACGCCGGGCTCGGCCAGCAAGGGGGCGATCAGCCGGTCGGTGCGCACGGGTGACTTGAGTACCAGCGTGACTGCGCAGCCCGCGCGGGCCATGGCCTGGACCGTGGACTGTACCCAGATGGCCGACCCGTCGATCAGGTTCAGGTCGATGTCGCCATAGACCAGCGCGCCGAGTTGGCTCATGGCGAGCCCTCCAGTCAGGTAATGGCGGCGAAAGAGGAAATGGCCGTCACCGGAAGATGGCAGTCAGGGGGAGATGGACAGCATGCTCAGGCCGTGGCGGCCCCAGGCATCGGCCGGCGGGGCCCCGGCCAGCAGCAGTTCGCGCCGCACCAGGGCCGGCTCGATCGCCGGCGCGAACACGTAGTCGGCCCCGGGAGCGTGGCCGACCGCGTCCGCCCTCGAGCACTCCAACCCGCAGGCCAGATCGAGCAGGTAGCTGTCCGGGCGATCACGATCCCAGTCCCAGGGCGCCACCCAGGGTGATCGCGCAGCGGCCGCGGCGGCGGGCAGGCCCGTCTCCGCCAGCACCCGGACCACGGCGCCCGAGTCCGCGAGCGGCCGCAGCGCCCTGGCCGCCGCCTGCCGCTGGGTAGCGGCGGCACCGTCGTGTGGGTGCAGTCCGGTGAGCGAGACGACGACCTCGGCCGGCCGGAGCCGCTGCCGCATCAGGTCATCACCGAGCCGTTGCGCGTGCTCAACGTCGGGCACCTCGGCCAGGACGGTGACCTGGCGGGACGCCCCGATGTCAGCGGGCAGGCCCAGCAACCGGGCCAGCCCGGCCAGCCGGACCGGTGTGGCGTGGTTCTCGAAGAGCTCTCTGAGCACCGGCCGGAGTTCCGCCGGGCTCCGGGCGCCGGCCTGGCGGCCGTCCTGGATTGCCCTGGCGGCCCGCTCGGCATCCGGCGCCGGCGCGCCTCCGGAGTCGGTCGCCGGACGGCCCACCGGGCCGACCACCCGTGCCCCGGCGGCGACCTGCTCGCGCGCCTGGGCGTCATCAGCCGCCACGAAGAGGCCGTGCCCGCGGTACAGGGCGGGTGCTGATCGCCAGCGGACCGCGCCAGAAACGGTGACCGGCCCGTGGCCGCCGGTCAGCTCGTCGAGGATGCGGCGCACGGCAAGCGGCTCACGTGGATCGCGGCGTGCCGCGTACACCGGGTCGCAGGGGCGACCCGGATCCAGGCCGATGGGGTTGAACCTGGCCAGCTGCACGCCGAGGTCACCGTCGAGCACGGCGTCGCAGCTCGCGGCGAGCCAGTCCAGGCCGGCGGTGAGATGCCAGGGCACGTTGCGCAGCAGGACCACCGGCTTCCCCAGCGAGCGGGCGAGGCTGACCAGGGCCGCCAGGCGCCTGCCACGGTCCGTCGCGGCCGGGTCGCCGGCGAAGGCCCACCCGCAGCCGGACAGCATGGCGGCGGTCTCGATGAGCACCAGGTCAGCGCCGGTGCCTTCGAGCACGAAGTCGGCGTCATGAGGGAGCAGCGGCTGCACGACGGCATCAGGTTCGAGGGTGGCGCAGCTCAGCGAGGTCAGCGCGCCGGTGATCACGAGTCTGTCCGGGCCAGCCAGGCTCTCCCCGGTGATCTGCCCCGGCGCCGTGTAAGCCGCCAGCCAGCGGTCGCCAAGCCCGGGCCCCCCCTGGTCCTGGAGCAGGGTCAGCGGGCCACCAGGCCGGTCGCCGCTCCCCGCAGCATTGCGTCGGCCAAGAGCACCGCCGCCCCGGTGCCGCCACAGCCGGTAGAGGCCGATCGGCAGCCGGGCGCCCTCCCGCCATGGGCGGCGGGCCACCCCCACGACGGCCCGGCCGATCTCCAGCGAGGTCGAGCGTTCCAGCGCCATCAGCTTCTCGTACACGCCCACCAGTTCGCGCTGCGTGGCGCGCAGCGAACGTGCCAGCCGGTCGCGTTCCAGCGCGACGCCGGCCTGGCCGGTGCCGCCCGCCTCCCCGGCCTGCTCGGCCGGGGCACTGGGCTGCGGGGTGTCACTGGCGCCGGCACGCTCCAGGTCAGCGAGCCGGGCTCGCAGGCCCTGCTCGACAAAGCTGCCGAGGGCGTACTCGTTCATGTTCCGCAGCGCGGAGTCCTGGCCCGATGCCTCAGCTGGCGCCGCGACGCGGGTGAACACGATCGCACTGCCGAAGCTCGCCTCATCCAGCGCTGCGACCTGCAGGATCAGGCAGTTGCGGGCGGCCAGCAGGCCGAGGATCTGGTGGCCGGGAAGCCGGTCAGGGGGAAAGGCGAGCAGCAGGACGCCGCGCGCGCCATCCGGAAGCTGACGCAGAACCTGCCCGAAGACCTCCAGCGCGATATGCCGGGCCGGATCCGGCCCTACCGGGACTACCGCCAGGGTGTCCGGGCCCAGCCGTGGTCCGCCGCCGGCACCGTTCCCGGATGCGGTCGGCGCGCCACCCAGTCTGGGAGCAGTGGGTGGTGCCGAGGCGGCCAGGGCGGCGGCGTCAATGCGCTGATAGCCGATGCCGTCGGCCTCGCCGGAATCCAGGTCCAGGTCCAGGTCCAGGTCCAGGCGCAGGCTGCGGCCGACGTCCGGGCCCGCCACTTCCACGATCGATGCCACGCCGTCGAGGTAGGCCCGCACAAGGTCGGCCAGTGGCAGCACCGTAGGCCCGGGCTCCTGTCCCGGCCCGCTGGCCAGGTCCTGGCCGTCGGTCGGAGGCTGCCCTTCGGCCCGGTCGGCGGTGCGGTCCGGGGCGCTAGCGGCCATGATCGGCCAGCCATCCGGAGATGCCGCGGGCGATCCGGGGGCCCGCGGCGCCATCCCAGAGCGGCGGCAACTCGCCCTGGTACGGCCCGGCGGCGCAGGCTTTGAGCACGGCAGACGACAGCTCGGCCTGGGTGATGAGGCGGTTACTCCCGCTGGAGATGGTGATGGGCCGCTCAGTGTTGGGCCGCAGCGTCAGGCACGGCACGCGCAGGAAGGTCGTCTCCTCCTGCACCCCGCCCGAGTCGGTTACGACCGCGGCCGCGCCCCGGAGCAGGGCCATGAACTCCAGGTAGCCAAGCGGCCCGCAGGCATGCACGCGAGGATGGGCATCGAGCCCGGCCTCCTGGAACACCGCACGCCCGCGCGGGTGCACCGGGATGAGGACATCCACCTCCGCCGCGATCTCATGGAGCCCGCGGACCAGGTCCCGCACGACCTCCGGGTCATCCACATTGGATGGGCGGTGCAGGGTCGCGATGACATAACGCCCCCCCAGGCTGTGCCGTGCGCGCATCCCGGTGGTGTCCAGCCTGTCCAGGCAGGCCTGCAGCGTGTCGATCATCGGGTTGCCCGTCAGCTGCACCGAGGTCACCGGGATGCCCTCATTGGCCAGATGCCCTACCGCCTCCGGCGAGGTCACGAAGAGCAGATCGCACAGCTGGTCGGTGACCCGCCGGTTCACCTCTTCGGGCATGGACCAGTCGAAGCTGCGCAGCCCCGCCTCGACGTGCGCGAGGGGGACGCCGAGCTTGGCGGCGACCAGCGCCGCCGCCATCGTCGAGTTCACATCGCCGTAGACAACCGTGATGGCGCAGCCCGGGTCGCTCAGCTCCGGCTCCAGGCCGGTCATGATCGCCGCGGTCTGCCGGGCATGGCTGCCCGAGCCGACCCCGAGGCTCACGTCGGGCACCGGCAGCCCGAGTTCACCGAAGAAGACTTCTGACATCCGCTCGTCGTAGTGCTGGCCGGTGTGCACGACCCGCTGCCGGTGGCCGAGCACGGTAAGCGCACGGATCACGGGAGCGGCCTTGACGAAGTTGGGCCGCGCGCCGACCACGTGCGTGATGTGCGTGTGCATCGTGTTCCTTCCGGGCGGCTGCCAGCGTCCTGGCCAGTGCCCTGCTCCCGGCAGTACTCTGCCCTAGCGCCGCGGGATGGCCTACAGGTAGTTCTGTCTGTTTCCGCATGGTCTGCCATGTGTTCACCCATGCTGGCTACGATCCGCCTACGTGATCACCTGGCACCGCACCCGCGACTCCGCTACCCGGGGATCCGGCCATCAGTCCGGGGGATACCCGGGGCTTGGGCTGTCTCCCCGGGGCAAGCAGGCGCGCCGCCACGGCCCCGGCCAGTGGGGCCGTCCGGCCGGGCGGGGCCTGTCCTTGCGCCTGTTCACCCTGGCGGCATCGGTGGCCTGGCGGCATCTGGCCGACGATCCGGTGCGGGCGCTTGTCCTCGCGTGGCGGGTCCTGCCTGGCCGCTCCCGCCGGCTGGTCCGGCTGGCCGGCGGATACGGCCGCGCGGCCACGGCGTGGGGCGCCGGGGATCGCGACGGCGCACTGCGCGCCCTGGCGTCATCCCCGCGCCGTCAGGCCCGCTTCGCCCTGGCCGTGGACATGCCCGAGCCGGCCGCGCTCGCGCTGGCCCGGCTCGCCCCCGCAGACAAGGCGAAGCCGGTCCTCACCGCGCGCCTGGCCTGGCGTGAGGGCCGGCTGACCGATGTAGCCTACGCACTTGACGGGGCGCCCGGCCGCCAGGCCAGGGTGCTGCGCGCGATGCTCCGCGCGGAACGGCGGTCACGCAGTCCCGGCTGGCCACCGGTCCGCCCGGCCGGGCGCCGGGCGGCCCGGCCCAGGGCGATCGGGCGCAGGCCGATCGGGCCCATACCGATCCGGCGCCGTGTCCCCGGGCGGGTGCTGCACATCGTCACCAATGCCCTGCCGAACACGAGCGCCGGGTATACGGTGCGCACCCATCAGATCGCGGTCGCCCAGCGCAATGCGGCTTCCCGGTAGCCCAAGGGCACCCTGACGCGCGCCGCGCTGTCGACCTGGACGGGGTGGCTTACCACCGGCTGCTGCCACTGAGCCTGCCCCGCCGCAACGACGCCGCCATGGCGAAGGGCCTGGCCCTGGCCGCCGGCCTGGTCGAGCGGCTCCGCCCGGCCGTGCTGCACGCGGCGAGCAACCACGTCAACGGGCAGCTGGCATTGGCCCTGCGCGAGGCGTACGGCCTGCCCGTGGTGTACGAGGTGCGCGGTTTCCTGGAGGACTCGTGGCAGTCGCGGCACCCGGGCGACCTGTCCCGCAGTGATGTCTACCGGCTCAGCCGCGACCTGGAGACCCATTGCATGCGCGCGGCCAACCTGGTGGTGACCCTCGGCGAGGCGATGCGGGAGGAGATCGTCGCCCGGGGCATCCCGGCGGACCGGATCCTGGTGGCGCCGAACGCGGTCTCCAGTGAGTTCCTCAGCCCGCTGCCGGATGGCCGCCCGCTGCGCGCCGCGCTCGGCATCGGCCCCGATGAGCCGGTGGCCGGGCTGGTGTCCAGCCTGTTCGCGCATGAGGGCGTGCCCACTTTCCTGGAAGCCGCCGCCCACCTGCACCGCCGCGGGCTGCCGGTCCGGCCGCTCATCGTCGGCGATGGCCCGGAGCGCGCCAGCCTGGAGAACCTGGCCACCCGGCTCGGCCTCGGCGGGAAGGCGGTCTTCACCGGCCGGGTGCCGCTCCAGGACGTCCGTCGCTACTACGCGGTCCTCGACGTGTTCGTGATCCCGCGCACCAATGACCGGGTCTGCCAGCTCGTCACCCCGCTGAAGCCAGTGGAGGCGATGGCCAGCGGGCTGTGCGTGGTGGCCAGCGACGTGAGGGCGTTGCGGGAAATTATCAAACACGGATCGACTGGGACGTTAACTCTGCCGCAAAATCCGGTAGCACTGGCGGATTGCCTGGAAATGCTCCTCTACAGTCCAGATGTCCGCCGGGAACTCGGCGCAAAGGCCCGCGAATGGGTGGCCGGGGATCGGACCTGGGCGCGTAACGCGGAGCGCTACCGCCTGGCCTACGAGTCTCTCGGCGTCGGCTGAACAGGCGGTCCTCGTCGAGGGGAACAGTTCGGAAATGCAACGTGACTTGCTGGTCATCGGACTGGGCTACGTCGGCCTGCCGCTGGCCAGGGAGGCCACGACCGCCGGCCTGTCGGTTGTCGGCTACGACGTGGACCAGGCCATCGTGGACCGGCTCAACCGCGGCAGCTCGCACGTGGACGACATCCCGGCGGGTGACGTCGCGGCGATGCTGGAGGCCGGGTTCCGCGCCACCGCCGACGAGACCGCCGTCGGCGAACCGGACACCGTGGTCATCTGCGTGCCGACACCGCTGTCCGCCGCCAGCGGCCCCGACCTCACCGCTGTCCGGGCCGCCACCGAGATGGTGGGCCGGCTGCTGCGCCCGGGGATGCTGGTGGTGCTGGAGTCCACCACCTATCCGGGCACGACCGACGAGGTCATCCGGCCCACGCTGGAGACCGCCTCCGGGCTCACCGCCGGGGTGGATTTCTGGCTGGCGTTCTCGCCGGAGCGGATCGACCCGGGCAACAAGGACTATGGGATCCGCAACACGCCGAAGGTGGTCGGCGGCCAGACGCCCGCCTGCGCCGCGGCCGCCGTCCGGTTCTACGGCAAGCTCTGCGACCAGGTGGTCCAGGCGGCCTCGGCGCGTGAGGCCGAGATGGCCAAGCTGCTGGAAAACACCTACCGGCACGTGAACATCGCGCTGGTCAACGAGATGGCGATCTTCTGCCATGAACTCGGCGTGGACCTGTGGGACGCGATCAGGTGCGCCGCGACCAAGCCATTCGGTTTCCAGCCGTTCTACCCGGGCCCGGGCGTGGGCGGGCACTGCATCCCGATCGACCCGAACTACCTCTCCTACAAGGTGCGCACGCTCGGCTACCCGTTCCGGTTCGTCGAACTGGCCCAGGAGATCAACGGGCGGATGCCTTCCTACGTGGTGGACCGGGCCGCCGACCTGCTCAACCGGCACGCCAAGCCGGTGAACGGCGCTCGCGTGCTGCTGATCGGCGTGACCTACAAGCGGGACATCGCCGACCAGCGCGAGTCACCGGCCCGGCTGGTCGCGCGCAAGCTCCGCGCCAGGGGCGCGATCCTCGCCTACCACGACCCGTTCGTCAGCGAGTGGCCGGTCGATGGGGAGGCCGTCCGCCGGGCGGTGGACCTGGACGCGGAACTGGCGGGAACCGACCTGGTGATCCTGCTCCAGGATCACCGCGCCTGCGACCTCGACCAGATCGCCCGCGATGCCCCGCTCATCCTGGATACCCGGGGCCGGATCGTGAGCCCGCGGGCAGAGGTTCTGTGAGGCAGGCATGCGCGTAGTTGTCTGCACCATCGTCCACCACCCGCAGGATGCGCGGATCCTGCACCGGCAGATCCGTGCCATGCTGGACGCCGGGCATCAGGTCAGCTACATCGCGCCGCTGACCGCGTGCGGCGTGCGCCTGCGGCCCAGGCCCGGGCTGACCGCCACCGACGTGCCCCGGGCGGCGGGCCGCCGCCGGGCCGGTGCGCTGCGCGCCGCCCGCCGTGAGCTCGCCCGGCTCAGCCAGGGTGCCGATCTGCTCATCGTGCACGACCCCGAACTGCTGCTTGTGCTGCCCCTGGTCGGCCGGCGCCCGCCGACCGTGTGGGATGTGCACGAGGACACCGCGGCCGCGCTGAGCACCAAGGCATGGCTGCCCGGCCCGCTCCGGCCGGTCGTGGCCGCCGCAGTGCGCCGGGCCGAGCGGATGGCCGAGCGCAGGATCCACCTGATCCTCGCCGAGCACGGCTATGCCGACCGGTTCCGCCGCCGCCATCCGGTGGTGCCGAACACCACCTACGTGCCGGACCGCCCCGCCCCGCCCGGGCGGGGCGACCGGGTGGTCTACATCGGCCATCTGTCACCGGACCGGGGCACCTCCGAGATGATCGAGGTCGGCCGGCTGCTGCGGCCGCATGGCATCGCGGTCGAACTGATCGGCCCGGCCGATGCCCAGGCCCGCGCGGAACTGACCCGCGCACAGGCGGCCGGCCTGATCCGCTGGCACGGATTCCTGCCTAACGACAAGGCAGTGCTGATGTCCGACGGAGCGCTGGCGGGACTTTCGCTGTTGCACGATGAGCCGAATTTCCGGCATTCCCTGCCGACGAAGGTCGCGGAGTACATGGCGCACGGCGTACCGGTGATCACCAGCCCGCTGCCGGTCGCGGCCGGGCTGGTCGAGCGGTATGAGTGCGGCACGGTGGTGCCGTTCGGCGACCCGCGCGCGGCGGCGGACGCCGTGCTCCGGCTGGCCGCCGATCCCGGCCTCCGGGCCACGCAGGGACTTCGCGGGCACCGCGGCGCGGCCGAGTCCCTGGGCTGGCCCGCGAATGCCCGCTCCTTTGTCGCGCAACTGGAGGAATGGGCCGCCGCGCCATCCCGCAGCGCCCACGCATCACCGGCCACGCAGACACCGCCGGTCCCGGCGCCGGCACCGGCGGTCCAGGTTCCCGCGCTATCGCCCGCCCGGCGGCCCTGATGACGGATAGCACGTCCGTAGCCGCCCAGCCTTTGGACCCGGCCAGAGGCAGGATAGGTTCCCTCGTCGGGCTGGCCTCGCCTGCCCGGCTGGCCGCTCTCGCCCGGGACAACCAGCTCTTCGCGCTGGCCCTCGGAGCGGGAGCCGTTCTCCGGATACTGGCCATGGTCGGGTACCCGGGGGTTCTCTGGTTCCTCGGCGACTCCTACCTTTACCTCGGCGCTGCCCTGCGGCCGCGGCCGGATCTCAGCAAAACCGTGGGCTACTCCTTCTTCCTGCGCGCGCTTGAGCCGTTCCACAGCCTGATCCTGGTCGCCGTCGTGCAGCACCTGATGGGCCTGGCCATAGGCATCCTTGTGTACGCATTGCTACGGCGGAGCCGGGTGGCACGGCACTGGGCCGCGCTGGCCGCCACCCCGGTGCTGCTTGACGGCAACGAGATCCAGCTTGAGCACATGGTGATGGCCGAGACACTGTTCACGTTCCTGGTCATGATCAGCATGACGCTGCTGCTCTGGCGGCCGCGTCCCTCGTGGCCGGCGGGCCTGGCGGCCGGACTGCTCACCGGCTACGCGGTTCTCGTCCGCACGGAGGGGGTGCCGCTGCCCCTGGTCCTCGCCGGGTACCTGGTGGTGCGCAGGGTGGGCTGGCGCCCCGTCGTCGCCGTAATAGCGGGCTGCGCCGCGCCGATAGCCGGGTACGCCATCTGGTTCCATTCCTGGAACGGCCAGTACGCCCTCACCCGCTCAGAAGGGTTCTACCTGTGGGGCAGGGTGTCCACCTTCGCCGACTGCGCGCAGATCAGGCCGCCCGCCGACGAGCGCCGCTTCTGTCTGTCCACGCCACCCGCCAAGCGGCTTCCGGCCGGGACGATCATCTGGGAGACCCCGAAGATCCGCCATATGCCCGGCGGGCCGGTGAGCGTGCGCAACAACCGGCTGCTGCGCGACTTCGCGATCCGCGCCATCCTCGCCCAGCCGGGCGGCTACCTGACGGCCATCGCTGACGAGGCAGGCATCGCCCTGGACTGGCGGCGGTATCCCTACCCGAGCGCGGGCACCGTGTCATTCAGCTACTTCCATCTCAAGCCGCAGGTGGTGCCCGACAGGAGCTGGATCCCGGGCGGGACCGCGCCCAGAGACGTGCGGGCCTACGGCCGGGCGAGCCCGAGCCGGGTGATCAGGCCGGTGGCCTACCTGATCGGCGGCTACCAGCGGGTGTTCTATACCTGGGGACCGCTGTTCGGCGCGATCCTGGCGGTCGGGCTGGCCGGCCTGATCCGGTTCCGGCGCCGGCTCGGCGGGACGGGCCTGCTGCCCTGGGCCGCCGCGGTGGTGCTGCTCATCACCCCGATCGCCACGGCGGGGCTGAGCTACCGCTACCTGATACCGGTGCTGCCGTTGAGCGGCCTCGCGGCGGGCCTGGCCGCGGTGCCCCGCAATGGCGGGGCACCGCGGCGCGTGGCGGGCACATCTCAGGGGTCCGCGCTCGCGGCGGAAGGCTCGACAGGGGCGGCGCAGCACCCTGTATCCCCGGCTCAGGGCGAGGCGATCCGGCTGAGCTGAGGGGGCAACTGGCTCGCCGCGGCCCTATCAAGCAGGAACAGCGTGCGCTGCCGCCCGCGCGCACCGGCCGCCGGTACCTGGACCGGGCCGGAGTCTGACAGCGCGAGCCGGACCGCCCTGGCCTTCTCCTGGCCGGCCGCGAGCACCCACACGTCGCGGGCACACCGGATCGCCGGCAGGGTGAGCGTAAGCCGGGTCGGGGGCGGCTTGGGCGCGCCGTGGACAGCGACCACCGGCCGCTCCTCCTCATAGAGCGCCGGCATGCCGGGAAAGAGCGACGCCACGTGCGCGTCCGGCCCGATGCCGAGCAGCAGGACGTCGAACGAGGGCACCGGGCCATGGTCTTCAGGCCGGGTAGCCGCGCGCAGCTCGTCGGCGTACCTGGCCGCGGCCGCCTCCGGGTCGTCTCCGTCCGGGCCGTCCGTGCCGGGCATCCGGTGCACCCGCCGCGGATCGGTGTCCACATGCCGCAGCAGCGCCTGCTCGGCCGCCGCCTCGTTGCGTTCGGGATGCCCGGACGGCAGGAAGCGCTCGTCCCCCCACCAGATGTCCAGATGCCGCCAGTCCACGGCGCCCAGGGCCGGCGCCGCCGCGAGTTCCGCCAGGATGGCCGTGCCGATGCCACCGCCGGTGAGCACCAACGCGGCGGCGGCCGACGCCGCCTGGGCATCCACCAGCCTGGTTACCAGCCGAGCCGCCGCCGCCTTGGCCAGCACGTCCGCATCGTGGTGTACGAGCACCTCAGGCGGGCTCATTTCCGGCTGCTGCCGCCTGTGGCGCTCCGGCCGCCGGTGCCGTGCCCGTTGCCTTCGGCACCTCGCCGGCGGCCGCCGGCCCGCTTCCCCCCGCCGTGCGCGGCCGCGAACCGCGCGACGGTCTCGGCGTAGACCTCATCAGGGTCCAGCCGGCGCAGCTCCTCGGAGAGCAGTTCGGACGTGTCCCTACGGTGCAGCGAGACGTGGCGCTCGGGCTGGTCGGGCCGGCGCAGCAGGGCCACCCGGCCGTCCGGCCGGGTCAGCGAGATGTCGCCGTCCGTGGTGGCGAAGGTGACACCGGTGATGCCCGGGCCGGCCGAGACCTCGTTCGCGAACGGCACGCCGAGCCGCGTGGACAGCCACGATGCGATCAGGTCGGCGCTCGGGTTGCCCTGCTCCGCGGCCACCGCGCCTCCGCCGATCGCGCCGTGTGGCTGGTCCATGGTGGCCGCGAGCAGCGTTCGCCATGGCGTGGCCCTGGTCCAGCTGAGATCGGTGTCACCGGGCCGGTAACCACCGGCCAGCGTTTCCAGGCAGTGCCGGGGTGCGCTCGCCGACGCGGCGTCGGTGATCCGCCGCTGCGCCAGGGCGCCCAGCGGATCCGCGGCGGGCACGATTGGGGGAGACCCGGGCCACCAGGTCACCACGGGCGTGTCCGGCATCAGCAGCGGGATCACCACGGAATCCGCGTGCTGGCCGAGCGGCCCATACATCCGCAGCAGCACCGTCTCGCCCGGGCCGGACTCGCCCACCCGGATCTCGGCGTCCAGCCGGGAGGCTGACTCGGGCCGCCGTATGATCACCGCGAGCACCCGCATGGGGTGCTCACGGGCCGCCTCGCTGGCCGCCCGTACCGCGTCATACTGCGCGGTCTCGTCGGTCACGATGACCAGGGTCAGCACCATCCCGCTGGCCGGGCCGCCGAGGCGCTGTCGGGCCTGCCGCAGCGAATCATGAATCTGGCCGGTGCTGGTCTGCGCCAGGTCGATCATCATGTTTGGCCTCGTCTCGTCGATGCGCTCACAGCGCCTCCCGCTCGCCTGCGGGGCCCCGCCCGCCTCCCCATTCCCCCTTCACTGCGCCCCGCCTTCCCTCGTCGCTCGTTCCTCGCTCCTCAGTCCAGGCGGCGCCGCGCCCCTCCGGCTCGCTCACAGTCGGCGCCAGGCCCGTCCGTCCCTGGCCATCAGCGCGTCCGCGGAGGGCGGCCCTGGCGTCCCGGCCAGATACTGCTCCGGCTTGGTGTGCTCGGCCCAGAAGTCCTCGATGGGGTCGAGGATCATCCAGGACAGCTCGACCTCTTTGTGCTGCGGGAACAGGGGCGGGTCGCCGATGAGGACATCGAGCAGCAGCCGCTCGTACGCTTCTGGGCTGGACTCGGTGAACGACTCGCCGTAGGCGAAGTCCATGTTCACGTCCCTGACCTCCATCGCCGAGCCCGGCACCTTGGAGCCGAACCTGACGGTCACCCCCTCGTCCGGCTGCACCCGGATGACCAGGGCGTTCTGGCCTAGTTCCTCGGTGTCGGTGGCGGCGAACGGCAGGTGCGGAGCGCGCTGGAACATCATCGCAATCTCCGTCATGCGGCGCGGCAGCCGCTTGCCGGTACGCAGGTAGAACGGGACGCCGGCCCAGCGCCTGGTCTCCACGCTCAGCTTGACCGCTGCGTAGGTCTCCGTGCGTGAGTCCGGCGGGATGCCGTCTTCTTCCAGGAATCCGTGTACCGGGACGCCACCCTGCCATCCCGCCGCGTACTGCCCGCGCGCCGTCCCGTTAAGCAGGTCTGCGGGCGGCCGGACCGCCGAGAGCACCTTCTCCTTCTCCGCGCGCAGCGAGTCCGCGTCGAACGACACGGGCTCCTCCATCGTGGTGAGGGCCAGCAACTGGATCAGGTGATTCTGGATCACGTCCCGCGCGGCGCCGATGCCGTCGTAGTAGCCCGCCCGCCCGCCGATGCCGATGTCCTCGGCCATGGTGATCTGCACGTGATCGACGTACCCGCGGTTCCAGATCGGCTCGTAGAGGGCGTTGGCGAAGCGCAGCGCGAGGATGTTCTGCACCGTCTCCTTGCCGAGGTAGTGATCGATGCGGAACACGGAGTGCTGCCCGAATACGTCGTTGAGGAGGGCGTTGAGTTCCTGCGCGCTGGCCAGGTTGTGGCCGAACGGCTTCTCGATCACCACTCGCCGCCAGGGCCGGGCCCGCCCGGGGGCGGGCTCGCCCGGCGACGACAACCCGGACCGCTTCAGCTGCTGGACCACCACCTGGAAGAACTTGGGCGGGATCGACAGGTAGAAGGCATAGTTGCCACCGGTCCCGCGCTCGGCGTCCAGAGCCTGCACCGTCTGCGCCAGCCGGTCGAAGGCTTCGTCGTCGGTGAATTCGCCCGGCACGAACCTGACCCCCTCGGACAGCTGGTTCCAGACCGTATCCCGGAACGGGGTCCGCGCGTGCTCCTTCACCGCTTGGTATGTGACCTGGGCGAAGTCTTCGTGCTCCCAGTCCCGGCGGGCGAAGCCGACGAGTGAGAATCCCGGCGGCAGCAAGCCGCGGTTGGCGAGGTCGTAGAGGGCAGGCATCAGCTTCTTGCGGGCCAGGTCGCCGGTCACGCCGAACATGACCAGCACGCACGGGCCTGCAACGCGCGGGATCCGCCGGTCCCGGGGATCCCGCAGCGGGTTATCGGTCATGCATATGCTCCTGGGGCGCTGGTGCCCGCGGCCGCGAGCAGCTGGGCGATGCCGCTGGCGCGGTCATACAGGTGTAGCCGGACGACCGGCCTGCCGCGCTGGCGCAGTGCGCCCAGGTCGCCGAGGGCCTGGGCGAGTTGCAGGCGGCCTAGGGTGAAGGGCTGCCCGGGTACCTCGACGTCGCGCTGCACTGCGCCGGTGATCTGCAGGAACACGCCGTTTTGCGGGCCGCCCTTGTGGTACTGGCCGGTCGAGTGCAGGAACCGGGGCCCCCAGCCGAAGGTCACCGGGTGCGTGGTCCGGGCCGCTAGCGTGTCCCGCAGCTGGGCCAGTGCGGCATCCCCCACGCGGTCCAGGAACGCCATGACCGCGAGGTAGCCGCCCGGCGGCGGTGACCAGAGCAGGGCGTCGAAGACACCCGGCAGGTCGTTCGCGTCGCGGAGCAGGTCGGGGTCGGCGTGGACCTCGACCGCGCCATGCACGAACGCCGGCTTGCCGGTGGGCAGCGGGCCGCTGCCCGCCTCGGCGAGCAGATTCGCGGTGTTCTCCTTGGACTCGGCCACGTTCGGCTGGTCGAAAGGGTTGATTCCGAGCAGCCTGCCGGCGACCGCCACGGCGTACTCCCAGATCAGGAACTGTGCGCCGAGTGGCCCGTGCACCGAGGTGTCCACCGGCCGCCGGGGCGTGCCCATGCCGATCAGGTGGGTGTCGGGGCCGGGGGAGAAGCCCGGGGAGTCCTCGCTGTCCACCACGACCGGCAGGATGCCACGGCCTTGCTTGCCCGTGGACTCCGCGATCAGCTGCTCGGCCCAATCACCGAAGCCCCGGATGGTCGAGCCGGCCTCCGCGAGCACGGCCTTGTCGTGGCCGCTCAGCGTGTAGCCGCCGAGCGCCGCCCCGAGAATGAGGCCCGGGTTGCCGTCCACGCCGGACAGGTCGGCCAGCGCATCCTCCGCGTCGTCCAGCAGGCGGCTCACGTCCGCGCCCGCCAGCCCACCGGGCACCAGGCCGAACGCGGTCAGCGCGCTGTACCGGCCGCCCGCGTAGGGATCGGCCTGCACGACGTGGTAGCCGGCATCGCGGGCTGAGTCCTCAAGCGGCGACCCTGGGTCGGTCACCACGATGAACCGCCGCCGCAGGTCGTTGCCGGAAATCCGTTCAGCGGCGAACGCCCGCTCGTAGATGCGGCGGTGGCTGTCGGTCTCGATGGTGGAGCCGCTCTTGCTGGATACCACCACGAGCGTGCGGTCAAGCCGGTCGCCGAGCGCCCGGGCGACCTGGTGCGGGTCGGTGGTGTCCAGCACGGTCAGTGGCACCCCGGCGGTCTTGGTGATCACCTCGGGGGCAAGCGACGAGCCGCCCATGCCGGCCAGCACCAGATGGCTGAGCCCGTCCGCCCGGCGCCGCTCGGCCAGCTCGCCGATCTCCGGCAGCAGCTCGCGGGAAAACCGGGGTGCCTGCAGCCAGCCCAGCCTGATCGACGCCTCTGGCTCAGCGTCCGAGCCCCACAGCGTGGCGTCCCCGGCGGCCAGCGCGCCGGGAACCCCGTCCCCGGCGAGCTTGTCGATCGCCTGCGTCGCCGCCTCGGCCACCGCCGTGCTGCGCGTCTGCACGGTCACCAAGGGCGCACGGGAAGGCGGCCGGCCGCCACCGGGCGGCCCTGTGCTCATGGCTTGCTCACCGTCGCCATGTTGGCCTCGATCGTCTCCAGGAACTCATGCCATGACGTGGCGAACTTCTGCACGCCCTCCACCTCAAGCACCTCGACCACGTCATCGTAGGAGATGCCGAGCGCCTCAAGATCGGCGAACACCTGCCTGGACTGGTCGTACGTGCCGTGCACCGTGTCACCGCGGAGCCGGGCGTGGTCGGCGGTGGCGTGCAGGGTGGCCTCGGGCATCGTGTTCACCGTGCCGGGAGCGACCAGTTCCACCACGTACATGGTGTCGTCGTAGGCCGGGTCCTTGGTGCTGGTGGAGGCCCACAGGGGCCGCTGCGGCGCGGCGCCGGCCCGCTCAAGGGCGGCCCAGCGGGGGGTGGCGATCCGCTGTTCGTGCAGCTCGTAGGCGAGCCGGGCGTTGGCGATCGCGGCCTTGCCGCGCAGTGCCGCCGCCTCCGGCGTGCCGATCTTGTCCAGCCTCCGGTCAACCTCGGTATCCACCCGGCTGACGAAGAAGGATGCCACCGACCCGATGGCGGCGAGGTCATGCCCGGCCGCGGCCGCCTGCTCGAGACCGGTCATGAAGGCGTCGATGACCTGCCCGTACCGCTCCAGCGAGAAGATCAGTGTCACATTCACGCTGATCCCCTCCGACAGGCACTGCGTGATCGCGGGCAGGCCCTCGAGGGTCGCCGGGATCTTGATATACATGTTCGGCCGGTCTACCTGCCACCACAAAGCCCTCGCCTCGGCGATGGTCTTCGCGGTGTCCTTGGCGATCCGCGGGTCCACCTCAATGGACACCCGCCCGTCGATGCCGTCGGTCGAGTCGTAGACCGGCCGCAGCACGTCACAGCCCCACCGGATGTCGTAGGTCGTGATCGCCCGCGCGGCTTCGTCCACGTGGACACCGCGCACGGCCAGGTCCGCGAGCTGCGCATCGTAGGCGTTACCGGTGCTCACCGCGTGTGCGAAGATCGTCGGGTTCGAGGTCACCCCGGCCACGTGCTTGTCACGGACCAGGGTCGCGAGGTTCCCGGTGGTCAGCCGTTCCCTGCTGATGTCGTCGAGCCAGATCGCCACGCCCGCGGCGGTCAGCGATGCGAGAATGTCGTCCGGCTGGGAGGGGTTGTCCTGCGGCTGAGAGGTCATGACTCTCGCTCCTTGCTTTAGTCCCGTGCGGCGCTCAGCCGGGCCAGGCTCGAGCGGGCGGCTGCCGCCACATGGTCGGCCGTTATCCCAAACTCCTCAAAGAGGGTCTGGGCGTCGGCAGATGCCCCGTAGTGCTCAAGGCTGACGCACTCGCCCGCATCTCCCACGAACTCCCGCCAGCCCAGCGCGACGCCAGCCTCGACGCTGACCCGCGCCCGGATACCCGGTGGCAGCACCTCCTCCTGGTAAGACGCATCTTGCCCCGCAAACCATTCCACGCACGGCATAGAAACCACCCGGGTGGAGATTCCATCTTGCTGCAGAGCGCTCCGGGCGGCCAGCGCGATCTGCACCTCGCTGCCGGTGGCGATGATGATTACTTCGGGTTCTCGGCCGGCGCCCTCGGCCAGGATGTAGCCTCCCCACGCCGTGCCTTCCGCGCTCGCGACGCTGTCTGCGCTGCCGGGAGAGCGGTCGAGCACCGGCATGTTCTGCCTGCTCAGGCACAGGCCCGCAGGCCGGTCGGTGTGCTCAAGGACCGTCCGCCAGGCCACCACCGTCTCGTTCGCGTCGCCCGGGCGGACCACGTCCAGGCCCGGGATGGCGCGCAGCGCCCACAGGTGCTCCACCGGCTGGTGGGTGGGCCCGTCCTCGCCGAGCCCGATGGAGTCGTGCGTCCAGACGTACGTCACCGGCAGGCCCATCAGCGCGGCCAGCCGCACGGACGGGCGCATGTAGTCGCTGAAGACCAGGAACGTGCCGCCGTAGGGCCGGGTAAGACCGTGCAATGTGATCCCGTTGAGAATGCCGCCCATGCCGTGTTCCCGGATCCCGAAGTGCAGCGTCCGGCCGTATTTATTGCCGGGGAACATTCTGGTCTGGTGCTCGGGCGGGATGAACGACGGCTCGCCCTTCATCGTGGTGTCGTTGGACCCGGCGAGGTCGGCCGAGCCACCCCAGAGTTCCGGCAGTACTGGCGCCAAATCGTTAAGTACCTTGCCTGATGCCCTTCGGGTGGCGGTGCCCTTGGCGTCGGGCGGGAAACTCGGCAACGTGTCGGCCCAGCCATCTGGGAGCCGCCTGGCCCGCAGCCGGTCCAGCAGGGCGGCTCGCTCCGGGTTGGCATCCGCCCAGGCGCCGAAGGATTCGTCCCACTCCGCCCGCAGCCGCTTGCCCCGGTCCGCGACCTTCCGCGCGTGAGCGACCGCCGCGTCCTCGGCGGGGAAGGACACCGCCGGGTCGAAGCCGAGGATCTCCTTGGTGGCGGCCACCTCCGCCGCGCCCAGAGCGGCCCCGTGCGCCTCGCCGGTGTTCTGAGCGTGTGGCGCGGGCCAGGCGATGATCGTCCGGAGCACGATCAGGGAGGGCTGCCCGGCGTGATCCCTGGCCGTGATCAGCGCGTTGTACAGCGCGTCGACATCCTCGTGGTAGCCGTCAGGGCGGCGCCAGTCCACCCGCTGCACATGCCAGCCGTACGCCTCGTACCTGGCCCCGACATCCTCCGATTTGGCGATGTTCGTGTCGTCCTCGATCGAGATGTTGTTGTCGTCGTACACCAACACCAGGTTGTCCAGTTCCTGGTGGCCGGCGAGTGAGGAGACCTCGTGGCTGATGCCCTCCTCGATGTCACCATCGGAGGCGAACACGTAGATGTGATGGTCGAAGGGGCTGCTACCGGGGGCAGCGTCCGGGTCGAGCAGCCCGCGCTCCCGGCGTGCCGCCATCGCCATTCCGACCGCGTTCGCCATCCCCTGGCCGAGCGGCCCGGTCGTGGTCTCCACGCCCGGGGTGAGCCCATGCTCCGGGTGCCCGGGGGTACGGCTGCCCCACTTCCGGTAGCCCCGCAGGTCATCGAGGGTCAGCCCATAGCCGGACAGGTACAGCTGGATATACAGGGTCAGGCTGGAATGACCGCACGACAGAACGAAACGATCCCGGCCCAGCCAGCCCGGGTCGGCGGGATCGTGCCGCAGGATGCGCTGGAAGAGCAGGTAGGCGGCGGGTGCCAAGCTCATCGCGGTTCCCGGATGGCCCGAGCCTGCCTCCTGCACCGCGTCCATGGCCAGGACCCGGACGAGATCGACGGCGCGCGCGTCGGCTGCCGTCCACTCAAGCGTCGTGCCAGCGTGCATGCTGTCAGATGGGCTGGTCACCGTGGGATCAGGGCTCCTCTCCAGGCCCGCGCCGACCCCCGCGGCGGCGAGCACTCGGTCGCTGGCACGACCTTATCTCCAGTGTGCTCTATATCCCCGCCGACCCCCGTTGGCCGCCTTGTCCGCCACCGGTTGTTCACGTTGTTCACGGCGGGTTGTGCGCCGGGACGCTGAGGGGCGCGGCGAGTACGCTCCCTTGCCATGGTCATGCCCGATTTCGACCCGAGCGCAATCATCGAGGGGCGGACTCCTGGCCGGCCGCGGGCGGGGTTTATCACGGGCACCGTGGTGGCGATCGGCTGCGGCATGATCCTGCTGGGCGCCGACCTGCTGCAGAGCGTGGACGTGCGGCACAGCGTGGCGCCGTTCTTCATTGCGCTGCCGTTCGCCTTGCTCCCGGTCCCGCTGCTGGTGGCACTGGTGCTGCTGGCCGACCGGCTGGAGCCCGAACCCCGGATCAACCTGGTGTTCGCGTTCGCCTGGGGGGCGGGGATCGCCGCTCTGCTTGCGACGGTGATCAACACGGCCGGCTTCCTCTTCATCACGCAGCCGGACCTCGGCAAGACCACCGGGGAGTACATCTCCGCGACACTCGGCGCGCCCGTGGTGGAGGAGTCCCTCAAGGGCCTGGCCCTGATCGTTCTCCTGTGGCGGCGCCGCCAGGAGCTGGACGGGCCCACCGACGGGATCATTTACGCCGCCATGGTCGGCATCGGCTTCGCGATGAGCGAGAACCTGGGCTACTACATCGATGCGCTGGTCCGTCCCGAGGTGGGCGGGGTGCAGTTGCTCGGCATCACGTTCGTGCTGCGGGGCGTGCTGTCACCGTTCGCACACCCGATCTTCACCTCGATGACCGGGATCGGCGTCGCCTACGCGGCTACCCACCGGCACGGCCGGTGGGCGGTCGTGGTGGGCCTGCTGGCGGCCATGGGCCTGCACGGGATGTGGAACGCGCTGACCGCGTTCGGCTTCGCCGGGCTCGCGATCGCCTATGTGATCCTGGCCTGCGTGTTCGCCGGGCTGATCGGGGTGATCATCGCGGACAGGCGCCGCATCGTCCGGCTGATCTGGCGGTTCCTGCCGGTATACGAGTCCACGGGCCTGGTCACCGAGGCCGACCTGCGGATGCTGAGCACGCTGCGGGAGCGCCGGGCGGCACGGCGGTGGGCGCGGTCCATCGGGGGCCGGGCCGCGGCCTCGGCCATGGAGGACTACCAGCTCGCCGCGACCGAACTCGCGCTTCTCCACCTGCGCCAGGAGCGGCGGGTGATCGCGCCGGACCAGTTCGAGGAGCGGCGGCGGGCGCTGCTGCAGCTGATGGCGGTCGCGCGCAGCGCCTTTTTCAGGCAGCAACCCGAGCCGCCCCAGCCACCGTGGGCGGTGCGCGCGCAGTCCGGATTCGGCCGCCACCGCCAGGGCCCAGCCTGGGATACCCGGTAGCGCAAGCCGCACTGCGGATCCTCATCGTATATAACACCTCCACCGGAACGGCCCTGGCCACCTTCAAGATCACCCCATTCCTCTGGGTGGCCATCTTGTCGGCATGGACGGTCGCCTACGGCGCGCGCCAGAAGAGGAAGGGTGAACGCATGGCCGCCACCAGCGAGATATCCGGATAAGCCACGTACATCCTCCTTCCCCGGATATCACAAAGGGCGACCGGCCTCACGTGATCCGGAAGAGGTCGGGGGCCGGGCGCCCGCCGTCAGGCGTCGGGCTTCCACTCGCCGGCCGCGTCGGGCTTCCACTCACCGGCCACCTGGCGGGTGGCGACGTTCAGCCGGTTCCAGAGGTTCTGGTTGGCGATGGCGAGCACCAGGCCGGCGAGCGCCTGCTCGTCGAAGTGGCGGGCGGCCTCGGCCCAGATCTCGTCGGGGACCGGGTCGGGGTGATCGGCGAGCCGGGTGACGACCTCGGCGAGGGCCAGCGCAGCTCGCTCGGCGTCGCTGTAGTAGGGCGCCTCCCGCCAGCCGGCCAGCGCGAAGAGGCGCTCGTCCGTCTCCCCGGCCGTCCTCTGGAAGCGCCAGGCGCCATCGAGGCACACCCCGCAGCCGTTGATCTGGCTGGTGCGCATACCGACGAGATGGACCGTGGAGTGCGGGACCCCGCTCTTGCCAACGGCGTCTCCCAGGGCCTGCAGGGCCTCCATGGCGCCGGCAACGCTCACCGCAGGGTTAGTGATCCTTGTCTGCATTGGTGATCTACCTCCAGTCTCCTCGCCGGCTCGGGCCGGCGAGTTCCGGGTCTACGGCTTCCGGGAGCCGGCCATCGGTCACACCGGCCCCGGGGGGTCATTACATTGACACGTGACATCGAGCGGATGTGACAGATGGACGGCCCGAGTGGCTCGCGAGTGGCTTCGAGCGGCACCGTTACTCATGGCCGGAACCCCGCCGTCCAGGGTCAAGCTCGGCGCGCGGGATCGCGCCCAGCTCGTCGGGTTCGCTTACGAGGCCGGGCTGGTCCGCCCCGGCTGGACCACCTAGCTCTCCGCCCGGTCCTGCATCTCCCAGGCATGCTCGAGGACGTGCCAGGCGATCCGGCGGGCCGCGTAGCGCGTGGTCCAGCCGCTGGGCACCACGGGTGAGCCGCCCGAAGGGGCGCCCACCACGGCGGCGATCGCCTCGCGCAGCGCCTCGATCGCGGCGATGTCGTCGATGGCCGGCTGCTTGAGCTTCACCCCGAGCTTGCGTGCGTAGGCTGTCTCGGCGCCGATCACGTGGTCGACCAGCTTGTCCCGGTCCCGGCCGCCACCCCGCGGGCCCTTGCGCAGCTCGGCCGGTGACGCGGCGGCGACCTCGTCGAAGGTCGCCCAGGCCGCGGTGACCAGGCCGGCCAGGCGCCGGGCCGCGGCCGGGGTCACCTCCGCCCGCTCGGCCTCGGCGGTCATTTGCGGGAAGGGGCGGCGGCATTCGGGTGCGGCGAACGCGGTCGTGGGGAAGGCGACCGTGGACGGGAAGCTGACCCCGGCGTGCCCGGCCACCGGGGCGTACCGCTCGGCGTAGCTGGCCAGCGCCTGCAATGCGGCACCCTCGTCCCGGCCGACGCGGCACCAGCCGGGCCAGTCGAGCGCGGACGCGAAGGCCTCTTTCGGGGTGACCTCGAGGCAGACGGCGATTCGGCGGGACGACATGCCGTGAGCCTCCCACGGAGGACCGGCAAGCGCAGAAATATGACCCTGCGCCGCGCTTTCGCGCTGACCAGCCGGACTATTGCTGGTCTACCCGTTCGTGCTCGGGGCTGGCGAGCGCCTCTTCGGCGAGACCAGCGACAAGAAGTCCATTCGCCCCCTCCACGCCCGGACCGTCGGTGACAGCCTCGTCTACCTCACCTACGAGGTCGTCCGAGACGCCTAACAACCGAGCGGCGGCGTCGGCCGACGAGAGACTCGTTTGGGGCACCGCCCTCCGTGGAGGGCGGTGCCCCACCACGCGCGCAGGGAGTCAAGGCGGCCCAGGGTGAAGGTGGCAGCACTTTCGGTCCATGATGCTGTCAAGCCGCCCGGGCGATGATTTCGGCCGGTGCCGGCCGTCTGCCTGATACATCACGCCGCTGCCGGCGGCCTGACTGGGAGAGGAGAGAGCCGATGGGCAAGGTGCTCGCAGGGATCACCATCTCCGTTGACGGCTTCATCACCGGGCCCGGCGCTGGCCCTGGCTGCGGGCTCGGGGTCGGCGGTGAGCGCCTGTACTACTGGGTGTTCGGCGGGCCCTGGAGCTACGACTCGCCCGCGCGCGGGGAGCCGGCCGGTGCGGACAGGTCCTGGCTGGAGGAGATGATGGGCGCCAGTGGTCGCGGCGCTGCCTCGGGCGGGAGCCGTGGCCGCATTAGCGACATACGAAGGCGGCCAGGTCACCGGACGTGTTGAAGGCGCCATTATGGTCGATCACGCCCTGCACGTCCTGGCGCACGTCCTCGACGACATCGGGCCAGGGACGGGCGACCTCATCCTGATAGTGGCTGGCCAGGCTGGCCACGTAGTCCGCGGCCAGCGCGGCGTCGCGGATCACTACCGGCGGTTGGCTGGCCGGGCGCACGCAGGTAATGGAGTCAAATGCCACGCCCAGCTGGGCTGCCGCGTTCTCGGCGGTGAACGCTTGTGTCGCTGGGTGCATGCGCCAGCCGGGTGCTGCCGTGCGGACGGCGCGCTCGACGAGGGCGCGCAGTGAGCGCGTATGCCGCGCGCCGTTGGTCACCGCGACACACACGCCTTCTGGTGCCAGGACGCGGCGCAGCTCACGTGCGGCTGCTTCCCGGTCGGGCACGTGGTAAAGCATGTGGACCGCCAGCACGACGTCAAAGGCGCCGTCGCGTACCGGCAACGCGGCGACATCGGCATTGAGCAGCGCCGGGTGAGCGGCCGTCCGCAGCATCCCCATCGACAGATCGCACCCGGCCACCTGCACTGGCCGCCTGGCCAGCGCGCGCAGGTACTCGCCGTTGCCGCAGCCAGCATCCAGCACCCGCAGCCCTGGCGAGAGCCTGGCCAGATCCAGAACCCAGGCCACGATGTCGAAGTATGGATTCTGATGCCGCCACAGGCGCTGGCGGGCGCGCAGGTTCCGGTCATCGGCATACTGGCCCGGCCGATTCAATGCCACAACTACACAATGCCCGCTCCGAACGCCGCCGGCAGCGATCTGGCCAGGCCAAGCCGACCATGCGTATCGGCGACGATGTGCGCCTCGACATCCCGTCCCTGATGAACACGCGCAGTGACACCATCCTGAGCTGCCATCGCGGGCTGGCAACGCCGGATCGC
>WNFF01000140.1_pt1 | contig 49748 bp, 44 predicted proteins | sample 5400441 | NCBI WGS metagenome assembly WNFF01 (sample SAMN13153345, study PRJNA577476) | soil metagenome | isolation source: 120 cm saprolite under Douglas fir tree site 2 hole 3 replicate 1 | place: USA:California | collected 2015-04-18 | reverse complement strand
CCACGAGCTGATCGGGCATCCACCGAATCTACAAGCCCCTCCAGCCCGCACCATCGGCCCTGAGCACCTCCGGCCGATACACCCCCAGGCTCGGCTTGACAAAGTGCAGAGAAACTTCGAGCTCCGCAAGGTCGCGCTGGGCGTCTGCACCAGGGACTTCGGCACTCCGTGCGCGCATGAGCACAGCTGTGTCAGGTGCCCGCAGCTACGGCCGGACCCGGCCCAGGAACCCAGGCTGACGGAGATCCGCGACAACCTTCAAGCCCGCATCGCCGAGGCCCGCCGCGAGGGCTGGCTCGGGGAGATCGCCGGGCTGGAAGCCACTCTCGAAGCGGCCAAGCAGAAACTTCAGGCCATGCAGCAGATCGCCGCCCGTCACGGCCCGACCCACCTTGGCATGCCCAACTTCCGCGGGGCAGTTGGCCGCGACCTGGGAACTCCGGGTAACGTCACACCTGACTGCGAAGATGCGTCTCATGGTCGCTTACAGCATCTCGGCGCTGATACGCCGATTCGACACCCACACCGACACCGCCGTCACGGGAACCCTCGGGAAGTTTCTCGGCGAAGCTATCCTGCTCGAGGCGCTGTCCCACTCGTTCGCGGCCGACGGGCACGCGGTTACGATGCTCCCCGGCCAGCCCACCCGGGACGACACGGCATTCGGCACTAGCTGCCCTCGGCCGAAGGAACGGGACCTCGACGCCTGGCTCCTCCTCGACGGCAGCCAGTTCGTCGCCGTCGAATGCAAGCACAGGACAGCCTCATCCTTCGACGGCAGCACGGTGCCAGATGACCCGGAACAACTCGCGGCCTATGCACGCCGACGGTGGACCACGCTGAAAGCCGATCACATCGACACTGACGACTGGACAGACCACAACAAGGTCTACCTGCCGCTGCGTCCTCCGGCAAGCCTCAGCCCGGCCGCCGCCGCACGGGCCATGCCGGAACTGCGGCGAGTCCTGGCGATCTGGAGACCAGTCTCACGCGACGGAGTCAGTTTCATGTCTGAGGCCACCTCGACCTCTGTCAGCAACGACCAGCTCACCCCCGTCACAGCCGAGGTGTTCTCGGCATCTCTCTACCTGCGGTTCCTGCGCAACCAAGGCGAAACCCACCTGGCCACAAGCCTGGACGTGACCGAGAACCTGCTGAAGGCAGTCGGCGAACTCATCGAATACTGACAGTGCGACACGCCGAACGGCCCGCACGACAAGATTTTCTCTAGCTCACCCTTCGTGACCGGACTTCTCGTCAATTCGACAAGGTGATTACTCTCCGTAATGTTCGGATAAGATCACGTTCCAGCCACGACTCGTAACCCACGTGACCGCCATCGGTCGCCGACCACCAACGACCCGGTAGATGCCGCTGACCCTTACGTACGTTGAATCGCCGCGCCGGCGCCGCCGCCTCGAACCGCACCGCCCACGCATCCGCCAACGGCACCCGGCGCCGCACACCGCCCTCGGCCACGTAGTCGACCTCGAAGTCGTCCAGCGAGGACGGCAACATGGCCGGCCGGTCGTGAGCCACGCTCGCCAACACCACGGCCAATATTCTTCGCCGTCGAAGTCCACACGGCTGGTAGCGACACGCAACATAAATCCGAACGGTGCAAGATCATGTGCAATCTAAACCCGAACTAGATATACGCCGCCTGACCAGCGCGGAAGTTGCGCACCCGGTCCGGGTCCACCACCCATGCACGCTGAACCCGGCCCGTGCCCTCATCCCCGTACCGGCCACCGCCGACGATCTTCCGGCCCGTCTCCACCACCCGCCGTGTCCCCGCCAACTGGCACAACGCCTCCGGCGACGGCGACCGCATCACCACCACCCCACCCGAAGCCGTCGCCGCCAGCCGCGCCCGCTCCGACTCACCCGGCGCCAGGCCTTCCCACGACTGCGCCGCCACCTGCACCGCCAGCCCCAGCGACCGGCACCGCTCCGTCAGCTCATGCACCGGCACCCGCCGCGCCACCGCCGAGAACTCATCCAGCGCCAGCAGCCCCGCCCGCCGACTCCTGCCATCCCAGGTCGAGGCCGCCTCCGCGACCAACTCCGTCAGCGCCAGCGCCTGCGCCTCACCCATCGCCGTCGACGCCGTGCCCTCCACAATGCAATACAGCGCATCGAAATCCGTCACGTTGGCGTCCCCGTCGCCCAGGCCCCAGCCGGGTGAACAGCGCCCGGTACCGCAGCCGCACATCCCCCGCATGCTGGCCAGCTGCGCGTGCCTCACCCGCGTAATCTGGCACGCCCGCATAGGCAGACGTGAGCCACGCGCCGTCGAGGCGGGCGAGGAATTCCGCGGAATCACCCGGCGGCCCACCGGGCGCGCCCACCGCGAGCCCGACGACGGTGGCGAGCGTGTCCGCATAGTAGGACGCCGGACCCTCCGACGCGACCGGCACCAGGTCCGTTAACACCTCCGCCAGCCGCGCCGCAGGCAGCGCCCCCACCCAGGGGGACCCGAGGACGGGTGGTCAGGAACAGCTCCACCAGCAAAACCAGCACACATGCAGGCAGACACCACGAGATCAAGGTCAAAGTCAAGATCAAGGTCAAAGTCAAGATCAAGGTCAACGTCAAAGGTCAAGATCAAGGTCAAGGAGAACCAGCCGCAGGGGTCGCGGCGAGCACTCGTTCCCCCAGACGCACCTGATCAGGAGGATCACATTGGCCACGTTGCCGCCGGAAGCGCTGAAGATGGCAGAATGCGACCGGACGGGGCCAAGCCCCGTTCCTCGTGAGACCCCCCCTTGACTCTGCGCCTGCGCTGGCCGAGAATCGCCGTGAAACATCGAGCAAACATGCGAAATCGTCATGAACGGGAGAAATGCGGTGGATCTGCGGTTCCTCGGTAAAGAGACCCAGGGCGGGGGCTCGCCCACGCTGTTCGACGCGGACGAGACCATGAACGGCAAGGAAATCTACGTCATCCAGGGATGGAAGATCACTGACCCGGAGGTTTTAGCGCAGCTAAACATCCCAGACCACGAGACGGTCATAGCTGTGCCCAAGAAGCTCATGCGCTACCTGCCGGAGGAAGACCCTTATGGGCTTGCTGACGGGTGATGACTTCGACAAGCTGTTCCGGACCTTTGAGAGGACAGCTTTTCACCTGGAGCTAAAGGACTCCTATCACGTACCGGAGGAGTCCGGCCCCTTGACCCTGTTCCTGGAGGGGAAGCCCGACGACTTCGCATGGCATCAGCAATGGCTAAGGCTGGTGCGCCAGGTGAAGCAAGCGGGCAAGCGCATGACCCGTGCCCGTGTCGTGACGGTCCCGCATTCCGATTATGCCCGGTGGGGAATGATGGTCGCACCGCTCAACATCGAGGCCGGGGAGGACATCCGCTGGCTTCCCCGCCATCTCGCCGGGGGGATCGACTTCCCGGCCGATGACTACTGGCTGTTCGATGACCGCCGCCTTGTCTTCACCGTATTTCACGACGACGGCAGATTCCTTGGCGGCACTGAGACGACTGACGCAGGCGTGATCGAGCAATGCCGCCGCGTGCATGACCAGGTCTGGGCCCTAGCCATCCCCCATGCCGAGTACATCACCAGCCAGTACGCCTCAGGATAAGCAGCGTTCGTTGTCGGCTACCGTTCACCAGGCGAGGGAGGCGCTGGGAAACAGGCTCCGCGACCTGCGAAAGGACGCCGGGCTGACCGGCAGGCAGCTCGCCACGCTGGCGGGCTGGCCAGGCTCGAAGATCTCAAAGATCGAGTACGGGAAGCAAACGCCAACCGAGGACGACATCCGCGCATGGTGTCAGCTGACCGGGGCCGCTGATCACGTCGCGGACCTCATAGCGACCATCCGTGACATCGAGACGATGTACGTCGAGTGGCGCAGGAAACTCCGCACCGGCACCAAGCATCGCCAAGAGGCTTCGATCGTGATGGAAGCGGACACACAATTGTTCCGCTGGTTCGAGCCACTCCTGATCCCCGGCATACTCCACACCGCCGAATACGCTAGGGCAGTGATGAGCCAGGTAATTGACTTCTACGAAATCCCGGACGACCTGGACGCCGGCGTGTCGGCCCGCATGGAACGCCAGCAGATCCTCTACAAGGGCGATCACAGGATTCACGTCATCATCGGACAGCAAGCCCTGAAAACCGAGGTCGGCGGCCTGGACACAATGATCGGCCAACTCGACAGGCTGCTAGCCGTGGCGTCCCTTCCCCGGGTAACCCTTGGGATAGTCCCCGAGCGCGCTGCCTACCGGGTGCCATCGAATCAGTTCATCATGTTCGACGACCGCATGGTGCACGTGGAGACGGTATCAGCCGAGCTGACGATAACCCAGCCACGAGAGATCGCCCTATACGCCAAGGCATTCCACGGGCTTGCCCGGCTGGCCGCCCACGGGACTCCGGCGCGCAAGCTGATCTCTGAGGAGCTGAACCGCCTCACCGGCGAGGCGCGGAGTTGAAGCAAACTAGAGAAAACCTCTTGGCCCGCCCCTCCGTGCCGCCCTAGCGTCAAAGCCATGACAGACGCAACGCCTGCGGAGGCCACTGGCCTAACGCCGCTTCGGGAGGAGTTCCCAGGGTTCCGCATCTGGCGGGAGATCACCGGGGAACGGGTCCGGTACGTGGCCCGCCGCACACGCGCGGGCCTGAACCCGCACACAGTCGTCACCGATAACGCGGCCGAGTTGCGGGCAGCACTGCAATCATCGCGCGACGCCGGGCTGGTCCCATTCAGCGTCACTACGCCCAGCATCGCGAGAATCTACGACTTCCTGCTGGGCGGCAAGGACCACCATGCGGCAGACCGGTCCGCCGCCCGGAAGATCCTGGAGACCTTCCCCGAAGCCGCGCAGATCGCCCAGGCCAACCGTGCCTTCCAGGCCCGCGCTGTCCGCCACGCCGCCAGGCAGGGCATCACCCAGTTCATCGACCTCGGCTCTGGACTGCCGACCGCACCGAACACCCACCAGAGCGCCCAGCAGATCACGCCCGGCGCCCGGACCGCCTACGTCGACTCTGACGAACTCGTCCTCGCCTACGCACGCGCACTGCTCGCCGTCGATGAGCAGATAGCCGTCATCGCCGCCGACATCCGCAACCCGGCCGCGATCTTAACTAGCCCCGCGCTGACCGGACTGATCGACCTCACCCAGCCCGTCTGCCTGCTGCTCGTCTCGGTCCTGCATTTCCTGCCAGGAGGTGAAGCGGACACGGCCGTGGCCGCCTACCGAGACCAGATCGCCCCCGGCAGCTACCTCGTCATCAGCGCAGGCACGTCCACCGGCACCGACCCCAGACTCATCGAATCCCTGCAAGACGCCTACAGCGGCACCACCCCGGTCACCGGACGCACCGAGCAAGAGATCACCGCCTGGTTCGACGGGCTGACCCTCGCCAGTCCCGGCCTGGTCGACGTGCAGGCATGGCGGCCCGGCACCTTGCCGTACCCTCCCCGCCCCCTGTCCGCCCGCGCACGGTTCCTGGCCGGCGTCGCGCGCAAGCCCACACCCGCAACCCCGGAGAGCAGCCATGACAAGTAGCGACCCCGCAACGGCCGGGCCGCCCACCCGGGCCGGCAGCACCGCAGGACCAGAGCTTGATGATGTTGCCCGCGAATACCCCCGCTGGCGCTGCTGGACAGGCATAGCCGGCCTGCTGTACGCCACCCTGCGCGGCAGCTCCCCGCCCGTCGTCGTCCGGGGCGAGGACCCCACAGACCTGCGCGACGAAATCCGCCGCGCAGAGGCCAACCTCCCCTAAGCCCCCCGTGCCAGCGCCTGCGGACCCCAGCCCCGGGAGGGTAACGCGGACGCTGGCATGGGACCACCCCGCCGGGGCAGGGGTAACGGCCGGGCCGACTCAGGCCGGGCCGCAGCGTTCCAGGTGGTCCGCGAGTCCCGCGCGAGGGCGCGGGGTGAGCGAGAGGGAGCCGTAGCCGAGTCGCGGCTTGCGCGGGGCCCGTCTTCCTCGCGGCAGCCATCCTGTCGCCTATGAGGAGGACGGGGGAGGACTCGCGTCAGGCTTCTCCAGGACCCGTGTGTGCTGGCCCGGGCGGAGCCGAGCGCTCCGCGCGGGACAGAGGGCCGCGCGGGGCCTGCGACCAGGATCAACCCGGCCCCTCCCAGTCTTCACCACCCCCCGGGCGCCGGCACCCTCCTAGCATGCCACTAGGCAGGACAGTCTCCCGAAAAGATCATCAACCGGTTTGTTAGTACATATTGACAATGTCGTCCTGAGGGGGGGATGTCACATCGACACCCTGGTGCGCGCGGGGTCAGGCCACGAAGGGGGTGGCGCCGGACGGGCACTCCATGGCGCGGCCGGCGGCGTGCCAGCCGAACATGCCGTCGGAGACGTTGAGCGCCTGCCAGCCCGCGCCCGCGAGGGCCTGGGCGGCCTGGTTGGAGCGCGCTCCCGATCGGCAGATGATGTAGACCGCGCCGTCCTGGGAGATTTCCTGGTAGCGGGCGCCTAGCTCACCGAGCGGGATGTGCAGCGCGCCAGGCGCGTGACCCGCGGTCCACTCGTCGTGTTCCCGCACATCGACCAGGCGGGCCTCCGCGGGCACTTCGGCCGCGGGCACCTGCGGCACCGTCCCCTGGTTCATCCGGTCCCCTTCGCTTTGTCGCCGCCGCGGCCGCTGCCGGACTGTGATGACCCGCGGGCGGCCACGCCGATGCGAAGAAGGGTACCCGCGTGCCCGGGCTGCGGACCCGGACGTGCCAGGCTTGCCCGTTATGCCGCAAATCTGGGAAATCTGCCGGGCTCGACTCAGTCGCGGGCATCGTCGCCGTCTGGGTCGGCGTCTGGGTCCGCGCCCGCGAGCCGGGCGTAGCCAGGAGTAAGCAGAGCGCCCAGGTCCATGCCTCGGACCTGGACCGGCGGTGGCTCGAAGGTCCGCAGCAGCAGGTCGGGCGCGGTGACCGGGGCCGCCTGCACCGCACGCAGCCGGGCCCGGCTCATCCCCGGCGACCAGAAGCCCTCGGGCCCCCGGTCCTGCACGCACGTGGCGAGCGGCGGGGCGGTCACATCGATCACCGGGCGTGGCTCGCCCGCGTCCGCCGGCGGGAGCCGGCGCAGCGAGCGGAGCAGTTCCTCCCGGCCGCGGCCGCGCCAGGCCAGCACGCCGAACGGGTCGTCGTCGAAGGCCTCCGCGAGGACGTAGCAGACCGCGGCGAGATGCTTGCAGGGCACTCCCCAGTCCGGGCACGAGCAGGACATTTCAAGATCACGGGCAGAACGCGGGAACAGCGGGGTGCCACACTCCGCGAAGACGTCCTCGATCTCGGGGGGCATCTCCCCGGCCAGCAGCTTGGCCCGGAACAGCGCCTGGGCACCAAGCGCGTCGGTGACCCGCCGCCACTGGGGCGTCGTGAGCGGGAGCACGCCGATCCGGACCTTGTACGGCGCCGGCCGCGAGCCCTGCACCCGCGCGGTGACCCGGCCCTGCGTCAATTCGAAGTCGAGCACCTGCCCGGCCCGGGCGTAGCTGCGGCCGCGGGACAGCCGGCCGCTCATGCCGTACGACTCCAGCACGTCGATGAACCGGCGGGACCACCACCGCTCGCCGATGGCGCCGCGCTTGCTCCGGGCCTTGATGCCCCCTTCGACCCGGCGTGGCCCGGCGGACTCGTACCACCAGGCCTCGCCGCGCCTGGCCACGGGCTCATCTCTCGGCCCGGGAGTCACTGCGACACCGCTTCCGGGGACAGCGCCAGGACCTCGCGCAGGTCGGCGACCGACAACTCGGTCAGCCAGCCCTCGCCGGTCCCGACGATCCGCTCGGCCAGCGCTTTCTTCTCCTCGATCATGGCGTCGATCCGCTCCTCCAGCGTGCCGACGCAGACGAACTTGCGCACCTGCACGTCCTTGCGTTGCCCGATCCGGAACGCGCGGTCCGTGGCCTGATCCTCCACCGCCGGGTTCCACCACCGGTCGACGTGGATCACATGATTGGCCGCGGTGAGGTTCAGCCCGGTACCGCCGGCCTTGAGGGAGAGCAGGAACACCGCTGGTTCGTTCAGGCGCTGGAATTCTTCGACCATCGTGTCGCGCCTTTTCTTCGGCGTCCCGCCGTGCAGGAACAAGACCGGGCAGCCCAGGCGCGCGGCCAGATGCGGCTGCAGCATCCGCCCGAACTCGGCGTACTGGGTGAAGCACAGCGCCCGTTCCCCCGCGGCGACGACCTCGTCGCAGATTTCCTCCAGCCGGGCGAGCTTGCCGGAACGGCCGGGCAGCCGGGAGGAGTCGCCCAGCAGGTGCGCGGGATGGTTGCAGACCTGCTTGAGCTTGGCCATCGTCGCCAGCACCAGGCCCCGGCGCTCGATGCCCTCTTCGGCGGCCTCGATCCTGGCCAGCATGTCCGCGACGGTGGCCTGGTAGAGCGAGGCCTGCTCGGGGGTGAGGTTGCACCAGACCTTCATCTCCTGCTTCTCCGGCAGGTCGGAGATGATCGTCTTGTCGGTCTTGACGCGGCGCAGGATGAACGGGCCGGTGAGCCGCCTGAGCCTGGCGGACGCGTCCTCGTCGCCGTGGCGCTCCACCGGGATCGCGAACTCGGTGCGGAACTTCTCCCCCGGGCCGAGCAGGCCAGGGCTGGCGAACTCCATGATCGACCAGAGTTCGGCGAGCCGGTTCTCCACCGGCGTGCCGGTCAGCGCGATCCTGGACGCGGCGGGCAGGCTCCGGACCGCTCTCGCCTGGCGGGTGCCGGGGTTCTTGATGTTCTGCGCCTCGTCGCAGACCACCCGGCCCCAGCTGACCATGGCCAGCGCGTCCCGGTCCCGCACGGCGATCGCATACGTGGTGATGACCAGATCGGCCGCGTTCAGGGCCTCGGTGAGCCCGTCCCCAGTCAGCCGGTCAGACCCGTGGTGCACATGCACGGCCAGGTGCGGCGTGAACCGCTCCGCCTCCCGCTGCCAGTTGCCCACCAGCGACATCGGGCACACCAGCAACGTCGGCCCTGGGAAGTGGACGCCCTCTGGCCGGTTCGCCAGGGCTGAAGCAGCCTCCGTCGACTGCGGGATTGCGTCCTGCTCTGGCCGCTGCCCAGCCCGCTCATGCGCCAGAAGCGCGAGCAACTGAACGGTGTTATGGCAGAGCATGCCGCCAGCCACGAAGTTATGGTGCTCAGCGACCTCAAAGTCATAGACCCAGCCTGTGTAGTCGACGTCCTCCACCGACACGATGCGCGGATAGAACACCTCGCGGTTGGCCCGCTCCGCGAGGATGTCTCTCATCGCGCCGAGATCATCCAGGTCAAGTTTCTCGTAGGCCGCCAGGGTCTGCTCGGTCCACCTACCCGGACGCTTGCTCGCGTACTCCGCCACCGCCTCGCCCGACAGGATGCGATCCAGGGCGGCCACGGCAGTCCCCGACGTGGTCGCCGAAAGCTGCTGGCTGCCGGTGAAGTACACCGCGCCGAGACCGAAGTGCCCCGTGGGGAGCCGGGTAAGCCGCCGGGCCAGGGCCAGTACATCCGATCCGGGGATTCCTTCGACGTTGGTGTTGGAGGCGGTCGCGCAGAGGCTGGCCAGCTTGGCTTGTTTCACTGGATCGGAGAACCCGACCAGTTCGTAGAACCGCCGAAGTGAAGAGCCGCCGATCAAGCCGATGTAGTACGGCCGGTAGATGCCCGAGCCGTTCGTGGCTCGCTTGTACTTCTCGGTGATGCGCAGCCAGATCCCGAATCGGCGGAGCATACAGGCGAGTTGCTGCATGAGCCAACTGGAGGCCGAGCTGATCTCGACGCTGCGCATGCCAGCAAGAACGGAACCTTCCGCGCTGAAGTACTCTTGCATGAAGCGGCAGATTGTGTCGTCGTCGGCCGCGACGATGAAATCTGGTATTCGCTTCTGCGCGGATCTCTTTCCCCATATGTAGCCCAGATTCTTGAGGAACTCGCGATAGTCCACACTCGTGATCCTCAGATATGCAGCACGTGGCGCCCGCTGTTCAGTGATCGACGGCTTGTTGATCTGTAGCTGGAAGGAATCCCCGATGCGCAGCGCCTGTCGTCGGAGGGACTCAAGGACGGCCACATTCTTCTGGGTTATGCGCAAAGCATACTCGTCCTCGTGTCCCTCGGCGATCTGCCAGGCCAGCAGGCTTGTGAGGTCGGGATCGACCGGTTGACCTTGCCACTCAAGGAGTGCCGGTACGCAGATGCGGTCGCCTACCGAGAATTCGCGGGTCCAGTCGTGCAGCCCTAGCAGTCGATGCCGCCGGGTGATGAGTATTTCGCTGCCGTCATCCAGGCGGACCCTTCGCAGCTTCTCGCTGACATGCTGCCGGTAGAGCCGAGCGACGGCCGCGGTGCCCATTACATCGGCCGCGCCTGACTGCTTGAGCGCGTTCGTCGTGAGGGGCTCGGACGGGACAGCCCAGTGGCCTTCTCCGTCACTCCATGAGTCTTTCGCAAATTTGTCCCACACATCTTCGGCAGTCACTATACTGCCATTTATAAAAATTGGCGAAGTTGCCCCGACGCATTTACCCAATCCCATTGAATCCGCGAGTATTCCGCCCATTCCTAGGCCACTGAGAAATGATAGCCAGGCGACGCCCCGCTCTTGATAAGGGCGCAGGGTGCCGTGGAAAGATTCCGGGGCCGCGACCGGCGTGATGCGGCGGTCGGCTTGGCCGGAGAGCAGGTCGCCTAGCCAGCCGTCGGCGTCGACGGTGACCGGGAGATCATCCTCGGGACCGCGCAGCCCGGCGAGCAGTGCGTCCCCGGCCGTCATCACGCCTTTCTGGCCGCGCTCCAGGAAGCGCATGGCGGCCTTCAGGTTCCGCTCATCCAGTTCCACCCACTGGCCGCGGATCCTGACCAGGGGGATCTTGAGCCGGGCGAGTTCGGCAAGCTCGTCCGGGTCCAGGGACTGGTCGCCGACCGCGAGGTCGTAACGGAATTCGACCAGGTCATTCAGGCCGAACGCGGCGCCCTTGACCGCACCGCCCGCGGCGCCCGTGCTCGCCGACCGCGACGTGAGTTTGAGGCCGAGACGCGCCTTCCGGGCCCAGTCCGGCAGGAGCACGCCGAACCCGGCGCCGGACAGCAGCGGGCCGGTCTCCTTCAGGAACCGGAACGCTCCGGCGGTGTCCAGCGTGGCGGCGGCGGGCGCGGCGCGCCGCAACTCGGCGTCCAGTTCGGGAAAGAGCCGCGCCGCGCCACCCAGGCCAGTCAGCAACGCCTCCTCGGGGTGGGTGATCCCACCGACCGACGCGCCAGCGGCGCCCGCCCAGATGTCGGCAGCGGGAATCATCAGGCTCGGGTCGTCGGTGGATTGCAGAGCGAATTCCACCGTCCAGAGCTCGTGGTCCGTAGTCGGCTCTTTCCTGGCCCGGACCGCGCCAGACTTCTGGCCAGCGTCGTCCGGCGCGGCCAGGGCCATGGCGTCGGGCGCAGGCTCGGCCAGCCCCTCGTCCGGTGCAGGCTCGACCAGGCGGAAGGAGGTGCGGACCGGGCCTGTCGGGGCTTGCGCGGCCCTATGCCAGTCCGCCAGGGCGCGGGCTAGTTCGGCGGCCTCGGCCGAGTCTTCCGGTGAGGTGATCGCGACCCGGGCATCGGCGCCGGTCAGTGCCTCCGCCCAGCGTTCGGCCACGCCGACTCGGGTCGGCCGCCGACCGCGCCGTGCTGGCAGCAGGGCCCAGCCGGACCGCGCACGATCCAGCCGCGCCCGCGCGGCGGCGTCGGACAGGGCATCGAGCGCCACCGCGAGCACCTGCGCGGGAGGCTCGCCAGCGGGCTGGGTGGCCCGGCAGAGCGCCGGCATGGCCGCAGCGAGCTCGCGCGCCCGCTGCGCGCCGGCGCCACTCAGCACGGGACGCCACCGCGCCGCGTAGCCCGCGTCCTCCGCTTCCAGGACGGGAAGGACGCGCCCCTGTCCGGCCAGGTCGGTCGCGAGCGCCGCGACCGCGGACCAGTACACCGCCGACCCGCCCGCTGTAGCGGTGACAGCCCCCGGGCCGGAGTCCGGGAGGCTCGCCCCGGTCACCTCCGGCAGGCCCGGATCCAACCCGGTCACTTCCGCCACACCCGGATCCGGCCCGGCCACCTCCGCCACACCCCGATCCGGCCCGGCCATCCCCGGCACGCCCGGAACCGGCCCAGTCATCCCCGGCACACCCGGCTCCTGCCCGGGCATCTCTGCCGACGGCACGTCCGCCGCGCCCGGCTCGGCGGGCGCGGCGAGAATGTCCAGCGCGGCCAGCAGGTCGAGCGCCGCGGCAGGCTCGAAGATCAACGCCGGGACCCGCCAGGGGGTGAGGGTGACTCGGCCCGCCCCGCCTTCCGCCTGGCCGTCCTCGCCGCCAGCAGGCCGGATCAGCTCCGGCGAGGCAAGCGGGCCGTCCGCCAGGGCAGGCAGGTACAGCGTGAGTTCGTCCTCAACAGCTTTGCGGGCCAGTGCGGGGAATGGTTCCGGCAGGCCAGCCAGCATCTCGGCGAGGACGTCCGGGGTACTGGCGAACGGGTGCGGCCTGGGCGCCCGGGACGGCCGGCGGCCCGGCGGCGGCGGGACACGGGCCGGCCGGCGCGAGTCCTCCGCCCACAGGCAGAGCGCGCCGTTCGCCCAGATCCCGTGGATCACCAGCATGTGTTACGCACTCCTCGACCCGAGCCCCGGCGGTCTTCGCCGCGCTTCCCGCCACGCTAGCAATCCGATACGTCAGCGCAGCCGGAATGAGCGTGCCGGCGGGCGGCGTTGCAGGACGGCGTGATGGTACGCGACGCCCGGCCGGGCGAACTCGCCGCGATCGGCGACCTCCGGGTCAGCGCCTACGTGGCGGAGGGCTTTCTCTCGGCTGACTCCCACTACACCGAGACGCTTCGCGGGCTCGGCCGGGCCGGCGACGGCCTGGTGCTCGCTGCCGTGCACGGCGAGCAGATCCTGGGCACAGTGATGCTGCAGCCGTGGCCGCACGCCGGGAATGTGGTCCGCACCCCCGATGAGGCCGAGATCCGCGCCCTGGCGGTGGCCCCTGGCGCGCAGGGCCGGGGAATCGGCCGCGCACTGCTCCGGGCGGTTACCGACCGCGCCCTTGGCCAGGGAGTACATCACCTGATGCTGTGCACGCAGCCCGAGATGTTCGCGGCACAACACCTGTACGCGGCGGCGGGATTCCGTCGCATCCCCGACCGCGACTGGTGCCCCGTGCCAGGGTTCCCGCTGCTGGCTTACGGCCGGGATCTGCGCACCAGCTGATGGCCCCGGCAGGACGCGTGTAGAGCGGGGCGGACGGTTCGTTATGGCTGCTGAAGGTCTTGGTTATACGGGGTAGCGGTCAGTGGTGGTCCGGCCCGCCCGCGTGGCCGTCCTGAGCGGCACCGCCCTGGCGTGGCTTGGCCTGCTTGCGGCTCTGCGCGTCCGGGGTGATCTTGTGCAACTGCTTGTTCAGCGAGCGGAACAGGAAGAACAGGGCCAGGGCCATTCCGGCTACGACAAGAAACCCGAGCGCTCCCGCCTCGCCGGTGCTGGCCGCCGAGGCGGCCACGACGAAGGTCACAGGCTCACCCTCTCCCGCACGCCGGCGAACAGATCATCCTCCGGGCGCTCCGTGTCAACAACCGACCTGGCTAGATGGTAGTCCTCGGTCGGCCAGGCCGCGCGCTGCACCTCCTGCGGGCAGGCGAACCAGGAGCTCTCCGGATCGATCTGGGTGGCGTGCGCGATCAGTGCCTGGTCGCGGATCGCGAAGAACTCGCTGCACGGCACACGGGTGGTGATGTCCAGTGGGGGCCGGCCGTCGGCCCGGTCCTGCCAGCGTTCCAGCCATTCGCCATACGGCGATTCCAGGCCCCGGCGCAGCATTTCCTCGTGCAACGCCATGAGCCGCTCCTTGTGGAACGTGGCGAAGTAGTAGAGCTTGAGCGGCTGCCAGGGATCGCCGGTGCCCGGGTAACGGTCCGGGTCGGCGGCGGCCTCGAACGCCTCGACCGAGACCTGATGGCACTTGATGTGGTCGGGGTGCGGGTACCCGCCCTCCTCGTCGTAGGTCAGCATCACGTGCGGCCGGAACTCACGGACGGCGCGGACCAGCGGATATGACGCCTCCTCCAGGCTTTTCAGCGCGAAGCAGCCATCTGGCAGCGGCGGCAGCGGGTCGCCCTCGGGCAGCCCGGAGTCGGTGAAGCCGAGGAACTCCTGGCGGACCCCCAGGATCTCCCTGGCCCGAGCCATCTCCTCGCGGCGGATGCGGGGCAGGTTCGCGCGGACCTCGGGCCGGTCCATTGCCTTGTTGAGGATGCTGCCGCGCTCGCCGCCAGTCAGGGTGCAGACCATGACATCCACACCCTCCCGCACGTACCGGGCCATGCTGGCGGCGCCCTTGCTCGACTCGTCGTCGGGGTGCGCGTGCACAGCCATCAGCCGCAGCGGCGCGGCCTGGACCTGGCTGCTACCTCTGAGACGAGGGGCCACGGAATCCGGAGCCGCGGAATCCGGAGCCACAGAATCCGGGGTCACGGAATCCGGGGCCGCGGAATCCGGAGCCGCGGAATCCGGAGCGGCGGAATCCGGAGCGGCGGAACCGGGAGCCGCGGCGGCAGTCTGGCGGCCAGTCACGTCGGCGGGCTCATTGGTCAGGGCAGACAAGCTAATCCCTTCAGCGTCATAGATGATGGGCTCTGCCGGACGCGCTACGCCGGCTCCTCACCAGGCGTTCGGCCACAGCAGCACCGACAGGCCATTCTGCTGGACAACACGCCCGGCCCGCGAGGACATTCCCGCACTTCGGCGGGGTGGGGCGCAGCTTGGGCCTACCGGAACCGCCGCAATCCCGGCATGCTGACCACTAACCGAGACGGTTGACTGACGCGACGTACTTGCGGAGCCTTGTTAGCCTAAAGGATTACCCCGAGGAGACGCGCAGCGCTCCAGCGGACGTCCGCGTTCCGCACTGCACGCAAGGAGTTCCCGTGACTGAGACTCGCAATGACAGCGTTAACTGGCTGACTCAGGAGGCGTACGACCGGCTCAAGTCTGAGCTGGACTACCTCTCGGGCCCCGGGCGGGTCGAGATCGCGAAGAAGATCGAGGCCGCCAGGGACGAGGGTGACCTGAAGGAGAACGGCGGCTACCACGCCGCCAAGGACGAGCAGGGCCAGCGGGAGGGCCGGATCAACCAGCTCACCCACATCATCCAGAACGCCCACGTCGGGGAGCCGCCGCGGACTGACGGGGTCGTGGGTCCTGGCATGACCGTGACGGTCCGGTTCGACAGCGACGACGATGAGGTCACGTTCCTGCTGGCCTCCCGGGAGGAGAGCGGCTCGCCCATCGACGTCTACTCCCCCCGCTCACCGCTGGGCAGCGCCATCTCAGGCAAGAAGGTCGGCGAGACGGCCACCTATACCCTGCCTAACGGGCGCGCCGCGACGGTCGAGATCCTTGAGGCGGTCCCCTACGGGGGAATCTAACCTGGCGGGCCCGCTGGCGGCCGGACCATGCCGCCCGGCGTACCGGCCCCGCCCGGGCCATCGGGCCGCGCCCCGGGCCATCGGGCCGCGCCCCGGGCCATCGGGTCGTGCCCGGGCCATCGGGCCCTGTCGCACTAATTTCATGATCACGGAGGATTCCCGGCTCCGCGGAGCCGGCAATCCTCCGTGATCATGGTTTGGCGTGCCGTGACGAGGGTGCCGTGACGAGGTGGCACCCCGGGCTTTCGCCGCCGGGCACCGTCAGCCGACCAGTTCGGCCGCTGGCTGCTCCGCGGCTGGTGCCCGGCCGCGCAGCGGGACCTCCTTGATGAACCAGGCCAGCGCGAAGGCGAGCAGCATCCCCGGGAGCGCCCAGAGGAACACCCCCTGGACCGCGTGCGTGATGGCGTAGAACACGTCGTGGCGGACCGCAGCGGGCAGCGCCTTCACCGTGGCCGGGTTGAACTGGCCGCCGCCCGTGGCGAGGTGCACGCCGGGCGATACTGAGGTGAGCGCCTCCTGGAGGCGCCGGGCGAAGACGGCGCCGAAGGCTGACACCCCGATCGACCCGCCGATCTGCTGGAAGAACAGCCGCGAACTGCTGGCCACCCCGATGTCGCGGGGCTGCACGCTGTTCTGCGCCAGCAGGGTGGTCATCTGCATCAGGAATCCCATGCCGAGGCCGAGCACGACCATGTAAAGCCCCGAGGTGACCCGGCTGGTGTTCACGCCGAGCAGCGACAGCAGGTACATGCCCACGGCCATGCCCCCGGCACCGAGAATGGGCAGCGCCTTGTACCGGCCGGTGCGCGTCGTGATCTGGCCGGCGATCAGCGAAGTGATCATCACGCCGACCATCATCGGCGTGAGCAGCAGGCCGCTGATGGTCGCCGACGCCCCCTGCACGGTCTGCTGGTAGAGCGGCAGGAACGTGATCGCCCCGAACATGGCCAGCCCGGCCAGGAAGCTCAGCGAGGTGACCAGCGTGAAGTTGCGGTTACGGAATATGTGCAGCGGCAGGATCGGCTCCTCCGCCCGCGCCTCCACCCTGAGGAAAGCGATGAGGGCCACGACGGCCAGCGCACCGAGGCCGACGATCTGCGGCGAGCGCCACGCATACTCGGTGCCGCCCCACGTCGAGACCAGCACGATCGCGGTCGTCCCCACGGCCAGGATGACCGCGCCCAGGTAGTCCACCCGGTGCTCGACCCGGCGCTTCGGCAGGCGGAGGGTCGCGGCCAGGTAGGCCAGGGCGGCGCCGCCGATCGGCAGGTTGATGTAGAAGATCCAGCGCCACGAGAAGCTGTCGGTGATGAAGCCGCCGAGCAGCGGTCCGCCGATCGTGGCGATCATCATCACGGCCATGATGTAGCCTATGTACTGGCCACGCTCCCGGGGTGATACCAGGTCCCCGATGATCGCGATGGCGCTGACCATGAGACCGCCCGCGCCGAGCCCCTGGACCGCACGGAACGCGATGAGCTCGGCCATCGTCTGCGACAGGCCCGCCAGAGCGGATCCGACCAGAAATACCACGATCGCGGCCATGAACAGCTTTTTGCGGCCGTACATGTCGCCGAGCTTCCCGTACAGCGGGGTGGTGATGGTGGAGGCGAGCACGTAGGCGGTGACCACCCAGGACAGGTGGGCGACCCCGCCGAGGCTGCCCACGATGCGCGGCAGCGCGGTGCCGACGATCAGCTGATCAAGCATGGCGAGCATGATCGCCAGCAACAGCCCAGGGAGCACAACGAGGATCTCCCGCCGCATGCCGATGCTCGCGTCCGGGGTCCCAGCCCTCGAAGCGTCCGGCGCCGATGGGGCCTGTGCGTCTGCCATGCTGGGCTCCTGTGGGTATGGCTGCCTGCCCGCCGCCCGTTCATGGCAACTTACTTGCCGACCGGCTAGCATAGGCGCAGGAGCCAGATTAAGATGCCAGCTAACCGGCCGTCAAGTAGGTTCAGCCGGCCGAGGCGAGGCGAGATGCGGTACCACGATGGACCAGGCGATGCGTGACGCCGCGGGGGCGGCCAGCCGGCCGGCCGCCGCCGGGCAGCCGCGCGCACCGGGCGGAGAAACGCCACACCCGCGCGGTGACACCAGGGAGCGGATCCAGGCCGTGGCGCTGGAACTCTTCGCCGAGCAGGGCTACGAGAAGACCTCGCTGCGCGAGATTGCCGAACGGCTCGGGGTCACCAAAGCGGCCTTGTACTACCACTTCAAGTCCAAGGAAGACATCGTCAGCAGCCTGGTCGAGGACTACTTCGGCCAGATCGACGCGCTTATCGAATGGGGCCGGAGCCAGCCGAGGACGGCCGAGGTACGTGGTGCCGTGCTGAACCGGTATTTCGGCATTGTCGAAGACGGCAGCGAAGTCTTCCGGATGATGCAGCAGAACCAGGCCGCGCTCAGCGCCCTCGCGGCCGCCAAGCACCGCAGCGAGCTGTTCCGGGAGCGGATGGACGGGCTGGTCGGGATACTCAGTGAGCCGGGCGCTCCACTGGCCGGGCAGGTCCGCGCGGCCGTGGCCCTGGCCAGCGTGAGCTTCGGCTGCATGTTCTTTGCCGACCGTGTCCGCGACCCGGCCGAGTTGCGCGAGGTCGTACTGGGCATCGCCTTCGAGCTGGCTGCCGCCCAGGCTCCCGCGGAGGCCCCCGCCCGCGCTGCCGTGCAGCCGGTCAGCTGAAGATGAGGGTGTAGCCGGCCTGGCGAAGCTGGCGGATCACCTCGTCGCAGTGCCCGGGCCCGCGGGTTTCCACCTGCAGCAACACCTCCACCTCGTCCACCCGCACCCGCGCGGTGACCCGCTCGTGGACCACGTCGAGGACGTTGGCACCGAGGTTCGCGACCTCGCGGAGCAGGGTCGCGAGCGCGCCGGGGCGATCGGGAATCCGGCAGCGCAAGGCCAGGTAGCGGCCAGCCGCTGACAGGCCGTGCCGCAGTACCTTGGACAGCAGCAGCGGGTCGATGTTGCCCCCGGAGAGCACCGCCACCACCGGTGGTTCGAACACGCCCGGGTGCTCAAGCAGCGCCGCGACGCCCGCTGCCCCGGCCGGCTCCACGACCTGCTTGGCGCGCTCCAGGCAGAGGAGCAGCGCGCGGGACAGCATCTCCTCGGAAACGGTCACCACCCGGTCGGCCAACGCGGCCATGATGGCGAAGGTGATCTCGCCCGGCCGGCCGACCGCGATGCCGTCGGCCATGGTCGGCGCGGGGTCCACCCGCATTGGATGCCCCGCGGCCAGCGAGGCGGGGAACGGCGCGACCGCCTCGGCCTGCACCCCCACCACGCGGATAGCCGGATCGGCCCCCTGCACCGCTACGGCGATGCCGGCCGCGAGGCCGCCGCCGCCCACCGGGACGGCGATCGTCCGTACCTCGGCGCACTGCTCCATGATCTCCAGGCCGACTGTGCCCTGGCCGGCCACCGCATCGGGGTGGTCGAACGGGTGGATGAAGACCGCACCGTGCTCGTTGGCGTAGGCGTGCGCCTCGGTCAGCGCGTCGTCCACCGTCTGCCCGTGCAAGATGATGTCGGCCCCGTAGCCCTTGGTGGCCTCGATCTTGGGCAGCGGCGCGCCCTCCGGCATGATCACGGTCGCCTTGGCGCCGAGCAGGGCCGCGGCGAAAGCCACCCCCTGGGCGTGGTTGCCCGCGCTCGCCGCCACCACGCCGCGGGCTCGCTCGGCGTCGGTGAGCCTGGCGATCCGCAGGTAAGCGCCGCGCGCCTTGAACGACCCGGTCCGCTGCAGGTTCTCGCATTTGAGGAAGACAGGCCCACCGAGCCGGTCGGATAGCACGCGGGAGCGCAGCATCGGAGTGGGCGCCAGGACCCCGCGGAGCACTTCGCGGGCGGCGGCCACGTCATCGGGCCCGACCAGGGAGGACGCCATCGTCATGCCTAGTGGTCTATCAGAGGAGTCCTCTTTGGCTGCACGTCGCCCAGGCAGGCGCCTCGCGGCGTTGTCGTCGTCGCCAATAGCTCCGCTATTGGCTCCTCCTCCGCCTTGCGATGCACCCACCTGGCCGCCGTTCGCTCAAAGGACCCCTCTGACAGACCACTAGCAGTCTCGCACCTGCTGAGTCATTCTCCAGCCCAGTAGCGGTCGGCGGCGAACAGCAGCGCGGCGGCGCCGACCAGCCCGGCGCTCTGCCCGAGCGCCGCAGGCACCACGACGACCTCCCGCGCGAAATCAAGACCCACATGCACGCGCAACGATTCTTCCAGCGGATCAAGCAGCAACGACCCAGCCTGGGCCAGCCCGCCCCCCACCGCGACCACCTCGAGGTCGCAGAGGTGAGTGGCGGAGGCGATGGCGATGCCGAGGGCCCGGCCCGCCCGGCGCATCGCGGCCAGCCCGACCGGATGGCCTTGCGCCGCGTCATCCGCGAGGTCCTTGGCGGTCACGTCCACTTGGCCGGGCCGCCAGCCCTCGGCCTGGGCCCACGCGGCCAGCGCGGGCCCGCGGGCGATCGCCTCGACACAGCCGCGCCCGCCGCACACGCACGGCGGGCCGTCCGGGTCCACCACCACGTGACCGATGTGGCCGGCGTTGCCCGTCGCCCCGTTGATGAGCCTGCCGTCCAGCACCAAGCCGCCCCCGACGCCAGTGGAGACCACCATGCCGAGCATCGTGCGCCGTCCACGGCCGGCTCCCCGCCAGTGTTCGCCGGCGGCCACACAGATCGCGTCGTTGTGCAGCCGGACCGGCAGGCCGGGGAACCGCTTCTCGAGCCGTCCACGGAGCGGGAAGGCACGCCAGGCCGGGATGTTCAGCGGGGAAACGTTCCCGGCCGGCCACTCCATCGGCCCACCGCAGCCGCATCCGACCCCGGCCAGCCCCTCGGGCGCCTCGACGTGGCCCTCCGCGATGACCCGGCTGATCAGCGAGTCCAGCGTGCGCCACAGTTGCTCGGCGTCCAGCCGGGGGGTGGGGATCTGCGCCCAGGTCAGCAGCCGCCCGTCGGGCTCGACGAGCCCAACCGCGATCTTGGTCCCCCCGATATCGATGGCCAGCGCAGGATCTTTTGTTCCCATGCCCCTCATCTCCTGTCAGCGGTCGATACGGGCCGGCCTGACCTGGGCAATGTGCGAACCCGGCCGGCCTACACATACTGTCGAATGGTGCAGCTACACAACCAGAGCCACCCCGCAGCCGACCCGTCGCCCCGTCCCGCCGTAGCCACGCTGGGAGAACTCAGGGCCAGCGGCCAGTCGTTCATGACGGTCAAAGAAGAGATTCGCCAGAACCTGCTGGCCAGGATGCGGGCCGGCGAGGACCGGTTCCCCGGGATCGTCGGCTTCGGCCAGACCGTGCTCCCGCACCTGGAACGGGCACTCCTCGCCGGGCACGACACGATCCTGCTCGGTGAGCGGGGCCAGGGCAAGACGCGGCTCATCCGCACCCTGCCCACGCTGCTCGACGAATGGACGCCGACGGTAGCGGGTTGCGAGATCAACGACCATCCCTACCAGCCCGCCTGCGCGCGCTGCCGCCGCCTCGCCGCAGAACTGGGCGACGACCTGCCCGTGACCTGGCGGCACCGCAGCGAGCGCTACGGCGAGAAGCTGGCTACGCCGGACACCAGTGTGGGCGACCTGATCGGCGACATCGACCCGGTGAAAGTTGCCGAAGGGCGGACCCTCGGGGACCCGGAGACCATCCACTTCGGGCTGGTGCCACGGACCAACCGGGGTGTCTTCTGCCTCAACGAACTTCCAGACCTGGCCGAACGTATCCAGGTGGCGTTGCTCAACGTCCTGGAGGAACGGGACATCGGGGTACGCGGATACGCCCTTCGCCTGCCGCTCGACCTGGTTCTGGTGGCGAGCGCGAACCCCGAGGACTACACGAACCGGGGCCGCATCATCACCCCGCTGAAGGACAGGTTCGGCGCCGAGATCCGCACTCACTACCCGGTGTCCCTGGAAGACGAGATCGCGCTGACCAAGCAGGAGTCACTGATCTGGTGGAACGGCGCCGACCCGGGGGCGGCCCTGCCCGAGCACCTGATAGAGATCATCGCCCGGTTCACCCGGCTGGTCCGCGCCTCACCGGCGGTTGACTCGCGTTCCGGAGTATCGGCCCGGTTCGCGATCGCTGCCGCCGAGTCCGCCGCGGCCTCCGCGCTGCGCCGGGCTGCCCTCACCGGGGAGACGCAGCCGGTGGCCCGGATCTGCGACCTGCCGACCACGGTGAGCACGCTCCGCGGCAAGGTCGAATTCGAGGTCAGCGAGGAGGGCCGGGAGCAGGAAGTCCTTGAGCACCTGCTGCGCCGCGCGGTGGCCGAGACCTTCCGCGCCAGGCTGGGCAGCGCCGACCTGACCGGCCTGCTCGCCACCTTCGAAGGCGGCGGCAGCGTCGAGTCCGGCGACCTGGTGCCCGCCGCCGACCTGCTTCAGCGGATCGGGGAGGTGCCGGGCCTGGCCCGGATCATGGGACGGCTCGGCATGGACGGCGGCGATGAGTCGTTCGGGCATGCCGCCGCGGCGCTGGAGTTCGCCCTCGAGGGGCTGTACCTGATGCGGCGGCTGTCCAAGGACGCCATCGACGGCGGCGCCATCTACCGGACCTGAGGACCGCGCCAAAGGGGCGCGGCGCCGCCTGGACTGAGGAGAGACGAGCGAGGAACGAGCGAGGAACGACGAGGGAAGGCGGCGCGTAAAGCGCCCCGGAGGCGCAAAGGAAGCACAGATGAGCGGTTACCGGTACGGCGAGTACCACGACGGGCCGGACCCGCTGGCCCCGCCGTACGACGCTCGCGGCGCGCTTGACGAGCTGGGCGACGCGGTGCTGGCGGGCGCGGACCCGGCGAGCGCGCTCCGTGACCTGCTGCGCCGAGGGCTGTCGGGCCGCCACGGCCTGGACGACATGCTGCGGCGGGTGCGTGACCGGCAGCAGGAGGTGCGCAACCGGGGCCGGCTCGACGGGATTCTTGACCAGGCGCGCGCGCTGCTCGACACGGCCATCGGGCAGGAGCGCGCGGAACTCTTCCCCGACCCCAGCGACGAAGCCAGGCTGCGCGAGGCGGAACTCGACTCGCTGCCATCGGACGCGGCGCAGGCTATCCGGCGGCTGGCCGACTACTCATGGCGTTCGGCGGCCGCCCGGGAGACCTTCGAGCGCCTCAAGGACCTGCTTCGCAGCGAGGTACTTGACAGCCAGTTCCGCGGCATGAAGGAAGGCCTCGAACGCCCTGACGCCGAAGCGATGCAGCGGGTCAAGGACATGCTCGCCGACCTGAACGGGATGCTGGAGGCCGACTCACGGGGCGAGCACACCCAAGAGGACTTCGACCGGTTCATGGACTCCTACCGGGACCTGTTCCCGGACGACCCGCGCAACCTGGAGGAACTGGTCGACTCGCTGGTCCGGAGGGCGTCGGCGGCGCAACGGCTGCTCGAGTCGCTCACCGAGAGCCAGCGCGATGAGCTGGCCGGGCTGATGGACCAGACGCTGCAGGACGCTGGCCTCGCCGCGGAGATGGCCCGGCTGTCCGACTTGCTGCGGGCCCGCCGGCCTGACATGGATCTTCCTGGCTGGGCCGATAACCCGATGACCGGTGACGAGCCGCTCGGCCTGGGCGACGCCACGACCGCGCTCGCCGACCTGGCCGACCTGGCCGACCTGGAGAACGCGATGCGCCAGGACTACCCGGGGGCGCGGCTCGATGACATCGACGAGAGCGCGGTCCGGCGGGCGCTCGGCCGTCAGGCGGTCGATGACATGGAGGCGCTGCGGCAGACCGAGCGTGAACTGGAGCGGCAGGGGTACCTGCAGCGGACCGGGGGCCGGCTGGAGTTGACCCCGAAGGCGGTGCGCCGGCTGGGCGAGACGGCCCTGCGCCGGGTCTTCGCCGAGCTTCCCGAGGGTGGTTACGGGGACCACGAGCAGCGTGACGTGGGGCAGGCCGGCGAGTACACCGGGGCCACGCGGCCCTGGGAGTTCGGTGACGAGCAGGCGATCGACGCCCCGGCCACGGTCCGCAACGCGCTGCTGCGCGATCCGGGAGCGCTCCGTAAGCAACCACCGGGTAAGCAACCACCGGCCCGCCAGCGGCCGGCGGCCAGCGTCGGCGTGGCGCCGAGCGGCCAGGGCGCGGTGCGGCTCTCGGCCGCCGACTTCGAGGTGGGCGAGACGCAGCGGCGGGCCGCGGCCGCCGTGTGCCTGCTCGTCGACCTGTCCTACTCGATGCACCTGCGCGGCGCCTGGGGGGCGGCGAAGCAGACGGCGCTGGCGCTGCACGCACTGGTGCGCAGCAGATTCCCGCAGGACTCGATCCAGGTGATCGGCTTCTCCAACTACGCACGGGAACTGCGTGAGACCGACCTCGCGGCGCTCGGCTGGGACATGGTTCAGGGCACCAACCTGCACCACGCGCTGGTGCTGGCCGGGCGGTATCTCGACCGGCGCCCCGAGCACGATCCGGTGGTGCTGATCGTGACCGATGGCGAGCCCACTGCCCACCTCCGGCGGGACGGGCAGGCCTCGTTCTACTGGCCCCCCGCGCCGGAGACGCTGGAACTCACCCTCGCCGAGGTGGACAAGATGACCCGCAGGCGCGCCAGGCTCAACGTCTTCATGCTCGCCGAGGACGAGCGCCTGTCTGTCTTCGTCGACGAAGTGGCGAGGCGGAACGGCGGCCGGGTGCTCCGCGCGATGCCGGAGCGCCTCGGTGAGTTCGTAGTGAGGGACTTCCTGCGGGCCAGGCGGACGAGCAGGGGATAGATTTTCCTCTAAGCCTTTTCCGACCCGGCCCCAGCCTCGGGCCCCGCGTAGTAACGTTCCGCCGTCAAAGGCCGGTAAGCGGGCCATGTGGGTGCAACAGGACAAGGGCCTGCAAATCTCCAAGGAGGACCGAAGTGAGTTCTGAAACCCGACCAAGCACGAGATCGTCGAGCAACCGCCCTCTACAGCTGATTCTGGCGGTAGTCGGGCTTGCTGCCCTGGTCGTCGGCGTCATCTACCTGTTCTTCAGCCACGGCCACCACAACCTGCGCGGTGCGACCGCGCTCATCGTGGCTGTGATACTGCTCGTGCTGGCCTGGTGGGTCGGCCGCAGCAAGTCACGCAGCGCGTCGTCCGGCTGAAAACCGACGGCCTGCGACTTAGGGCGTGTCGCGCGGGATGCCGCAGCCTCGGGCCCCGCGTAGTAATGTTCCGCCGTCAAAGATCGGTAAGCGGGCCGTGCGGGTGGCAACAGGACAAGGGCCTGCATATCTCTTAGGAGGACCAAGTGAGTTCTGTTACCCAGTCAGGCACGAGATCATCCAACAAGGGCCTCGCCGTGGTTCTCGCGATCCTCGGCGTCCTCGCTATCGTCGTCGCGATCATCTACTGGACCGTGGCCGCCGGGTCGCTGCCCAGCATCTTGGGCCACATCAACGGATCGACCGGCCACCACGCGCTGCGCGCGGCGACGTCGGCCGTCGTGGGCGTGATACTGCTCGGGCTGGCCTGGTGGGTCGGCCGCAGCAAGTCACGCAGCGCGTCGTCCGGCTGAAACTGACGGCCTGCGACTTAAGGCGAGCGGGCGAACGCCGGGCCTGTCGCGCGGGGAGCCGCGCTACAGGCCCGGCGGCATCCAGGGCCCGTCTCGCAGATCTTCAGCCTGCTGCACGCCCGCCGGATCCCGAAACAAGCCCTACTGATCCGTCAAAGGACCCCCCTGACCGACCACTAGGATCGGCCCATGTCCTTCACTGACCGGCTGCTCCTCTGGTTCCACATTGGGTTCGTGATCTTCACCATTGGCCCGGTCACTATCGCGACATTGTCGACACCGCGCTACATCAGGACCCGCAACGTGGTCGTGCTCCGTTATCTCGCCCGGATGACCAGGATCTTCGGCGCCGGCTCGCTTGGCGTGCTGCTCTTCGGGATCATCGCGGGCCAGTCCCTGCACGACATGACCAAAGCGTGGGTGACGGTGTCGATGACGCTGTTCGTGGTCGCGCTGGTCATTCTCCTGCTGATCATGCGGGACCAGCACCGGGCCATCGTTGCGCTGGAAGGGGTGGAAATCCCTGTTATCAGCACCGCGGCCGGCCAGCCGGCCGCGCCGGACCCCACCGGAGCCGGGGACGATGAGCCTGGCCCCCCGGAGCCGCCCAGCCCGCCGCACGAACAAGGCGCCGCCCTGGCTACCGTGGAACGGGGCCGGATCGCCTCCCTGTCCGGCGTGGTCAGCCTCATCTGGCTGGCCATCCTGGTGCTCATGGTGTGGAACGCCTGAGCTGCGTCCCGCTCAGCCCCGTGCTTGTCAACCCAGGGCCTGGCGCAGGTCCTCAAGCAGGTCGTCACAGGATTCGATGCCGACCGAGAGCCTGATCAGGTCGGGTGGCACGGCCAGCGGCGAACCCGCCGCCGAAGCGTGAGTCATCCGGCCCGGGTGCTCGATGAGCGACTCCACTCCCCCGAGCGACTCGCCGAGCGTGAACAGCCTGGTCCGCTCGCAGACCTGAAGAGCCGCATGCTCACCGCCGCGCAGCCGGCAGGACACCATCCCGCCGAAGTCGCGCATCTGCTTGGCCGCGATGTCATGGCCGGGATGGGCGGGCAGTCCCGGATAGAACACCTCCGCCACTGCTGGGTGCGCGGCCAGCATGCCCGCCACCCGCGACGCGTTCTGGCAGTGCCTGTCCATCCGCGGCGCCAGTGTCCTGATGCCGCGCAGGGTCAGCCAGGCGTCGAACGGCCCGGCCACCGCGCCCGTGGCGTTCTGCAGGAAGCCGAGCCGCTCGCCCAGTTGGCTGTCCGGCACGACCAGCGCACCGCCCAGCACGTCGGAATGGCCACCGAGGTACTTGGTGGTGGAGTGGACGACGGCGTCGGCACCGAGCGCGATCGGCTGTTGCAGGTAGGGCGAGGCGAACGTGTTGTCCACCACCAGCAGCGCGCCCGCCTCGTGCGCGATCTCCGCGAGCGCGGTGATGTCCGCGATGGAGAGCAGGGGGTTGGTGGGCGTCTCGGTCCAGAGCACGCGGGCCGGCCGCTCCGCGAGGGCATCCCGCACGGCCCGGATGTCCGACAGCCGTACCGCGCGGTAGCTGATGCCCCAGTCCGCCAGCACCCGGGCCAGCAGACGGTACGTGCCGCCGTAGGCATCGTCGGGGATGAGCACGTGATCGCCGGGGCGGCAGACCGTGCGGAGCAGGCAGTCCTCGGCCGCCATCCCGGAAGCGAAGGCGAGCCCGCGCGTCCCGCCCTCCAGCGCGGTGAGACACTCCTCGAGCGCCGTGCGGGTCGGGTTCGCGGTCCGCGAGTACTCGTAGCCGCCGCGCGGCCCGCCCACCCCGTCCTGCTTATACGTGGACACCTGGTAGATAGGCGGGACCACCGCGCCGGTCAGCGGGTCAGGTTCCTGGCCCGCATGGATCGCCAGCGTCTCGAACCCGCCGCCGGAGTTCGTCGTCACGCCTGCCACTCTGCCACGACTGCCACTCTGCCATGACCATGACGCAGCACCGGGCCCAGGCACCGGGCCCAGGCACCGGGCCCAGGGTCAGGTCAACCCGGTGACTGTGCCATTGTGCCGGTTCTAACCGGCACAATGGCACAGTCACCGGATGGAGCGGATCAGCGAACGCCTGGTGCGGCGTGCTCGTCACCCGTCACGTGAGTTCCAGCAGCGGGAAGGCCCGGTGCCGGCGCGGCGGGACGAGGAAGTTCTGCCGCCGGGTGGCGGTGATGAACCGCTCCAGGCCGTTGTCGTCGGTCGCGCCACCGAGGAACTGCTTCTGGAAGTCCTGCGCCGCCTGGAGGGAGCGCATCGAGGCGAAGAAATCAGCGGTCGGCACGTAGACCAGGAACTGCAGCTTGAACTGGGCGCTGCCCGCGGGCATGTTCGAGCCTTCGTTGGTCGGCATGGTCCGGAAGGCGGGCACGTCCATGCCGTCGAGGCCCGGGCCGTCGTTGCGGACGTGCAGCGGCGTGCTATCGGCCGCCCGGGATATCCGCTGCAACGCCGCCTCGTGGCCGACCCGGCCCAGGCCGGTGAACGTGGCGTCGAGCGTCTGATTGCCGGGGACGAACAGGCCCGCGCTGTCCCGCGCGCCGCGGAGGGCGGCGTCGGTGCCCTGGAAGACGTTGTTGATGAAGGCAGGGCCGCCGCCGTTGGTGAACTGGTCAGTGTTGCCGGCGGCAGGTATCCCGTTAGTGGTGCCGAGCTGGTTGTTTCGGAACATGTACTGGCAGCGCTCTTGGAAGGACTCCCCGTCGGGGTGCCGCGGGTCCTGGTTGGGCAGCAGGTAGAACTGATACAGGTCCTCTATGTCGTGCGAGAAGTGGGCGATGGAGCCGTTGTCGAAGTAGCTGCCGATCGTGGCGTTGGTCAGCTTGGCCGAGGAGTTGCCGACGAACGTGGTGATCGCGGCGGGCCCGGAGGCGTTGTTCTGCTGATCCACGAAGCCCATGGCCATCGAGGAGTTGGGGTTGATCCGGGAGGCGAACTCGAAGCCGTAGTTGACGGCCATCTTGCGCGGCAGCCCGATCTGCACGAACTGGATGCGCGGCGCCTGGAAGGTGAATAGCCCGTTGAAGTTGGGCGACGGCACGCCCCGGCCGTTGAGATTGTTGCTGCCCTGGAACCACAGCGGGATGGCGCTCAGGTTGACCATCGAGTCGCTGCGGATCTCGAACAGCATGTCGTTGTTCTCGATCACGACGTTGACGTTGAACCGGTCTTTGGTGATCCCGGGGATCGGCGCGTTCGGGCCGCCGACCAGGCCGCCCACCACGTCGGTCGGTGACGGGACCGCCTCGACGAGCACCGGGCGCCCGGCGGGAAGTCCCGCGTAGGAGACCGTCGTCGGCATGTTGGCCCGCACCACTGACTGCGGCAGCCGGTTGAAGTAAGGCAGGCCGTAGGACACGGAGAAGATGAGCACGCCTGACGGGTTCGCCGGGTAACTGGCCTCAATAGTGTTGAGCGCGTTGGCTAGCGTGGTCTGGTCAGCCTTGGTCGGGGTGCGGTTCAGTGTGACCGGCTGCAGCAGGGCGTACGTGGGTGCGAACTGGGCGGTGACGTTCCCCGCGCCGTCGTTGAAGACCTGCGCCGGGTTGATGAAGGCGCCCATGTCGAACTGGATGTCGGAGAAGGTGGTAGCAGCGGAGGCTGGCCGCACGAGCGGCGAGGCCAGCTGCTCGAAAAGCGCGGCCTGAGAGAGGAGGAAGGCCGTTGCAGCGCCCTTTTTCAGAGCCGACCGCCGGCTCATGGCTATGCCTTTCAGTTCCTCTGCGTCCATGTCCTGATCCTTCCCTTGCGGCGTTCCCCGTCGGCGATGGTCGGCGTCGCTCCCAGACGGGGGGAGTGAGTGCAGGCGCCGGTGCCTGCCAGGCATCGCCCGCCGACCTCAGAGCGCGGGGCGCACTGGCACCGACCGCGAGGCTTGGGCGTCCTGCCCTGGGTAGGTGGCGGGGTGAGAGACTGCGCCAAAGATAGATCCGGCCGTTATCGTGACCAGCCTTCATTTACATGACATTTTTGTCATTCTTTGCTGAACGCATTCTTGATGATCAGGTGAGATACGCGTGCCGACGTCGGGAGACCCACTCTGAGCTGGGAGGACAGCTGGCTCACGATGCGGCACGTGCTGCGGCCGAGCCAATCTACCGGCCGATGATCGGCCATTCTGGCGTGAAATTTTCAGCCCTCAGCGAACTCACCGATCTCGTCACTCGGCTGTCTTGCGATGCCACAGGTAACTCCAGCAACGTGGCTATCGAATAATGGCGCTGGACTTCCCGGCCATTGTCATGAGCTATCAGCGAATGTCATCGGGCCTGGTGAGTGTCATGGAGCACTGGCGAGTGTCATGGAGTACTGGCGAGGAATGTGAGCAGGTCTTGCCGGGTGATCAGGCCGGATGGCCGGCCGTCCACCAGGACCACCGCCGCCCCCGCCTTCTCGAGCGCCTCGACCGCGCGGCTCACCTGCTCGCCGGAGCCGATCATGGGCAGCGGCGCCGACATATGGCCGCCGACCGCGTCCTGCGGGCTCGCCCGGCCGGAGACAAGCGCGTCGAGGAGGTCGCTCTCCACCACGGAGCCGATCACCTCGGCGGCCATGACCGGGGGCTCCTCTTTCATCACCGGTAGCTGTGACACGTTGTACTCGCGCAGCAGCCCGATCGCCGCGGCCACCGTCTCCTCCGGGTGGGCGTGCACGAACTCCGGAAGCCCGGTCTGCTTGCGCGCCAGCACGTCGGCGACCTTCGGCTCGGTGGTTTCCGCGGTCAGGAAGCCGTAGTCGCCCATCCACTCGTCATTGAAGATCTTCCCCAGGTAGCCACGCCCGCCGTCCGGCAGCAGCACGACGATCACGTCATCGGGCGCCGCTGTGGCCGCGACCCGCAGCGCGGCGACGACCGCGAGGCCGCACGAGCCGCCGGTGAGCAGCGCCTCCTCGCGGGCCAGTCGCCGGGTCATCAGGAACGACTCCGCGTCGCTCACCGCGATGACCTCGTCGCAGATGGACGGGTCGTAGTTCGCGGGCCACATGTCCTCGCCCACGCCCTCGACGAGATACGGCCGGCCGCTGCCGCCGGAGTAGACCGAGCCTTCCGGGTCAGCGCCGATCACCCGGACCGTGCCGCCGGAGATTCCCTTCAGGTAGCGGCCGGTACCGGTGATCGTGCCCCCGGTGCCGATGCCAGCCACGAAGTGGGTCACGGTGCCGTCCGTCTGAGCCCAGATCTCAGGGCCGGTCGAGTGGTAATGCGAGGCCGGGTTCTCCGGGTTGGCGTACTGGTCCGGCTTCCAGCCGCCGGGCGTCTCCCGGGCCAGGCGGCTGGACACTGAGTAGTACGAGTCGGGGTGATCCGGGGACACGGTGCCGGGGCACACCACGACCTCGGCGCCGTAGGCGCGCAGCACGCTGATCTTGTCCTGCCCCACCTTGTCCGGGCAGACGAACAGGCAGCGGTATCCCTTCTCCGCAGCGACGATGGCCAGGCCCACCCCGGTATTACCCGAGGTCGGCTCCACGATCGTGCCACCGGGGCGGAGCGCGCCCGAGGCTTCTGCGGCCTCGACCATGCGCAGCGCGATCCGGTCCTTCACCGAGCCACCCGGGTTGAGGTACTCCACCTTGGCCAGCACCGTTGGGGCCCGGCCGCCGCCGAGTCCGCGGGTCACCGCCTTCAGCCTGACCAGTGGGGTGTTCCCAACCAGCTCGATCAGGGAATCATGGACCTGCATCACCAGCCACCCCGCTCATCAGCCCGCTGGCCAGGTGCCGTGCGGTCACGGTCAGTTCCTTGGGGACCGACGCTATCCCACGGCCCACCAGGTCATGGGCAAGGCCCGGCCGACTGACATAAGCTACTGACCAGTAATCAACGAGGATCAAGGGAGCTTGCCATGCCCGAGGCAGTCATTGTCGCCACAGCACGATCACCGATCGGCCGGGCGTTCAAGGGATCGCTCACCACCATCCGTCCCGATGACCTGACCAGCCAGATGATCACTGCGGCGCTGGCCAAGGTGCCCCAGCTCGACCCGGCGCACATCGAGGATCTCTTGCTTGGCTGCGGGCTTCCCGGTGGCGAGCAGGGCTTCAATCTCGCCCGCGTGGTCGCCGTGGAGCTCGGCTACGACCACCTCCCCGGAGCGACCATCACGAGGTACTGCTCATCGTCCCTGCAGACCACCCGCATGGCATTCCATGCCATCAAGGCTGGCGAGGGCGACGTGTTTCTTTCCGCGGGCGTGGAATGCGTCAGCCGCTTCGCCACCGGCAGCAGCGACAGCTGGCCGGACACCCACAGCCCGGTCTTCGCCGAGGCGGAAGCGCGGACCCAGCAGCGGTCAGGGGCAGGGGCTGAGGCCTGGCATGACCCGCGTCTGGACGACGCCATCCCCGATGTCTACATCGCGATGGGGCAGACCGCGGAGAATGTCGCGCAACTGCGCGGCGTCTCCCGCCAGGCGCAAGACGAGTTCGGCGTACGGTCGCAGAACCTCGCGGAGAAGGCGATGGCCGACGGCTTCTGGGGACGGGACATCACGCCCGCTACCCTGCCCGACGGCACTGTCGTAGCCACTGACGACGGACCCAGGGCAGGCACCACGCTGGAGAAGGTAGCCACGCTCCAGCCGGTCTTCCGCCCCGACGGAACGGTGACGGCGGGCAACTGCTGCCCGCTCAACGACGGTGCCGCGGCGGTGGTGGTCATGAGCGACCGCAAGGCGGCCGATCTCGGCATTACGCCCCTCGCCAGGATCGTCTCCACCGGCGTCTCCGCGCTGTCACCGGAGATCATGGGCCTTGGCCCGGTGGAAGCGTCACGGCAGGCGCTCAGGCGCGCCGGGATGACGATCTCCGACATCGATCTGGTCGAGATCAACGAGGCCTTCGCGGCCCAGGTGATCCCCTCGTACAGCGACCTGGGCATCGATCAGGACAAACTGAACGTGAACGGCGGGGCCATCGCGGTCGGTCACCCCTTCGGCATGACGGGTGCGCGGATCACCACAACCCTGCTCAACAGCTTGCAGTTCCACGACAAGACGTTCGGCCTGGAGACCATGTGCGTGGGCGGTGGCCAGGGCATGGCCATGATCGTCGAGAGGTTGTCCTAGTCCGGTCCCGGCCCGGCCCGGACCGGTAACGCACCCGTTTCGCCCGGATCACGGTATGGAATCGGCCAGGCATCTAGGAAGCATCGCTCCGGGGGGTTGTCAGGGGCGCATGCGTGGTGCAGTCTCATCAGGAAGAGGAGCTTCGCCGCTGGAGGTGGCCATGCCGCTGAATCACTCCCCGGAGACGCACAAGAATCTCATCGCCCGCATCCCGTCCGTCACAGGACGAGATCTCCGTGAGTGGTTCAGAAGGCTCGAATCCGGTCCTGCGTTCTTGCGATGCGAGGAACGGGCGCACTGGCTCTCCGACGAGCACGGCCTGTCTCATGGCTACGCGAGCGCGATCGTGCACGAGTACGAGTACCGCCGCCGGATGAGGCTGAACAGCGCCTGACGTATGGACCCGGATCTCGCCCGGGCGTTCCTGGGCAAGCACCACCGCGCGGTGCTGGCCACGTCCAGGGCTGACGGGCGGCCCCAGCTCTCGCCCGTGACCTGCGCGCTGGATTCGGACGGCCGCGTGGTGATCAGCACCCGCGAGACCGCGGTCAAGACGAAGAACTTGCGGCGAGACCCCCGGGCATCTTTGTGCGTCTTCACCGATCGCTTCTTCGGTGACTGGGTCCAGGTTGACGGGATCGCGGAGATCATCTCGCTGCCCGCCGCCATGGAACTCCTCGTTGACTACTACCGGGCGGTCGCTGGCGAGCACCCGGACTGGGATGACTACCGCGCCACCATGCGCCGCGACCGCCGGGTGATCGCCCGTATCGAAATCACCCGGGCCGGCCCAGACATCAGCGGCTGACCTACACCAGCGCCCGCCAGTGCACGGCGCGTACATGCGGCCCAAATCCATGATCACTACGGTACTTCCTCGGTTACCACGACTGAGAATGTCCGTAGTAAGGAAACGAGGTACGGCACCAGGCGTACGCGCGCGGAGGGCGCAGGCGCAGGCGCGGTCGTGGCGACTTGGGCGGGATACGGGCGCCAGCTCTGGGCGGATGCGGGCGGGAACAGCGGGGAGAACGGCGGGCCGACCCTATGCGGAGCCGGATTTTGGTGGCAGTTTTGCCTGGACGGTCCCGGCAGAATGGGGCATATCCGGCTGGCCGGGCTCGTGCGGCCGCGCCTGCGGACCGTTCCGGCCGTAGTTACTTGTGATTCACGACAGCGATGGACCGGCCTTCCGGCGGATTTCTGATCGACTGACTATTTAGTCTCGAAACATGATCAGCAAATGGATGCGCTTGCGATGCTGTGGACTGATCGATGCACGTGCATCGGCAATTGCAGCTATAGCTTCAACCGGCTGGCACCCCGCGTCGCGGGGCATCTGACGTAGTTTTCGCAGGTCCAGGCTATGACGTGGTGCCCCCGGTCGGAGTCGAACCGACACTGGGGACCCTTTTAGGGGGCCGGCCTCTTCCCTTGGGCTACGGGGGCTGAGTAATAATACCCCGCCGCGCCGGAACAACTCTTGACGAACCGAATTGGGTTGGAATGTTTCTCCTGGGGGTTACATATCTAATTCCACTCCGTTCCATGAATGCAAAGCGTAACCATTATGCCGAGCGATGGCACCGAACGGACACGGAGAGTAACTGTTATCGCGAACAGCCCGGCTCGTCCGCGAGGCCGGCCTCCCGTGCAGACCGCATGAAAATTTCATCCAGCATCCCGGGAGTGACCCGGCCGGTGAAGGTGTTCTGCTGGCTCGGGTGGTAGCAGCCGATCACCAGGACCCGTTCCCGGGCCCGGGCACCGCCCGGGAAGGTGACCGAGACCTCCGCACCGTGACCGAACTGGGGGCGTGGCCGGGGCACGGCGATCCCCACCGAGCGCAGGGCCGGCCATAGGGCCTGCCAAGCGAACCCGCCGAGGCACACGATGACCCGGAGCCACGCGGCCACGAGGTCGATTTCCGCCGACAGCCACGGCGCACACGTGTCGCGCTCCACCACGGACGGCTTGTTGAGTGGCGGCGCGCAGCGGACCGCGGCGGCCATCCGGGTACCAATCAGTCGCTGGCCGTCGCCGGCCGCGGTACTCTCCGGCGCCGCGGCCAGGCCGCACCGATATAGCGAGGCGAACAGCACGTCGCCGCTGCGATCCCCGGTGAAGATCCGGCCGGTCCGGTTGCCGCCGTGCGCGGCTGGCGCCAGGCCCAGGATCAGCACCCGCGGCTGCTCGCTGCCCCAGCCAGGGATCGGCCGGCCCCAATAACGCTCGGCGCGCAAAGAACGGCGTTTGACCGACGCCACCTGCTCCCGCCACTCGACCAGCCGGGGACAGGCCCGGCAGACAGATTGCCTCGCCACCAGTTCGGCGAGCGTGCCCGCGCTGGCCGCCAGATCGCGCACCTGGGCCGCGTCGCACGCGATCGGCGTGCTGGGAGTGGCCGGATCATCCGGCCACCCGCTGCCCGGCGGAATCGGCCCCGTGGCTTCGCCCGCCGCATTGTGCACGAGCCCAGCCGCCGGATCCGCCGCGCCCCGCGCCGGCCCGGCCGATGGGTCCGCCGCGCCCCGCGCCGGCCCGGCCGATGGGTCCGCCGCGCCCCGCGCCGGCCCAGCCGCCGGATCCGCCGCGCCCTGCGCCGGCCCAGCCGCTGGATCAGGGCCGGTCATGGCCCGGTCAAGGCCCAGGCGATCCCGTCCAGGATGTCGTGCTCACTGACCAGGACCTCCGCGAACCCGAAACGCTGTATGACCCGATCGAGCACCATCGCGCCGCCCCCGATGACGTCAGTCCGGCCCGGGTGCATGACGCCAAGCGCGCCTCGCTGCGCGTGGGTCTGCCGCAGCAGGAGGCGAGTCTGCTCGCTGACATCCTGCGCGCGAATGCGGCTGTGGTGGATCAGGCTGGCGTCGTAGCCGGGCAGCCGCAGCGCCATGCCCGCCACGGTGGTGACCGAGCCGGCCAGGCCCACCAGGGTGCTGGCCTCGGCGGCCGGCATGGCCGCGGCCACGACATCCAGGGCGGCGTCGATGTCGGCCGCGGCCGCCGCGATCTCGGCGGCGCCCGGCGGATCCCCGTGCAGGTGGCGCTCGGTCATCCGGACGCAGCCGATGTCCACGGACACGGCCGTGATCCCCGAGCCGGGACCGCTGCCGAGCACGAACTCGGTCGAGCCGCCGCCGATGTCCACCACCAGGTAGCGCGAGCCCGGCGGCCCGGAAAGCTCGGCAGTGGCTCCGGTGAAGGACAGGTACGCCTCCTCCTGGCCGCTGAGCACCTCGGGCTCAAGGCCAAGCACGTCGCTCACACCGTGCACGAAGTCAGCGGCATTCGCGGCGTCCCGGGCGGCGCTGGTCGCCACCATACGGACCGCGCCGGCGGATGTGTCCTCGATGATCTGCGCATAACCCTCGAGCACGCGCAATGTCCGCCGCAGCGCCTCCGGGGCCAGGCGGCCGGTCGAGTCCACGCCTTGCCCAAGCCGCACGATCTCCATCCGCCGGTCCACGTCAGCGAGCCGGCCCGCCTGACGGTCCACGTCGGCCACCAGCAGCCGCAGCGCGTTCGTCCCGCAGTCAATCGCAGCGACGCGGGCGGCGGCGGTACCAGGGCCGCTCACCGCGGCGGCACCGCTCGCGGGCGCGGTGCCGCTCACTGCTGCGGCGCCGCGACGCATGGACCTTGCGCCCACCACGGCCCGGCTGCCGCTGCGGCCTGGCGGCCGAGCGGGTTCACGCCGGGGACGGCCAGCTCGTGCGCGACGAGGGCGTGCAGGCACTTCACCCGGTCCGGCATTCCCCCGGCGCTCTGCGTGCCTGCTGGCAGCGGCTCCAGGCCAGCGGCGCGAGCCGCCTGGTCACGCCTGGTCAGGTAGTCGGAGTGTGCCGACCGATAGGCCCGTCGCACCGCCGGCTCGCTGAGCAGCGCGCGCTCCATCTCCTTCATCACGCCACCCGACTCCAGCCTGCTCACCGCCGCCACGGCCCGGGGGCAGGTGAGGTAATACAGGGTCGGGAACGGGGTGCCGTCGTCCAGCCGCGGCGCCGTCTCGACGACGTCGGGCAGCCCGCACGGGCAGCGGTGCGCCACCGCGCACAGCGACCGCGGCGGGCGGCCCAGCTGGGCGCCGACCACTTCGGCGTCATCGGGCGCGGTTGTCACCGGGAAGCACCTTGATCCGCCTGGCGCACCGAGTGCCACAGCCGCTGATACCACGGAGCCGTCGCCACTACCGCAGCCGGGGGGCTGGGCGCGGCGGGCTGGCCGCCGATGATCACATAACAGGTCTTGCCCGGCATGCACAGGTGCAGACGATCCCTCGCCTGCTGCTCGACGTAGGCGGGGTCGCCCAGCCGCTGTGCCTCCGCCTGCAGCCGGGAAAGCTGCGCCGCCGTCACCTGGTTCTCCGCCTGGAGCTGGTCGATCTGGCGGCGTTGTGCCACGTACTCCCGGACCGGGTAGGCCAGGCTCAGCGCGATCGCGCAGATGACCACGGCGAGGACCGCGGCCCGGCTGGTGAACCGCGCCCGGTCCCGTGGGTCAGGCCTGCTTGGTCCCCCGTCGGACATCACTCACCCGCAGCCCACCGGGGGAAGGCAGCCGCGCCCGCGTAGCTCGCCGCGTCGTCGAGGAGTTCCTCGATGCGGAGCAACTGGTTGTACTTGGCGACCCGCTCGGACCGGGCCGGCGCCCCGCTCTTGATCTGGCCGCAGTTGATGGCCACGGCGAGGTCGGCGATGGTCGTGTCCTCGGTCTCACCGGACCGGTGCGAGATCATGCAGGCATACCGGCTGCGGTGGGCGAGCGTCACCGCATCCAGCGTCTCGGTGATCGTGCCGATCTGGTTGACCTTGACCAGCAGAGCGTTGGCCGACCCCTCGGCGATACCGCGGCGCAACCGCTCCGGGTTGGTGACGAACAGGTCGTCCCCCACGACCTGCACCCGGTCCCCGAGGGCCGCGGTCAGTGCCTGCCATCCGGCCCAGTCCTCCTCCGCGAGCGGGTCCTCAAGCGACACGATCGGGTACGCGTCCAGCCATTGCGCGTAGATGCTGGTCATCGCCGCCGCGTCCTTCGGGCTTCCCTCGAAGACATAGGACCCGTCGGCGTAGAACTCAGTGGCCGCCGCATCGATAGCCAGACCCACATCCAGCCCCGGGGTGAACCCCGCCTTGCCAATCGCCTCAACGATCAGGTCGAGCGCGGCCCTGTTGTGCTCAAGGTCCGGGGCGAAGCCACCCTCGTCACCGACCCCCGTGGCCAGGCCGTGCTGCTTGAGGACGGACTTCAGCGCGTGGTAGGTCTCGGCCCCCCACTGGAGGGCTTCGCTGAAGGTGGCCGCTCCGATTGGCGCGATCATGAACTCCTGGATATCGACGCTGTTGTCCGCGTGCGCGCCGCCGTTGAGGATGTTCATCATCGGGACCGGCAGCAGGTGCGCGTTAGGCCCGCCGAGGTAGCGGAACAGGGGAAGGGCCGCGGAATCGGCGGCCGCCTTCGCCACCGCCATACTGACCGCCACGATCGCGTTGGCGCCAAGCCGTGACTTGTCCGGCGTGCGGTCCAGGTCGATCAGGGCCTGATCGACCAGCCGCTGGTCGTCGGCGTCGTAGCCGAGCAGTTCCGGCTGGATCTCGTCGATGATGCCCTGGACCGCCTTCACGACCCCCTTGCCGCCGTACTCATCACCGCCGTCCCTCAACTCGACCGCCTCGAAGGCGCCGGTCGAGGCGCCACTGGGTGCGGCGGCCCGCGCCAGCGTGCCGTCGTCGAGCACGACCTCGACCTCGAGAGTCGGGTTGCCGCGCGAATCCAGGATCTGCCTGGCGTGGACAGCTTCGATGGAGGCCAAGAAAGAACTCCCGCATTGGTCGACTTACATATCCGTCTTGGAGCCTAGTAGAGCGACGGCCCGTCCGGGCAGCGGCCACGCCGTTACCTCCCCGATACCTGCCCAGACTAATGTGTGACGCACACACCAATATGCCGAACGACAGGGTACGGCCAGTGCCGTGACCGAGCCCGGTGTAGCCAGGCTGAACCGAGGAGGAGCAAATGACCGTACATGCGGAGGGAACTTTCAAGCTCACTGGCTGGGAGGAGGCCACCTATGAGGAACTGGGCGGCGATTCGAAGCTGACCAGGGCGCGCATGGACTTCGACTTCAGCGGAGGCATCGAGGCGGCGGCCAATTCCCAGTCCCTGATGTTCTACCGCGCGGACGGCACGGCTGTTATCACCGGGCTGCAGCGGATGACCGGGCGGGTCGATGGGCATTCCGGCAGCTTCGTGCTGCAAACCGACGGTACCTTCGACGGCAGCGAGGCGAGGACCGGGTGGCTGGTCATCCCCGGTTCCGGCACCGACGAACTGGCCAGCCTGCGCGGGGAGGGCACGGCGGTCGCGCCGCATGGGCCCAACGGCTCTTTCACCTTCGACTACGACCTTGCCTGACGGGCCGGCGTGACGCTCGACCGGACCGGGAACCTGCTCGGCGCCCTGGCCCTGGTCATCGCGGACCGGACAGCGGACGCCACCGGCGAGGCCGCAGGCAGCTCGGAGTCGGCCGCCGCGGCGCTGTCAGCGCTGCTGCACTTCCTCGACGGGCCGTCGGTGGACCTGCTCCGCCAGGTGCTCGGGCTCACCTCGTCGGGCACGGTGCGGCTCGTAGACCGGCTGGAGGAGGCGGGTTACGTTCGGCGCGGCCCAGGCCGGGACGGGCGCTCCACCTCGGTGGCGCTCACCGCAGCCGGGCGGCGGGCGGCGGCTCGGATCTCCGCGGCGCGGGCCGGCGTGCTTGACGACTCCCTGGGCGTCCTGTCGGCGGCTCAGCGCCAGGAGTTCGAGACGCTTATGGCCAAGGTCCTGGCCGGGCTCATCCGCGGCCCGGGTGCGGTGCGGTGGCTGTGCCGGATGTGCGACACCGCCGCCTGCGGGCGCGAGGAAGGACGCTGCCCGGTAGCCAACGCCGTCCGCGAGCGCTACCCGCCGCCGTCCGCGCCCTGAGTCACGCTCACCAACGACACCAATTCCGCACCGGGCTCGTCCCAACGACACCAATTCCGCACGCTCGTACCGGATGGGTACCACTCGCACATCCGAACGTGCCTAAATCCGCACCGGGCTCGTCCCAACGACCCCAACTCCGCACCGGGCTCGTTGCGATGGCGTCAGGTGAGGCGCGAGCGCTCCCATCCATGGACCCGGTCGCGGTAGCGGCGTGCGGCCGCGCGCAGTTCGAGTTCTGGGTCGATCCCCGCCGTACGAGCCTTCGCCACCAGGGCAAACAGCTGCGCCCCGATGTCGCTGTCCTGGTCGGCGGGGGGCAGGTCGGCCAGGTCGGCGGGCACGCCGGCCCGCTCGGCACGCCGCTGCAGTTGCGCCGCGAGGGCCAGCGCGGGCTGGCCGAACGGCACGCCGTCCAGCGCGGAACCGGGGACACCGGCTGCGGACTCCCGTTCTGCGGCCTTGATCGCGTCCCAGTTGCGTTTCACCTCGTCCGCACCTGAGACAGTCACGTCGCCGAAGACGTGCGGGTGCCTGCGGACCAACTTCGTCACGATGCCGTCGGCCACATCGTCCACGGTGTACCCGGTGCCGTCAGACCGCTCGGCCGCGACCCGCGCGTGGAATACCACCTGGAGCAGGACATCGCCCAGTTCCTCCCGCAGGGCGCGGGCGTCCCCGCTCTCCAGGGCCTCCAGGGCCTCGTAGGACTCCTCCAGCAGGTGCGGCGCCAGCGATTCATGTGTCTGCCTGGCGTCCCAGGGGCATTGGATGCGCAGCGTGTCCATGACGGCCACCAGCCGCAGCAGATGCCCGCCCGGCAGGTCCGCCGAGCCGCGCAGCACCTCTGCCCGCCCGGCGATGGCGGGGGCCGCTCCAGCGGATTCCAGCTCGTCCAGAGCCTTGGCCAGCGCCTCCGGCCCGCCGTCGGCGGCACCGGGGGCAACGCCGATGCCCTCGGTGTCGCACAGCCAGACCACGGTACCGGGCAGCCTCGCAGCGGCTGCCGTCAGCAGGCGGGCCGGGTCAGCTGGGCCAGGACCGCCGCCGGCACCAACTGGCGCGTCTGCAGCGGACTCACTGCCGCCGGCACCGGGGCCGCCGTCAGCGAGGGGCGGCGCCTCGGTACCGGGCAGCAGCTGCCAGCCGATCCCGGCCTCGTCAAGCGGGGGCAGCAGTGGATGGTCCCGCGAGCCCACCAGCACCCGTGAGGCCCCGGCCAGGACCTGCCAGGCTGGCCAGGACAGCAGCCCGGGCCGGACCGTGGCTGAGGTGCCGAGCAGCACCAGCCGGTCGCTCACCGGCGTCCTAGAGCGGCGTGCACTGGGACGCGCCCCAGGGCACGCCCTAGCACGGCGGAGACAGCTGCGGCGCGGCCGTCCCGGTCGGCTTCGGTGACGGGGGCCCTTCCGGTGCCGACAAGATGTTGGCCTCCGGGACAACCGAGATCTGGTTGTAGTTGAGCGCGCCGAACTGCGGGTTGACCTTGATGGCGAGGCTCTTGGCGGCCAGGCACTGCGCCTTGGAGTATTCCGCGCTCAGGGTCTGCAGCGTCGTCGAGGACGTCGAGGACGTCGGCAGCGTTCCGCCGTTGAGCCGCTTGACGAGCTGAGTCTCGATCGCCTGGTACCGGCCGAGTTCCGTAATCTGGTCCGGCGGGAGGCCGTTGGCCACGGCCAGGTTCGCCAGGGTGGCGCCGCTCTGCTTGGCCTGGGCGTTGACGGACGCGATCGCCTGCTGGGTCTCCGCCTCGGTTACCGTGATCCCCTCCCGGGCCGCGAGCTGATCCTGGACCCGGAACCTGAGCAGCCAGCTGAGCACCTCCTGCGGCATCTGAGACTGGGCGAACTGCAACTGGATCTTCCCTTTGGCCGCGGTGTACGCCGTATTGAGGTTGTTCACCTCGGCGGTGAGGGTCGCGGTCGAGATCTGGTTGTTGTCCAGGATCGCGGCCGAACCCATCTGGACGGGCCCGCATGCGCTGAGTGCCATGACCGCGGCCAGCCCGGCCGCGGTCAGGGTGATCGGGGTGCGGAGCACGACGGCGTCCCTTCTCATGCGTCTGTCTGCGGACGCGCTCAGGCGTCCGGTTCCTCGGGTGCCACCGGTGCCATCCCGCCGAACACCGCCTCGACGAGCTCCCCGCACCAGGCGAGCAGGTCCTGGTCGCGCAGGAGCGGAGCACCGGGCGGTGCGGGCGTTCCCGGGCGTTTGCCCGGCACCGCCCTCGGCACCGGTACGAGCATGCTACGCACCGTCGGCTTGAGCACGGTCTTCGGGTACAGCCGCTGCACGCGGACCTGCCGCGAGTCGGGCAGCGTGACCGGCGAGAACCGGATCTGCGTGCCCTGCTGGGTGATGTCGGTCAGCCCGGCGCGGCGCGCATCGGCCCGCAGCCGGGCCACCGCCAGCAGGTTGAGCACCGGCTCGGGAGGCGGCCCGTACCGGTCGGCGAGCTCGTCGCGGACCGCTGCGGCATCCTCGTTGGAATCGATGGCGGCTATCCGCGTGTAGGCCTCAAGGCGGAGCCGCTCACCGGGCAGGTAGTCGTGCGGGATATGCGCGTTGACCGGCAGCTCCACCCGCACCTCTGGCCGCTCGGCGGGCCCGGTGCCCTTCAGCTCGCTGACCGCCTCGCCGATCATCCGCACGTACAGGTCGAACCCGACGCCGGCGATGTGCCCGGACTGCTCGCCGCCAAGCAGGTTGCCCGCGCCGCGGATCTCCAGGTCCTTGAGCGCCACATACATGCCGGCGCCCATCTCGGTGTGCTGCGCGATCGTGGCCAGCCGCTCGTGTGCGGTCTCGGTCAGCGACTTCTCGGGCGGGAACAGGAAGTAGGCGTAGGCGCGCTCACTGCCGCGGCCCACCCGGCCGCGTAGCTGGTGGAGCTGGGACAGGCCGTAGGCGTCGGCCCGATCGACGATCAGGGTATTGGCGTTGGAGATGTCCAGCCCGGACTCCACGATCGTGGTGGACACGAGCACGTCGGAGTTCCGGTCCAGGAACTCGCTCATGATCTTCTCAAGCGCGTGCTCGTTCATCCGGCCGTGCGCCACGGCGACCCTGGCCTCGGGCACCAGTTCCTGGACCCGCGCGGCCACCCGGCCGATGGAGCTGACCCGGTTGTGCACAAAGAACACCTGGCCGTCCCGGAGCAGCTCACGCCGGATGGCGGCGGCGATCTGCTTCTCGTCGTAGGGCCCGACGAGGGTGAGCACGGGGTGACGTTCCTCGGGCGGGGTGAGGATGGTCGACATCTCCCTGATCCCGGCCACGCCCATCTCCAGCGTCCGCGGGATGGGGGTGGCCGACATGGCGAGCACGTCCACCTCCGTGCGCAGGCGCTTGAGGTACTCCTTGTGCTCCACGCCGAACCGCTGTTCTTCGTCCAGGATCACCAGGCCGAGGTCGGCGAAGCTCACCTCCGGGGACAGCAGGCGGTGGGTGCCGATCACCACGTCGATCTTCCCGGCCGCCAGCTCTTCCCTGGTCTGCGCGGCCTCGGCGTCGGTCTGGAATCTGGACAGCGGCTTGACGATGACCGGGAAGGGCGCGTAGCGCTCGCTGAACGTGGCCAGGTGCTGCGTGACCAGCAAAGTGGTCGGCACCAGCACAGCGACCTGCCTGCCGTCCTGCACCGCCTTGAACGCCGCCCGCACCGCGATCTCGGTCTTGCCGTACCCGACATCGCCGCAGATCAGCCGGTCCATCGGCACCGGCCGCTCCATGTCGCGCTTGACCTCGTCGATGGCGGCGAGCTGGTCGGGCGTCTCCACGTAGGGGAAGGCATCCTCCAGCTCACGCTGCCAGGGCGTGTCCGGGCCGAACGCATGGCCCGGCGATGCCATCCGCGCCGAGTACAGCCGGATCAGCTCCGCGGCGATCTCCCTGACCGCCTTGCGGGCCCGGCCCTTGGTCTTGGCCCAGTCCGCGCCGCCGAGCCGGTGCAGGCTGGGCGCTTCCCCGCCGACGTACCTGGTGACCTGGTCGAGCTGGTCGGTGGGTACGTACAGCCGGTCGGGCGGCTGCCCGCGCTTGCTCGGTGCGTACTCGATGACCAGGTACTCCCTGACCGCGCCCTGGACGGTGCGGCTGGTCATCTCCAGGTACCTGCCGACGCCGTGCTGCTCGTGCACCACGTAGTCGCCGACAGCGAGCTGCAGCGGGTCGATGCCGCCCCGGCGCCGGCTCGGCATCCGCATGTCCCGGCTGGCGGTGCGCTGCCCGGCCAGGTCGGCCTCGGTGAGAACGGCGAGCCGCGCGGACTCCCAGCTGAAGCCGTGGATGATCATCCCGGTGGTTACGGACGGCACCCCGCGCTCCGGGGCCTCAGGGAGCTCACCCAGCCGGGCGCCGAGCCCCTCGCCGCGCAGCAGTTCGGTCAGCCGTTCCGCTGGGCCGTGGCCCTCGGTGACGAGCACCACCCGCCAGCCGTCCGCCAGCCACTGCCGGATGTCGGTAACCGCGTGTGCGGTATCACCGCGGTAGGAGTCCGCTGGACTGGCCGCTATGCGCAACGACATGCGGCCGGCTTCTCCCGGCTCCGCTTCTTCCGGCTCCGCGTCTTCGGTGTCCTGCCCGGCCAGGCTCTCGAGGTTGTCGAAGGGACTGATCGTCCACCAGGGGATGCCGAGTCCCTCCGCGGCCCCGCGCACCGCGATGATGGGCTGGAATGCCGCAGCACCGAGGTCGACCGGTGCCCGCCCCCCCGCGGCGGCGTTCACCCAAGACGCCTCAAGGAACTCCTGGCTGGTCCGGACCAGGTCGGCGGCCCGGGCCCGGATCCGCTCGGGGTCGCAGGCGAGCACCAGGCCTCCGGCGGGTACATGGTCGAGCAGCAGTTCCATGCGGTCCGCCAGCACGGGCGCGAACGCCTCCATGCCCTCGACGGGTATCCCTTCGGCGAGCTTGCCGAGCACGTCCGCGAGGCCCGGGTGGTCCGCCGCCAGCTGCCCGGCCCTCTCCCGCACAGCCGGGGTCAGCAGCAGCTCACGGCAGGGCGGAGCCCACAGCCTGGTCACGGCGCCGGGCAGGCTGCGCTGGTCGGCCGCCCGGAAGCTTCGGATCTCTTCGACCGTGTCACCCCAGAACTCGATCCGCAGCGGGTGCTCTTCGGTGGGCGGGAACACGTCGAGGATCCCGCCCCGCACGGCGATCTCGCCGCGATGCTCCACCAGGTCCGTGCGCGCGTACCCGATCTCAACGAGCCGGGCCACGGTGGCCTCGAGATCGGCGGTCTGCCCGGCGCTGAGCTGGACCGGCTCCAGATCACCGAGCCCGGCGACCATCGGCTGCAGCAGGCTGCGCACCGGGGCCACCACCACGGTGAGCGGGCCGGTGAGCGGGCTGGACGGGTCGGGGTGGGCGAGCCTGCGCAGGACCGCGAGCCGCCGGCCCGACGTGTCGGAGCGCGGGGACAGCCGTTCGTGCGGCAGGGTCTCCCAGGCTGGGAAGCAGGCGACCGTCTCGGCCGGCAGCAGCGAGCCGAGGGCGGTGGTGAGGTCCTCGGCCTCACGCGCGGTCGCGGTCACCGCGAGGACGAACCTTCGAGGCTGCCCTGGGGGGGCGGCCAGGGTGGCGGCGAGGAACGGGCGCAGCGCCGGCGGGCCGATGAAATCGGCGGCCACCGCATCGGCCTGGCCCAAGGCGCGCCGAAGCTGGGGCGCATCGGCGATTACGCTGAGCAGTCCGGAGAGGCTCATGGTGTCCTTGGCTAGGCAGCACGAATAGCCCGCGCTGAACAGGGACGGCCGTTTCCGGCCGGGGCGCGGGTCATGTCCAGCTTACGTTCTGGCGCAGGCGGTCCAAGCCCGGGTTGGACCATGCGGCTGGCCCGGCGTCGAGGCTTGCCTGGTCCAGGGGGCACGGCCCGTGTAGCCTCGGGCTTGCCCCGGCGTGCCTGGTGGACCTGGGCGGTCGCGAGCCGGCCGCCCGTTCCGGACGGAGGTGAGCGTGACCGCTGAGGCGCCTGCTGGGCCGGCCGCGGAATTCGCGAGCCTGCCTTCCCTGAGTCTGGACGAAGGCCAGCTCGGGGACCTGGAATTGCTCCTGACCGGAGCGTTCGCGCCGCTGACCGGGTTCATGTCCGGAGCTGACGTGGCCTCGGTCGCCGAGCGTGGCATTCTCGCCGACGGGACGCCATGGCCCGCCGCGGTCACGCTCGACGTGCCAACCGAGGCTATCCCGCCGGACGCGCACCAGGTCCTGCTCAGAGACCCTGAGGGCGCGCCACTCGCCGTCCTGGACATCACCGGGCGGCTCGCCGTGAGGCCGGGCGGCCAACGGCCGCCGGAGCGCGCCGGGCGGCACGCGGCGGAGGCTGGCCTGGTCCGGCTGAGCGGCCCGGTGACCGGCTGCCGGGAGCCGGAGCACGGCCCGTTCCGGCACCTCCGGCGCCATCCAGCCGACGTGCGTGCGGAATTCGCCGGCGGTCCTGTGCTCGGCTACGCCACCAGGCGCCCGCTGCACGGCCGCCAGATAGGCCAGCTCCGGCATGCCGCTGGCCAGCTGAAGGCCCGGCTACTGCTGCTTCCGCTGGTGGCCGGCCCGGCCGAACTGGTGGTGCGGCCCGACGCCCTGGTACGGACGGTGCGCGCGGCCGCCCGTCATCTCCCCCCCGGCACCATGGTGATCCCGGTTCCGCTCGGTCCCCGCGGCGCCGACGCCGGGGATGAAACGGCGCTGAGAGCGATCGTCGCCGCCGCCTACGGCGCGACCCACCTGCTCGTCGACGAACCGGATCCGGGAGCCGACCGGGCGGTCAAGGACGGCCGGGCCCGTCCCCCGACCGCCATCCCGGTCCTCCCGGCAGGTGACTGGGCCTACGATCCGGCCGCCGAGGTATGGCGCCCGCTGGCGCTCATCGAGGCCGGCACGGAACGGGCCGATCTCGCCTCGGGTGAGCTTGAGGACATCCTCGACCGGGGTGAGGAGGTGCCAGCCTGGTTCACGCCGGCCGCCGTGGCGCAGGAACTGCGCCGGGCGCGGCCGCCGCGCAGTGGGCGGGGCCTGGTCATCTTCCTGACCGGGCTGTCCGGCTCGGGCAAGTCCACCATCGCCAGGGCGTTGCGGGACGCGATCACCGAGCGAGGCGACCGCACCGTCTCGCTGCTCGACGGCGACCTGGTCCGGTCGCTGCTGTCGGCTGGGCTGACCTTTTCCCGCGCGGACCGCGACCTGAACATCGCGCGGATCGGGTATGTGGCCGCCGAGGTCGCGCGGCACGGCGGAATCGCGATCTGCGCGCCGATCGCCCCGTACGCCGCAGCCCGGGCACAGGCCCGCGCGGCGATCAGGGAGGTCGGGGATTTCCTGCTGATCCACGTGGCCACCCCCGTGGATGTATGCGAGGCTCGGGACCGGAAGGGCCTGTACGCGAAGGCCCGTGCGGGTCTCATCGACCACTTCACCGGTGTCTCTGACCCCTACGAGGAACCGCTTGACGCGGACCTGACCATCGATACGTCCACGATGACCCGGCAAGAGTCACTCGACGCCGTCCTGGGTCTGCTGACGGCGGGTGGCTGGCTGCCACGCGGCCGCGACGATGGATAACCGCCAGCCTGTCCCGGGTAGTGCGCAACAGGCTTGACCTGACTGGGCGACGTGCGGCTAAAGACGATTCCGCTTACAGACCACTATGCTCCGTCGTCCCACCAGCGCCGTCGTCGTCCTCGGCGCGCGCACCGGCGTCGAGCCGGCCGCGGAACCCGCGGATTCGCCCCGTGAGTGCCGTTGACATGGCGTCCCGCTGCTTGGACAGCACCACGAAACTGATGATGCCGCTCACCACGACGGCCAGGCCGAGCAGGAGCAGGCCCCTGGCGCCGGCCAGATAGAGCACGCCCGTGGCGGCGATGAACAGGAGGATCCGGGCGGATGTGTAGGCGAGGGTCGATCGCATGGCGTCTGTAGCTTACTTGGCCCGGAGCGAGGGCTCTCGTGCGCCGAGGATGTCGGCGAACAAGGCGGGATCGATGTTGCCCCCGGACAGCAGGGCCACCCGCGTCCCGGCGGCCGGCAATTCCCGCTCCCGCAGCAGGCACGCTGCCACCGCCACCGCCCCGCCCGGCTCCGCGACCAGGCGCGCCTCCAGCGCGAGCCGCCGGACCGCCTCACGTATCTCGTCCTCGGTGACCGTGACGATGTCATCCACATAGCTGAGCATGTGCTGTAGTGGCAGCGTGCCGACCTGGTCGGCGCGCAGGGCGTCGGCGATCGTCCGCTGCACGGCATCCGATGGCCAGGCAACCGGCCAGCCCAGGCGCAGCGAGTCGCGAGCATCGGCGGCAAGTTCGGGCTCCACTCCGATTACCGCCGCGCCGGGGCAGAGTTCCCGGATCGCGGCGGACACGCCGGAGATCAGCCCGCCGCCGCCAACCGGGACGACAACCAGGTCGACCTCCGGGCAGTCGGCGGCGATCTCCAGGCCGATCGTGCCCTGCCCGGCGATGACCACGCGGTCGTCGAAGGGCGGGATGAGCGTGTAGCCATGCTGGGCGATGAGTTCCTCGGTGACCGCGACCCTCGCTGCCATACCCGGCCGGGAGGTCACGATCTCGGCCCCGAACGCCCGCGTGGCCTCGACTTTGACCTGGGGGGCGTTGTCCGGAATCACCACCACCGCGGGCACGTGCAGGAGGGCCGCCGCATAGGCGACCGCCTGGGCGTGGTTCCCGCTCGAATGCGCCACCACGCCCCGCCGCGCCACGCCCGGTGGCAGGGCACTGATCGCCGCGTACGCGCCACGCAGCTTGAACGCGCCGGTGGGCTGCAGCGACTCCGGCTTGATCAGCAACCTGGGCTTCACCCGGGGGAACGGCACCAGCGGAGTGCGCACAATCACTCCGTCCAGGCGCGCGGCGGCGGAGCGGATCTCGTCAACCGACACAAGCTGCACGGGGCCAACACTAACGGCCGCATTTCCACCGGGGCACGACGCGGCACTCCCGGGGGGCCGGCTGCTACAAGCGGGTTTTCCGGAATCTAGGGCCAAAACACATGTTTGTCGCCACACTTGGGACAAGGGTCCCAAACTGCGGTCTGGAGGGGAACGAGCGTGGATGGCAACAATGAGCGCCTTCTCACTCCTGGCGAGGTCGCAGCCCTCTTCCGAGTTGACCCGAAGACGGTTACCAGGTGGGCGGCCTCCGGCCGGATCAGCAGCATCCGTACGCCCGGAGGGCACCGGCGATTCCGTGAATCCGAAGTACGTGCCCTGCTGCGCGGTGAGCCCGAGCCGGTCAGGGACAGCCGCCCGCTCTAGCGGTCGATGCGCCGCCAGGGGAGGTGCCTGGCGGACGGCTGGGGGTGTTGGGAAACGTTCGGTAGGAAAGGTCTTATGGGGTGGTTTACCCCTGACCGCGGCCGTCGCCCCTGCGGGCCAGGTACTCCGCGAACTCCCGCTGCAAGGCCGCGTCCCCTTCACGCCATCTCCGGCGCCGCTGCTCGAATTCCTGCTCGGTCAGCGCCTGCTCAGCGAGGCGCGCGTACTCCGCGTCGCCCGGGCCGATCTCGACGTAGGCGTCGCCCATCAGCTGCCCACGCTTGGCCAGCGCAGACTCGGGAACCATGAGATTCCCGTTCGCGAGACGTATAACGAACATCGCCGATCACTCTAGACGCCGTAGCGGATGTTGAAGTACAGCATGACATCAAGAGCGCTTCTTGTGTCCCCACCTAGCATGTCGACCAGCGCGGGTCGCTGCCTGGATGCGATCGCGGCGAAAGCGTCGGCGAAGAACTCCCTGCGGCCGAGCGACCCTTCCTGCTTGTGGAAGTCACTGACCAGGGAGGACAAGCAGCGCTCGTAGAGCGTGCGGAACTCGGTGGAATCGGACTGCCAGCGCCCGCCCGGGCCGTCGATGTCATCGAGGGCATGCCCGATCTCGTGGCACATGACATCCGGAGCGGCCGAGGGACGTGAGCCAACGATGATCTTGCGCTCGCCGTAGGCCCCGGCGCACGCGTCCCAGGTAGCGCGGCCCGACGGCAGCGGAACACCGCGCAAGCGCGCCATATCGTCGAGTTCCGGGACGCCGCCCGCCCCCACGTGGATGGCCACCAGCCCGGCCGCCAGGCTCTCCTTGATCGCCTGCGGTAGCTCGGCGAGCCGGTCAACGGCCCGGACGATCTCGGGTGGCGGCACCGTGTCCTGAGTCCACTCCCGGTGGAGAACTTCTTCGAGCGGCCCGCAGTCACGATTGCCAGCCGCCGCCCTCCGCGCATGGGCGATCTCGTACCAGGGCAATCGCGTCTGCCCATCTTCGGCCGCCGGCCTGGCCCGGCCCGGCCCGGCCGCGGCACGCGCCTGAGTCTCGCTGCGCGCGTCGCCGCGTGCTTGTCCGTCGCTGGGCGCCGGCGCCCGGCGGATCGCGGCTCTTCCCTGGCCGGACCGGTGGCTGCCACCCGCCGCGGCCGGTGCACCCGGGGCGGACCGGTGGCTGCCACCCGGCGCGGCCGGTGCACCCGGGGCGGCAGTACGTTTACGGGGCGTTCTGCGCGGCAAGGGCGCAGGAGCGTCTCCGGGAGCTTGCTGCGCCGGGGCTGCCGTGGCCAGGCCCGGCGGTTGCGGTGATGGCGGCTCGTCCTGCCAGGGCGGGCTCGACCGCCGGGCTGGCCACGTGGGCGGGCCATCAGGAGGCCGGTCACCCGGAGGCCGGTCAGCCGGAAGCCGGTCACCCGGACGCTGGTCACCCGGAGGCCGGTCAGCCGGACGCTGGTCACCCGGACGCTGGTCACCCGGACGCCGGTCACCCGGGCGCCGGTTAGCCGGG
>WNFF01000552.1_pt1 | contig 49808 bp, 46 predicted proteins | sample 5400441 | NCBI WGS metagenome assembly WNFF01 (sample SAMN13153345, study PRJNA577476) | soil metagenome | isolation source: 120 cm saprolite under Douglas fir tree site 2 hole 3 replicate 1 | place: USA:California | collected 2015-04-18 | reverse complement strand
TCGCCCATATATCCGCGCGCGCGTCCGCGCGCTCCCCCTTGTACATCTGGGGAGACATATACGCGCGCGAGCCGATCATCATGTTCGGCTGCGTCAAGGACATATCCGTCAGCCGGGCGATGCCAAAGTCCACAACTTTCACCGCACCTTCTTTGGTGACCATGATGTTCGCCGGCTTAATGTCCCGGTGCACGACGTTGTGCCGGTGCGCGAAGGAGAGCGCCTCGCAGACGCGCACGATGTATCCGAGTTTCACGGACAAAGGAAGGATGCGGCGTTCTTCGATGAGATGGTCGAGGCTTCCGCCCTCGATGAACTCCATGGCAATAAAGGGCGTGTTATTTTCGTGGCCCAGCTCGTAGATGGTCACGATGTTGGGGTGCTGGAGAGCCCCGGCGGAGCGCGCTTCCTGATAGAAGCGCTCCAGCGAATTGGCCTGCGCGGTCATGCCCGACGTAATAGTCTTCAGGGCCACGAGCCTGCCAATCAACGGATCGCGGGCCTTATAAACGGCGCCCATCGCCCCGCGGCCAATCTCCGAGATGATTTCGTATTTGCCTAACCGCGCCACTGATGGGGCCCCGTGAGCGAGGATTTTAGCAGAATTGGCGCCGTAGAGTCGCGGCAGGTAGCGGGTTCGAAGACGGGTCTCAAAGCAATCGCGGAGCGGAGACGAGTGGGTCAGGCAATACTAACAAGTGCGCGTCGCTACACAGATCGGCGCAGTGAGAGCGCCGTGGATATGCTCGGCCTGCAAGGCTCCTCAATCTGCTGGCAGTTCGTCAATGAAGTCATCCTGCGAATGTCCAAGCTTTTCTTCCAGCAGGAGAACGGCCGCGGTCAACGGGGTCCAAAAAGATAAATGATCTGGGCTTGTTTATTCGCCATGAACAACGCAATATTGCGTTTTATGCAAGCGGAGTTCGGCTGGTGGGTCGTGCATTCATAGACGTCCCCGTTGAGATACAACGCCATATGTTTTACGCCGCCCAGAGACCCGCCTCCGACTTCAAGCACAAAGAGTCTTCCCGCGGAATTGCGCGTGGCTTCAATAATCTGATCGGCCGTCTTGAAATAATTCACCTTCTTCTGAGCGGGGAATTGCCCCTCAAGCCGGTTGACAAGCTGGAGACCGTATCGCTCGCGGGCGCAGTGATTATTACTGGCCTCTCCGTAGGCCTTACACGACGCTTCGTACGGCGCCATGTGGGCATGCCCTTGGATATAAATGGATAGCATGAGATTCACATAGGTTGTGCAATCCATTTGCACTGGACCGGCACGAAACTCTGAATCCGTGGTCTGCACCGCATAACTTCTCGTACCCTCCAAACCATAGATGGCGCGATTGCCGCCCCCCGACTCCGCTCCCTGCTGGTATTTGATTCCGTTGTCTGCGAACCATTTGTGGGTTTGAAGCAGGCCGGACACCCCGGCGAGTCCAGGCATAGGAATGAGAATTTTTGCGTCCATCGCCAACTTAAGTAATAATTCATCACCCGGATCCACGCGAGCTTTCTGAGGGACTCCTTTTTTCTTTTGATATTCGCTCAACGCGCCTGCCGTGCTCTTTCCCCACCTACGGTCGGCCCCGCCGTGAACGTGTACTCCAGCAGCTAGAAGAAGTTGCTGCAATGCACCGACATCATTGTGGTCATTGTGCAGCCCGTCTCCAACAGCATTGGAAATGAACTTGATGGTGGCAGTCATGGATGCACTCCGCAGCTTAATTTGAACAGGAGTTTCCCAATAATTTCCCTCGCGTTCGCCCGGCACTCCTGCAAATTGCCTTCTCGATTTGTGCTTGTGGTCAGTACTTGGGAAACGGCGCTACGCTCCAGGCGGAACGCAACCTTCAGTCCCTTTCATTCCAGAACCAGGTTAGCTACACGGTGTAGCACACGGAAGATTCGTTGACAAGTAACGGCACAACAATTCCGGCTGCAAACAAGCGCTCGCACGCCGTCCAGCGGGGAAGTATCAGCGGCGAGACAGAGTGTGGCGTCCAAAACCGGCACGGTGGCTCCGCGGAACGGCCAAACCGAGCCGCACTACTACTCCACAGGCGCCCGCCCGACTTGCGATTGACAGGACGGGGCAGGGCGGCTAGGCTTTCGGGCCAAAGGGAACCTCAAAAGGGAAATTCCGGCCAAGTGTCACAGTCACCAGGGTAATTCAACGTTCAGACGGAAACGGGGATGATTTCGAGTTTAAAGGAAGGCTTATGAAACGATTTGTCTCAGTCTTCATCGTACTTCTCTGCGGTATGAGTCTCACATTAGCCCAAACGCCGCGTGCCGGGACGCCCGCGCAAAAATCAACGACTGCCGCACAAAGAGCATCACAGCCCAAATTCAAAGCCATCTGGGAGCCGGTAAATTACAAAGAGGACTTGACTCTATTCGATGTCTATTTTGTGAGTAAAGAGGAAGGCTGGGTGACGGGCGCAGCTGGGACCATCCTTCACACCAAGGATGGAGGCAATAACTGGACAGCGGAACTCGGCGGCGATCCCCATGCTGAAGGCGGCGAGCTCAAGGACGCATTCTTTAAAGACTCAACGCATGGCTGGGCTATGACGTGGAACACTCTATTTCGCACCACTGACGGTGAGTCCTGGCAGCAGGTGACCGGGGACATCCGGGGAAAGGAGTTTTTCGTTTCCGATTTGAAAGGATTCAGGGTTATTGCAGGGAGAATTTTCGCAACAGAGGATGGCGGTATCAAATGGAAGCAAGTTTTTACCTGCCGGGCAAAGATGGAAGTTCAAGGGTTAACGCAGGAAAAAAACTGTGATCTTTGGGCTCTTCATTTTCCGACTGCGACGGTGGGCTATGCCATGGGCGATCCTCGAATCACGGCAAAGACGGAAGATGGTGGAGCAACCTGGAATGTTCTTGTGGGGCCCGAGGAACCCGATGATCAACGCATCTGGGATGTGGTTTTCCTCGATGCGAACACCGGCTACCAAGTCCGCTCCGATGCTAAGTTGCACCGAACGACCGACGGAGGCCAGAACTGGCAGGGGGTGATCGCCAAACTTGAGGCGGGTTTTCCAAAGGTCAAATTTGCCGACCGCGAAGTGGGTTGGTCCTGCTTCGGCGGAACGTGGGCCTACACCGTTGATGGAGGAAAACACTGGACGTCCCGCCCGGTTCGCTTTCCCGCACCTGTAATCTCCTTCAGCCTGCCAACTCCGGACCGCGGTTATGTGGTGGGTGAACACGGGATGATCTATCGTTATCGTGTGGTGCCCATCGATTACGCCGCGAAAGGGATGATGGATGCGCCCATGATGCCGGGGGCCGCCGCCCAAAGCACGTCGAACTAGGTTACTGACTTGGAGGCAGGCTTCGGTCTGACTCCTCGGCTTTCCTCGTTCGAGCCAAGCCGGTAGTGGCGCGCTCGTTGTTCGGTTCACAAGCGAGCACGTCTTTGTACAAGCGCTCCGCATCGACGTATTGCCCCCCAGCGCGAGCCCGCTCCGCGCGCTCGAGATGCCGCGCCACATCGCTGGCAATCAATTGACACGATTGGACCGCTGTCTTGGGCGTCTCCTTGGGAGGTGACTGCGACTTACCGGTGGCGACGACGGTGCCACGCGGGACTCGCTTATTGGTAATTGGTGGTTGCTCAGTGATCTTCAGAGACGAGTTGAGATTTTCGATCGCACCAAGGGCTTGCTGTTCTTTGTCCCCATGGAGGCCGGCAGCCTGTTGATAGAGAGTTTTCGCCTCCGGGAGTTTACCGGCGAGTTCGGATTCATGAGCTTTTGCGATGAGCGAATTCTCTTGGTCCAGCAACTTTTTCAGTCGCTCGGCATTCTCGCGGCCTACGTTTGCGCGCGCTGGCTGCCGGCCAAGCCTTCGTAGGCTGCCAAGGCTGCCGGCCAATTCTTCTGTTCCTCCAATTGCTGGGCCGTGTTGCGAAGCGCCGCGTCTTCCCGGGCCGAGGTGTTCGAACCACGGAAGGCCACAAACACGATGGCCACGGCCAGAACCACGGCAACCGCGCCAATCGGAAACGCGTACGCGCGCAATAAGCCAAGCAGGCGAGCGGCCCCGGAGACAACCGGGAGCGGGGCACTTGGAGGAGGCTCCGAAGCGGCCTCATCGGCTCCGAGATGCGCTTGCTCCCATTGTACAAGTTCGCCTGCGCGATAAAAAACCGTGGCCTGCGGATCCGGCTGCGCCCCCAGCCCGGCCACTACCGTGGCGGAGAACTCCTGCTTCACGACTTCGGCCGCCGGCGCTTCCGCTGTGCCCGGCGAAGTCTCCTGCATCGGCGCGCCCTGCGGCGAGACGAATTCGCTAGAATCTGCGCTGGTGGGAGCCAGCTCCTCCACGGCTTCGAAGGCTGGCGAAGCGATGCTTGGAGCTTCAGCCGCTGCCGCTGCGGTCTTGGCTTCTTTAATTTTCTTCAGCAGTTGCTGGACGCGCGGATCTTTTCTCGACAGAGTTTGCGATTCAAACGCGCCGCGCAGGACTTGCGTCGCATCGGCATAACGGCCTTCGCCCACCACGGTCTGCACGGCGGCAAGCTGTTTTTCCTGCTCCTCCTGTTTCTCTCTTTTTTGCGCCAGCTCCATCTCGGCCACGCGCAGCAACTGCGTTGTCTGGGAATCCGGCCCGAGCGTGGCCATGGTCTGCCGCGCCAGGTCCACCGCATCGGTATGCTGGCCTTTGTTGATTCTCGCGCGGATTTCCCCGATGCGCTGCTGCAGCAGCTCGCGGTCTTCTTTTTCCTTTAGTTTGGCGCGCGCTTGCTCGAGAGCCGCGGCCATCGCGGGGTCCCCCGGAAAGCGCGTCACGGCTTTTTCCGCCGCGCTGACGGCGCTCTTGAATTGTTCCGCTTCCAGTTTTTTCGAAATTCCCTGGAGAGTTTCCTCGGCCTTCCGCTTCTGTTCGAGCTGCGCCATCTCGCCGCGCGCAAAACTCACCATGCCGGCGAGTTCGGAGTCCCGCGGAAACTCCTTCAAGAGCTTGTCGCCACGGGAAAGCGCTTCGGAAAACTTTCCGGAATCCACGAGGGCGTGCAGAGCCGCCGTCTCGCTTTCGAGCTTCCGGCGCTGCTGCCGCTCCTGTTGCTCGTGGAGCGCCAACTGCCGCAGTTTCTGCACCGCGGAATCGCCGGGATGCTGCTTGGCGAGCGCTTCGATTTTCTCGAGGGCCTCATCAGCCTTCTGCGCGGCCAGCAGGCTTCTGGCTTCGGCGAGTCCCTTTTGTTTTTCATGCTCGAGGCGATCGAGTCTGGCCGTTTCCAGCAGCTTGGAAATTTCCTGGTCGCCGGGAAATTCTTTATGCCCATCCGTGAGCAGCGCAATGCAATCGTCGAAGCGCTGGTCCGCCCAGCATTTGCGCGCGCGCCCCAGGAGTTCGGCGATGCGCTTTTGTTCTTCGCGCCGGTGAAGATGATCTTCAATTTGCTTCTGCAGCGCGCGGCCCTGGGTGTTGTCCGCGTCCAGCTCCAGGACCTTTCGAATCTCCTGCGTGGCCAGTGTCAGCGCGCCTTCCGCCATGCGCTGCCGGGTGGATTGCAGGCCCTCATGGATCAACCGCTTGCGCTCCGCAAGGCGCTGCGCCTCCGCCAGCAACTCGTGAGCCTGGGTGCAGGCGGAATCCAGTTTGAGAGCCTTTCGGCTTCCGATTGCGCTTCTTGATAGCGCGCCTCCTGCAGCAGTTTTTGCGCCCGCTCCACAACGTTCGCCACCTGCGCGCGGATCTGGATCAGCCGTAACTCGCCCGTGACCTGTTCGAGGAGCGTCTTGGCGCGGCCGTGGCGGCTGTCAAATTGCAGCGCTTTTCGCAGGAGATCCCGCGCGCGTGTGAATTCCTGCGCGCGGACCAGGTTTTCACTCTACGCCACCAGCCCGGTCACGCTCTCCTGCTGGAGGGTTTCCCAGAGCGGCTCCATGTCATCCAACACTTCTTGCATGGTCTGAAAACGGCGGCGGACATCCTTCTCCAACATTTTGCTGACCAGCGATTCGAGCGCCTGCGGACACTCGGGCAAAAGCTCATACAAGGAAAGCGGCTTCTCTTTTTCATCAGCGATTCGGAGCATCAATGTGGCGTGGTTGTCGCCATCGAAGGGGCGGCGATGGCATAAAAGTTCGTACAACGTGACGCCCAGTGCCCAGATGTCGCTACGCTGATCGGCGCGCTCCCCATAAATCTGTTGCGGAGACATGTAGCTCAGCGTGCCCATGAACATGTTCGTTTGCGTGTGTGAGGTGTTGACGAGGCGCGCGATTCCGAAATCGACGACTTTGATTTTGCCGTCTTTGGTGAGCATGATGTTGCCGGGCTTGATGTCGCGGTGCACCACGCCGCGGCGATGCGCATAGTCCAGCGCGCGGCAAACGGGAACGAGGTACCCGATTTTTTCGAGCAGGGAGAGCGGCACGTGGCGGTCGATGATTTTCTCGAGGCTCTCGCCCTCGAGGAACTCCATAGCGATGAAGGGAATGTCGCCTTCTTTTCCTAATTCATAGATGGTGACGATATTAGGATGTTCGAGGGCGCCGGCGGAGCGCGCTTCGCGGTAGAAGCGCTCCAGAAGTTCCGCATCGCCGATCAAGGAAGCGGTGATGGTTTTTAGCGCAACCGAGCGCCCGATAAGGGGGTCGCGGGCCTTGTAGACCTCGCCCATGGCGCCGCGGCCCACCTCTTCGACCAGTTCGTATTTGCCTAATTTTTTAAGCACACTTCATGCTCGATGGGGCTGGGGCACCCGCGCGCACGCCTCCGGCTTAACTTTAACCCGAGATTTTGCACTACTTTCTGGGTGAGAGTCTACCACCACGAAGCATCTGGAAGGGCAATTGCCACCGGAGAAATACCGCCTAAACCCTGCAAGAAAATGTTCCCTCGCCGTTCTAATGCCGTAGCCCAGCTATCCGTCCGCCGGGCTTGCACGATTGTTTTTAGAAAGAAATTATTTTATGAAACAACCATCTTTATGCCATGCGCCATCTTATTCGCACAACAGCACGCTTCGTCCCCGGGTCGCACAAAGAAATCACTCGCTCGTCCATCTTGAAGATGAGGAGGCTACTTGTATGTCCGCTCGCATTTCAGAAGCTTTCCCGTTGAAAAAAAGGCCCGCGTTGCCACTACTTTTTGCTTATCTGCTGGCGCTCGTATTCCTTTCCGCTTCGAGCGCCCTGGGTCAAACCGCTGCTCACTCGCCGGGCTGGGTGGTCCTGCCTGTCGAGGAGTACCGCACGCTCCACGCGCGAGCTTATCCCATCGAGCGCGACCCGGAGCCGCCTCCGGTGGACGCCACGCTCACTCGCGTTGACTATGATTTGCGCATCGATGGGGAACTCGCTTCCGGCCGCGCGAGTCTGACGGTCGATGTGTTGAAAGATGGCTGGGTGCGCGTTCCGGTGCCGGCGGGTTTGCTTGTTCGCGAAGCGCGCCTCGACAGCAGGCTTGTTTCGCTGATTCCCAGCGCCGGCGGCAAAGCAAGCGGCCAGCTCTCCGCTCTCCTTTCGCATGCGGGCCGCGCAGTCTTGTTGCTGGATATCGCCATCCCCGTCGCCTCTGCTGCTGGCGAAGAGAGCATCGCTTTGCCTTCGACGGCTTCGGGTGTTACCCGCGCTTCCGTGCAGCTTCCTCGGCAGGGTGTGGACGTTCGGCTGAGCGGCGGCCTGCTCGCGGAGAAATCGGAATCCGCGGCGGAAAGCAAGTGGATCGCTTACGGACGCGGAAACGAAGCGCTGACCTTCGCCTGGCGCCGGAAAACCGAAGACCACCGCGCCACGCAGCATCTGCGCATGCGCGGCTCGCTGACGCAGCTCCTGGGGCTCGGCGAAGACTCGAATTCCATCAACGCGGAAGTGAATCTGGAAGTGACACAGGGCGCGGCGCGCGCGGTGGCCATTCAAATTCCCGATCGCGTGACCATTAATCAAGTTCTGGGCGCCATGGTGGCTGATTGGGAGATGAAGGGCAACGAGCTCTCCGTGAGCTTTCTCGAGCCGGTGGAACAAAACGCTCGGTTCGTGGTGACGGGGGAAACGCGCAGCCCTCGCGAAGGGCAGATTGAAATTCCTCTCCTTCGGCTTCTCAATGTGGAACGCGAAACCGGCGGCGTGGCTGTGGAAGTCCTCGGCGCAGGGGAGATCAAAGACGTCAAGTCAGAAGGTCTCGACAGCGCGGACGCCACGGACCTTGGCGAAATGGTTTCCAGCCGCCAGTCGCCATCACTCGCGGCGTTCCGCCTTCGAGCTGGCGATGGGAAAATAACGCGCTCGCTCAGCTTGAATGTGGCGCGCTACACGCCGCAAGCGGTTCTGCTTGCCAATGTTTCCGAGGCTCGCTATCAGGTGTTGATCAGCAGCGAAGGGAAAACCCTAGTGCAGGCGCGCTACGCGGTTCGAAACAACCAGCGCAATTTCCTGAAAATCACTTTGCCGCCGGGCGCCACGCTTTGGAGCGCATCGCTGGCGGGTAAAGCGGTGCGCCCAGGGCAGTCGCCGGACGGCAGCTTGCTCTTGCCGCTCGACAAAGCGCGCGCCGGCGAAGAAGCGCCGGAGTTTGCCGTTGAGGTTGTCTACTTGAGCCGCGGCTCCGCTTGGAATGACAAAGGGCAGTTCAAGTTAGCGTTGCCAGCTCTTGATCTGCCTGTTTCTCGCACGGGACTTCTTGTTTATCATCCGCCGCTTTTCAAGGTGACCCCGGAACTCGGCGCGTTTCGAATGGAGCCTTATGAGAACCCAATCTCGTCCGCGCTTAATCCTCCGCCTACATACACAGGAGCGGATACAACAGGGGTTTCAGGTGTAGGCGCGGGATTCGTTGCGGGAGTTGCAGCGCCTGCACCTCCGCCTCCGCTGCCTTCACCTGGGATCGATGATAAGGACGAAAGCAAACTAAAACGCTCGCAGTCCGCAACCGAGGCGCTCCTGGATAAATTCAAAGCGGACTCGCTTACGGGAAAGCGCGCCGGAATTTTGCCGCTCCGCGTTTCGTTCCCAGCGTTCGGTCCTTCACTCTTTTTAGTTTCCGAACTGACCGGCGAAAATCAGGCTCCTTCCGCGGGACTAGCGTATCAGCATGAGAAAAAGGCAGGTGGCAAATGAAAAGGGTATTTTCAGTACTGTTGGCATGGATGATGGTTCTCCCCGGTTTTGCGTCATCAAAAGATGAGGTTGCTCCTCCTCCAGTGCCGGCTTCGGGAAATGTCACGCTGGCACTTGACGAATACAACCGGCTCGTCGAACTCGCGAGCAAGCCCGTCAGGAAACTGGACACGCCGCCGGTTCCTTACACCATGAAGCGCGCGGACTTGAAGTTCCGCGTCGCCAACGAATCCGTGCAGGGCAGCGTGCAACTGCGGGGAGAAATCCTTCATAAAGGCGCCACCAAGATTCCGCTGACGAGCGGCATGGCTATTCTCGACGCCCGGCAGGAAGGGAAAGGCTTGCCTCTTGAATTGGAAAACGGAACGGACACTGCTGTGCTCACCGGACCAGCGGACTTCGCCGTCACGCTCGATGCCGGTCTTCCGCTCAGCATTGAAGCTGGACGCGCCTCGTTCAGTCTTCCGGTTCCGTCGGCGGGCAGCGTGCGGCTTGCGCTTGTCGTTCCTGGCGACCACACCAACGTTCGCATCAGCCCCGGCCTCATCACTTCTAGATCCTCGGAGAAAGGGCAAACCGCCATCGAAGCCACGCTTGTTCCTGGACAACCCGCCAACATCTGGTGGACGACCCGCGAAACGGCCGCACCGGTCGTGCCAAAAGAAGCTCGCTTTCTTTCCGACGTGAAGACACTTGTTTCCGTCAGCGAAGCCGACATTCGAATCGCCGCGCTCGCCGACATTACCGTCGTGCAAGGGGAGCCTTCTGAATTTCAAATTGAAGTACCGGCAGGATACGAAATTACCGGCGCGACGGGCGCATCGGTGGAATCCAGCGAATTCGAACCGGGCGTGTTGACCTTGAAGGTGACTGGCCCAGCGCAACGAACTCATCAGTTCTTAATCTCCATGGAAAGATCCATCACCGCCACGAAAGCGGACGCGCCTTTTCTCAGTTTCAAGGAGGCTCAACGGGAAACCGGCGAAGTTCTCGTCGAAGGCGCTGGAACAATCGAATTAAGCGCCACGGAAGCGGGCGGCCTCAAGCGCATGGATTTCAAGGAAATGAATCCGTACTTACGTTCGCTCGCGCGGTTTCCGATGCAAGCGGCGTTCCGTTATCACAAGCAACCCAATGAAAAGCCGGCGCTCGCGCTCGAATGGACGCGCTTTCCGGACAGCAGCGTGCTCGCGGCCGTCGCCGAACGCGCGGTCGTCACCACGCTGGTGACCACGGAGGGCCGGTCGCTAACCGAAATAAAACTCACCATCAAGAATCAGGCGCAGCCATTTTTGAAAGTGGCCTTGCCGCCGGGCGCAAGTATTCTGTCGGCCGAAGTTGCTGGAGAAAAAGTGAAGCCCGTCGAGGGACCCGATGGAAATCGCGTCCCGCTTTTGCGCGTGGGCTTTCGTCCCGTCGATTCTTACACCGTGTCCTTCGTTTTCATGCATTCGGGCGCGCCCTTCGCGAAAAAAGGCGGCTCCGATCTTTCGCTTCCGAAAATGGACGTGCCCATCAATCTGCTGCAATGGGAAGTGTTTCTCCCCGAGCAATACAAGGTCAAGGACTTCGGCGGCGACGCCATCGCCGCGAATTTGTTGCCCGCTCCGAGTCGAGACGTCTCCCGCACGGAGGAATTTGACCAACTCTCCATATTCGGGAGAGTATCCTCGGTCACCAATTACGAGATGGTGTCGTTGCTTCCCGGACAGCTGGGCGGAATCTTCGTAGACCCGAGCGGAGGCGTGATCCCCAACGCGCAAGTCACGGTCACCCACGTTGATACGGGAGCCGTTCGAAACGTTGTGACCGATTCCGCCGGCCGCTGGATCGTTTCCAATTTGCCATCCGGACGCGTCAACATTACCGCCAATTCTCCAGGCTTTAAGCAACTCGTCAGTCAAATCAATTATGACGGCAGCAGGCCCACGCCTTTCAATTCCGCTTTGAGCGTTGGCTCGGTCTCTGAAACGATAACAGTGACCGCCGAGGCTGGCCGAAACATTCTTAACTTCGAAACCATCCAGCGCGATGCGAAGAAAAGTGCCGAGAAGCACCAGACGGCGGCATCTTCCAACGTGACGAATCTGCAGCAGCGCATTTCCGGCGTGCTGCCGGTTCGCGTGGATGTGCCCAGGGCAGGGAACTCGTACCACTTCGTGCGACCGCTAGTGCTTGATGAAGAAACGAGAGTAACGTTCACATACAAATCGAAATAATTTCCGCTATCGGGCGGAGGAAGCAGGTTCGCAGTTCCGCGCGCGCATGGCACGATCCAGCGCCTGCTTATCCTGCGGTTCGAGCGCACGAGTTGCGCCCTTGGGCAGATCGCCCAAGGCCAGCGGTCCAATCGCGACACGGACGAGACGGAGTACTTCTACTTTTAGTGCTTCGAGCATCCGGCGGATGTGGCGATTCTTGCCCTCGTCAAGAACAATTTCGAGCCAGGAAGTTTGTTCCGCCTGGCGAAGGATGCGGATATTTTTTACGCGGAGGAATTCCCCGTCGCTTGCGCGGATTCCTTTTCGCAATGCCTGCAGCAATGCTTCATCAGCCATGGCGCTGATTTGCACGTGGTACGTTTTATCCAGATGCGTTTCCGGGGCGGTAATGCGCGCCGCCCATTTGGAATCATTGGTCAGAAGCAACAAGCCTTCGCTGGCTTTGTCCAAGCGCCCGACTGGCGCCATCCAGGGCAAGCCTTCCGGCAAGCAGGCATAGACGGTCTTGCGATCCTTTTCGTCGGAAGCAGTGGTAACAACTCCGCGAGGCTTATTCAGCGCGAGATAGATCTTTGAACTTTCCGTAAGAGGCCGGCCGTCGACTTCGATGCGGTCTTTTCCAAGATGCACCGGCGATTCGGGATCGCAGCGAATTGCGCCATTCCATTTCACGCGCCCTGCGGCAATCAGCTCTGCTGCGCGGGAGCGCGAACAATAGCCGAGTTTCGAGAGAGCGCGAGCCAGTCCCATGTTTTTATGTGAGTTACCTCTCCCTCTTTCGCTTCCCAGTATCCTTTTCACGGCGCAATCATAACTCTTTGCATCTGGCGTGCGCTGGCCGCGTCATTTTGCCGCAGCGGTTGGGGCGGGAGTCGGTGGTCTCGGTTGTGCTGCGGCCCCTGGGGCGGCTGCAGCTGGTGCCTCTGCCGGAGGTTTCGGCGCTTCGTGTTTTACAGCTCCGTAGCGCGCGGCCAGCCATTCGCGTACTTCGGCCGGTTTGTAATTGAACGGCCCCATCCCGCCGCGGTAAGCGATGCGGCCGCTCTGATCAATGATATAAAAGCGCTCGGGCCACGCAGCGTACGCATCATTGGCGGCGTTGGTCATGTCGTCGATTCCGAAAGGCAGGGGGAATTTGAATCGCCTGGTGAAATCATTGGCGATGGCGACGCGCTGCTCGAGTGTTTTCGGCTGCGCGTAGCAGACTTCATCCTTGACGTTCGATTTCATCTGCCATTCGTCGGTGGGGTGCGCTTCGCGAACGTACACCGTCAGAAAATCGGCGTGGTCCTTATAGTCTTCGTAAATTTGAACGACGTCGCCCACCTGGCGGCGAAAGGGTGGTCAAGTAAAGCTCCCAAACACCAGCACCAGCGGGCGCCCCTGGGTCCGTTCGCGAATGTGGAAACTGCTGACGCCATCCAGCGCGAAGATCCGCGCGTCCGGCGCGTCGCTGCCCACTTTCAGAGCGCCACGATGCATGTGGGGCAAGGCGTAACGCACCATGCCGTAACCGTCCCGCGGGCTGCCCGCCATGTAGGACAACACGGCAAATGCAGCCACCAGCAGGATGCCGAAAATGCCGGCCAGCCATTTCCAGAAGCGATTCATGCCGTTTTGCTCCAGGCGTTCGCAGGCCGATTCTTCCAAATTACTCCTTCTGGCTTACGATCTCATCATACGCTGCGCGCCGTGTCAGGCCACGCTCCTTGGCGGCGAGCTTTAGAGCTTCTTTGCGGTCGAGCTTGGCTTGGCGAATCAGTTCTTCGACGCGATCGGCGAGGCTTTGCGTGGAATTGGCGTGCGTGCGGGCGTCGGCGGGAGCTTCGGGGCCGATCAAGAGCGTGATTTCGCCGCGGGCGGGGCGTTCCGCGAGGGAAGCGGAGAGTTCGGAGAGTTTGCCGCGGCGAAACTCTTCGTGCAGCTTGGTCACTTCGCGGGCGATGCAGGCGCTGCGATTGCCGAGGACTTCGCGAGCGTCGGCGACACACTCCGCGACGCGGTGCGGCGCTTCGTAAAGAATGATGGTGCGGTCTTCGATGCGCAATCGTTCGAGCGCGCGTCGGCGCTCCCCGCTGCGCGCCGGCAAAAAACCGACGAAGAGGAATTCTTCGTTCGGCAGGCCGGAAGCGGAAAGGGAAGCAAGCAGCGCGGACGGACCGGGAATCGGGACAACGGGAATCTGGTGCCGCACGCAGAGGGTAACGAGGCGGTGGCCGGGATCGGAAACGAGCGGCATCCCGGCGTCGCTCACCAGCGCGATTTTCGCGCCTTGTTCCAGTGCCACCACCACTTCCGGCGCGCGCGTCAACTCATTGTGTTCGTGGTAGCTGACCAGCGGCTTGTGAATGTCGTAGTGCGTGAGAAGCTTTTGCGTGTGGCGCGTGTCCTCGCAGGCGATCTGGTCGACTTCCTTAAGGATGCGCAGGGCGCGCAGCGTGATGTCCTCCAGATTGCCGATCGGCGTGCCGACAAGATAGAGGCAGCCGGCGGCGGTCGAATCCGCCGCGTCCGCAGGCTTGGGGGGAACCGTCTTCGCGCTCATGCACAACGAGTTTAGCACGCTTGCCGGCCGTGCCACTCGCGCCCGCTAGCCTTCCACGGCGACGCTCCGAGGCGCACGCGGCCACAGGAGCAATGCTATACTTTTAGTTTTGAGCAGCAACTGGGAGGAGCGTCAGTGCCCCTGTACGAGTACAAATGCCTGAAGTGCGGCCGCAACACGGAAAAAATCGAAAACGTTTCCGGCCCGCACCTGAAAAAATGCCCCCACTGCGGCGGCAAAGTCGAATCGGTAATCACCGCGCCTTCCATTCAATTCAAAGGCGCGGGGTGGTACGTGACCGACTACGGCGGAAAAAAGTCCAGTGGCGGCGACGGCGACAAAGCCGACAAGCCCGCCGCCGAAGCAAGAGAATCCGCGAGCAAGGAGAAAGATTCGTCGAGCAAGGAAACGGCGAGCAAAGAAACGGCCAGCAAAGAAGCGGCTTCCAGCGAGTCGAAAGAGAGCAAAGAAAAAAAGCCCGCGAAAAAGAAGTAGTATTCCTGAACGAACAAGGTACTTCGCTTAAAGCTTTAGAGTTTTCAAGTAACTGCGAAACGCGGCGCCGAATTCCGGATTCTGCAGCGCGATTTCCACGGTGGCCTTCAGGAACCCGAGTTTGTCGCCCGCGTCGTAGGAAATCCCCTCGTAAATGTAAGCCCACAAGCCATGCTCGCGCGCCAGAATGCGCAGCGCATCAGTAAGTTGAATTTCATTTCCGGCGCCCGGTTTGGTGCGCGCGAGGCAATCGAAAATCTCCGGCGGCAGGACGTAGCGCCCGGTGATGGCGAGACTCGACGGGGCATTTTGCGGATGCGGCTTTTCCACCAGATCGCGGATGCGCAGCAAGCGCTCGCCGAAAGGTGGCTGCGGCGCGGGCTCGCCATCCACGATGCCGTAGAGATTAGTTTTGTCCTTGGGGACTTCTTCGACGGCGATGGCCCCGACGCCCGTGGATTCGTACACTTCGATCAATTGTTTGGTGGCAGGATTCGAACCGGGGATCAGCACGTCACCGAGCAAAACGGCAAAGGGTTCGTCGCCGACCAAATCGCGCGCCACGAGCACGGCGTGGCCAAGCCCAAGCGGTTCCTTCTGCCGCGTGTAGCTGACCTGCACCATGCTACTGATCTTTCGAACCAGCTCCGCTTGATCGTGTTTTCCTTTTTCTTCCAGGAAACGTTCCAGCGCCGGCGCTGAATCGAAGTGGTCTTCGATGGAATTTTTCCCTTTGCCGGTAACGATGATGATGTGCTCGATGCCGGAGGCGACGCACTCTTCGGCGACGTATTGAATCTGCGGCTTGTCGACCACCGTGAGCATTTCTTTCGGCTGCGCCTTGGTAGCGGGTAGGAAGCGCGTGCCGAGTCCGGCGGCAGGCAGCACGGCCTTGCGGACTTTGTTGCGGCGGCTCGCGGGGACGCCGGCTCGGGCAAGGTCGTGTGTAACAGAGGGGTTGTCGGTCATAGGCTCAGTTTTTTGCACGCTCCAAGAGGATGGACCCATTCTTCGACGCGAACGCGAAACAGTCAATTGAAATTGCGTTCGAACGGTGCCCCTTGGGTTAGTCGGGTTTACTCACGAATGGCCCCAGCGACGGGAGAAGGATTTCGGCTTGTGCTAGCATAATTCAGTTGCCGGGCAGAGTTCGGTTGGGACGGAAAAACCTTTGAAGATACTGGGAATTGAGTCTTCTTGCGATGAGACGGCGGCGGCGGTAGTGGCCGACGGGCGGGAGATTTTGTCCAGCGTGGTAGCTTCGCAGATTGACGTTCACCAAAAATATGGCGGTGTGGTGCCGGAACTGGCCTCGCGCGAGCACTTGCGCCAGATCGTGCCGGTGGTTCGCGAGGCCATTGCCCGGGCGGGGATGAGGCTCGCCGATGTGGATGCCATTGGTGTGACGCAAGGACCCGGGCTGGTGGGGGCGCTACTGGTTGGCATTACGTATGGAAAAACGCTGGCGCAGGCGCTTGGAAAGCCGCTCGTGCCGGTGAATCATCTTGAGGGGCACGTGCATGCGGTGTTCCTGGAAGCGCACAAAGCGGGCCGCGTGACGAAATTGCCGGCGGTGTGCTTGATCGTTTCCGGCGGGCATACCGTTTTATATGAAGTGAAGACTGACGATTCGAATGCGGTGGACGCGGGTGCGCGGTTGCACTACCGGAAAATCGGGCAGACGCGTGACGACGCCGCGGGCGAAGCGTACGACAAGGTCGCCAAGCTGCTCGGACTTGGCTATCCCGGAGGACCGATTCTGGACCGGCTGGCGGCGGTTTCAAATGGCGCGGCGCCGCCGGTGAAATTCGGGCCGACGAAGATGAAAGGGAACACCTTGGACTTCAGCTTTAGCGGGCTGAAGACGGCGGTGCTCTATCATGTGCGGGAGCATGCGGAATATGCGGACGAGATTCGCGCGCGGGAAGAAGCCCTGCAACGCGGCGAGAGAAAATTCGAGCAATTGCTGCCGCTGTGCTCGCCGAAAACGCTGGCGCTAGTGCGCGAATTCCAAAACGCGGTGGTGCGCGACCTGGTGGAACGCACCATGAGCGCCGCGGAAGAACTTGGCGTGGAGAGCGTGCTGGTCTCCGGTGGGGTCGCGGCGAACAGCCAGTTGCGCACGACGTTTGAAACGCGCGCGAAAGCCGCGGGCGTCGAAGTATTTTTTCCCAGCCGCGCCCTTTCAACAGACAACGCCGCGATGATCGCGGCTGCCGCATATTCCCGCTTTCGAAATGGCATCCTTGCGGATCTCACCTTGAACGCCGACCCGAGTTTGGGGCCCGCTTGATCTTCCCTTTTACGCTGGGGTATTCCAGAACAACGACGCTGGGCGGCGTTCCGGGGCGGCCCGCCTCGCAAGGCGCGCCCTACGTAAGACCGATGCCGCGTGGGGTATACTTTCGCGGCTATGGACACGGCGGCCAGCGCAGAGGTGCGCTTCCAGCGGGCGAGCGATCAATCGCTGCTGGTGTACTTCGGCGAGAAAATCACGCTCGATGCTCATAAACGAATCAGGAAAATGCTGCGGCTGCTGGAGCTGGAACCCGTTGCGGGCGTCCGCAACCTTCATCCAGCTTACTGTTCGCTGCTGGCGAAGTTTGACGCGCTGAAGTTGCGGCACGCGGAACTGGAAGCTATTCTTCGGAAATATTTGGAGCGGCTCGAAGAGGTGACTCTTCCCGAACCGCGCATACAGGAAATTCCGGTGTGCTATGGCGGCGAGTACGGGCCTGATCTTGAGAATGTCTGCGCCATCCACGGAATCACCCCCGCGCGGGCCATCGAACTGCACTGCTCGAAGCCCTACCTGGTCTATTTTCTCGGCTTTGTGCCGGGCTTCCCGTATCTTCACGGTTTGCCCAAGGAGCTGCGGACCCCGCGCCTGGGGACGCCACGGCGAAGCGTGCCCGCGGGCAGCGTGGGAATCGCGGGCAGCCAAACGGGTGTCTACCCGTTTGCCACGCCCGGTGGCTGGAGGTTGCTGGGACGCACTCCCATGAAGTTGTTTCGAACGGACCGCGACTGGCTGAGTCTCTTGTCCATCGGGGATTGGGTGCGATTCCAGCCGATTCCCGTTGGGCGATTCGTAGAGCTGGAGCAGGCATGGAAGTGATGGAGGTGCTTGAGCCGGGGCTCTTCACCACGGTGCAAGACCTGGGGCGAGAAGGCTACGGGCCGCTGGGTGTTTCGGCTTCGGGCGCGGCTGATGCGGTTTCGCTGCGGGTGGGAAACCGCTTGGTGGGCAACGCGGAAGGCGCGGCGGGCCTGGAGATGACGCTGCTCGGCGGAACGTTCGCGTTTCCCAAGGGAGCGTTGCTGGCGCTCGCCGGCTCCGATTTCGGCGCGACGCTCGATGGAAAATCCGTCGAGACGTGGACGACGTTCGAAGCGCACCGGGGACAAGTGGTGCGCGTGGGGCCGACGCGTTCGGGAGCACGCGCCTACTTGTGCGTGCGCGGCGGAATCGAAGTGAAACTTTTTCTGGGCAGCGCCTCGACGCACATCCTGAGCGGGCTGGGCGGCCACGAGGGCCGCGCGTTGCGAAAAGGTGACGTGCTGAAGATCGGAGCCATGAGCGGAGCAAAGCGCATTCGAAGGCTCACGGAGTCAGCGCGCGAGCGCCTGACTCCCCGCGAGGTGCTGCGCATGACGCCCGGCCCGCAGCGTGATTGGTTTCCAAAAGCATCCCAGCAACTATTTTACGGGAGCCGCTATCGTGTCGGCGAGCAATCCAACCGCATGGGGCTGCGATTGGAAGGCCCCGCCTTGCCGGAGGCGTCTGGCGGAAAGATGATCAGCGAAGGCGTTTCGATGGGGGCGGTCGAGATTCCCCCGATGGGCTTGCCCATTCTCTTGTTCGTGGAGCAGCAGACCACGGGCGGATACCCGAAGATCGCCAACGTAATTTCGGCGGATTTTCACAGCCTGGGACAGCTTCGGCCGCGGGATGAAGTTCGCTTTCAACGCGTGAGTTTTGAAACGGCGCGGAAGCTGCTCATCGAACAGGAAAAGCTGCTGGCCTCCAAGGATTTGCTTGCGTAGCAGCGGCTTTATGCCGCTGCTCTGCGGGTTTACGCACCGGTCCGGCGCTGCACTTGGCCCCATAGCGCGAACTAAGTGCCTTCCTTTTTAACGCTTTAAGCTGTACGCGGCTAGATGCAAGATATTTGCAATCATTTCCCTTGACAAGCTGATTACTACGCGTGTAGAATTCCAGATGTAAAGAAGTGCGCCCCGACTCGTTCGGGGCTTTTCTTTTTTACGGACCTGCAATTCCGGCTGCCACCAGAAATCTTCCACAATTCACAGCAGAGCGAGGCCGCGTTACCGCCGCCTTTCCTTCGTGTTCATTCCTGCCGTGCTCAGGAGCCTCGAGGAAAGAAAAGCGGAAGACCGTCAGAAAAGCGGGACCAAGCTCCCGCACTCCCAAGGGACCACAGAAGATGCCGGGCCTCCCGGTAGAGAGCATAGGCCCAAACTACGCGCAAGCCCGGCGCTACCTTCAAACCTTATTCCCACGCAGGACCTAACCATGACAAACGAAAAACCAAACGCCGAAAAGGCGTGGAAACAATTCGAGGACCTTGCGCCTCGTCTGCGCCTGTCCCCTACGGACCGCGTCGTCTATTCTCATCTCTTCCGTCACAGCCGCCTCGAAGGAAAGCGTCGTCTCCGCTTTTCCATTCCGTGGCTCGCTCGTGGTGCCGGCCTCACTCACAACCCCGTGCGCTGGTCCGTCCGCCGCCTCATCGCCCGCGGTGTCTTGCGCCTGGTAGAACGCAGCAAAGAGGGTCACGTGGTCGAGGTTCGCTTGCCCGAGGAGTTTCCTGCCGCCTGCCCCGCTCCAATTCCCACCCGCCCTCTGATCCCCACTCGCGACGACGCCTTCGAGGAGCTCGACTTCCTCAAACATAGAGATCGCCGTCGGGCCATCCACGTCCGGGAATGCGGCCGTTGTTTTTACTGCCGGCGCCGGCTTACATCCCAAATGCGCTGCCTCGACCACGTAGTCCCACGGGTGGACGTCGAGGATAATTCCTACCGCAACCTCGTCTCCTGCTGTCTCGAGTGCAACTCCCTCAAAAGGAGCCGCCCCGCTGCGGACTTTCTCCGCTGGCTCCGCAGCGAGCGCCGCCTGACCGCCGTCGAGCTTGCCGCCCGCCTCCGCGCCCTGGACGCCCTCGTCGCCGGCAAACTCCGCCCTTCTCTTCAAGCGCCGTAGGCGCGCCATAAGTTAGCCCAGCGCGTGAGCGCTGGGTGCTTAGTGTGTAAAATGCCAAGCACCGGAGGTGCGACACATGTCCCACTTCCAGGCTTCCAATGACGCGCATCGATTTGAATTGCGACATGGGCGAACTGCCAGAGGCGATTGCCAATGGCACACAGGAAGCCCTGATGCGTTCGGTCACCTCGGTCAACATCGCTTGCGGCGGCCATGCCGGCGACGAGCAGACCATGAAGACGACGATCGAGCAGGCGCTGCGCTGGAAGTTAGCGATTGGGGCGCATCCCGGCTATCCAGACCGCGAGAATTTTGGCCGCCTCGAGTTGAGGATGCCGCCAGAAGCCGTCGCCGATTCCGTGTGCGAACAGGTTCGCGCCCTCGCCGCAATTGCCGCCACCTGCGGCGCAAAGCTCGTCCATGTCAAGCCGCACGGAGCGCTCTACAACCAAGCCGTCAAGAATCGCGAACTCGCCGAAGCCATCGCCGAAGGTGTTAAGAATGCTGTCGCTGATGTAGCAGCGGCTTTACGCCGCTGCTCTGCTCCTTTAAGCCCCTGCCGATGCTTGAGCGAAGACGTTGTCCTCGTCGGGCTAGCCGGCTCGCCCATGCTGGACGTCTTTCGGAAAGCTGGCTTTACCGTCGCCGCCGAAGCCTTCGCCGACCGCCGTTATGAGCCCGATGGCACCCTGCGCTCCCGCAAGTTTGAAGACGCGCTGATCCGCAATCCCGAGGAAGCGGCGTGGCAAGCGCTTGGCATCGCGGAGCGAGGCATAGTGATAGCGAGCGATGGAAGCGATGTTTCCGTCGACGCGCAAACCCTCTGCATCCACGGCGACACTCCCGGCGCGCCACAGATTGCCGCTACGGTGGCGCGGACGCTTCGCGAGGAGGGCATCCATCTCAGCCCCCTTTCGCGGTTGTGAAATTGACCAGACAACTTGACGCGTATGTGGTGACGCCTGCTGCGTTCGACGCATCTTTCCCGAGTATAATGGGCACGCAAGGAGAACGCGATGGCACCGATACATGAACAGTTGGAAAAAATCGATGCTCTCGAGGACCTTCAGGAGGCCATCAGCAAGAGAATGGCGGGTATCCAAAGCAAAGAAGAGGAACTTGAGGTCAATTCACTGATACAAAGAGCCTTTAACCTTGGGTGTGCGTTTGATCGAAAACACAGGGTCATGCTCCTTGCGCTTGCCATCGCCCCGCATGAAGTAAGCTGGCGTTTCAAGGTGCGAGAACGGATCCATCGTTTAATTCATCACCACTAGGAGCAACATTAAGGATGTAGCGCTTCGTGGTAATGATGTTCCTCGCTGCCCGAATATGTCCACTGGCATGCTCGGCCTTGACGCGACCGCGGGCCACCAAGTCATTCCACCATTTGACCTCATCGAGAGCAAGTTTCAACTCAGCTATGTTCCATTCATCGAATTTCTGATAGACAGTGTTCATGGCCAGAAATTGTATCACTGGTTGAGCAATCTCTCTCGGAATCTTCGGCTATCAACCTCATGCAGATTACGCAAAAAAAGCGGGCAGCCGAGGCTGCCCGCCGGGGAAGGAAGTGCCGCGTAAGCGGCAAGGGCTATTCGAATTTTTCGGTCATGACGGGAAACGTGAGCTTGGCCTTGGCGAGGGACTTGACGACGATGGCCTCGGCGCTTTCCGCAGTGGTATTGCGGGAAGTGGCCATCTCGCTGACGAGCAGGTACTTCGCGCGTTCCAGCATTTTCTTTTCGCGGAAGGAGAGCGGCTTGCTGCGGCTGAGGGAAACGAGACTCTTGAGGACGACGGCAACTTCGAGGAGGGACCCGGTGCGCATGCGCTCCGAATTCTCTTTGAAGCGGTGCTTCCAGTCGTGATGCGAGTTGAGTTTGCCGGTTTCAAGGAAGCCAAGGACTTTGCTGGATTCCGCGGAACGAATGACGGAACGCAGGCCAACCGTGGCGGCGTTGGATTGCGGGACCATGACACGCAAGCCGCTGGAAACAATGCGAATCATGAAGTAACGTTCGGTTCTGCCGTTCAAAACTCCGTAGCTGATCTGTTCAACAATGCCCACACCGTGATTCGGGTAAACGACCTTGTCGCCGATCTTGTAGTCCATAAATTCGGATGCCCCCTAGGTGATGCACAAGAATGGTATAAGAGTGTGTTGCAAGAGTCAAGGTATATCCAGTGGAATCAGGGGGTTAGGGAAAATTAAATACTAATTTGGCAGCAGAATTGCTCAGAGCTACGATTCCTCCGTTGCCGTTCAATGCGTTTAACCACGCTTCAAGGCCCCAAACCGACCGTTCGCTGCCGCGATTGTGGTTTCTTGGTGGGAAAGTCGCGCATTTCCACGTTGGAATCGGGAAGAAAGGCGCGCCGGGGTCGTACCCGGACCGAAGGACGGCTGTTCTCATGGGGCTTCCCCGCGAAACGAAAGGGTACTGTAGAATGCGGATGTGATCGTACTAGCGATAGACACGTGTGATACGCGGGGCAGCGTGGCCGTGCTGCGGGATGGGAACGTGTTGAAGACCGTGGCTCACGATTCGGAGGAAGACTACTCGACTTGGCTGCTCCCGGCGGTTGGGAGGTGCCTAATTGGTGCAGGTGTGGCGATTCGGGATGTGGACGCGTATGCAGCGGCGGCGGGTCCGGGGTCGTTTACCGGCGTTCGAGTGGGTTTGACGACCGTGAAAGCTTGGTCGGAGGTTTACGGCAAGCGGATTGCCGCGATTTCAAGGTTGGAGGCCATGGCCGCGGAAGCCGCGCCAGGACCGGCTTGGGTGGCGGCGTTCGTGAACGCGCAACGAGAGCAGGTGTTCTGGGGCGTCTATCGACGAGATGGGGAGAAACTGGAGAGGATTGGCGATGAGATGGTGACGGCGCCGGGGAAATTTGTGGAAGCGGCCGTGGAATTGGCGAAGAACGAAAGCATTTCGTGGGTCTCGACGGATGCAGAATGCGTTCTCGGGGAAGAAGCCTGGAAAGCGCGAGAGAAACGCGGCGAGAGAATCGAGAGCGTCTCCCGCGTGCGCGCACCGATGATCGGGCGGCTGGGATTGGCGGCGCTGGCGGAAGGGCGGTTCACGGACGCGCTGGCGCTGGATGCGAATTACGTGCGGCGCTCGGACGCCGAGATTTTCTGGAAGGGGAACGCGGCCCATGGGCGCTAAAGCGAAGCACGAGCGCGGGGAATTGACGATTCGCGCGTTTCGCGAAGCGGACGCTGCGGATGTTACAGAGATTTTGCGCGGATCTCCTGAAGCGTCGCAGTGGACAGAGTGGGGCTTTAAGGAATTGCTAGGCTGGCGCGGCGTCCTGGCGCTGGTCAGCGAAGACGACAGAAAGGTCACCGGTTTCCTAATCGGGCGGGAACTCGCCGGAGAGGCCGAGATCCTCAATCTCGCGGTCCTTGCAGCCAACCGGCGAAGAGGCGAGGGCGCGGCGCTGCTCAAGGCAGCCATGGATGAATTGCGGGCGCGGCACGTAAGTCGTGTGTTCTTAGAGGTTCGCGAGTCCAACCAAGCCGGAACGGCGTTTTATGAAAAGCATGGCTTTTCCAAAATGGGACGGCGCGTCGGCTATTACCACGACCCAAATGAGGCTGCGATTCGAATGGAGAAGAAACTCGCAGGCTAGGACCGAAATACCATAAATACCCTCTTGACGCCGCGAACCAGAGTGCTATCTTGCGTTTATGTAGTGCTCACATCCCATTCACGGAATCGTCAGGAGGAACGCATGGCAACCGCGCAGCGGACACCTCGGGACATACCCTTAGAGGCAGACGCCGAGTATCAGCGTCTGGCAGAGCAGCACAAGCAATACGAAGCAGAACTTCAAAAAATCTCCAAGTCGCCCTACCTGAATTCGGAAGACCTCCTGGAAGAAATCAAACTGAAGAAGATGAAGCTCCACTGCAAGGATGAGATGGAGCGGATTGCCGCGCGTATCATACGCGCGCGCGCCAGTTATCCCCAATAACGGCTTTATCGCAAGCCATTCTGTCGTAGAATGACCGTGCCTGCTCACGGCGCGAACGCTGTGGGCGGAAGCGCTGGAGTCTACTCCGGGGAGCATGGTCAAAGAAGGCTATACCTTTGGTGTGCCGCTGCTGGTGCTTGGCGGGCTCAGTTTCATGCTGCACTGGCCGGTGGCGGCCGTTGTGCTGGCGTTGCTCGCCCTGTTTGTTTTTTCTTTCTTTCGCGATCCGGAGCGCGTGATTCCTGCGGAACCCGGTGCGGTCGTGTCTCCCGGAGACGGCCGCGTGGTGGTGGTGACCGAGGAAGAGAACGCGGAACGGCCGGGAAAGCGCGTGAGCATTTTCCTTGCGGTGTGGAATGTGCATGTGAACCGCTCGCCGGCAGCGGGAACAATTGCGAAGCTGGAATACCGCCCGGGAAAATTCCTGGCGGCAATGCGCGAACGGGCTTCTCTCGAGAACGAGCAGAATGTGTTTACACTCTCCACGGAGGCCGGAGAAATCGTATTCAAGCAGATTGCGGGACTGATCGCGCGGCGGGTAGTCTCCTGGAAGAAGGCCGGCGAGCAGGTGGCTCGCGGAGAGCGCATCGGGCTGGTCCGTTTCGGGTCGCGTGTGGACTTGTGGGTCCCAAAAAACGCGGAGATTCTGGTGAAGGTAGGTGAAAATGTGAAGGGCGGGTCGAGCGTGCTGGCGCGGTGGCCCGCGAAACGCGAGGCGGGAAAATTGGATGGACGGAATGAGGCCGAGACGGACACAAATCTAGCGGCGACGGGGAAGCGGTCATAACCATGGGCGAGCCCGAACAGCACGAGATTCCCTTCAAAGAGAGGCGCTTGCGCTTCCGAAATCCCCGGCTGCGCCGGGGAATTTTTATTTTGCCGAGCCTGTTCACGGTGGCGAATCTTTTGTGCGGATACTACGCGGTGGTGGCGTCGCTGCTCGGCGGCACGGATAATTTCGACCGCGCCGCGAAAGCCATCGGTTTTGCCATACTGTTTGATTCGCTGGACGGGCGCGTGGCACGGATGACCGGCACGACCACGGAATTCGGCGTGCAGTTCGATTCGCTGGCCGACGTGGTGAGCTTCGGAATCGCCCCCGCGGTGATGGCGTATGCCTGGGGAGTCCGAAGCCTGCCGCCAAATGGTTCGATTGCCCTTCAGCAAATCGGCGAGTTCGGGTGGGTTTGTTGTCTGGCGTTTTTGATTTGCTGCGCTTGGCGGCTGGCGCGGTTCAACGTGCAGGGCATGGCACCCGGGGGATCGAAATATTTTGTGGGCATGCCGACGCCGGCAGCGGCCGGAATGCTTGCATCGCTGGTGCATGGCTTCAAGGAACCGCTGCATAACTGGCACTGGTCCGTGGCGTGGTTCCTGCTGGCGGGCGGCTTGGGCGCGTTGATGACCAGCAAGGTGCGTTACTCCAGTTTCAAGGACATTCCTTGGACCCGCAAACAGCCTTCGTTGTCGATTGTCGTGCTCTGCCTGATGCTGGCCGTGGTGTGGCGATACTCGGAGTATGCGCTCGTGGTCCTGGCGGGCAGCTATGCGGCGATTGGCGGGGCGCTGCACCTGGTGCGTTACGTGCGCCATCGCAGGATTTCTCGGACCGCGTGATTCATGCCTTCGTTCGAACGGGATTCCAACCGGATTGTGATTGCGGGCGCCTCTTCGCTGCTGGGAGCGGAGCTGAAGTCGCTGCTCGAAGAGAGCCGCTTCGCGGGATGGGATTTGCGGCTGGTCGATGAAGAAGTAGCCGCGGGAACTTTAACCGAAGCGGGCGGAGAGCCCGCGGTGATTCAACCGGTGGAAGAAGGCAGCTTCGACCGCGCGCGATTGATTTTCTTCACTGGTTCCGCGGAGTTCACGCGAGCAAATCTTGCCGGCGCGCGGCAAAGCAAAGCGCAAATTGTGGATTTGAGCGGAGCTTCTCTCGACGAAGCCAATACCGAGCCTTGGTTCGAGCATCTCGAAGATCTGCGCGGTTCCGCGCCCGATCTCGACGCTGGTCTATATCAGATTCCTTCCGTCTCCGCGATCGCCGGAGCAATGCTTTCTTATGCTCTCAAGCCGCTTGGCCTGAACTGGCTTTCCCTGGTGGTCTTTCACTCTGTATCCGAAGCGGGACGCGCCGGCATCGAAGAACTCGAGGCGCAAACGGCTCAACTCCTGTCTACGCGCAGCGTCGGACAGCCGGTTTTCGATGTGCAGGTGGCCTTCAACATGGTCGCGCAGTATGGAACGCAAAGCCGCTACGATCTTCGCAAAGCTCGCAGAAGAGTATCTGAGGAGGCACAACTGGCGCTGCCAAAAGGTGCAATCATTCCGACTGTGCAAGTCATCCACGCACCCGTTTTTTACGGGACGGTTTTTTCCGCGACGGCGGAGCTAAACCAAGGATTAGAGGACAAGCAGGTTGCTGAAGCATGCGCGCACGCTGGTTTTGCGGTGCAGCCAAAGGGGGATCCCGGCCCGAGCAACGTGACCGCCGCTGGCGAAAATGTGATTCAGTTGGCGTACCCGGAAGTTGAGATGAGTGCTGCGAAGCGATGGCTCTTTTGGGGAGCGGCGGATAATATTCGGTTGCCGGCGTGGAATGGGGTGAAGCTCGCGGAAAAGTTGGTGCGATGAAACGGCGAATCGCGTTTGGGTTGATGAGTGCGGCGATGTGGATCGCTGGCTGTGGATACCACGTAGCAGGACGGAGCGACTCGCTGCCGAAGAGCATCCACGTCATTGCCGTGCCGGCGCTGGAAAACAAGACGACCAGCTATCGCATCGAACAGAGGCTGACGACCGCGACGGTGCACGAGTTTTTGGCGAAGACTTCCTACCGCGTGGTGCCCGACCCGGCGAGCGGCGACGCGGTGCTGCGCGGCAAGGTATTGAGCCTGGAAGCCGTGCCGCTGCTATTCGATACCGCGACGGGCCGCGCCACAACCATGCTGGTTACGCTGAAGTGCGAGATCACGTTCGAAGAGCGGGCCACGGGGAAGATTCTCTATCACACCGACAATTTTATCTTCCGCAACCAATACGAGATTTCGACGGATGTCAACAACCCGAACAGCATCAAGAACTTTTTTCAAGAGCAGGATCCGGCGCTGGACCGCATGGCGCAGGATTTTGCGGCGCGGCTGGTGGCGGCGGTGACGGAGAACTATTGATGGCGCGGATTTCGTCCCAGGAACTGCTGGCCAGGCTGGAGAAGGGGAAACCCATTCCGGCGATTCTTTTGCTGGGTGAAGAACCCTACCTGCGCGACGCTTGCCGCAAAGCATTGATCGAGCGATTCGTAGTCGAGACGGCGCGGACATGGGCGGTATCGCGGTACTCAGCGGGGGGCGGAGAAACGCAAGCGGCGCTGGATCAAGCACAAACGATGGCGATGCTTTCGCCGCAGCAGGTGGTTTTCCTCGAGGATGCGGAAGCGATCGAAAAGCTCGGGGAGAAAAACCGGGACGAAGCCGTGGCGCAGTTGAATGCCTACCTGGAAAATCCCGCGCCGTTTACGGTGCTGGTGGTGGAAGCGACGGCGCTGGACCAGCGCATGAAATTGGGCAAGCTGCTGGCGGAGAAGACGCTGGTAGTGGGATGCGGGCTTGGCGAAAATGCTGGGGAGCGTCAAGCGGCTGCGGTGGCTTTTGCACGGGCGATTGCGCAGGAACAGGAAGTCGAGTTTGAAAAAGGCGCCGCGGAAGATTTGGCGGAGTTCGTGGCTGCGGATTTGATGCGGCTGAAGACGGAGATCGACAAGCTGGCGACGTTCGCGGCGGAGAGAAAAGTGATTGGGCGCGCGGACGTGAGCGCGCTCGTAATTTCGGAGAAGACCACCACGGTTTGGGAATTGGCGGATTTGCTGGCGTCGAGGCAGGGGAAGAAGGCGCTGGATTTCCTGGACCGCTTGCTGCGCGACGGGGAAGAGCCGCTATCGTTGCTCGGCGCGATGGCCTGGATGTACCGAAAGTTGATTGAAGCGAGCGAAGTGCAGGGCGCTGCGAACGGCTGGCAAGCGGCGCGCGCGCTGGGGATGCGGCCGGAGCAGGCGGAATTGGCGCTGCAAAATGCGCGGAAGATTTCGAAACCGCGGCTGCTGGCGGGATTGCACGCGCTGCGAAACGCGGACGACCGGTTGAAGGGCGGCGGCGCCGAGCCGCGCACGGTAATGGAGTTTTTGGTGACGCAGTTGACGAGCGCAGAAGCGAACGCGGCGCGCGGCTGAAGGATTTCGGAAAAAGAATTAACACAGAGATCGCGGAGAACCCAGAGTTCACTGGGAAGAAAATCCGGAGAAGAACGAGGAAGAATGAAAAAGGGCGGCCAATGGGCCGCCCTTTTTGTCGCCGACGATGGAACGACCGTCAGCGGTTGTCGTTGTGGTCGCCGTGGCGGCCGAAGTCGAACAAGTCGAAGAGATCGCCTAGCGCCGGGCTGTGTTAGCGGCTTCAACTCCCAGTTGCGCTCGATGAACTTCAGGATCGAGACGTGGTCGGTGTAGGCGTGGCTGATGTGCCCGCCACGGCTGAAGGGCGAAACGGCAATCATCGGAATGCGCGGGCCGTCGCCGAAAAAGTCGAGAGGCTGAATGTAGCCGGAGTCGTAGTAACCGCCGCCCTCATCCATGGCGATAAAAAGAACGGTGGATGCAAAAAGCTCTTTGTTGGCGGTGAGGTGGTTCATGACTTTCTTGACCATGCCTTCAAAGAGATCCTCTTTGGAAGATGCTGGGTGGCCGTCGAGCAGGCCATCTGGCTTCAAGAAGGAAACGGCGGGCAAAGTGCCGTCGTCAACCGCGGCGAAGAAATCCGTGGCGTCCTTGATATGTGCGGCGCGCTGCGCCGGGACACCCATAATCGCGTTGGTGTAGGACTCGAAGTTGCATATGTTGCAGTAGGCTGCGCCAATCTGCACAGTCGGATCTGTGCTGGTCGGATTGTGCTGGAGAGCAACAGCGGCACTATAAGCTCCGCCGTAGTAGGCCCAGGAAATGCCCTTCTCGTTGAGCGCCTCGCCGATGGTGCGGACATTGCTCGGGGGAATGGAGCCGCCTCTGCCGATTCCCTTGGTATCCACAGTGCCGTCGGGCAGGAAGCCCGGCGCGTCATTGTTGATCATATAGAAGTGTCCCGGCTTGCAATTGGGCTCGGGATGGTACGGGAGGGAAGCGAGGTAATTGCGGACTGCAGCGACGCCAGGCTGTGCGGCATCGCCGCATTCGGTGAAGTTGCCGTCAAAATTGATGTCCACCGTGTACTGGTTGTTTGAGCCTGGCAGGGGATCAGGATTGGCAATGTGGGATGGCGGCATGGTGGCATTGCCATTGCCATCGGACCAGAAAATGGCGTCGCCGGAGCCGAGCATCACATGGTTAGCGCCAGTGCCGCCCATGAACGATTGATGGAAGTTGTCGCTCATGGAGAATTCATCGGCGAGCTGCTTCAGGACCGGAACGTCTCCCGCCCGCATGTTGTAAATGGCCATGGAGTTGCCGCCGCCGTTGTCGTCGACCTGGTTGGCAACGGGGAAGCTGAAGGGATCAATTTCGCTCGTATACGAGGTGATGACGAAGGGATACAGGTCGTTCAGGCATCCGGAAGGATTCCGCCGTGTGGCGTTACGGGTATTGCAATCCGATTGCTGCCACATTTCGTAGAGCCGGTGCGTGGTGTCGCCGGTATAGGAATCGTAAGGAAGGTTCGCGCCCTTCAGCGGGTACGGCCCGTTCGGCAGATTATCGAAATTGTCGATTCGCGAATCGAAATCGGGAATCTCAGCCGTTTGCGGGGCCCCGGACGCCCCGGTGGTCAGCAGGTTGAGATCGCCGTTCTCCAGCGAAGGCTCGATTGACGCCAAGAACGCGGCCGGTGTGCCCGCCGGAAATGGAGGCGGCTCCCCGGTGGCGGGGCTGGGCGAAAAATTCAGGGTTGGCTCCGGCAGCGTCTGGTACGGAGCTTTCTCGTCGTCGCTCAGGCTGATGTAAAATTTGGTCTGGAACGGGGCAACGGCTTGGAACTGCGCGGCGTTGGAGAAATTCGGGCCGGGCCCGCCGTGAGCATCGATGATTCCTTCGGATAGAAGGTTCCGCACGGAATCTTTGCTCTTCGGGACGTACGTTGCGAAGAGGTGGTCGAAACTACGGTTTTCACCGATGAGGACGATGACGTGCTTGATCGAACTGGTGGTGTGCGGCTTTTCATCAGCCAGGAGCGAACCGGCCAGCGGGCCGCCCAGGCTGAATTGAAACACGGTTACGGCGACGAAAGCGACGCGCAGACCGCGGAAACAGCTTGAAACGAATTGCTTCACTGTCATGCAATCACCTCTCGTAGTTTGGAATGCAGGCGAATTCGGGCGGAGAGAGAGTGAAGCGAGCGCGTTACAGGAGGATTGTCGCACCGTAAATTGCGGGTAATGCGAGCAACGCGTATTTTCTGTACGGCAAGAAAAGCGTGATGGCCTCCTCCCCTGGTTTTTTGTAAGTGTTGCTGATAAAGGACTTAGCGTGGCTGTAAGTGCTTTAGAATCAACACTTGCGGGCAGTGCGTAAGTGTTGATTCTAAAGGAGCTTGCGGTCTATCCGGAGACGGTAGTTGTGGCCGTTGTGGAGGGCTCGGGAGCCGAGGGCCGGAAACGAGCGGGTTAGCCCAGCTCTCCTGGGATGCTCCAGTTACTTTGTGGCTTTTGCTCTGACGCCGTTGTAAGCCAGCGTGAGGCGAGACTTGTAGCGGTTGGCGGTGTTCTCGTGCAGCACGCCCTTGGAAATGGCCTGATCGATGGCCGACATCGTGGGCTGGAGAAGATTGCCCGCGGCAGTGGCATCGCCGGCGGTGATAGCCGTGCGCAGACGGCGCATCATCGTGCGGACGCGCGTGCGGTTGGCGCGGTTGACCTCGGCGCGCTGAAGAGATTGCGCCGCCCGCTTCAAAACCGACTTCTTTTTCTTCTTAACTTTGGTAGCCTGTCCCTGGGCCATCTATTGCTCCTTTTGCGTCTCGCTCAAACTTCTAACGTTAAACGAGGCTCACGCCTTTGTCAAACGAGCTGAAAGGTTGGTAGTCACTTATTTTGCTGAGATGCTTGGCCCAGGAAGGGCTGCCAATCAAAGTTCTAGTTCTCTAAAAGATCGAAAATGTTGCCAAGATTTCGGATTCCAATTTCTTGGTTTCCGCGGAAGGGGTCTTGTCGCCGTTGTATGGACCGTCAAACATGATGTGAAGAGTCTTGCCCCGTAGATTGAAGAAGTATTGGTCGGCATATTGCACACCGCCGCCCCCAGGACCGTAGAAATAGAAAGTGTACTGGCCGACGCGAATGGGCTCGGGAGGGGAATCGTAGCCAGTCGGGGCTGTCTTGACGAAACTTTGCAAGTCGAAAGGCCTGTCGTTATCAAACGCAACGAAGAGGTGAGCGTCGGAATGTAAGCGCTGGAATGTGACGAGGTGGAATGTGGCGGTCTGTAATTTGTTGATTGCATTCGGAACGCGCTTATAAATAGGTGGATAACGGAAGCAGAAACCGTGAATCCGGTCTACGTAGGTCCCCCAGCCTTTTGGAGCACTCTGCGTATCGCATGGAACACGCTTCGGCGAGAGGGTTTGCGCAGGCGTAGAACAGCAGGCCGCGAGCAGCAGAGCAACGATGCAGGCCCAGCTTATTTTAACTATAATCCTTAACATGCTTTATAACCCATACTAACTCATTGGCTGGAGTCCTTACCGAAGTTGTTTGGTATTCAGATGCAGGCTCGGATTCTCCTCATTAGGGCGCGCTCGTAGGGCTCAATCAACCAGCTTCTCGCTTAGCCATCGGGCGACGGCGTTCAGGCCGGCCTGCACCAGGCCAGACGAGCCAACGTCGCTCCACCATTCAGGACTGCGATCATGATCGGCCAAGGAGGTTTCCAATGCCATCTTCGCGGAAGCGAGTTTCAAAGGGAGAGCGGGATCCATCGGCCGAGGCTCGGCAGCTTGTTTGAGCTGGTCGAGCATCCGCTGCGGCTGCTTCATATCGAGCATGGAGATGGGCGAGTGGCAGTAGGGACAGATAGAGGTCGATTCGAGGTTGATGGACGCCCCACAGTTGGAGCAATTCACAGACTGAACGTTCTGCCGCAACTCCTTGATCTGCTCAGACGACAGCGGATGGATGAAGTTCTTTTCTTTCAGGAACTCGAAAAAGCCGATGAAGTGACCGTCTTCGTTCGCGCATCGCCAATACGTGAACGGCATGTTTCGCTGCATATTGTGCGCCAAGTGCAGAGTCGTGGCGCACCGCGGACATTGGAGCGCGTCCGGCAGCGATGGCTTGCCCGGTGTCGAGTGTTCACCGATAAACTTCATAAGTTTCAGTGTGGAGCCGGCAGAGAGCTGCAGGCTATCGAAGTGATCGAACCAGAACGCCTGGCAATTGGCGCACACATCGATGGTGACCGGTACGCGTAAGCGGCCGTCGAGCGTCATGGCAGTCATTTCCGTTGCGCAGCCGGGGCAGTTCATAGATAAACATTGTAGCTGGCCGCCTGGACCTGTGCCTATCGAACGGGAGTGTGCGGCCTGTGCGCGTGCGGCCGGGGCCCCCCCACCCCCCTACCAATTTGTATGAATATCAAAGGAAAAGACTTATAAAATTTGCAATTCGTAAATGATTGATTCTAAAGGACGCGATTCTGGTTGTAGGGGACTTGAGAGAGCTTGGATTGCTGGTCCTAAAACAGAAAAGCGGGAGCAAGCTCCCGCACTCCAAGCGCAGTTATCTACAGGAATACGACTTGGCGGATGTTCTTGTTTTTGCTGGACATAGGGATTTAGGTTTGGCTATGTTTTGGGTGGTTGGTGCTTGCCGGGAGGGGGAGCGATGAAAGGTGCGTTTACGTTGGTGGGTGGTCTTATTCTGGCGCTGGGCGCGTGTGCCAACGTGTCTTTTGCGCAAGCGCAGGCGCAGACGCCAGCGCCGGCGAAACCGGCGGGCGACTCCGCGGGATTGGCGGAGGCGAAGGCGAGACTGGAGGCGCAAGAGAGGCGACTGAACGATTGGCCGGACCTGGCGCGCTATCGGGACGCTAACGCCAAGGTGGCGGCGCGCGCGGAGGGGGAACAGCGCTTGGTGTTTATGGGCGATTCGATCACGGACCTGTGGGTGCAGCCACGGTTTGGGGGATTTTTTCCGGGGAAGCCGTACATCGGGCGGGGAATCAGCGGGCAGACGACGCCGCAGATGCTGGTGCGTTTTCGCGCGGATGTGATTGCGCTGCGGCCGCTGGTGGTGGTGATTCTCGCAGGGACCAACGACCTCGCGGGGAATACGGGGCCGATCACCGTGGAAGAGACGGAAGGGAATCTTGCCTCGATGGCAGAACTGGCGCGCGCGAATGGAATTCGCGTTGTGCTTTCTTCAGTGCTGCCGGTAAGCAACTACGGGCATGACCTCGAGGGCAATCCGGTGGACATGCGTATCAAGAGGCCGCCGGAGAAGATACTGGAATTGAATGTCTGGATTAGAAAGTACGCCGCGGTGAACGGAGAAGTGTACCTGGATTATTTTTCCGCGATGGTGGATGACCGCGGCTTGCTCAAGAAAGACCTCAGCGAGGATGGGTTGCATCCAAACTCCGCCGGCTACGCGGTGATGGGGCCGCTGGCGGAAAAAGCGATCCAACTTGCGTTAAGGGTGACATCACCAAAGCCGTGAAGCGCCCGCGCACTCCTCATCGAGACAGTCTCCTGTCACAAAAGCGTAACTTGACCGCGGGGGAGGGCTGCGCTAGGGTGGAGGGAGTTTCTCTCCGAGTGGTTGACAAAGCAGCCACGCACTAGCAGGAGGAATCCATCGGCAACCTGGTTCCTGTAGCAGGAAGACCTTCCAATTGGATGCGACGTACTGTTCACATCTCCGGAAAAATCGAACCGCTCTTTGGCACGCTGGATGAAAATGTGCGCTTGCTGGAGGAATCGCTGCGCGTGCGCACGCACCTGCACGACACGCGGCTGACTATCGAAGGCGAGCAGGACTGCGTGGACCAGGCGGTGAAGATTGTGGAGGAGTACAACCACCTGACGCGGCATGGGCGAACGCTTTCCGCGGCGGAGGTGAAGTCGCTGATGCGCGTGGCGACGGAGGAGCCGCACGAGTCGCCGCGGGGGATGTTTGAGCACTCGCGCGTGCGGTCTTTTGGCAAGAAGCAAGTAACGCCGAAAAACGCCAGCCAGAAACACTACATGGAAGAGATCGAGAAGCACGACATGATGTTTGGAATCGGTCCGGGGGGCACGGGGAAGACGTACATCGCGGTGGCGATGGCGGTGAGCGCGCTGCTGACGAAGCAGGTGAACCGTATCATCCTGGCGCGGCCGGCGGTGGAAGCGGGCGAGCGGCTGGGATTCTTGCCTGGGACGCTGCAGCAGAAAATCGATCCGTACATGCGGCCGCTTTATGATGCCCTGTATGACATGCTGGATGCGGACAAACTGGAGCGGTTTTTGGAGAAGGGCATTATTGAAGTGGCCCCGCTGGCGTTCATGCGCGGGCGGACGCTGAATGATTCGTTCGTGATCCTCGATGAGGCGCAGAACACCACCAGCGAGCAGATGAAGATGTTCCTGACGCGCCTGGGATTTAATTCCAAGGCGGTGATTACCGGCGACGTGACGCAGATCGACTTGCCGCAGGGAAAAAAATCCGGGTTGATCGAAGCGCTGGAAGTTTGCGGGAAGATTGACGGAATTGGCGTGGTGCAGTTCGGGGAGAAGGACGTGGTGCGGCACAACTTGGTGCAGCAGATTATCCGCGCGTATGAAGAGTATGATGGTACACACCCGCAACGCGGCGGAAACACGGCCAACGGCAAAGCGGGAACGCCGATGAGAGAGCCCGGCAAGCAAGCGGAAAAAGAAATCCAGCAAGGATGATTGTGAACCGCCAGCGGGCCGTGCGGGTAGCGCGGCCTCCACTCGAGAGTTTTCTTCGCCGCGTGAAAAACGAACTGGGGCTGGGAGAGGCGAGCCTGACGGTTTGCCTGGTGAGCGACGCAGAGATCGCGCGGATGAATGAGACGTTTCGCAAGAAGAAGGGGCCTACGGACGTGCTGTCGTTTCCTTCCGAGAAGAAGTGGCGAGTGGCGAGTGGCGAGTGGCGAGAAAAAAGACGGAAAAAGAAGGGGCGGGAAGGAGACGCTTCGCGCGCGCGGAAAAGCAGCGAACTTAATCCCGAGGCCCCGGAGAAGAGCGGAGGAGTCGATGGTCTTGCGGCGGGGTATTTGGGTGATATTGCGATTGCTCCCAGCACGGCGGGGCGTTATGCGAAAAAGAACGGGCGGAAGCTGGGGGATGAGATTCGAGTGCTGATGCTTCATGGCGTCTTGCACCTGATGGGCTACGACCACGAAACCGATCGCGGCGAAATGGAACGTGTTGAGCGGAAACTGCGAAGACGATTGGGACTGGCGTGATGAATCTCGGCTGGCTTTACGCGTTGGGAGTGGTGCTGATCGGTCTTACCCTGCCGATTTTTTCCTACCTGACTTTGATTTACCGCGAACTGGGGCGCATGACCACGGGGCGCGTCCACGAACACCTGGAAATATTTGAAGCGGAAATCGAGCCGAAACTGAAAATCAACCGCCGCAGCGGCGGGCGGACGTTTCGAATCCTGGGGCACTGCTGGCTGGCGTTTCTGGTGCTGGAGACGACGCGGGGCGTGGTGTATTTCGTCCCGGGCAACTGGGAATCCTTCGTGGAGTTCACTGTTTTTCTGGCGCTGGAAGTGGTCATCGCGATGCATTTTATTCCGGACATGCTGTTGTACCGCACGACGGGGCGCTGGCTGCTGCCGCTTTTGCCGGTGATTCGCGGAGCGATGTGGCTGGTATGGCCGGTGCGGATATTCCTGGAGGGTGCGGAATCGCTGGCGCGGATTTCGGAACACGAGGTCGAGAAAACCGAGGAGCAGCGCACGGAAGAAGGAATCGAAGCGCTGGTGGAAGCGGCGGAAGAAGAAGGGATCATCGAGCCGGAACAGGCGGACTTGATCGAGCAAGTGGTGGAATTCAGCGATAAGCGAGTGCGCGAAGTGATGACGGCGCGGCCGGACATTGTGGCGCTGCCTGCGGATGCCGCGCTGGAGGAATTGCACGCCAAAGTTGTAGAGACGAAATTGAGCAAGATTCCGGTGTATGAGAAAACGCTCGACGATATTTTCGGGGTCGCGTACGCGCAGGACCTTTTGCAAATCGCGGACCAGGACTTGCTGAAGCGCAAGGTGCGTGAGTTGGTCAAGCCGGTGCTGTTCATACCGGAAACGAAGATTGGTTCCGAATTGCTGCGCGAAATGCGGCAGAAGGGGCAGCCGCTGGCGGTGATCATTGATGAGCACGGGACAGTGGCGGGAATCGCGACGGTGGAAGACCTGGTGGAGGAGATCGTCGGCGAAAGCGGAAACGATGGAAAGCCTCCGGCGCCGGATGTGGTGCGCGAAGCGGACGGCGGACTTGTGATGCGCGGGAGCATGCCCATCGATCACGTGGAGCAATTGCTGGGCGTGAAATTCGGGGACGAGGCGGACGAGGCGGTGACTACGCTGGCAGGCTTGCTGAGCCACGTTTCGGGCAAAGTTCCCGCGCCTGGCGACAAGATCGAGCTGGCGGGAAATCGCTTCGAAGTGCTGGAGGCGAACCAGAGGAAGGTGTTGCGAGTGCGGATTCGCAAGCAGATGAAGGCGGTTCCGACGAAGAGGTAGAGTTTGCGGAATTAGGAATACGGGCAAGGAGAGAAGCTAAACGCACAGACGCAGAGTACGCGGAGAAGAGTGACTAGTGGCTCAAGAAGAAAAGCGGGAGAAAAAATCGTTTCGGTCTGGATTTGTGGCCGTTGTGGGGCGGCCGAATGCGGGGAAGTCCACGCTTGTGAATCGTTTGGTCGGGCAGAAAATTGCGATCGTCACTTCGAAGCCGCAGACCACGCGCAATCGCATTCAAGGAATCGTGACCAAGCCGCAGGGGCAGATCATTTTTATCGACACGCCGGGATTGCACGAAGCGGATTCGGCGCTGGGACGGCAGATGATGCAGGAGGTGGCGGCAGCGCTGGAGGGAATCGACGTGCTGCTGCTGATCGTGGATGCCAGCCGGATGCATCCGCATGCGGACGATTTGCTGCTGGAGAAGGCCAAGCGGTTTAGAGGGAAAACGATTCTGGCGCTGAACAAAGTGGATCGTTTGCCGAAGCCCAAGCTGCTGCCGCTGATCGATGCGTTTGCGAAAGCGTTCGAGTTTTCCGCCATACTGCCTATTTCCGCGCTGAACGGGGCTGGCTGCGAAGAGCTGCTCGATGAGATTTTGAAGCAGTTGCCGGAAGGAAAACCATATTTCCCGGAAGACCAGATTACGGACCAACCGGAGCGCTTTTTGGCGGCGGAGATCGTTCGAGAAAAAGCCATTCAGCTCATGTACCACGAAGTGCCGTACGCGCTGGCGGTGGTGGTTGAAAAATATGAGGAAACGCCAAAGCTGTTGCGCATTGAAGCGGTGATGAACGTGGAGCGCGATTCGCAGAAGAAGATATTGATCGGGCACAAAGGCGAGATGCTCAAGAAGATCGGAACGGAAGCACGGAAAGAGCTGGAAGCGATTCTGGGGAGCAAGATCTATCTCGGGCTGTTCGTGAAGGTGGCGCCGGATTGGCGGGAGAATCCGCAGAAGGTGCGTGAACTGGATTGGCGTTACCAACTCGAAGGGCTTGCGGGGGAGTTGGAAGAGAAAGAGTAAGAACGTTTGCGCACGAAGGATCGTTGGCCGGTAGCAGGGGCGCAGCATGCTGCGCGCCTACGCGGAATGGAGATCAGTACTCCGACGAGGATCCCTGGCTCCCGTATCCACCGAAAGACCAGCGGACACCGAAGGTGGCGTAAAGACCGTAAGGGCCATGAGTGTGGAGGTCCGCGGTGCCCAGGGATTTGCTGTAACGCCCTAGCCAATCCACTTGATGCTGTGTCGCGCGCAGTTCAAAGTTTTTCGGCAATTTGAAACCAATGCCGATGGAACGATCGTAAGCAATGGGCACCATGGATGCGGTGTACAGGAGCTGGGGGAGATTTCTTCCGAAGCTGAATTTGGGTTCGAAGAACAGGAAGAAATGGCGAGCGGGAGTGCGGCCCAGGGGCTGAAACTCAACGTATCCGCTGAGGAGATAGCGCGCGTAGGCCGTACACGGGGAAGCCGTCCCGCCGGCGCCGGCTGGCTGGGGGAACGCGCAACGGCCGAGGTCGGGTTCGTTGTGTGACGGCGCTACAGAAAAATCGGTATAACCGCGAATCCAGTTGTGAGGGAAAAATGTGCGTGATTGTTCCGAGGCTTGCGATGCGCGGCCGGCTTCGACGGTCTTGGTCTGCGACTTTGACGCAAGAGCGAAGACGGTCAGCAGCGCACTAAACAGGAGAATAATTTTCTTCAAGGGAGTCCCTCGCATTTCCGGCGAATTTTATTGAAACAATGGGTTGACCGGCGTATTGCGGTCAGAATTTCCGTGAATGAAGCGGCGGTGGACCACGAACGTCCGCGCGAGAACCGCAGATCCAATCAGTGCTGCGAAATGGTTGACCCAGGTTTGCGGGATTCTACACGATATTGATTGTTCGGCGGGAAAAAGAGAGAGGCGCGGGCTAGCGCTAGGAACTCCGCTGGTTCCCGGAGTTTTAGTCTGGGGCGGCAATCCCCAGAGATTTCATTTTGCGGTAGAGGTGGCTGCGTTCCAGGCCAAGAGCCGTGGCCGTTTGCGTCATGTTCCAGCGGTGCTCTTGCAGTTTGCGCAGGATGAATTCGCGCTCGTAGGCGCTGCGTGCCTCATGCAACGTGGAGTAAGGATGGTGGGGACTCTCCGTAGCGCCACGGAAGAGCTCGGGTGGCAGGTGGTGCGGCTCGATGTGCGCCTGGGGGCAGACGATGACCAGACGTTCAACGAGATTTCGCAGTTCGCGAACATTTCCCGGCCAGGGATAGCGAATGAGGATTTCCATGGCAGCGTCGCTGAGCTCGCGGGTTTTCTTGGCGTAAGCGGAGCTGAATTCCCTCAAGAAATACCTTGCCAGCGTGGGGATGTCCTCGCGGCGGTCGCGCAGGGCCGGCACGTAAAAGGGAATCACGTTCAGGCGATAGAAAAGATCCTGGCGAAAGGCGCCGCCGGCGATCTCCTGTTCGAGATGCTTATTAGTGGCGGCGAGGACACGGGTGTCGACGCTCAAAGTTTCGTTTGAGCCGACGCGTTCGAAGCGCTGTTCCTCGAGAACGCGCAGAACTTTGGATTGCGTGCGGAGGCTCATGTCGCCGATTTCATCGAGGAAGAGCGTGCCGCCGTCGGCTTTCTGAAATTTGCCGATCTTGTCTTCTGTCGCGCCGGTAAAGCTGCCTTTGATGTGCCCGAAGAGTTCGGACTCGATGAGCTCCTCGGGAATGGCCGCGCAATTGACTTCCACGAATGGGCCCTTGCTGCGAAGGCTGGCGGCATGCAGCGCGCGGGCGACGAGTTCCTTGCCGGTACCGCTCTCGCCGTAGATCAGCACGCGGCCGTTGGTCGGGGCGGTGACGGCGATCTGCTGTCGCAGCGCCTTCATGGGAACGCTGTCGCCGATCACCTGGTAGCGGTAGCCCAGTTCGCTTCGCAGGACCTGGTTTTCCTCTTCGAGGCGGCGCTGTTGAATAGCGTTGCGAACGAGGACAATGATTTTCTCGAGCGAGAGCGGTTTCTCGATGAAATCGAATGCGCCCAGCTTGGTGGCGCGCACGGCGGTCTCGATCGTTCCGTGACCGGAAATCATGATGACAGCGGGCGGCCGGGGAGAGGCTTGCAAGCGACTCAGCGCTTCGAGGCCGTCGATCCCCGGAAGCCAGACGTCCAGGAGAATGACCTCAAAATCACCGCCGGCGGCGCGTTCCAGGGCTTCCTCGGCGGAACCAACCGCTTCCACGTGGTAGCCCTCATCCACAAGAATGGAAGAGAGGGACTCACGGATGCCGGCCTCGTCGTCCACGACGAGGAGATGCGGTCGAGGTGTCATCGAGCGGCGTCCAATCCATTTTGATCCGCAAGGGCGGCGGCGGTGCCTTCCGCCACTGGAAGTTCAACAAGGAAGCGCGTTCCGGCGGGAAGATTGTCCTCGACATGAATGCTGCCGCCGTGTTCGGCCACGATGCGGGCAGCGATGGCCAAGCCGAGCCCGGTGCCGCGGTCCTTGGTGGAGAAATGCGGCAGAAACAGTTTGTCCTTGTCTTGCGGCGAAATGCCAGGGCCAGTGTCCGCGACGCAGATCACCACGGTTTCCGCATCGGATGGGGCCATGGTGGAAACCAGGATTTCGCGGAAGGGCGAATCTTCCAACGCTTCCGCGGCATTGTCGATGAGATTGACGACCACGCTGCGGAGCAGGCCCCCGTCGGCGCGCACGGAAGGAAGATTTTCTGCAAAAGTCGTTTTCAAGATAATGCCATCGAGCCGTCCGGAGAAGACTTCGACGGCTTGATGAACGATGGTGTTGGCGTTGGTGGGCACCAGCTTGGCGGCAGGGAAGCGCACGAACTCGGAAAACTCGTTGACCAGCGCGGCAAGCGTGGAGACTTCTCGCTCGATCAGGCGCGAACATTCTTGCACCAGCTTGGCCAATTCGGAGTGACGAATCGCTGCCGATTGCGACGGTTCGCGGCGCTCCAGGAAGCGCAACAGGCGCTGGGCGGAAAGCTGAATGGGAGTCAGCGGATTCTTGATTTCATGGGCGATGCGCCGCGCGACTTCCTGCCAAGCGGCCGATTTCTGAGCGCGCAGCACTTCCGTCAAATCGTCGAGCACCAAGACGTAACCGGTGTTGGCGCGGCGCGGTCCCAGCGAACTCACGGTGACGGCGAGATGCAGAACGCGCCCGGCGGCGACGGTCTCGATTTCGCGGGAGACCACGCCCATGCGCAGAGACCTGCGCATCAAATATTGCACGATGCGGGCTGCGTCCGCCCCGAGGAGTCCTTCGAGAGAGTTGGATTCCGGGTCCGCGTTGGTCACGGCGAACATTCTTGAAACGGAAGTGTTCACGCGCAGGATCGCGCCGGCGGCGTCGAGCGAAATAACGCCCGTGGGAATGTTTTCCAAAACCGTCTCCATGAGCTGGCGCCGACGCTCGAGTTCCTGCACGGCCTGCTGCAGGTTGCGGGTGAACTGATCGATTTGCGAGCGGCTGTCGCGCAACTGCGTGGTCATGGTGTTAAAGGAGCGAACCAAAACTCCCAGCTCGTCCTGAGCCTGCTCCGGAACCTGGTAATCAAAATTGCCGGAGGAAACTTCCCGCGTGCCTTCCGCCAAGGCCTGAATGGGGACGGTGACTTGCTTGGCCAGAAACAACGCCACCCACATGACCGCCGACAGCAGGAGCACGGTGAAAAAGAGGAGAATCAGAAGCATCTGGCGCTTCAGCGCGCGCAAATCCTGCTTCTCCTGATAATACTCGCGCGTCTGAGATTGAATGGCGGTCAGCCGCTCGAAAACGTCGGGGCTGGTGCGATAGGCGGCAACGACAAATCCACCTGCCTGGTTCTGCGGTAATGCCGGGACCCGCGCGGCGAAGTAATTCCTTCCTCCCGCCGCCCAAACTTCCACTCCGCTCGGCAGCGTTCTCAAATACTGGCCGAGCACACCCGGCTGCACGCAAATCGCGCCGGTGCGGTCCTCCGGCTGGCTGTCACAGACGATTCCGCCTCCGGTGACCTTGCCGTTCGCGTCGAGAATCCAGACGGCGTCCGCGCTCTTAGCGAACACGTGCTGCAGGAATTCCGCGCCGGGGCGAACTGCTTCCGCTCGTGCCTGCATGGCGATACCGCGAAGCCGCGGCAATTGCGCTTTGCCGAGATCATTCAGCAGCGTCTGCGTCTCGTCGGAGGCGATTTCCAGCGGTTTGGGAAACCACAGCAACAAGCTGCGATTGATCAACGAATAGCTCACGATGAACATAAAGATGATGGGCAGCAGGGAAATGGCCATGGCGCCGACGACCATCTTGGTTTTGAAGCGAGCGCCCAATTGGTCTCTGCTGCGTTCCGCCCAGAGCCGCAGAGTGGTGCGCGCGAGGATGAGGCCAAAGACCAGAAAAGCGGCGGTAATAAAACTGGAGACGGCGTAGAGCGCCATGACGGCGCGCCAGCTCTTCGGTTCCAAGGGCACATCGAGGGAGCCGAAGGTAAAGACGGCGGCAAGGAGCAGAGTGAGCAGTATTCCGCCGACGGCGAGACCCCAGCGCTGTTTGTTGTCCAAGCGGCTCATGATTTGGCTATCATAAGGTCGTGCGATGAAGCGCAGCCGCGCGATAGAAAGCTACATGCGCCGCCCACACTGTGGACAATTTTCGTCAGGGGCGTTGGCTCCAGAGCAGAAGGCCTTCGTGTTGTTCGCGCAAACATCTCTCTGGCACGATAGCCAGCGTGCGCAGGCAAGTCAAGAATTCTACCTGTCCTCTGCTTTCAGAACCTGCTCTATTGGGCAGGTATTAGCCATTTCAGAACGACGCGCGAAATTCTGGCTACCTTCTCCTCCTTCATTTGTTAAGGTGAGCGTTGGGTGCAAACCCACCCGGGAGTACTGTGGATGTCCGTCCGTTTGGGCGAAATCTTAGTTAAGGAAAGCCTCATCACGCAGGACCAGCTCCAAAAAGCGCTGGAGTTCCAGCGCGCCAATGGAGGCAAGCTGGGAAGCTGCCTGACCAAGATGGGCTTCATCACCGATGACGACATCACCGGCGTGCTTTCCCGACAGTACGGCGTTCCGTCCATCAACCTCAAATATTACGAAATCGACCCCAACGTCATTAAGCTGATTCCGCAGGACACGGCATCGCGATACCAGGTCATCCCGCTGTCGCGCGTCGGTTCCGTTCTGACCATTGCGATGACCGATCCCACCAACGTCTTCGCGATGGACGACATCAAGTTCATGACCGGATTCAACGTCGAGCCGGTGGTGGCTTCGGAATCGGCCATTGGCGACGCCATCACGCGCTTTTATGGCGGGACATCGACGAACCAGGACGAAATCAGTAACTTGATGAAAGACCTCGTTGACGAAGAAAACGAGTTGGAGTTGGCCGCTGAAGAATCAGAGCTGGACATCGCCACGCTCGAAAAGGCGGCCGAGGAAGCTCCCATCATCAAGCTCGTGAATCTTATCTTGACGGACTCGGTCAAGCGCGGCGCCAGCGACATCCACATCGAGCCTTACGAGCTGGAAATGCGCGTGCGCTTCCGCATTGACGGACAACTGGCCACGGTAATGACCCCACCGTTGCGCCTGAAGGACGCCATTACCAGCCGCTTGAAGATCATGGCCAAGCTGGACATCGCGGAAAAGCGCTTGCCGCAAGACGGCCGCATCATGATCAAGTACAAGGCCGATGGCAAGAAGAAGGAACTCGATTTCCGCGTTTCCACCGTGCCCACCTTGTACGGCGAAAAAGTTGTCATGCGGTTGCTGGACAAGGAAAACCTCCGGCTGGATATGACCAAGCTGGGATTCGAACCCGAGTCGCTGAAGAAATTCGAACGTAATATCTTGAAGCCTTACGGCATGGTGCTAGTAACCGGTCCAACCGGTTCGGGCAAAACGAACACGCTGTATTCCTCGGTCGCCACGCTGAACACCGTGGACACCAATATTATGACCGCGGAAGATCCCGTCGAGTTCCAATTGGCAGGCATCAACCAGGTGCAGATGAAGGAGCAGATCGGCCTGAACTTTGCCGCGGCGCTCCGGGCTTTCTTGCGGCAGGACCCCAACATTATTCTGGTAGGCGAGATTCGCGACTTTGAAACCGCCGAAATCGGAGTCAAGGCCGCGCTCACGGGCCACTTGGTGTTGTCCACGCTGCACACCAACGACGCCCCCTCGACCATCAGCCGCTTGATGAATATGGGCATCGAGCCTTTTCTCGTGGCCACCTCGGTGAACCTGATTTGCGCGCAGCGTCTCGTCCGGCGTGTCTGTTCGAACTGCAAGGAAGAGCTGGAAGTCCCGCAACAGGCGCTCATCGATGCCGGCTACACCGCCGAGGAGGCCAAAACCACAAAGATCTACCACGGTAAGGGCTGCACCACATGCTCCAAGCGCGGCTATAAGGGACGCACCGGCTTGTATGAGGTCATGGAAATTAACGATGAGCTCCGCGAATTGATTCTGGTGGGCGCCTCCGCGCTGGAATTGAAAAAGAAAGCGATCGAGCAGGGCATGATCACCCTGCGGCGGAGCGGATTGACCAAGGTTGCGCTCGGACAGACCACCATGGAAGAAGTCCTGCGCGAAACGGTTTTGTAGAATTGAGGGTGCCCGATGGCTGGAATCACGCTAAGTGAATTGCTGAAGAAGATGATCGAGATGGGCGGCAGCGACCTGCACATTACCACCAACAGCGCCCCGCGTGTGCGCGTTCACGGGCGGCTGCGGCCTCTCGACATGCCCCCTTTGACGGCGGCGGACACCAAATCACTTGCCTATAGCGTCTTGACGGATGCGCAGAAACATCGTTTCGAAGAAAACCTGGAGCTGGACTTCTCCTTCGGTTTGAAAAATCTGGCGCGTTTCCGCGGCAATGTTTTCAATCAGCGCGGCGCCGTGGGCGCGGTCTTCCGCACCATTCCATGGGAAATCAAAGGCTTTGACGCCCTGGGGTTGCCGCTGGTTGTCAAAGGCCTGTGCGACAAACCCCGCGGACTCGTCCTGGTGACCGGGCCAACGGGTTCCGGCAAGTCCACCACGCTCGCCGCCATGCTCGACAAAATCAACAGCGAGCGCGAAGAGCACATGATTACTATCGAGGACCCCATCGAGTTTCTGCACAATCACAAGAAATGCCTGGTCAACCAGCGCGAGGTCCATGCCGACACGCATTCCTTTGCGAATTCGCTTCGCGCCGCGCTCCGCGAAGACCCCGACGTGGTGCTCATCGGCGAAATGCGCGACCTTGAAACGATCGAGTCCGCCCTGCGCATTGCGGAAACCGGCCACTTGACCTTTGCAACCCTGCACACCAATTCCGCGGCTTCCACCATCAACCGTATCATTGACGTTTTTCCATCGCATCAGCAGCCGCAGATTCGCGCGCAGCTTTCCATGGTGCTCGAAGGGATTCTTTGTCAAGCGCTCCTGCCGCGCTCCGATGGCCGCGGCCGCGCCATGATCATGGAAGTGCTCATACCTACGCCGGCCATCCGCAACCTGGTCCGCGAAGACAAGATCCACCAGATTTATTCCGCGATGCAGACAGGTACGACCCAGACAGGCATGCAAACGTTTAACCAGGGGCTGGCGAACGCCTATTTTCAAAAGATGATCACCCTGGACATGGCGCTCTCGCGTTCCTCGAATGCCGACGAATTGCAGGACATGATCAACCGCGGTGTTTCATCCCCTGGTGGTGCCGGCCCGGGCAAAGCCCCGGTGGCCGGGAAACGCTAGCGGAAACGAGATTGGCTCAAAGGCCATATGCTTCAGGAATCGAAGGATTGAGGAGGCAACCAAATGCCGGACTATAAATATCAAGGGACCAGCCGTTCTGGCGGCAGCGTCAGCGGGGTGATGACCGCCTCGAACAAGACCGAACTGGCGGGCCTGCTGAAGCGACAGCAGATCACCGCCACTAAAATGACCGAGAAGGGCAAGGAATTCAATATGCCCACCTTCGGCGGCGGCATTACCGCCAAGGAGCTGGCCATCTTCACGCGCCAGTTTTCGGTCATGATCGACGCCGGCCTGCCGCTCGTTCAGTGTCTCGAGATTCTGGCGAGCCAGCAGGAGAACAAGTTCTTTCAAAAGGTCCTGACCGGGACGCGCGGCCAGGTCGAAGGCGGAGCCACGCTCTCCGCCGCCATGCGCAGCTCGCCGAAAGTATTCGACGCGCTGTACGTGAACATGGTCGAGGCGGGCGAAACCGGCGGTATTTTGGACACCATTCTGCAGCGGCTTTCGAGCTACATCGAAAAGAACGTCAAGCTGCAGCGCGCCGTCAAATCCGCTCTCGTCTATCCGGTGGGCGTTTTGACCGTCGCCGCCGGCGTCATCACCTTGCTGCTCTGGAAAGTGGTGCCGATTTTCGCCACCTTGTTTGCGGGCATGGGCGTGGATCTCCCGCTGCCCACGAAAATTGTCATCGCTCTCAGTAATTTCGTCGGCAGCATTTTTGGGTTGCTCATCGTCATAGCCCTTGCCGGCGCCATCTTCGGGCTGAAGGTCTGGTACGGCACTCCGCAAGGCCGCTTCGTGCTCGATACCATCATCCTGAAGCTTCCGGTCCTCGGCGTTCTCATGAGAAAGATTGCCGTCGCCCGCTTTACACGAACGCTTGGCACCTTGATCTCCAGCGGCGTGCCCATCCTTGAGGGCCTGGATATCACCGCCAGGACCGCCGGCAACGCCGTTGTCGAAAGGGCTTTGCAAAAGGTGAGAAGATCACTCGAGGAAGGCAAGTCGCTGACCGAGCCTTTGAAAGATTCTGAGGTGTTTCCGGGGATGGTCACGCAGATGATCGCCGTCGGCGAACAGACGGGCGCGATGGACGCCATGCTTCAGAAAATCGCTGATTTCTATGAGGAAGAAGTGGACGCGGCAGTGAAAGACTTGCTGACCGCTCTCGAGCCCATCATGATCGTTTTTCTCGGCTTGGTCGTCGGCGGCGTGGTCATTTCCATGTACTTGCCGCTGTTCACCCTTATCGGCAAGTTGAGCGGCAAGTAAGCGGTTTTCGCCCGGACGGCGTTATTCAGTTGCGGAAGACGGGGAGGTTCTCTCCGTCTTCCGCGATTCCTGCCTGGACTTGGGGATGCCTCGACGCCGGGATAAAGGCGCGGGCGCGCGATGGACAAGAGCTTCGCAACAAGGGAATGGCTGGACTGGCTGACGCGTGTTCGGCTGCTGACCATCACGCTCATCCTGACCATTGGGGTGGTCTGGCCGCAGTATATTCCGGGCTTCAGCACCAATCGTTTTTTCCTGCCACTGATCGTCTTCTGGATCACTCTCGGAATCTTCCACCTCATCCTCTTGCGCTGGGTCCCGCAAGCGCGCTGGCATGGCGGGCTGCAGGTCGCCGGCGATGTAGCGATGATTTCGCTGCTGGTATATGCGACCGGCTTGCAGGAAAGTTATTTCATCTCCCTTTATCTGCTGGTGATTATCGTCGCCAGCATCTTGTTCTCCCGGCGCATCGCCTTTCTCATCGCGGCGGCCTGTTTTCTGATCCTCGCGGGCATGACCGGGCTGGCCTATGTAGAGAGGATTCCGCGGACCTTCTCCAGCCTGCCCACTCTGGAGACCCTGCGCTCATGGCTGGTCACGAATCTTCTGGGTTTTCTTGCGGTGGCCTATCTGGCCAGCCTCCTGGCGCAGTCTCTTCGCAAGAAGGGCGTGGAGCTCGAAGAGAAACGCGAGGAACTTCTCAGCCTGCAGGACTTCACCGAAGACATCATCCACTCCATGCGCGGTGGTTTGATCACCACGGACCTCGCCGGACGCATTCTTCTTCTGAATCGCACCGGAGAGGAAATCCTCGGGCATCGCTTTGCTGAAGTGCGCGGCAGGAAGTTGCAGGAACTGAATGACGATTTCTGGCTCCCCGGCCGCTACGAAAATAGCGAACGCCTGTCGCTCCGGAAGGAGATTGATTTTCGCACCCCTTCCGGCGAGGTCCGCTACCTGGGCATCAGTATTTCCCCGCTCCGCTCGCGCGACTCCGAACGCGACGGTTACGTTTTCAACTTCCAGGACCTCACCGATCTTCGCCGCCTGGAACAGGAAGTAGCCACCAAGGAGCGCATGGCCGCCCTGGGACGTCTTTCCGCAGCCATCGCCCACGAAATTCGGCAACCTTTGACGGCCATGGCCGGCGCGGTGAAGGAACTGGCGCGGCTCGTGCCGCTGGAAGAGGACGAGAAGCACCTTGTCAATATTGTGAGCAGGGAATCCGAGCGGCTCAACAACATCATCACCGACTTTCTCAACTATTCCCGCGAGAAGACCTACGAATTCGAGCAAGCCGATGTTCGCGGCCTCCTCGATAGCGAATTGCGCGCCCGCGTGGACGCCAATAAAATCAAGCAGGTGTTCTGGAATCTCTGCGACAACGCGCTTCGCGCCATGCCCCAGGGCGGTACCCTCACCGTCAAGCTGGAGCAACGCCCCTTCTGGCTGCGCATCGCCTTTCAGGACACCGGTATCGGTCTCGACCCAAGGCAAAGGGCCAAGATTTTTGAGCCGCTGCAGTCGGGCTTCGAAGGCGGAACCGGTCTGGGGCTGTCCATTGTCTATCAGATTGTGCAAGCACACAGTGGCAAGATCAGCGTGATATCCGAAAAAGACCGCGGCGCGGAGTTTATCGTCGAGCTGCCGCGAGTTGCGTGAGGCCGCATGCAAGGAACAAAAGCCGTAATCAAGGATGCCGGCCGCGAGATGCCGCATATTCTCGTCGTCGACGACGAGAAATCGATCGGGGAGCTGCTGGAGATCACCTTTCGCAAGGAAGGTCACCGCGTCGAAGTGGTGCACAGCGCGGAGGCCGCCAGGCGCAAGCTCGAATCGCAGATCTTCGACATTATCATTTCGGATATCCGCATGCCGGGCCAGAGCGGAGTCGATCTCCTGAAAATCGCCAAGGAAATCGCCCCGGGATCCTTCTTCCTGCTAATGACCGCGCTGCCCGCGCTGGACACCGCGATCGCGGCGCTCAATTCGGGCGCCGACCGCTATGTGATCAAGGGAGATTCTTTAGTCGACCAATTGCGCCTCGCCGTGCATGAAGTGTCCGAGAACCTCAAATGGAAAAAAGAAGCCGGATATCTGCGGCGGGAGATTCGCCGGCTTACCGGCCTGGACAACATCATTGGACAAGCCCCGAGCATGCGCGCCATCTTCGACATGATCCAAACCGTCGCTCCTCAATCCAGCCGCGTTCTCATCACCGGGGAGAGCGGAACCGGTAAGGAACTCGTCGCCCGCGCCATTCATGAAAACAGCGTTCGTGCTCAGGCCCCTTTTATCACCATTAACTGTGGCGCCTTCCCGGAGACCCTCCTGGAGTCTGAGCTTTTCGGTTACATGAAGGGGGCTTTCACCGGCGCCAACGAAAACCGTCAGGGCCTTTTCCAGGCCGCCCATGGCGGCACTCTCTTCATGGACGAGATCGGCAATATGAGCCTTACCATGCAGGTGAAGCTCTACCGCGTCCTCCAGGAAGGCAAAGTGCGCCCGATTGGCAGCACGGAAGAATCGGATGTGGATGTGCGTATTATCGCCGCCACCAACAAGGATTTTGAAAAAGAGATCGCCGAAGGCCGTTTTCGCGAAGATCTCTACTATCGGCTCAGCGTGATTCCCATACACGTGCCATCACTGCGCGAACGCCGCGAGGATATCCCGCTCCTCGCGCGCCACTTCCTCGAGACTTTTCGCAAGACCATGGAAAAGCCCATTGAGGGCATTTCACCCGAAGCCATGACCCGCCTGGAATCCTATGATTGGCCCGGAAACGTTCGGGAGCTCGAAAATACCATGGAGCGCGCCGTCGCCCTGGAGACCGGCAGGGAGATTTCCTTGAGAGTCTTGCCGGATCGCATAGCTGGTTATTCGGGGTCTTCCTCCCCAGGAGGATTTGGCTCTCAGTCGGCGCATTTTCCCGAGGAAGGTGTGGATTTTGAGAAGGAAATCGCTGAAACCGAGCGAAGGTATTTGCAAGCCGCCCTGGAGAAGACGGGCGGAGTCCGTACCCGGGCCTCCGAACTTTTGAAGATTACTTACCGTTCCTTTCGTCATTACGCCAAGAAACACAACCTTTAGCTAGTTTTGCGCGACCTCTGCCCACAGCCGGTTTCTCCTGGCGCGACCTCAGAGGAGGTGACGATTCCCGCCTTTTTCATGGACAAAAAAGGTCGACGGAAAGCGTCAAACCTTGGTTTGGACCATCTAAACTGCCGTACCAGAACGGTCCGTTTCTATAAGTTACTGATTGTACGGCAGATACGCCGATTGGAACAGTCTCCAGCGCTCATTCTTGCATTGGCCCTAGGTGTGCCCACTAGTACGCTGTGCTCTGGCAATATAAAATTTCTCAAGGAGATCTAGCATCATGAAGAAACAGAAGGGTTTCTCTCTTATCGAATTGCTGATCGTCGTGGCGATCATTCTGATCATCGCGGCCATCGCCATTCCGAACTTGCTGCGCTCGAAGATCGCGGCCAACGAATCGTCC
>WNFF01000128.1_pt1 | contig 50380 bp, 44 predicted proteins | sample 5400441 | NCBI WGS metagenome assembly WNFF01 (sample SAMN13153345, study PRJNA577476) | soil metagenome | isolation source: 120 cm saprolite under Douglas fir tree site 2 hole 3 replicate 1 | place: USA:California | collected 2015-04-18 | reverse complement strand
CAGGAGCTCGCGCTATCGCGCCTGTTCATATTGCCTTCCGCACATTACAAGGGCGTCGGCGTCCGGATTGACAGTTTACGGAGCTGAATACCCACCCCGCCTATCCTCTGTCTACGCTTCGCTGGGTGCCTCGCGATACCCAGCGCAAGACTCGAGGCCGAGCGGATCGCTACTCCTTTCTCGTAAGGCTCTTTCATCCTTTACTCCATGCCGGTTTAGCCCGGCGCACTGTAAACGCCTGTTTACAACAGCGATCATTAGCTTCTACCATGTAGTGCCATCGAACCTGAACCATGCCTTCTATTGCGCGGCTAGAAACCATCAATTCGAGTTCGCCGGGGCGAATCGCAGTCACGACCTCCCCGGCACGCATACTGGACAAGTATTTCTACTTCTTCATGTCTTTGCTGTTCCCCGTGGTCATTGTGTACGGCTTCAGCTTCACGATCGACAAGAACCTGATTCACCCTATCGTGCCCCGACCTCCGCTGCTTTATCTTCATGCGGCAGTCTTCTCGGGCTGGTTGGCGTTTTTCATTTTGCAGTCTACGTTGGTGCGAGCACACCACGTGCCTTGGCATCGGCGGCTCGGTTGGTTCGGGTTGGCGTTTGGGGTTGCGATCACGGTGGTGGGCAGTTCCACCGCAATTACCATGGCACGCTTCAATACGCTTCAGTTGCATGCGAACCATGCGGACGCAGATCTGATGATTCCACTCTTTGACATGGTCTGCTTCACAACGACCTTCGCACTGGCCATCTATTGGCGAAGGAAGCCTGAGTTTCATCGTCGACTGGTCTTCATCGCAACCTGCTCGCTGACCGCCGCAGGCTTTGGACGTTTTCCGGAGCGATTGCTGCCACCTGAATTCTTTTATGCTGGCGTCGACCTGCTGATTTTACTTGGGGTAGCACGCGACCTGATCGTCAATAGGCGCGTCCACCGGGTCTACCTGTGCGTGCTTCCCGCGTTCATTCTCGGTCAGACAGTCGTGTCGTATACGGTTTTCAACGAGTTGACGTACTGGCGAAAGATCGCCCACGCAATTCTGAGCTGAAACGTCCGACGATGATGTTCCTCAACAGTCCGAACAAACCTGCCTCGGGCTGGCTTGGCTGGCTGCTTCCGATTTCTCGTTTACATACCACTGGGTGCGGCTACCTCAGCATATGCTTGGTGGCTTCGCCACAAACGACCGTGAAGTCTGGATCGTTGGCGTAACATCGCCTTTGCGCTCGTTGACGGATGGTGAGCGCTATCGCCTGTTGAACGTCAACCACGGATTGAGTCCGTGTTGGCTCCTTCTGGATTCCCCGTGACTCTGCCATGATTGCCGAAGCTGGATCAATTCTTTTCGACCTTCTTTACTTGGGCGACTTGACATCGAGGGGTACGAGCGTCATCATTCGCGGGACCTATACACCCTGGCAACTGGGCGTGTGGCGCGAGCTAGAACAGTAGTGTCGAGCTTTCGAAGACTGCCATGATTGATCTTGCCGCAATTGATGGATTAAGAGCTGTGATGCGCGGAGCAGTACTTTGTCCTGGCCAAGACGGATACGACACCGCGCGCATCATTCCGAACGCGATGATTGATAGGCGACCAGGGGTCATCGCACGCTGTACAGGAGCCGCTGATGTCATAGCGTGCGTGCGTTTTGCCCGGGAGCACGACCTTATTGTTTCGGTTCGGGGCGGAGGCCACAGCGTCGCTGGAAAATCGGTTTGCGACGGTGGCCTCATGATTGATCTCTCCCTCATGAAAGGCATACGCGTCGACCCCACCCGGCGAACTGCTCGGGCGCAAACCGGGCTGACTCTCGGTGAGTTTGACCGAGAGACGCAGGCATTCGGCCTGGCGACCACCTTAGGAATCGTGTCGAGGACGGGCATTGCTGGTCTCACTCTCGGGGGCGGTTGGGGCCACATGCATGCCAAGTACGGGTTGGCCCTCGATAATGTCATCAGTGCAGACGTAGTCACCGCTGATGGACGACTCTTGACGGCAAACGCCGACGAAAACCAGGACCTGTTTTGGGGGCTGCGCGGCGGCAGTAGCAATTTCGGAGTCGTCACGTCGCTAGAATACCGTTTATATGAGCGAGGACCCGTGCTCGGTGGAGGCGTTTTCTATCCAGTGTCCAGCGCATTTGAGGTTCTTCGGTTTTTTCGAGAATTTTCCGAGACCATCCCCGACGAATTGGTAATCCAATGCGGTTCTTTCGCATTGCCGGATGGTACGCCTGTTTTTGCGGTAGCCGCTTGCTACTGCGGAAACCCTGCGGAGGGAGAGAAGGTCTTACAACCGTTGCGGAAATTCGGGAAACCACTTGTCGATGGCTTGACTGTCATGAAGTATATCGAGTTGCAAAGCATGTTTGACCCGTTCTTCCCGCCTGGGCGACACACATATGTGAAATCGAATTTTATTCGTGCTCTGAACGACAATGCTGTTCGCGCCATCGCAGAGTTCGCAGGGAAAAGTCCTTCCCCTTACAGTTTTGCCCCATTCGTGGAGCATTGGCATGGAGCGGCGACCCGTACTCCCGTCACATCTACGGCATTCCCGCATCGTCAACATTCTTATAACCTTATCTTCTGGTCGAACTGGGAAAGCCCATCCGAATCGGAGAAGAATATTCAATGGACGCGCGAATGCTGGACTGCTCTACGCCCGTTTCTCATCGAAGGCTCTTATAGCAATTACATCTCGGACGAAGGGGATGCGTTCGCCCGTGCATCCTACGGGCCTAATTACGACCGCCTGGTCGCCATAAAAAATAAGTACGATCCGTCGAATTTCTTTCGCATGAACCACAACATCAAACCCACTGCGTAGTCTCCGTTCTTTAGCGCTACCGGGAACAGAAGCCCAGTTCAGAGACCTGGCTTGTAGTTGACGAAAAATCGCCATTACACTCATGACCCGTAGTTGGTGTAAACGCCTGTTCTCAACAGCTACGCTATCACCGGGAACTCAGGCCTCCCACCGCGTGGCCGGAGTACATGCAGCTTGCGAAGTTCTTCACTCGCCCGCGTGAGCACTTCTACGGCACCTATATCCAGGGTAAGCGGGGTCTCGCGTTATGGTGTGAGTGGCTGAACCTTATCTATTCGTTTGGCGGAAGCATCCTCGATGCGCAGCACGGTTGGGAATATGGCGACATCGTGGTCAACTCGCCCCAGAACATTGCCGGCACCCAGCAATACGTCAAGCTGATCGCCTTCAGCCCGCCCGACACCCTGAACTATGGCTGGAGTGAAGCGCAGTCTGCGCTGCAGCAGGGGCACGTGTTTATGGGTCTTTTGTGGAATGATCAGGCGCCATTCCTCGAAGATCCGGCAGTTTCGAAGGCCGCAGGCAAGATTGGTTACAGTCTCATTCCTTCGAACTCACCCGCATCGTTCAGCCAGTTGGAAGGCGTAACCTATCTGATCCCGACGGAATCGAAACATCCGCGGGAAGCTTACCGGTTCATCGAGTGGGCGATGTCCGCTCAGGTTCAGGTGCAACAGACGCTGCACGGAAGCTCATCCGTCAGTAAATCGACTTACAACAATCCCGCTATCATCGCCCTTCCCTACACCTCTACGTTCGTGGCCAGTGTTCCCGTCGCCAAGCCGAAACCGACCATACCGGAATCCGCGGAGATGACAGAATCGATGGAGCACTATCTCGCTGAAATTGTCAGTGGCCGGACTTCAGCGCAGGCGGGCCTGGACAGGCTGGCACTCGAGTTTCAAGGCATTCTAGGCAACAAGGCGCGGCTCCGTCACCCCGTCTCCCGCCATCCGGCATTGCAACGCCGATGCTGGGAGCTTGCATCGCGTTTGCGTTACCCGCTCGGCCGGCCGAGAATCAATGCTATTTCTGATCTTTCTGAGCCAGGGCCGCGTCGGCCTTCGGGAGCGGCAGCACTTCTTTGGCCGATAATTCCGCCGGAAATGCCAGGTTGAAGAAGCAGACCATCATTTCATCGAAGCTCTGCTGCCCCCAGATTACCGTCTTCGTCGGATCCGGATTCTCCGGATTGTTGGCCGAATTGTCGAAGTGTGCGGTGCATTCGATCTTGGTCCCCGTGGGCAACGTGATCGGCTTTGCCAGGTTGTACCAAAGCTGCCAGTGCCAGTTGTAGTGCGGCACATTCAAGATGGTTCGGGTCTCTCCGTTGGGAAACACCAGCCGGTATTCCATGTCCTTGCCCCGGGTGTGCATATGCGGATGCATCCCCAGCAGAATTACATCGTGGCGCACCGTGAAGGAGGAATCTACGCGGTAATTTGGATCGCCCGGAGGAATCTTGAAAGTTTCATTTACCGCTGACAAAGTCATGACGCGTTCTTGGGGGGGCTCTTTGGCAAAGACCAGTCCCACGCTCGACTGGTCCGTGGTCGCTTTGCCTTCCGGCATGTAGTGCACTTCGAGAACAATATCTGAGCCGGCCGGGACAAGCTTTGCCTGCCCATGTTCGAAAATGTCAGCAGGTTGACCGGGCGCGTACCCGACCAGCCAATCACTCGGCACATCATCCGGATCCGCTTTCTTATCCGTTTTGGAGGGCGGAGCTTCGAAGAACACACCCTTGGGTTGGTCCTTGAAGTAGTTCGAACCCGGTCGGCGGACATAGGCAACAATGTGATGAACGACTGAGCGATCCGACGGCGCTGCTTCTACAAACTGAACCCACTTGTCTTTGGTGAAGCCCGTGGGCAGAATGACGTACTGATACTCGAGAATCCCACTATCGGGGATAGAAAACGGCTTGGGAAGCTGGAATATGACATCTGGCTTGGGAATGGACCATCCCTCAACGAACTGCCGAGGAGGCGGCAGGTCCTTCGGGTCGCCCTTCGGGGCGCCCGCGTTTACCCAGGCGACAATGGTATCGATCTGGGCTTGCGTCAGCGAGCGGTTGTTCTCGAACTTTTCGGTGTGCCCATCCTCGAACCACGGGGGCATCTGTCGCTGCTGCACCATTTGTTTCATGGCTTTTGCCCACGGCCTTGCATCTTCGTAGGTCAGCATTGAGAACGGTGTACCCTCGCCGGGACGGTGGCAGGTCTGGCAATGCTGCTGCACAATGGGCGCAACATCTTTCGTGAACGTCACGTTAGAAAGATGCGTGGCGGAGCTTGCCGCCTTCGAGTCGTCCGGTGGCGGACTTGGATGACTTGCCATGCCTGGCATCTGGCCTGACACAAATGCCGTCGTACACAATTGCAGAGCGAGGATCGAAACTATCGCCTTCATCATCGTCCCATTTCTTTTTCCCAGGTACTCGTCCCCATACTGCAGGACTAAAAAAAGTCCATTGCCTACGTTAGGAAGGTGGTTTGCAGGTGGAACGCGGACATACTAAATAAGCCCCAATGATCGGTTGTCCCATACAACCCATACCCGCCACCCATGATATGCCCACCCCTAATAGGCAAACAGGGGATGCGATCACTCGCATCCCCTCCCCCTCAAAGGTTGGCCACGGCAATCGCTCGCCGCAGGGTTGGATTAGAAGATGAACTTGGCACTGATCTGGCCGATACGGCCCGGTGCGGCCGTGGTGGCCTGACCGAACTGGCTGCTGGTAAACTTGCCACTTATACCTTGGAAGTTGGTATGGTTGAAGACGTTGAACATCTCGAAGCGCATGTTGAATGCCATGCTCTCGGTGATTTTCGTGTCTTTCTCAATACCCGCGTCCGTGCTGACCGCTCCCGGCCCGCTGAAGAGATACTGTTTTGCGCTGCCAGTTACGCCACAAACTTCGTAGCCGCAACTGAGGCCGCTGGCGAAAGCTGATGTATTGAAGTAGACACTGGTTGCCGAATCACGCGGATTCAGCTTGTGGAGTGGACCGACTTGGGTGGGATAGTCCAGCCCGATGTTGGTCAGAGCGTAATCGCCGCCGCCCTGCACGCTCACCGGAACCCCAGAGTTGAAGCGGCTGATGCCCGTAAGGTGCCACCCCGTGGTAATCCGGCGCGATCCAAGCAGGCGCGCAAACGGAAGATCCCAGTTGTAGCTCATCACCAGGTTATGTCGCATATCGAACGTCGACAGGCCGTAGTTTCGAGACGGATCGCGAGGATCGTACTTGGCGGAAACGCTATCGAACGATTTGGCGTAGGTATAGCTCACCAGGAAGGTTAAGTCGCGAGCGCGACGTTCCGCCGAAACCTGCAGCGAGTTGTAGTTAGAGTTTCCCGAATTCTTCAGCCAAGTCGCCGAGGCGAAGGCCACCACCGGACCTCCATTGGAGTTGTGGTAGTTCTGGCTGATGGTCTGGTTGTCGATAAGCCCGGTAAAGGTGCCATAGAACGTTTGGCCACCCACCGTGTAGACATTCCCTTCGCCACTCGGCCCGCAGGGGTTAGTTGGATCTGCAGCTGCGATCGACTGGCAGAGCGCCGCATCGCCATAGAGGATGTCTTCGCCACGCTGAATGTGGTGCCCCTGGGTTCCCACGTACGCCACAGTCAGGACAGTCGACTTGTCGAGTTGCCGCTGGATGGAGACGTTGTAGTGCTCGGCCATCTGGGTCTTATTCTTGTTGTAGTAGCCGGGCACGTAAAGAGGCATGAGCGATCCGAACTGGAAGTTTGGAAATGGTCCGGGGCCCGAGGGAAAGGTGAAGGGAAAGTGCTCTCCCTGTGACACTCCGTTTGCGCGAGTGATGTAGGGACTTGCGAACTCTGTCGGTGCCGGCGATGCCCAGTAAAGGCCCCAGGGAGCGTCACCAATAATACCGAAGTTACCGATATCAGCGGCGCCCAGGTAGTAGACACCGTAAGCCGCACGAATGCTGGTCTTGTTCTCACCCCAGAAACCGCCTGAAGGCGCGTAGGCGAGACCAATACGAGGTCCGAAGTTGTTGTACGGGGTGGGAGAGATCGTGCTCGGAACTCCCGGATCTCCCGGAACCAGGTTGCCGGGGGGGGAGTTGGGGAACTTGGTGGACTGCACGCCCGGAACCGGGGTAGTCAGACGACCATAGAGATCGCTCCATGGCCTAGCGACGTCCCAGCGGAGGCCGAGGTTAACAGTGAGTCTGGAAGTTGCCTTCCAAGTGTCCGCAGCGAAGAGGGCGCCGTATCGGGTGCGGTTGTCGAGCAGCTGGACGGAGCATTGGACGAAAGCGGTTGGAGCGCCGACATAGTAATCAGAAACATCCCCACCCGTCTCATTGCCCGTAAATTGAAAATATCCGTTGGGCCCGCATTCGTTTCGAGCATTCAGCTGGTAGTACTTCAGATCACCACCGAAGCTGAGCGAGTGGTTGCCCATCGTCTTGCTGAAGGTGTCGCTAATACCGTAGGTAGTGTCCGGCTGATAGAGATTCAACCAGTTGTTGCCGACCGCGAAGCTGTTGAACAACAGCATCGGCATTGACGATGCGTATCCCGGTGTTCCGGTGTTGATCAGACCACCGGTGGCGGGATCCGTATTGAAGCCGTAGACATCGTAGCCGGAAATCGTCGAACTGGCATCCGGCTGCGCGGTTCGAACTGCCGTGCGGAAAAACTGCAGGCGTGCAACGTTGACCGCAGTGGCGCCGAACGTCTTCGTGTTGCTCATCGAGAACAGCTGGTTGCGCGACGGCACCCCGACGGGAAAGCCGGGAACATTAGTTACGCCTTGATAGGCCTGCTGGTAGACGGGCTGTGTCGCGGTCGAATCGTCGTAGTGATAGTAGAACGACCAGTCCCCGGTCATGTGATTGATGAAGTCTATCCGCTGGGCCATGTTGGTATCGATGAGCTTTCCGCCGTGGCTTGAGTCGGAATATTGGCTTACCCCTAGATTTGCGGCTGGAATCAGTTTCATCGTCAAAGCAGTGACCGGATCGATATAAGCGGAGATGTCGTGGCCAGGCACGCTGGCGCCGCTGCTGTCGGTGGTCGTCACCGCAGTCCCGAGTTGGTTATACGTGGTGACCCCAGCGACAACTGGTGTGCCGCCGCGCTGCGAGAGGGTTGCAGCCCATGCGTCACCTTGGACGGTATTACTGAGTAGGCTATCGGGAAAGATGCCATTACGCTCGTCGGCACTTAGCACGTCCAATTTCCCCGTACTGGCTCCAGCGACGCGACGCGTTTGCTGATAGTCGGTGAAGAAGAAGAGCTTATCCTTCCAGATCGGACCCCCAAAAACACCACCAAACTGATGTTGTTTCAACTCGGCTTTGGTGGTGTCGAAGTAGCTGGTCGCGTCCATCCCCTGGTTCCGGTAGAACTCGAAGAGAGTTCCATGGAAGCGGTTGGTTCCGGATTTCGTCACAGTGTTCATGACGGCGCCGGTGAACTTGCCATACTCAGCACTGAAGCTGTTGGTGAGCACACGAAACTCGGCGACCGAGTCGGCGTTCGGAATCAGACCTGCGCCCATATTCTTGGTCTCGTTGACCTCGGCACCATTCACCAGGAAGGCATTGGCATACTCAGGCTGGCCGTCCGTGGAGACATTTCCTGTTGACGAGTAGAGACCGGAAGCCGGTCCGCGATCGGAGTAGCTGCTGTTCGTGTTTGCGGGAGAAACACCTGCCTGAAGTGAGAGCAGATCGAGATACGAACGGCCGTTGAGCGGCATGGCTAGAATCTGAGGAGATTCGATCGTGGTGCCCGTCGCCGTAGCCACGGTCTGGATCTGGAGAGCATTCGCCTCAACCGAAACATTTTGCTGCACGCTGCCGACCGGTAGGGTCAAGTCAAAGGTCAACTTGTCGTTTACGCTCAGGTCGACATTGTTGACTATGGACTGCTGAAATCCGGTCATGGTGGCAATGATCTTGTACCTGCCGGGGGGCAGCGCCAGAACCGTATAGGCCCCTTGACTGTCGGTCATCGTTTCCCGGCTGACATTGGTAGCGACCTCGGTAACAACCACATGTGCGCCGGTAATCACGGCTCCTGAACTGTCGCGAATGTACCCCTGAATCGACCCAGTTACATCAGCCCAGAGGCGGGCCGTGCCGAGCAGAACCAGCAAACCGAGGCAAAGACAACGCCAACCGCGATGTTGCATAACACTACCCCCCCGAATTTAAAGATTTGTGCGACAATATCATTTTTTACCCAGCCAACAAGCGAAATAGTGCGAAACGGTGCACCGAACCGGCTCAGGTAAGGACCAGCTGATCTGTCGGATTTCCGCGGCTTTTCCTAACGATTCGCAGGAATCATGGTCCCAAACCGAGGCTTTTAACCTCCACCGGCCCAGCCTTCCCGGCTGCAGCCAAATAGCAAGTATTTGTCATATAATAGAATGTTAGCTACGTTGTCAAGACAAGAATTTTATGGAATTGAGGCTGGGTGCACATCCGAAGAGAACGAAGGGACTTACCGCCCGGCGATCGAGCTTCGTGCCCGGTTTCGATCGCGCTCCGTCTGGCGCTTGAAAAGGAAGTAAACCGGCACGCCGATCAGAACGATTACGACCCCGGGAATCGTGGTGGCGGTTCGAAACACGAACAAAACCGCCAGAATAACCCCCGCACAGATCAGGTAAAGCAGCGGAATCAGAGGGTAGCCGAAAGCGCGGTAGGGCCGGTCGGCATTGGGATTGATCTTCCGCAATCGAAATACGCCTGCGATGGTCAGAATGTAGAAGATCAGCGCGGCGGAGATGATGTAGTCCAGCAAATTGCTGTAGAGGTTCCCGTAAGTTCCGGTCGTCGGCTGATAGGTCCGGATCATCAATAGCACTGCCGACCACAGCCCCTGCATAACCAACGCCGCGCTGGGAACGTTGGCCCGGTTCAGAACCGACGCACGTTTGAAGAACAAACCATCCAGTGACATCGCGTAGTAGGCGCGAGCCCCCGACAATATCAAAGCGTTCATGCAGCCAAACGCCGCGATCATAATGGCAACAGCGATCAGTGTGGGGCCGAGGGAGGGAAAGATGGCCTGCAACATGGTGGCCGCCACGCGATCCGAAGGCGCATGCTGAATCTCGCTGAAGGGCAGCACAACGACGTAAGCGAAATTGGCCAATACGTAGAGTCCGATTACGATGATGGTTCCGAAGGCGAGAGACAGCGGAACGTTTCGAGTGGGATTCCGGACCTCGCCGGCGGTGAAGGTGATGTTGTTCCACGCATCCGCCGCATACAGCGCTCCAATTTGCGCGCCACATAACGCCACCAGCATTCCCAATGCCGTGGTGGGAGACAGCCCGTGTCCCGCCAATGTGAAGCCTTGCGGCGTCCACGCATGAACGAAGTTGGCCTTGACCACCGAAGTCTTCCATCCGATCAACCCGCCGATCCCGATCACTCCCAGCAGCGACCCGATTTTCACGGTTGTAAAAACGTTTTGGACTCCCTTTCCGTACTTGAGGCCCTTCATGTTGGTCCAGGTCAGAAAACTTATGACCGAGAGCGCGACCAGTTGAGCGGTAGAGAGCGAAAGGGCATACGTGGGCAGAATATGGATAGGCGGGATGATGTAATTCGTCTCCGAGATTTGCGGCCACAGCACGCCAAGATAGCGGGAGAACCCGACCGATGATGCCGCTATTGTCCCCGTCTGAATGACAAGAAACAGAGTCCAGCCGTACAAGAATCCCCAGAGTGGCGAGTAGGCTTCGCGCAGGTAGACATATTGACCTCCGGCCCGCGGCATCATCGCGGCTAACTCTCCGTAAGACAGCGCCGCCGCCAGGGTGAGGACGCCCGCGATAACCCAAGCCAGTAGCAGCCAGCCGGCACTGCCAACCTCTCGCGCCATTTCCCCGGCGACGATGAAGATCCCGGATCCGATCATTGATCCGGCCACAATCATGGTCGAGTCAAAGACTCCGAGACTTCGATTCAGCTCGCGATGCGGCACGGCGACCGGCGGTTCTTCCACTTTTTGGGTCACAATATCCCCTTCATTGGATCTCAAGAGATACCACAGTCCTCGTTGAAGTTTCGATTGGATTGTTCGAATTAAAATTTCAGGTAGCCTGGCGGTTGGTAGTAAGAAGGCGGCGGGGAGAAGCCTGGTGGTAAGAAATTGGTGGTAAGAACGCAAGACGAAATAGTTTTTGCCGAGCCGGTTTTCATCCTCACCGGGCGTTCATTGACGGCTTCGTCTGCGCGCTGAGGTGTATTGCTTCAGTCCCATCCGCTCGACAATTTCCCTGAATTCGGAACGATGGCGGAGGGGATCAAAACGCGGATCCTGGGTCAAAGTGAAGAGTTTCATATTGCGCTCGTCACACGCCCGGTTGAGCCATGTCACCATCTGACGGGACTCGCCGAGAGCGGCGTAGGTGGCGGCAATGTCGTAGGACGGCAGGCAGTGGTGGGAGGGTGCGAGCTGGAGTTCGTCTAGAATCTCGCGTGCCGAAGACTTGTCGCCTGCCACCGCATGAGCATGAGCCTTCATGGCCTGTACACAATTATTGCCCCCCGCCAGTTGAATGGTGGTTTCAAATTCTCGCAGTGCCTCCTTAAAGTTGCCTTTCTGCTCTAGCGCTTGAGCCATGTACATGTGTGCCCAGACGAAGTGCGGGTCCAGCTCCAGAGCGCTTTGATAGTGCCTGATGGCTTCATCAAACTGGTGCGCCAGATGAGATGTGACCCCGGCCCAGACCAGGGTGATGATCGAAACCGGGTCGATCTCGAGAGCGTGCATGATCGCGATGTGGGCCGCCTCGTGCTGTCCCCGGGCGGCAAGCAGATTCGCGTACCAGTGATAGCCGAGAGCGTAGTCCGGATTGCATTGAATGGAGCGCCGGTACTCGTGATCCGCGGCCTGCCAGTCCCGATCGAAGTGCAGAAAAACGTCTGCCAGCGAAGCGTGGGCCTCGGCCAGATTTGGATCAAGCTCGATCGCTTTCAGCGCGGCGCACCGCGCCCGGGGCATCACTTCGGAGGGAGAAACGATTTCATAGAAGGAGAGAAGAGTGAGCGAATCGGCAAGCCCTGAGTAGGGCAGCGCGAACTCCGGATCCTCACGTATGGCTGATTCGAAACAATGAATGGCTTTGCGTAGCCCTCCCTCGTTGCGCTGGTTCCAGAAGTATCTGCCTTTCAAGTACGCTTCACGCGACCCCGACCGTTCGCGCCGGCCCTCGACACAGACCGGGGATGAAGCAGAAAACACCTTCAGCCAAAGGCACTGAACAATCTGGTCTGCTACATAGGTGGGCAGATCGCCGAAATCGGTGGGACGACAGCGGTAGGTGTGAGACCACACCACCGCGTCAGTCCCGGCAAACAGAAGAGCGACGCTCACTCGCAGTCCGCTGCCGTCGTCTTGGATGCTCCATTGCAGCACGTAGTCAATCTTCTGGTCGTCTGCTGGCCTCACCGGAGACTCCCGCGGTTCCTGCTGCACGGGAACCTTCGGACTCACGATGCCCAGGCTACCGGGGTTTACTTGCTCCAGGGCAGCAATGGTCTGGGCCACGATGGCATCGCAAAGACGCCGGCGTTCGCTAGTGACGGTTACATTCTTGAGGGGCAGTACGTAAATCGTGATGCGACCACCCGCGCTCCGGGTGGACTTCGGTGTTATTGCAGCTTCAAGTTCCTGGTTGGCGCTTTCTCGTGAGACCTGCCGCTTCCAGCGATCAATTTCCGAGCGCAGAGCAAATACACTCCCCAGGCTTTGGTGAAAATGACGATGGACCGGAAGGCCTTCTCTCTTCTCCCAGAGCTGGACGGTACGAACTTCGCGGCGCAGGTAGCTGGCGATTTCTTTCCAGGAGTCCAGCCGGTCGCTGCTCGCACCCAGTCCGGTGGATTGCGAAGCGTTCAAAATTGCCGGCGCAAAGTTTTTGATCATAGCGGTTGGCGGAAGTCTAACCGGCAGGCGAACCTGAGGTTTACCCATCGGAAGCTAACGCCATATCAGCGCGTACGGGAGAGCAGGCGCGAGCAAGAAATCGAGCAGCACGGAAAATGAAAGACCCGGGACTAGCTTAGAGACTTCGTCGACCACGTGCTCTCTTCACCGGAGACTACACTGCGCTACCAGTTTCAAGCAAGTTCTCCATCGCGGCAACGCGCCATTTTTTGACTGCCGTGGTGCGGAATCTTTTCTACGGGAAAGGCCCGCCCTGGCGGAGGCAAATCGCCTTTTTTCTCTGCATGGCATAGTCGCATAACAGTTTCGCACTATTTCGCTTGTTGGCCGAGGAGCGACTTGTTTACTTATAGAGGCTTGGCGCGTGAATCGTTATCGCCCTTAACCGTTTACTCGGGCTCGACTTAAGTTGCGGTTCCTTTGCCATGAGGTGACTGTTCGGAGATAAGAAATAGTTACGCGATGCATTTTGTCCGACCGGAAAAAGGAGTCTTGTGTCCGAAAAAGAACGCCCGGATTCATCCCAGCAACCCGCCTGGTTCAGCTACACAGACGGCCACGATTTTATGGAAAGAATTCGCGCGGGAATGCCGCCGCTTATCATCTGCGTGGCCTGCAACGGAGGCATCCAGGGCAAGGAAGCCAACCAGTTCATCCCCGAGACCGCGGACGAGATAGCAGCGTCGGTCCAGGGCGCATACGAAGCTGGAGCGGCGATGGTTCATATCCATGCGCGCAATCCCCAACAATTGACCGAGGGAGCGCGCGAGACCGGGACCTGGCGCGAGGTGCTAAGCAAGGTCCGGCAACTCTGTCCGGAGATCATCATCAATGCAACCACTGGAGCCGGCCCGGGTATGAGCATGGAAGAGCGCGCCGCCTGTCTGGCGGCGGGACCAGAAGTTGCATCTCTGAACCTGGCCCCGGATATGAGCAAGTTCAAACTCAAGGAGCGGTGTCCGCCGCTGCCCTATCCGCGGCCGGCACTTGAAATCGACGAATGCATTCCGTTTACCTATGGTCAAATTCACCAATTCGCTGCGGAGATGAAGCAGCGAGGAATCAAACCTGAGTTGGAGCTCTACCATCCGGGCTGCGCCTGGGTTGTGGACTACCTGATCGAGCACGATCTGATAGAAAAGCCGTACTGGATGCAGACCGTGATGGGTTATCAGACAGGCAGCTTTCCCACGGTTGAGAATATTCTTCAACTCTTGAAAGAGTTTCCTGACGGAGCTTTGTGGTTATGTTCAGCGATTGGCCCATTTCAACTTCCGCTGACCACGCTCGCCATCTTGATGGGCGGCCATGTGCGCGTCGGCCTGGAAGATAATGTCTATTATTCCCGGGGACGAAAAGCCAAGAGCAACGCTGAGTTGGTAGAGCGAACCGTGCGCATCGCGCATGAGCTAAATCGTGCGGTCGCCACCCCGGCACAGGCTCGCGCTATGGTTGGCTTGCCCGGCCAACCGAGCCAGTACTAGATCAGGCCATCGGCGACGTTCGTCTAAAATGAAATTCTTGCTCGGCAGAATACGGATGGCGATATTCACCAGCAGGTTGCTGAAAAACTCCTGGTTTTGGGTGGAGCAGGGTCTTGGCCCTGCCCTAGGCGCTTTCCCAAGCAGTGAGGGCTTCAGACCCTGAGGTATTTACTTTTTGGATTTTTTCCGCAGACTGCCAGGCTAAGGTGGGCCAATCACATGGTATTTACGACGCTTGTTTATCTCGCATTTGCCGCTAATGCACCGAGTCTCCCCCCAGGGAAGGGCAAGGCAATCGTCCAGCGGGATTGTGCCGGGTGCCATGCGCTAAAGGTGGTCACATCGAAGAGAGCGTCCAAGGAGCAGTGGTCCGCACTGGTCGACCAAATGGTCTCGCGCGGCGCCGACGTTCCCGATGAGGAAATCGAAACTGTGGTGGAGTATCTGGCCAAAAATTTTGGCGCAACCAAAGCGCAGCTTGCGGCTGACAAAAATCGCGACCGGCACCAGCCCCTCAATGTAAATAAGGCTACGGCAACCGAATTGACGGGGGCGCTCGGCTTCTCTCGAAAGGAATCCGCCTCAATCGTGTCCTACCGGGAGCAGAACGGCGACTTCAAGGATTGGCACGACCTGACCAAGGTCCCTGGCATCGAACTATCCAAGATTGAACGCTGCAAAGATCGAGTGGCGTTCTAACGATCAGCCTCCCGCCCTGCCATTTTCAACCATTCGCCGAAAACCAAGCCGGGAGTCCAGACCTGTTTCTGTCATCCGAGAAATCGCTCTGAGCAACTCGGCCTCATATGTTATCGTAATATAAATAAGCGACCACTGGAGCGGCGTTGGTTTTGCTCACCGGGGGACGCGGAGCCATCCTGTACAGTGGGGTTGGCCGGAAGATCCCCCAGCTAAATGACTGAAACTACGATCACGGCCCACCCCCCCACCCACACTCGCCAGGTTGTGCTGGCCCTGATAGTCGCGGCCTACATGATCACCTACATGGACCGCGTGAATATCGCCTCCGCAGTGCCCGTGATCCAGAAGGATATGGGCTTTTCGATGATCACAATTGGGTGGATCTTCGCTTCCTTCCGGTGGGGATACGCCTTCTTTCAAATTCCCGGGGGATGGCTGGGCGACCGCATCGGAGGCCGGCGCGCCCTGGCCTTAGTGGTTGTGTGGTGGTCAGTTTTTACGTCGCTGACAGCGTTCGCCTGGAACGCGACCTCCATGGGGGTGTTCCGTTTTTTCTTCGGAGTGGGCGAGGCTGGAGCCTTCCCTATTGCCACCCGATCTCTCTCGCGCTGGATGCTGCCGACGGAACGGGGCTTCGCCCAAGGAATTACCCACGCGGCATCGCGGTTAGGCGCGGCTCTGACTCCCGCCTTGGTGGTAATGATGATGATCCGCTTCGGGTGGCGCGCGCCTTTTTTCTTTTTTGGTCTTATCGGCCTGGGCTGGGCCGCGGTCTGGTACTGGTACTACCGCGACACGCCCGCGCAACACTCCCGTATCAACGCGGCGGAGCGCCAACTCATTGAAGATTCGCTCGGCGTTCGTGCCGCCGGGGTGCGGGCCGTGCCGTGGCGTCAAATTCTCCGCAGCCCTTCGCTGTGGACGCTTTCACTGATGTATTTCTGCTATGGCTACAGCATCGACGTCTATCTGGACTGGTTCCCCAAATATCTGAACGAACACCGTGGTTTCAACCTGACGCAGATGGGTATCTACGCCAGCCTGCCCTTGTTGGCCGGCGCGGCAGGCGATCTCCTGGGTGGCACCATGTCGGATCGTTACGCCAAGCGTTTTGGAAATCTCAAAGTCGCGCGCCGTGTGGTCGCGCTGGCGGGCTTTGTTCTGGCCGCTGTCTTCATCCTGCCGGCGACGTTCACGCACAGCTCCACGGCTTCGGTTTTATATTCCTGCGTCGCGGTCTTCGGGTTGGAGGTAACGGTCGGCGTCTCGTGGGCCATCCCCCTCGACATTGCGGGCGACTACGCGGGCTCGGTCGCCTCGGTCATGAACACTTTCGGCAACCTGGGAAGCGCGGTCTCCCCGGTTCTGCTGGCCTACCTGGTTGGACTGTACGGCTGGAACATGCCATTTCTGGTGTGCGCCGTGTTGTGCGCCGGTGGGGCGCTTTTGAGCCTCGGGATCAATGCCGACAAAAAAATAGTTTGGGAGCCGCCAGTGCCGTGAAAGCCTAGCCTTTGAGCGGGCTTAAGCTTGCTGGATCCGCAATCCAGCTCAAAGCGTAGTTAATTGTTATGCTATTATATGACTATATTTAGACCCCAATCTCGTTGGGGGTTGGGCCAACGAAAGTGCAAGTCCATGAAGATCAACGCTGATAAGTGTGTTGCCTGCGGAAACTGCATCTACGTCTGCCCGGTAGGGGCAATCTACGTCGATCCAGTCATCAAACGTGCCACCGTGGATCGGAACGAGTGTGTGGAGTGTTACGCCTGCTACAACGGACTGAGTTCCGAGCATTTGAATCCGGTGCTGGTGCGCACAGTCCGAAAGCTATTTCAGATGGTACGCCTGCGCTTCGATCCGGAGCCGGACATCTGCCCAACCGCTGCCTTCGAAGCGGAAGATCTGCAGTGGCCCCGTGTCGTGCGTCGGGCATTTTCCGATCCGCGCGCAACCCACGAATCCACCGGTGTGCAGGGCCGCGGCACCGAAGAGGTCAAGACCAACGACGTGACCGATCGAGTCAAGCCTGGCGAAGTCGGCTTCACGATTGAGTTCGGCAGGCCGGGAGTCGGTGTCAGGTTCCGGGACATTCAGAAGATGACCCAGGCGCTGGCCAATGCGAACGTGCCGTTCGAGAAAAAGAACCCTCTGACTCTGCTGATGAGCGATGTTTCGACTGGGACCCTGCGAGCGGATATCCTCGACGAGAAGATCCTTTCCGCGATCGTCGAGATCAAAGTGCCGGTAGATCGCACCGAAGAGGTCATCCAGTTGGTGCACGAGGTCGAGAAGGACATCGATAGCGTGGTCGCTCTCGGTGTGGGCACGCGCTGCGATGAGAACGGCGAAGAGCACGTGGTGGCGCCCATCCTGGAGCGTTTGGGATACCGGCTCGAAAGAGCCAAAACCAATACCGGCCTCGGCCGAATCACCAACTCGGTGGAAAAATCGCCAAAAGAGGGCGTGGCCGTCCTATGACCAACACTTTGCATCGCTACGGAGACGCGGAAAGCTTTGCGGACGACTACATCGTGTTCGCCAGTCCCAGCCGGGGCAAGAACGACCAAGGCAGCATCCCTAAGCTGAAGAAATTCCTAGAAATGGCTTTGCCGTTCAAACCGGTGAACATCGGGGACCCAGCACACGGCGGAGCCCTGCGGCCTTCAAAAAACGAGACCGTGATCTCGCATTGGCACCGTGATGTCAAGCCGCGCCTCCGAGCGGTGATCGATGGCATCGATGAACCCGCCTCGGTGGCAGCGGTATTCGACAACCTAGAGGCAGCGGAGAATTTCCTGAAGACCGTGAGGGAAGCGGATCTTTGCCTCAGCATCAATATTTCCGCCTCCATCGAAGGTGCTCGAAAGTGTTGCAGGTTTGCGGGTATCGAGCCTCACAGCATCGGCTACTCATTGGGGTTTGAAGGCAAAATTGAAAAGCTGCCGAACACCCAAATCCTGGCCCTGACCACCATGTGTGGCCACGGCATGATCTCGAGCAGCCTGGGAAAGAAGATGATCGACTGGGTCAAGGAGGGTCGCCGCACGCCCGCAGAAGCGGTTACCTATATGGCTCGCTTCTGTTCCTGCGGAATCTTCAACCCCTCACGCGCCAAGCGTATCCTTGAAGATGCGCGCAAGAAAATGGAGTGAAGCGGTTGCCTGCGCGCGACAAGGTCCGGATGGATTTGCCCGACTCTTCTCCTGTCCCCGATCCTGGTTCGATCCCCGATCCTTCTCCGATCATGGATCTGCTTGAAGCTTTCCGCCGATCGAAGGTCATGTTCACGGCCGTGTCCCTCGGCGTCTTTGATCTGCTCGAAGGTAAGCCCGTCAATGCCGCTGCGCTGGCCGCCCAGTTACGCGTCGAGGCCGAAGGGCTTGAGAGACTGCTGGACGCTTGTGTAGGTCTGAAGCTCTTGCGGCGCAACGGCGTGTCTTACAAGAACCAGCCGGTGGCCAGCACTTATCTTTGTCGCAACAGCGAGCGAGCGCTTACCGGATACATCCTTTATTCCAACGACGTCTTGTTCCGTTTGTGGAGCCACCTTGAAGATGCAATTCGGGAAGGAACGCCGCGCTGGAAACAGGCATTCGGCATCGAAGGTGGCATCTTCGACAATTTCTTCCGCACCGAAGAGGCGAAACAGACCTTTCTCCAGGGCATGCACGGGCTCGGGATCCTGAGCTCCCCGAAGGTGGTCGAAGCCTTCGACCTCTCGCGCTTTCGGCGACTGGTGGACCTGGGCGGCGCGACGGGTCATCTGGCAATCGCCGCTTGCGAACGCTATCCCGGCCTGCGCGCTGTTGTGTTCGATTTACCCCAGGTGAGCGAGGCAGCGCGCGCCCATGCAAGCCGATCGCCCGCAGTGCAGCGCATTGAAGTGTTGGCTGGCGATTTCTTCTGCGACCAATTGCCGGAGGCAGACCTGTTTGCGATCGGCCGCATTCTTCACGATTGGAGTGAAGACAAGATCGGTAAACTTTTGGCCAAGATCTATCAGCGTCTGCCCGCGGGAGGCGGCATCCTGATTTCGGAGAAGCTGCTGCGCGAAGACAAGGCCGGCCCTTCATCGGCCCAGCTGCAGTCCCTGAATATGCTGGTATGCACGGAGGGCAAGGAACGGACGCTCGTAGAGTATTGCCGGCTGCTCGAAGCCGCCGGATTCCGAAACGTGCAGGGACGAATCACCGGAAGCCCGCTCGACGCCGTACTGGCCGTCAAACCCTGAATCGAGCAGATATAGACGACTTCTCGACAAGCTCAATCACGCCGAGCATGTCTCTTGAAAATTCATCAAGGTACACGCCTACACCAAGACCAGTGCCAAGACAATAGTGCTATAGTATGAGCAAGGCGCTTAGTCCTTGGACTGCAAGTAGCTCTGGAGGTACAGCCTGATTCGCAGACAGACGATTACTGCCCAGGTAATCACTTACATTCTCGACCTAATCAGAAAAGGGCAGGTGAAACCGGGCGAGCGCCTGCCGACCGAGAAGCAGCTGACCGAAGAACTGGCCGTCAGTAGAACCTGCGTACGCGAAGCGATCAAGTCGCTCGAATCTCTGCAGCTGATCAGCGTTAGGCCAAAGATCGGCGCTGTTGTCCTCGAACCTTCCCCGGTGGCGCTGATTAATGCCGAGTATCTTTCTACCTCTGCCTTCATGCAACAGGCAGATTCCCTGATTGAGTTTCGGAAAGTTCTCGAGCTCGGGTTAGTGGCTCTGGCGGCGGAGAAATCCACGGAAGCCGATTGGGCGGCCATGCGGGAAGTTTTGGCTGAACAGGAAGCCGCACTTCGCATGGACCGCAGCACGCCTCACGGCGATTTGCTTTTCCACGAGGCCATCGGCAAGGCCAACATCCGGTTTCACAAGGCGGTCGCCGAGGCAACCAGAAATCCACTGGCCATTATGGTTCTGCAGGCGATTTCCGAACCCTTGATCGAAGTAAGCCGGCGCACCAACGAAATGCCCGGAGTGCCCGAGGCCGGTCTCCGCCAGCATTGGGCGATTTACCGGGCGATCCGAGAAAATAATCCAGAGAAAGCGCGCCACGCCATGCGAGCGCATCTTCAAGCCGCAGAACGCAACGCGCACATCCTGCAGACGGCGGGCGAGGCAGCCGCGACGCTACCCGCCACCGTCGCGTCCACTGTGGAGAAGAGTGAAGAGTCGGCCTGAGCGGCCTTGAACGCAGCTCGGGCGCCCAGAGCGCGCCGACTCCTCCCCGCTGCGGAACCGGTTTCATGCTGCGACACAGCTGCGGCTCGTGAGAACTCCAGCCGGCGCCGCTGTTTGCCGCGTCTAATTGGAATCCACTTTTATGACCAGGTAGGTGAAGGTCTTGCCGGTTGCGATTTTCAATTGATGCGGCACTTTGGCTGGAATGTGCACGACATCGCCAGGAGTAAGCTGCTTGATCGCTCCGCCCGCAATCGACGAACCTCGTACTTCGTGCGGCTTGACGGTTTTGGGTTCGACCATGGTTCCACCTACCACGAGCGTGGCTTCGCCACTCTCGACGATCATGATGTCGGCTTGAGTTTCGTGAAGTTCGGCGCTGCCGTCGCCCTCGCGATGAGAAATTCCCATCAAGTGGTTCTGATAGGTGGCAAGAGGCTGCCAGGCGAACCTTTGATCATCAATTTTGCTCGCGAGTTCCTTCCCGGAATTCTTGACCGCATCGCCCTTCCAGAGACCAAAGCCTTCTGGATCGGCGGCGCGGACCCAGGTCGCGGAGGCAAGCAGTACCACCACTACGGAAAGCATTTTCATTCCAATCGCTCCAAAGCAAGAGGTTCGCGACAGAAATATTACAATGATCTTATAATACTATCTGTCGAGGGGATATGAAACCCACAAGAAATAGCTGCATGTGTCTAGCCGGCCTCGCCGGAGCCCTGCTTGGTCTTTGTGGATTCAACATTTTCGCGGCGGCGCCGAAGCGGGACAGCGCGCCAAACACTTCTAGCGTGCAGGCATGGGTAGGGGCGCGCATCATCGACGGTACGGGCAAGCCCGCGATCGAAAACGCGACACTGGTGATTCGAAATGGGCGCATTGAGGCTGTAGGCAGAGGAGTCAAAATACCGGCGGGAGCGGAGCGCATTGATGCGACGGGAAAGACGATTATTCCCGGGCTGATCAGCGCGCACGGCCATGTTAACGATGCGGCTCAGTTCGGGGTCTACCTGCGGGACGGCATTACCACCATACTTAGCCTGGGTGGCGCCAAGGAATTTGATTTGCGGGAACAGAGCGCCAAAGCTCCCCCCGGGACGGCGCCGCGTTTGTATGTTGCCGGACTAATACAAGATTCCACGGCGATTCCCGGAGCGGTCGCCGTAAAAACTCCGGAAGAAGCGAGAAAGAGCGTCGACGAATTGATTCGGAACAAGCCCGACATCGTCAAACTGCGGGTTGATGATTTCCTCGGCGCACGCCCGAAAATGAGTCCTGAGGTCTACCGGGCCGTCGTCGATGAAGCGCACAAGAATGGCTTTCGCACCGCCGCGCACATCGTATTACTGGAAGACGCTAAGGGAGTGCTGCGGGCAGGGGTGGATTACATCGCCCACAGCGTCCGTGACCGCGAAGTAGACGACGAATTCATCCGTCTCATGAAGAAGCGCCACGCTTTCTACTCCCCAACCCTCACCCGCGAGCTGGCCGTATTCATTTATTCGGAAACGCCGTCATTCTTCAGCGATCCCTTCTTCCTGAAGGAAGCCGACCCCGGGGAAATCGCCAAGATGAAGGATCCCAAGCGGCAAGACGCGATGCGCAACGATCGTGCGGCATTGTGGTACAAGGAGCACATGCCAATCGCGATGCGTAATCTCAAAAAGATTTCAGATGCGGGTATCGTCATCGCCGCGGGCACCGACAGCGGCGGAGGACCGGGCCGATTCCAAGGCTACTTCGAGCATCTTGAACTGGAATACGAGACCAAGGCCGGTCTCACGCCGATGCAGGCACTGGTCTCGGCAACCAGTGGCGCAGCCAAAGCGTTGAACATCAGCAAACAGGTGGGCACGCTGGAAAAGGGCAAGCGGGCTGACTTCCTAGTGCTGTCGGCGAACCCTCTCGACGACATCAGGAACACACGCGCCATCGAGTCGGTCTGCATCGGCGGAGTCCGCGTGCCGGCTAAAAAACAATAGGCCGCCGAATCCGCTCCTTATTCCGTAGGCGCTGGCGATACTTTGTAAAAGTCGTAGCGGATCGTCCAGCGCGACTCCTTGCCCGGCTCAATCCGCAACTGGATGTAGGGCTCGGCCGACGCTACTGTGCGAATGGCCCAGAAGTTTACTTTGTCCAGCGGCTGGTCGCTCGTGATGTGAACGCCAGCGCCGCTCTTCACATTTTCGACCCGGAAGTCATAGTCTTTGACATCCTTGCTCGACCCTGTCAGTTCCGAGAAGACTCCGTTTTTACCCTCGAGCTCATGGGGAAAGATAATTTCCTGCCCATGAACCTCAGCGCGATCCTTGAAGCCGCGCTGGGGGACGGGAGTAAAGGCGAACTTGACCACAACGTCCGGGCCCACCACCTCGTGATCAATCACAAAGAAGTTATGGTTGTATTGCGTGGTCTCAATCGCCTTGTGGCCCGTGTTTTTCAAGGAGTGTTCAATCAGCAGTTCCGGTTTTCCCTTCACCAGCCGGACGGTCTTGCGGTAGATATACGCGTATCCTTGCTCGGACGTCAGGCGCTGAGTGAACTCGATCCGGTCTTGGTGCTTGTGTATCGTCCACTTTCCCGGGTCGACAATCTCGTACGTCTCAAAAGGACGATAAGCCGCCTCGTCGGGTTTGCGAACGGTGCCAATGCCAATGCGGACAAACGTCCGGCCGGGCTTGGCCTCGTCATAACCTAGACCCTTGTCATCAGTGCGAAACTCCTCCACCGGGCCGGTGATCGCATCATGGATTTTCGGATCGTGGTGTTCGTACCAGCGCCCAAAATATTCATGCCCATCGAATTGAAGGCTGGAAATGACCCCGGACCAGTCGAACCGAGTGCCGCGGTAGGAGCCGTGCTGACTATCGGGAAGCATCAGCTCGGCCTGAATCAGTCCATTTGAAATTTCGGCCTTGGGATAGTCCTCTGCTAATAACAGACGGCCGGAAACGCAGGCAAACAAGCAAAAAAAGAATAGGGATCGCATCGTTCGATTGTAAGGTAACCCATAGAACTTGCCTGCAGCGCACGCCGAAAGGTCTGGGAATGACGGTGACACAGGTGTTAACCAGCCTCAGACGCCTCTAGCGAGGGGAGATTTACGCGCCGCTCCGAAGCGGACGACTCACCTTCGCAGTAGCGGTAACACGACCATGATCAGGACGGCTGCTGCATTCGCTACCCAGTGTGCCACGATGAGGGGTAGCAATCGGCGGGTACGGATGAAGATCAGTGACACGACAAGTACGACCGGAAAAGAACTGATCGCTCGCCAGAGAATGAAGCGCAAGTCGGGGCGCAATGGCATCGCGCAGTGTTGGGCTGACCAAAAGAACAGCACGACCACGAGCGCAATCCAACTGTGTCCAGTGAGCGCCTCCAGACGTGGTAGCGCATAACCCAAATACGTGAGTTCCTCAGCCACCGCCCAGACCACCGGCCAGATGAGCAGGCTATAGAACGCACCTGGCAGAGGCAAGGGGCCAATGGGCATCGGTGCCGGTGCGGACCGGTAGATGAGAGCAGATGCGATGAAGCCTCCGAGAATGCCAAAAGGCAAAATCCCGGCCGCATAAGCTAGTCCCATCAGAAGGTCACGCCGGAAGCGCGTTGCTTGCACACCGACGAGATCAAGGAGACGGCCTCCCTCTTGCCGCATCAGATAGGTCAGGGCGAGCAGGCAGCCGATGTCGATCAGTGTGCCGTATACCGTCCACCATGGCGCGGCCAGCAGCCAGGGCTTCGCCTTTCCACGGAGGAGGAACACAAATGCGACAGTAGCCTGGGCGGCAATAGCGAAGGCAAGCCGGGCGCTCGTCATCAGCAGTGGTCCCGCCCATGAGAGGCGTTCATGGGTCCGGCCATGTTGTATGCCTGCTCTGGTATTTGGCTGCCGAAGGATCGTCAATTACACGCCTTTGCTTGTCCGGAGAGCGCCTGGTTGCCTGCAGCGATCGCCTACCGAACCATCAATGTCATGACTACAGCGCCCACATCCATTGGCCAGTGGGCCACGATCAGCGGCGGCAGACGACGAGTGCGTTGGTAAATCACGGTCAATAGCAATACGCCGGGAAGGAATGCGACGAAGCGAAACCCCAGGTATCTCCAATCAGGAAATAAAGGAAGAGCGCAATGCTGGAGTGTCCAGGACAAAACTACGATCAGTACCGCGACCCAGGAACGTCCGGAGAGCGCCTCAAGCCGAGGCAGTACGTAGGCCTGGTAGGTGGTTTCTTCGGTTGCAGCTGAGATGAGCCACCAGACTGCGAAGCTGTAAATCACCGCCCAGAGCGGTAAGGTCCGCACGCCCAGAAGGTAGAGATTCCTTTGCGGATCCCATGATCCGTAAACCAGCAAGCTGCTTAAGAAGCTGCCTCCCATAAAGACAGGGAAGACCACCAGGAATAGGCCGATTCCGACGAAGATGTCGCGGCCCCAGCGGAGGCGTACCCGGCCAATGAGATCACGTATGCCGATCCGCTCGGCCTTGCTAAATCGGGTTATCAGCACCAGGCAACCGATATCTACGAGGGTTCCATAAACTGACCACCAAGCTCCGGCAGCTCGCCAGGCCGAGGGGTGGTGGCGCAGCGCAAGAACACCGGCGAGCGCGGCCTGGCATAAGACAAACAAAACTGGCCGCGCCACCACCAATATCAGCGGTCCAGTCCATGCGATTTGTCCCAGTGCCAACCGCTTCTTGATCGCAGGGGTTGAATTAGGGAAGGCTGTGCAACCATCGAGAGCAGGCGCACGGGCTGCCAGAAGTGTTGCCATTGCGTTGACCACAACCGCAGACAGGGGAGGGCGCGGCCCATCATACTACTAACTAGAGGTTTGCCACCCCAAGGCTCTTCACACCTCAAGAGCGGAACTCGCCGGTATCGGAAACTAGAGGTTGAAAAACTTGCCCACAACAATGAGGCCGGAAGATTCACGTGAGATTAACTTACTCCACAATCTGCTTGCTATAGTGGCGCTTAAGCGAGCGGTTCATGGCTGCCTCTTTTCCGCCAAGGTCGGATTCGGATTAAGCATTTTCCTCGGGCGCCTGTCGTGGTGTGTCCTCATCATCTTCCCGCTGAGCCCGGTTTGCTCGTTCTTTAGCCAGGATGAATCCGTCGCAAGAAGTTGTGGCTTCCAATCGTCCGCATTCCCGCCCGCTTGTTCGTGGATGTACACGGCCTCGCGGAAGGCGTAGTGGGCGCAAGCGAAATGTTGTCGTGCTTGTCGGGCCTAAGTCGATCCAGCTCTTAAGCGTCCTGCGCAGCTCGGAAAACCTAGCCTTGCTGGTGCGCTCACTGCCGCGCTGGGCGGATCGTTGCCGCGGATCCTAGCAAGCTTGGCCCTTTTCACCAATGTTGCGATTGCGAGGACCCTCGGATCGGCGTGGTCGGCCCTGAGACGAATCAAAACCCGATGCCTAAGCAGACGTCCCGACTAACCGGCGCCCACCAATTCCATCCTGCTCTGAATGTAACAATCTTGCCGGACCCACGATTCGTAGCGGACGAGGACAGGAGTGCCGGTACGACTCATCAGCATCCAGAGGCCATGCATATATCCCCGGCTTACAAATAGACGAAAAACCGTGGGAATATCGTTCGTCCCTGGTGCCGTCAGATCGTCGTATCTTTTGCCGATCAACTCTTCGCGCCCATACCCTACCAGTTGGCAGAAGCTATCCGACACTTCGATATACCTCCTGTCGCCATCGACCAAGGTGGTGTAATCAGGCCGCACCGTCGGACCAAACGGCTCCATCTCTTCATCTCGGAGCCTCTGAGCGACGCTCTTCAATTCGCTTGGAATCCCGGCTTCCGTTTCGTACCCGACAGCCTTCGGTGCGACATAAGGCTTCCTCTTACCGATCATGGGTGAACCTCCGCCCTCTCTAAATTGTGTATCCCAAGCGGAGTTGTGAAAGCCAAAAGATCGTCCCCGTCGCTAGTCCGACGAAGGCCCTGGGGCGTCAAGATAGGCCCAGTTGGCAGGAACGCCTCCCGGCTGAGCGAGGCTAACCCCTATCGTTAGCCCCTACGGGCACCGCTTGAGCCCAACCCGGTGTGGGTACCGAAGGCGGGAGACCGAAGCGGCTGACGAGATTTGCATGCCTACCCAGAGGTGATCGAATTCGGCCGGGTTGAATCCCACGGCTGGTGCTGGTAGAACACTTGCTGACAGTCCTTGCTCAGGCTTGCCGCGGGCTCGTTTGCGCCCGATCTCGAACGCGGACCTTGATCGAGGCGGCGGATGGGACTGCGAACCTGGTCGCCGGCGGATCGGCTGCCTGAGTCGGATGAGGCGCCAGATTTCGATTGACCAGCATCCCGGTTATCTAATGAGAACTTGTGTGATCTATCCAGGGGGGATGTCACGACCGTGAGGATGAGTGTCATCTCGCCAACTTACAATGAATCGGAAAACGTCGGCGCTCTAATCGACGCCTTGGGACAGGTCCTGAAGGGCGTCGACTACGAAATAATCATCAGCGATGACGACTCTCCCGATCTGACTTGGGCACGGGTGCAGGAGATCGGGCGGCGGAATGCACGCGTCCGTGCCTTGCGGAGGACCAGCAATCGGGGATTAAGCGCGTCCGTAATCGATGGTTTCAGCTGCGCCACCGGAGAAGTGATCGCCTGTATCGACGCAGATTTGCAGCACGATCCCCGGATTTTGCCAAGTATGTTGGAGGAACTCGAACGAGGCGCGAACTTGGTGGTCGGCTCGCGTTACATGCCTGGGGGGAGTTGGTCGCACTGGAGCCCGATTCGGCGCCCAGTATCTTGGACAGCGACCCAAATGGCAACGCTCCTGTTGGGCATCCCCGTGAAAGACCCCATGTCGGGCTATTTCATGCTGCGGCGCGAGGATTTCCTGCAAATCCGCAGCAAGCTGAATGCACGGGGATTCAAGATCCTCCTGGAGATCGCGGCTAACATGAAACCCTGTGTCCTGCGGGAGATCCCCTACAAATTCCGCCCTCGGTTGGCAGGTGAATCGAAGCTCGCAACCGGCGTAACTATCGACTATCTGATGCAGCTCTGGAAGCTGTCTTTCCCCCCGCTGGATGAACTCGAAAAATAGTCGCCAGAGGCGAAAGCGAAGATTTCATTTGGGAACGAATACGATAAGCTGAGAGGTTCGCATTCCAACCGCGTAGCGCTCACCCAGTTCCCGCATGAAAGTTCGGGTGAATCGCCGCGGTTCGACCAATTCAGCGGGTCGATTGGCCTGCTCTTCAGGTACATTGACCTGAACCGTTTGAAAGTAGTGGGTCCTGAGCAACTTAGTGACTTGGTCCTCCTGTAGGCGACCAATTTGGAGCTGGTCGAGCACAAAAAAAGCGTCATATTCCAGGGGCTTGACCGCTTGATAGCACAGCAAAAGGTTTTCGCACAGCGCGGGACCGGAACGCGTTTTCACAAATTGAACGGCGGAACGAAACTCCACTTCACGATGGCGCAAGTTTCGAGCATCGCCAAAGTCGTTCAGCAGTAGCCCCGGAATGTTAATCAGAACGCTGCCGAACACAGCCAGCATCAGTACCGGTCCGGCGCTAAGATTTAGCAGGGTGGGGCGGGACCTTGCGGATGCGAAGGTAACTTCGGTCAATGCGATTCCGCACAGGATCACGGTCGCCATCAGCGCGTTGAAAAAGACATTAAAATCGACGCCATCTCCACCCACAAAAAAGAATCCCGCGAAGTGGCTCAAGAAAAACGCGCAGGCCAGGGCCGTACGGGAACGAAGCGCCAAAACCGACCACACCCCTGCGATCACGAGTGGAACTTGGAAGGTTGACAGGTACTTATGGAGGTGGGTCCAGGCCTCCCTGACGGAATAGGCTCGGGGCGCCGTCAAATCCACAAAGAAGTACCGCCCATCGATCAAGAAAGTCAAGGTCAACATTAACCCGACAGACACGAGCAGAGCGGCTGCCCATGTGGCGAATTCTTTGCGAGACCTGAGCAGTAAATCTAACCCGGCCGCAACGGGAAACGCGATCAAGTTCTGTTTCGTAAATCCAGCCAGGCAGAATGCGAACGCGGAAATATACAACAGACGATTGGACCCGGAGCTTCGGAGATAAAAGTAGAGCCCGCAGGCGGACAAAGCCTCCCCCAAGAGCTGGGGGTCATTCATTCCTACGCGGTTGGGCAGCAGAATCACGACCCCGATCTCGTAGAGCAGAAAGGAAAACAAAGACGCCCATGGCGAACCGCTCTCGCGGCGTACGATAAGAGCCACGAAAACGCCCGCCACAATCAGCGAAATCAGCGAGACCCAACGGCCTGCCGCCGTAAAGCTTCCCGTGCGCCCCAACCAACCGATGAGATGAAACGAGAGCGGCGGGTAACCTGTGCTCCCGGTAAATTGCGCCCTCGGAGCTCCGTACAGAGGGATTGCATGTGCGGCCATGGCCTGCTTATACGCGTTCCAGCCCTCGTTGTAAGTGACTTCCACATCGGCGAAGATACGTCTAACCGGGAACACGAAGAGCGCGAGCAGGGTCAATGTCATGCAACCCAGCACGGCGGGTGCAAGCCAGTTGCCTGGCGTCAACCGACCGAGGAAAAACCGCCGGCCTTCCTGCGCTCTGTCCATCGGAGTTTCCACGCCCCTCATAACCTTATGGTTGGGCCAAACGATTGCATGTTGGGGGTCCTAAGCTACGGTATTCAAGACACGATGACAGACGCACCCGAGACACGGTTCACAACCACCCATGCTCGCGATACCAGGCTACGGTTCCGCTCGCGCCCATCGCGAGATCATGCTGCGGGGCATAGCCTAGTTCGTCACCGGCTTTTTGCCGGGAAAATACGCGGTCCTCGCTAAAGAAAGCTACTCCGGTGCGGGTTAGCGGCGGCGTCCGGCCAAGGACCGACCCCAGCATCTCCGCTCCTATTGCGATTGACGTAGCCAACCAGCGCGGCAGGCTCAACCACGGAGCGCCTACTCCGAGCGCCGTGGCAATTGTCTCGCCCATGGTGCGAAAAGTCACTGGAGACGGACCCACAATATGGTAAGCCTCGCCCCGCCGTCCCCGGCGCAAACACATTAGCATCCCGGCCACGGCATCGGCGATGAAGGTAGGATGACAAAAGTGCCGGCCGCCATCGATATAAAAGAAGTGGCCGCTACGAATTGCTTTAAAGACTCCGAGAACATGTCGATCACCGGGGCCATAAATAAACCCGGGCCGGGCGATGAGCACATCGAGTCCGCCCTTGGCAAAGTCGCGAGCCACCTGTTCGGCAGTGGTCTTGCTGCGTTCGTAGGGGTTGCTGGGGAAATACGGCGCGTCTTCTGCAACCGGCTCTCGCGTTGTCGGCCCCAAAACTCCGGGACTACTTACATGGAGGACGCGTGCTCGGCTTGCTGAGGCCAGGGCCGCCTCCAACACGTTGCGCGTACCTTCGACATTCAATCGCTGATAGACCTGCTCCGATACCCCGAACTTGCCCAGCAAGCCAGCCGCGTGAATGATCCAATCGGCCCCCTCAAAAACACCGCTTAGGGTCTGCGGTATGGTGATGTCCCCTTCATGCCAGATGATGGGTATGCCGTCCAGCACTCCCCGCGCGGACACAGACCTCGCCAAAGCGTGGACTTCTGCGCCATCCTGCGCCAAAGCGCGGACCAGGGCCCCGCCTACGAAGCCTGTAGCACCGGTAATAAAGACTCGCATGCAGCTCGGCCTTCATGTACTTGGCGATAAATGACCGCAGACCGCGTGGCGCACTCGGGCTCTGACGACAGCCCACAACGCCGAAGGCAGTGCCGAAAGAGGAACAGGATCAGCGCTGTGAAATTTTATTGCCCGGCGGCCTCCACCCGGATCGCTCTGAGCGCAGGAACCTGTGTCCTGGTGGTCACGAACCCAGCAATGTTGCCGATCAGGCCCGCCGATACCATGGCCAGCGTCATTCGGATCAGACTCCCCCGGCCAAACAGAAACATTCCCAGTGCTTGCCAACAGAGGACGCCTATCAGCGCATAGACAAACCCGCGCCGCTCTAGGGAAAGAGAATAATTCAGCCAGATAAATAAGCCGGCGTAGAGGCTAGCGGCCAGGCTGGCCAGACCGAGAACAACGCCGGGGTCGGCATAAGCGGCGGTGAATATGGTTCTCACCAACATTCCAGGATAGATAAAAAAAAGCGTGGTTATGGCGAAGCCCGGTGCCAGTGCCGCGGTGAGCGATAGCCACAGGATGGGGCGGGGATCTCGCCCGCTAGCCTGGCGCTGGGTGACCTTGGGAAAAAGAACAATCCCTATCGCCCAAGGGAGAAACAGAGCTATCTTGGCCAAAGTGACGACGGGCCCGTAGTCGCCGGCCGTTTGTGGATTGAAGAAGTGCTTTACAAACAGAGCATCCAGATTGGTCAACAGGCCAAAAGTCGCTAGTCCAAGCAAGGTGCAAGCCGAATAGTGCCAGCTCACGGCATGGTCAACCACATCACTCCGTCGCTGGAAATGGGGCCGGAGCCACCACAGCCCCAGGCATAGAGCAACCGCACAACCCAGCGGTTGTGCGATGATGGCACCGGTGGCTCGCGGTTCCAGCCAGAGAAAGCACCCGGCCAGGAGCAGCCGCAGGACCGCCTGAGCAACTTGCACCAGTCCCAAGCCGGCAAACGCCTGTAGGCCCTGCAACACACCGTACACGGCTTCGCGCAGGAACAAAGCCAGTACCATTAGGCTGGCTGCCCACAAAGGCCAGGGGTTGGGCAGTTGCAGCAGACGCCCCAAGAAAGGGCTGGCCAGCACCATGATCATCATCGCCAGCAAGCCCCATTGCCAAGCCCAACGCCAACTGCGCTGAACAAAAGCTGCCACCCGATTGATGGAGTCAGCTTTCAGGCTCAGTTCAGCGGTGTAAAAGGCAACCACCATCCGGATGCCGACGGAGAGCAGGAGCAGAACCTGCACGATGGCCGTCACTGAAACAAAAATGCCGTACTCGACAGGCGGGAGCCAGCGACCGGCCACGACATTTACCCCATAGTCGAACGCCCCGGCCAAGACCATAGCCACACCCATGGTCACACCCTGCCTCAGGCCCATGGATCGCAATACGGCATACAACCGAGCCTTCATATCCGTTCGGGCACTGCTTTCAAAGAGCCAACCAGTGTGTGATCGTCATATACGATTTCCATCCCGTTGAATCCCAGCCGGTTCGGTCGCGGCATCGCCTTGGAGTGCTTGCTGAATGAAAGGCTTCAAGGTCCGCTCTATCGAATACTGCAGGGGATCGATGCCGAGAAGGCCGAAGGTCTCAGCCGGGTCGTAGACCGTGTCCAGATGCAGAACCCCAAATATGTCACCCCAGGTTTTCAAATCAAGTCTGGGATTTGTTGAACTAAAACTGTGCTGTAGCAGAGTACTCATCGCCGGGGCAAGAATAGGAATTGTAACGCTCTTCCGCCGCAGATATTGCCGAATCATCGATTCCAGTTCCCGACTCGTGACCGTGTAAGGATCAGCAACCACCAGAGCACTCAGGTGAGGCAAGTTGTCTTGTTGGACAACGCGGCGAGCCACATCAATAAGTATGTTCAAGTTGCACAGGTGATGACGGACGTCCCGCGGATACAGACGAAGAATAGTTCCCCGCTTCGCCAGTTTGACTAGATTATCCACCAGGCTGGTGTCCCCCTGGCGGACCCACAGAATGGTTGGCCGCAACAGAATTAGCCGGAAATCACGTTCCGCCGCTGCTTTTTCGAGGAATTGATCACATTCCAGCTTTGCCACCGCGTATGCGGCTGAAGGATAACTTGTGGGGTTCGGCGGTGTGTGGTTCCCCAGTTTTCGGTCCTTCGATTTTCCCAAAACATGAGCGCTGGACATGTGCACAAAGAGTGCCCCTTTTCGAACCCAAGGCACAAATGCGGACGTCGCTCCTTGATGGCAGCGTTGATAATCGGCCAACGTTAAGCCGCGTCTCACCCGGAAGCCACTGGCATTGACGATCACATCCGCTTCTCTGATAATGCCTTCCGCCTGGCTGATGTGAACGTCACCGTTTCTGACCGGACCGTAAACCACCCTCCGAGCCCCCAGGCCCTCAGCCAAACCGCCGCCGACAAACCCATCGGCTCCAATCACGACCATTGAAGGTTTTTTTAGCATGGCTTGTGTTGTTTGCTACCTGCGCAGGCGGCGGGAGAGCGGTGAGGAATTCTATGGCGAGTCATTGGGACTGAGCCGATCGGCGTTTACAAATGCGGGCGAGCGCTCCCGACCGGTCTTTACTTAAGCAACCTCTTAACCCGATTTTGCAATACTGCACGATCATAGAGTCCCGGCCAAAGGCGGTCTGCAAGATCGATGCTACGCTCACGCCAGCCAATGACCCTTGACCTGCGTTTACTCTTCAGCAGCTTGACGATCGCCTCTGCAGTTGTTTGAACGTCGGAGCCTTTCTCGGCGGCACCAGGTTCAATGCCATACCACTCCGAGTCACGGCGGAACCCGGTCTTGAGTGTGCCTGGAAAAGCGCACACGAACTCAATGTTTTTATGAGCATACTCGAGTTGCAGGCACTCCAGGAAGCGGGCCGCCGCCGCCTTGCTCGCGGCATAGAAGGCCTCGAAAGGCACTGCCCGGCGCGCCACAATGGACAAAATGGCAACGAATCTCCCTGGTTGATCCCGGTCTTCCCAGTGCTGGGCGATCGCTTTGGCTGCGGTGGCACACGCCCAGAAATTTAGTTCGAAGGTCTGTCGCGCGCGCTCCGCGGGAATCAAGGTTGCCTTGCCAAAAACGGCGGTCCCAGCGACAAAGATCACCGCATGGATCGGCATCGCGGTCTCATTCTCGATCGTCAAATAAAAGGACTGCCAGTCAACCTTGGTTGCGTCAATTGAATAGAAGTGTCGAATTCTCTGATCAACTGGCCGGGTTCTGCCAGCCACTACAACCTGGCACCCGTGATCCAGCAACTTCTTGACAATCGCAGTACCGAGGCCGCCCCCTCCGCCCACGACCATAACTTGTTTCATAGTGGAAGGCCTTCTCGCATTAAAGGTTGCAGGGTTTTCTCCAGCAAATATTGCGACGGGTCGAGCCCCAGGAGGCTGAAAGTCTCAGACGGATCGTAGGCGGTGTCGAGATTTAGCACCCCGAATATTTCACCCCATGTCCGCAAATCAAGGCGTGGATTTCTGGAATGGAACCCGTGCCGCAATAGCGTGCTGAGCAGAGATACGGGAATGGGCAATGTTGTACCTTTGCGCGGCAGATATTGACGAAGCATCATTTCCAGTTGGCGATTGGTAACTGTATAAGGATCAGCCACAATAAGGCAATTCAGGTGCCGCGACTGGTTCAGATCGACGACGCGACGCACGACGTCGACCAACAGAGTGGTATGGCACAGATGATGACGAGCACTCCGCGGATAGAGACGCAGAATAATTCCACGTTTCGCCAGATTCAGTAGAGTTTCGATCATGCCGGCACCCTGGGGGCCGTAGACTACGGCGGGCCGGAGGAAGGTCAGACGAAACTTACGCTCTGCGGCTGCCTTCTCCAGGAATTGATCGGCTTCGAGTTTTGCCAGTGCGTAGGCGGCGGAAGGGAAAGATGCAGGGTTCGGTGGCGCCTGGTTGCTCAGTGCCCGATTTTTCGATTTGCCGAGCACGGACGCGCTAGAGATATGAAGGAAAAGTGCTCCCTGCCTGATCCACGGCACGATAACGGAGGTCGCCCCCTGATGGGAGCGTTGATAATCGGCATAAGTGCAGCCGGGTCGAACTCGAAAGCCAGCCGCGTTGATGACGACGTCGGCCTTCTGCAGCAGGACGTCTGCCTGACTAATATGAATGTCACCGCTAGCGCAGGGACCGTAAACAATCCTCTCCGCTCCTAGGGCCGCAGCCAGACAGCCACCCACAAACCCGTCAGCTCCCACCACGGCTATGAGTGCTTTTGCGCGATCCCGATCGGCGGATTTTTCGGAAGCCATCGCGCTATCGTAGAGTAAAGGGGTCACTGCCGTCTCGCCGGGTCAATCCCGTCGGTTGCGTTGGGACGGTCAGAATCCCACACTGTCCGATCTTTTACTGGCATGGGATGATGCTTGATGTGGAGGGGAGTTAAATGCAGTTTCCTGGGTTTGCGGAAGAACGAAGAGGAGCAAAAAAGACTTCGGCGGTTATTGAGATTTATCTTCGTGCGCTTCCTGATAGGCCATCATGGGTCGATAAAGGCAACCACAACACCTGCCCTGGGGACAGCCCGGCAGCGGCAGCACGGGCGCGTCGTCGGGATGGTACAGCTCGCCGGCAGCCAACTGCCGCGCCGCATCGCAGCAATTCGGGGCGGGCTCAATTACAACGCCGACAATCGAACCCTTTGCCTTCATGCCCAGCCGGTAAGCGGCCAAGGTCTTGTCGGCATAGTGGACGTCTTTCTCCATTTGATGATGGAGCTTGTTCAACCAGTCAAATGTCATGCTTTTCGTCTTCGCGGATCGCTTCTGTCTGAACGACTCTGTCCGGAATGAGAGAGGGAGCATCTTTTCCGGGTTTCGGCTCTAGGCCCCCGCCTCAGTCGGTGGCATCAAGCGCGGTGAGGGCTTTCCAGTTCGGCAGCACCAGAGTTGATGTCCTTGCCGCTCATGGGACCGCGCCCGAGGAAGCCAGGACGCAACAGCTTCGCGCTTACTCGTGCCAGCGTAGGAAGGTCGTGCAGCATGTTTGTGTACGAAGCGTTGGCCAACGGGCAGTGGCATTCCTTGGCGGCTATGCTTCTGCGCACTTCCTTGATCTTCTCGCCAAACCAGATTTGTTTGAAGTCGTAATCGTGATCTCGGAGATTGCCCAGGTTGTCAGCGCGCACGCAGCATGGCCAGACAGTGCCGTCGGCATAAATCTGGGCGCTGACCCAGCCGGCATAGCAGCCGATGACTTGGTCTTCTTCCTTTAGGATCCTCTTAACCAGCTTGTAGTACTCGATGCGGAAAGACTCCGTGAATTTCGCCATTCCACTGAAGCGCTTGCTGTCCACATAGGCAATCAGGCGGTCAATTGCCTCTTCGTATTCCTCCGGGCTGGGCGTTATGGGCAGACCGATCGTGTCTAGCTCTACCCGAGGTTCCGCGATTTCAGTGATGAACTGATCAGCCCCTGACTTATCGGCATAGGCGATTAGGTCGTCGAGATGTCTCACGCTGAAGGTTGATATGACTGAATGAATGCCAACCGTCAGGTTGGGCAGCTTGTGTCGCAAGGCCAGCAATTGCTCCAGCCGTGCTTCGAATTTCTTGAAATTGCCGGGAGTGCCCCGAATATAGTCATGTTTCTGGCCAATTCCGTCCAGCGACAGGTTAATGATTAATTGGCTCTCTGGGCACGACCTGGCGATTCGCTCCACTCGGTCCGGAATGTTGGGCAGGATTCCATTCGTGGGGATGTTGATGACACCGGGCCGGCAGTATTGGTACACCAACTGGGCAAGTTCCACCACGTGCGGGTACATGAGCGGTTCCCCGCCGCTGATGGTAAACCAATAAGGCGTGCGCCCGAGAGAGGCTAAGACCTTCTCCCACTCGCTGATGGTCAGCTCGTCTTCACGCTTCATCCATATATTGCAGGTGAGGCAACGCGAGTTGCATTTCGGGGAAGGCGAGAGCGTAAGGTTCAATGGCAACATCTCAGGCCAATCGAACCGGCGGTACAACTTGAACAGCGGGACCCGGGCTAACACCCCAGCGATGGAATTCATGTAATTTCCCTGGCCACAAACGGTGACTACCCCTGGCGAGGTCGCGCCGCTCTGGCTGCGCCCGTCGCGTAGCTTGCGTCCAGGTCCTTGGTAGTCTTGGCAATGTCCCACACGCTGTGATCACGTTGCCGAAGGTAATCGCGCCAGCCTAGGAGGCGGCCGTAAGCCTCAAGCGCCGCGACTCGCCAAGTCCAGAAAAACGGACGCGGACGCCAGTCCAGGTGCCCCAGCACCAGGCCCAGTATCTTCAATCCGTTCATCGTGCTTACGGTGTAGCCCACGGCATCGCGCACGGCCAGGTGTCCAGCGTGAATGCGGCGCCGTTGGCAAAGAAAATCTGCAATTGTGTTCGGTCCCTTGTTGTAGACAATCGCCGTGGGGATGTAGCGTACTTCGTACCCCTGGCCTCGGATCACCGGCTCGATGCTGGCTTCGTCGACCGCCGTGCGGTAGGGAATGCGGTCGAAGATTTTGCGAAATGCGATCAGTTCTCCGGCCTTGAAGCCACGCAAGTTTATTTGGTGATGCAAACCCCATAACAGATGTGCCGCAAAGCCCATAAAACTTTCTGGATCGTCGAGCGGGACTGGCCGAGAAGTGGTCATGCCAACCGCGGGGTCGAGGAAAGGAGCTACAACCTGCTCAATCGCGTCCCCTTCGGGCAGCAGATCGGCGCTGCAAAGCACCAATATCTTCTCTTTTGCCTCCGCCAGAAACTGATTGACTGCAGACGCTTTGCCCTCGCGCTTCGCCTGGGTCAGCAGGCGAATTCGGCTGTCACGTTCCGCCCAACTTCGCACTACGCCTTCTGTATTATCGGCGCACCCACTGGCAACTACAATGATCTCAGTCAGGATCACAGTTGAGAAAGTTTGCGAAACCGCTGAGGCCAGCAGCCTGCCGATGTTGACCTCCTCGTTGTAGGCCATGATGCCTAGCGAGAACGCGATCGGTTTTGTGCAGTCACCATTCATCAATCTTAACCCTCTAACATTGCTTCGGATGCGAGCCTGGCGGACAAGCATTGATGGCAAAAAATCGTTTGAGCTGGCGGCACTTCGGAGCGAATTTACCCAAAAGCCTCAACTTTGAACTTGGCCCGGAACCCGGTTTACCGGGAATTATGGCGATATCGAGCATTGCTTAGATGGACAGCTTCGCCCTTCTTAGTCCCAGACCGCTCAGTAAAGTCCATTGAGCCGATCGACCAAATATCAGATTGACAACGTATCAAAAGGGGAGGGTGTGTGAAGTGTAGCCGCGGACAGAATCATTCGGCCAATACCCGAAAAGTATAGCACGCCTACGAGCCAATGATGAAACTGGGGATGCAACGTGTCCAGTTCCTTCGGGGGGATTTCCAAGTGCTTGAAGGAAATGGCCCTCAGGAGGCAATAATATAGTTGGCTAACCAAGCCTGCTATTCTCGTAGCGCAACGAGTTCATTCCTGATCTCTTCTAGCCGGTCCTGTCTTCGCTGATACTCGACGCCGGCCTCCCGGCTGTGATCCTTGCCCAGTCTCCAGTACACGGTATTGGCGTAGTGGATGGACTCGAGCTCTTCATTCAGAACCGCAATTCTTGCTTTTCGCGTGTCTTCGGGTTGCGTGGGGACCACCATGATCTACCCTATCGGCCATTAACGCTTCGGAGTTTAGCCGACGACCGCTCCTGAGTCGTGTCGGGTTGCCGTGACAGGAAACTGTGTACTGAATGGTAAGCCATATATATTGGGGCGCCTCCGGTAGGGCTCGAAAAACACTTGCAGTCGACTGAGGCGGACACCGTCACGATTGAGACTCACAATCGACGGGTCGAAAGCGGGCCTACTGGTTCTCACGCAATTCCGGTAGATGGCGTGCCTACAAAACGAATCGTTCCAACAAATGAGTTAACAAGAGAACAGAGTTGGGTTCGGAGAAAAGTGTGCAAGTACGTGCAGGGCGATTTGGCAACACTTTGGTTTCAATTCCAGTGCTTCAGGTTACTGTTTCGGAAAAAGGTCGTGCGAGGAGAGGGGGGCCTGTTGCGTAGTGTCAGTCTTCGACGACAACAGCGGTCATTTCGGCATCGACGAAAGTAAACGTCACCATCGGCCCCTCCTGCACATTTAGGACCAGCGGGGGACGAAAGCAGGCGATACTGGTGCCATCCTTGTTTCGTACGCTCGGGTACACGATCCCTGCTGATCCACTGGTCAACAGTTGATTTCCAAGTAGTTGGGAGAGAGTGTAGTTGTTCGGGTCTAAGCAACCTGCAAAATCTGGGTCGTCGCGAATGTCATGAAATTCATATCTGAAATCGGCGACGTAGTCTATATATGGAGAGACTTCCTCAGCTTTCCATCCGACTTCCTTCAACTCGGCGGCTCTATGAAAGGCCACTTCCGTTTGCGCAGTTTGCATTTCGAAAGCCCCATACCAAGCTCCTCGATCCGCCCTATTAAACCTTCCTCCTAGCGGATGCGCGTGAGTGAAGGACGCGTTAACGATATGTGCGAGGCGGAATCCGGAAACCAGCTCAATAGCGCTGATGCCAGGTAGCCCACCACTCTCGCCAAGCAATCTATCGTTCGTTGCCCCCTCCAGCTCCGTGAGTTCGCTGAGCAGATCGTCATCGTCTTGCGCGAGAAGATTGAGGATTGGCCGACCACGATCACTATAACGATACGGGATAAGACGGTGAGTCCTATCCTGTTCCACCTTGCTCAGCTTCGGAGAATTCATCTACCGCCACGACGGGCATCCAACAGTTGGCGGACTCTCAGAAAAGCAGGTATGCCGCCCTTCTTTACGTAATTGAGCGGCGAGTCCCCCCCAAATATTGGATTCGTGTTCGGCAGCGTTATCCAAGCATCTGCGAGCTTTTGGCTGTAGAGAATGTTCAGTGCCTTATATATCCCGATCAAAAGAGAAACTCGGGTGAGCTGATCTACATCTAGGGTTTTGGCACCTTGGTCCTTCAGTGTGTAGAAACTGCCACTGGACATGCCGCCTAGCAAAACTCGGGTATCGTCATCGCGCAATTTCCAATGAGTCGCGATCCGAAGAAGGCCCTTGATTGCGGCCGGACTGAGCCGGGTTCGGTTCTCCTTCGTCGATAGATCGACTGCGGTATCCCACGAGAAACCAACAACCGGCTGTTGCATCGTAGCCATGACGTTACTCCATTTATGATTAAAATATACTCCAAATTTGAAAAGATGACAAGTTCAATTTTGGTGTTTATCTAAGTTGTTTATTTTAAATTACTTACCAAATTCGGGCGAAAAGCCGTTACCTGTTGAAATGTGCCGATTTCCACCAACAACCACGCACCCAGTTATCGGAGCTGGCTTCGCCCCTGCCTGTCGGCCTCAATCTGCCGACGGATACTCAGCCCATTCCCTTCAGCTCGGACCCCACATCTGGGATGCGAGCTTTGGCCGCGAAGCGCTCCAGCAGCGCCTGATCCAGCCTCCCAGTATCCGAAATTGTAGCCAGCCGATAATTAGAGAGTTCTGCCGTCCGGATAAATCAGCGACCAGCTTTTGAGATGCGTGTCTGCCTTGCCAATGTCGCAGGGGCCAGCCCTCCACGAGTGAAGTTCCCCAACTTTCGGCCCCGTATCTTCAAGCAAATGGAGGAGGTGCAGCTAGAGCTGACTCCTGTATTGCTCCAGAGTGATACGCACAAGCTGACTGCGAGTCCGCACGCCGGTTTTGGAGAAAAGTTGTTGCAGCGTTGCTTTTACCGAACTCTCGGATACTCCGATTCGCTTCGCGATTTCTTTATTCACCAAGCCATCGAATACACAAGAAAGAACTTGACGTTCTCTTTCGGTAAACCGATCTTCTTTAGACTCCTGACGAGGGCCTGCGCGGCCCACCGCTTCCTGCAAGAGTTCCCGATCAAACCAGACCTTTCCAGCAAGCACATCGCGGATTCCCTCGATGAGCAGTGCCGCCGAGTGGTGTTTCATGAAAATTCCAGAAATGCCGTTGCGAATCAGGTCCGCGGCTTGTTCATTTTGCACTCCGGCAGTAACGACCAGGACTTTGCCGGTGAATCCCTGTTGCTTCGCCAAGCGCATGAACTCGCCGCCATCACCTTGTCCGAGGTCAAAATCAAGGAGCACGATGTCGACATGGGTCTTCCGCAATGCCGCTAGACCTTCTGCGACGGAACTGCAATGTGCAACAACCCGGAAGCCTGGCTCCGCGGCCAAGAGACGGGCCACACTCTCCCGGAACAAGGCGTGATCATCCACCAACACGATTTCTATGCGACGTTCCGCGGAATCAGGCATTCACAGTTTCCTTGGCCATGGCTACCGCCGGAACGACCACAACAAAACAGCTCCCCTGAGGCCTGGTTTCATAGAGCAGTTCGCCCCCAAAACTTCGCATGATTGACCGCGAGATATACAGCCCAAGACCGGCCGTCTCGGCTCCGGGCTGGAAGGGGCGAAACAGGTTTTCGGGATGGGCTATTCCGATTCCCGTATCTTCGAAGCGAATCGTGACCTGCTTTGCGTCCGATGATGTACTAAGCCACAATTGCCTGGTTTCAGTTGACGCCATGGCTCGCTGGCTATTCTTCGCCAGATTCAAGAATACTTGGATCAGACCATAACGGTCGGCCCAAACCAGCGGTAGGCTCTCCTGAACCCGCCATTCGATTTTGATGTTAGATTCAGAATAAGCGCCTTCGATCAGCACTCGCACTTCGTCGAGAAGGGATGTCAGCTCAACCGTCACTGCGGCATCGGAGGGAGCGGCCTTCACGCTGAGAGCGGATATTCGTTCCAAACCCTGGATCAATGAGCTCAGAGCCTGAAAATCTTCGTTTCGTTCCAGATCTGGGACTCGGGAAAGATTCTTGTGGAGGACAACCGCCGCACCGCACAAATTCCTGACCTCGTGAGCCATGGCGCTCACAAGAATCCTGCTGCTCCTCAACAAGTGATCCAGACTCAATTCCTCCCGGTTTCGCAGATCCTCTGACAAATCCACCACTACCGCCGCAAGGCGTGGACCGGAGATCGTGTTGTAAGTGGAAAACCACACACCCGCCAGAAACAATTCGCCTGTCGATCGTTGCCCTTTGCACTGCAATGTGGTCCGGAAGGTTCTTGAGGGCTGCGTCTGCACTACAGTTTGCAGGGACGGCAGGTAGGAACTGATGGGTTGACCTTTTAAGGACGATGTGTCCGGCACGAGCAATTGCTGCGCTGCCTGGTTTGCTAAAAGGATCTTTCCGTTCGAGTCAATCGTCAGAATTGCGGCTGGACTGCTCTCCACCAAAACCTGTAACTGATCTTCCGCGTCGCGGCGCAGCTTTACTTCACTCTCCAACTCTTCCACGTGCTCCAAAACGATACGGCGATTTCGCAGAAGCTCTGAAATGAAAAGACCAGTGCCGCTAAAGCCCACCGAACTCAGGAGCAGCCGGAAAATCGCCTCGCTCTCCGGCAGATTGCTGAAAGACTCCTGGAGGACAGCACACACGAGGGCCACCCCTATAGTCTGGGTTCGCGAGAGAAAACCGCCCACAATGATGATGGGAAACAGGTACAGAAATCCAAGGGAGATGTATGGCTTGGTAAGCCAGTCGGTGACCGCAATGCCGGCCACGAGCAGACCGGCTACTATCAGCAGCCTGGTGCGGTTTGCGGGTACGAAGATGGAAAGCAGACCCTTCATCCCAATCCTTAATGTTAATGTTGCCCCCGTTGTACTCCGCAAAGAAAGACCTTTTCGCACGCCAACTGAAAGATAGGCTTCGGCGGCCAAAAGATAGCCAACCAATCGAAAGATAGGTTTCCCTCTCCTCTAGCCATTCCGCACAATTCTATTTCCGGAACTTCAATGTCGTCGTCGAACCCTGAAGTCTGACGTCGAAAAGCTACCCATCATGCCACCCCTCCTTCAACCCCGAAACGCGTGTCGAGGTCTGGCTCAACGGCCGCCGGGTGATGGCAACTGGGACGCCTGATGATAAGCAATTTCTGCCATCGTTGGGTTCTACTTCTCCTGCTCACGTCTTGCGCCGCTACTCAAGCACAGGAGCCTTGGACATGGGAGAAAGTGCGCGCGCGGTTCGAGCACAGTAACCCCACTCTGCAAGCCGACGGGTTCAATGTTGACGAGTCGAAAGCGCAAGAGATAACCGCTTACCTGCGCCCCAATCCGAACTTCACTCTGCTCACGGATGGGACTCAGATCGCTCCTTACCAAGGCGTTTGGCGACCCTTCGCCGGCACCGAGCTTTCCACCAACTTTAGCTATCTGCACGAACGGCAGCGCAAGCGGGAATTGCGGCGGGAGAGCGCGCACAAGGGGACGGAGATCGCGGTCTCCACTCACGCCGATCTGGAGCGGAGCTTGCTGTTCGACTTGCGTGGCGCCTTTGTGTCAACGCTGCAGGCCAAATCTGTGCTGCGGTTGGCAAGAGACAATCTTACCTATTACGACCACCTGCTCGAGGTAAGCCGAGATCGATTCAGTGCTGGCGACATGGCGCAGATGGACCTCGACCGACTGGAACTGCAGCGGGTGCAGTACGAGTCGGACGTGCAAACCGCAGAAGTGAACTTACGCACGGCCAAAATCCAGTTGCTCAGGTTGCTGAACGACCGCACTCCGATTGAACAATTCGACGCGACCGGGCCATACGATTTCAACGATCAACTCTTGCCTCGCGATGAGTTCAGGAAAATCGCTCTGGATACACGGCCTGATCTAAGGGCGGCGGTTGAAGCCACATACAAAGCCCAGACCGATCACAAGCTCGCTGTGGCAAACGGCTCAACCGATCCGACTTTGAGCACGTGGTATACCTACAACCCCTCGTTCAACAACGCCTATGACCACCAAACACTCGGCGCCAGTATCAGCATCCCCCTCCGCATTTTCGACCGCAACCAAGGCGAGAAGCTGCGCACGCAACTCGACATCACGCGCAACCAGAGACTGCGCGACGCTGCCGAAGCGCAGGTGTTGAGCGACGTTGATTCCGCCTACGCCTCGCTGACTAGCAATGTGGCATTGCTGCAACCCTACAAGCGCAAATACCTGCAACAGGCCGAACGAGTGCGCGACACGGTGGCCTTCGCATACCAACACGGCGGAGCTTCGCTCCTGGATTTTCTGAATGCGCAGAGCGAGTACCGAAGTGTGCAGCTAAGTTACGTCAACCTGATTGGTTCGTACCTCTCCGCTGCCAGCCAACTCAATCTTGCCGTGGGCCGCGAGGTGGTGCAATGAGAAGCACAAAGGGCAAACGCACAGGGGCAATCTGCGGGGTCTTGTGTTTGGCATTAATGGGTGCCTCGTGCTCCAACGAGACCAAGGCGTCTCCGACCAAGGCTGAGGTCACAGTTGATCCCAACCTCTACACCGTGGAACACGCGGAGTTGTTCAAGCTGGCCAGGACTGAAACACAAAACTTGCCGACCGTTCTTGCCGCCAATGGCAGCGTCACCCCGGACGTGAACCGCACCATCCACGTGACCTCTCAGGGATCGGGGCGTGTTGTTGATCTGAAGGTGCGGCTTGGCGACTACGTCAAGAAAGGCCAGATCCTGCTCTCCATTCACAGCGCCGATCTGGCCGGATCGTTTTCCGACTATCAGAAGGCTGCCGCCGACGAGCGGCTGGCGCAGAAGGCCCATGATCGTGCACAGTTGCTCAACTCGCACGGCGCGCTCGCCGAAAAAGACTTGCAACAGGCGGAGGACACTGAAGAGAAGGCCAAGCTGGATGTGCAGAACATGGAACAGCGCGTCCGCCTGTTAGGCGGCGATCCGGCTCATCCCGCTGCCGTGATCGAGCTTCGCGCGCCGATCTCGGGAACGATCGTCGAACAGAACATCTCGGGATTCGAGGGGATCAAGACCCTCGACAACAGTCCCAATCTCTTCACCATCGCTGACCTTACTCAAGTGTGGGTCCTCTGCGACGTTTATGAGAACGACCTCGGCGAGGTGCGCTTGGGCGACACTGCCGACATCCGTCTGAATGCCTATCCGGACAAGACTTACCGCGGCAAAGTCGCTGACATTTCCCGCGTCCTCGATCCAGCTACGCGCTCGGCCAAGGTGCGCATCGTGTTGCCAAATCGCGACGGATCATTGCGACCCGGCATGTTTGCCGTGGCCGCGTTCCGGTCACGCAAGTCGCAATCGCGGATCGTTGTTCCCTCCACCGCGATCATGCGCCTTCAAGACAAGGATTGGGTATTCCGAAAGGACGGACCACAGCGTTTTCGCCGCATCGAAGTGCGCGCTCTGGGAGAAAACTCGGACGGGAAGCAACAAATACAAGGCGGCTTGAAAGCCGGAGAAGAAATTGTCGCAAATGCGCTGGAGTTTTCCTCGACGGTGGCGGAGCAGGGTAAATGATCCGCTATCTTATCGACTTTGCCCTGCGCAACCGCATTTTGGTGTTAAGCGTCGCGCTTGTTCTCTTTGTTTGGGGCATCATCTCTTTCCACAATCTACCGATCGAAGCCTACCCCGACGTCGCCGATACCTATACGCAGATCATTACCCAATGGCCAGGACACGCCGCGGAGGAAGTGGAACAGCAGATCACAGTCCCCCTCGAAGTGCAGCTGAACGGCGTGGCGCATATGACTCACCTGCGCTCGGTGTCACTGGCGGGACTGTCAGTGATCACCATCATCTACGACGACCAGACTACGACTCTGAACGCTCGCCAGGAAGTGATCGACCGCTTGCAGCAGGTCACTCTGCCCCAAGCTGTGGCCCCAAGTCTAGGTCCGGACTATAGCCCGACCGGGCAGATCATGTTCTACACACTCCAGAGCACGAACCCAAAGTACGACGTGATGGAGTTGAAGACACTGCAAGACTGGGTGGTTCGGAACCAACTGAAATCCGTCCCGAACGTGGTTGAGGTCAATATCTTCGGTGGGCCGACGCGCGACTACCAGGTTCAAGTCGATCCGGGCAGGCTGGTCTCCTACGGACTTTCCCTGGGTCAGGTTGAGCAGGCCATAGCCAACAACAACATTAATGCCGGTGGCGGCTTCATCGAACGGGGAGAGCAGGCACTGAATGTCCGTGCCGTGGGTCTAATGCAAACCACCGACGACATCGCCGCCACGGTGGTGAAGGTGCAGAGCGGCACTCCTGTCCGGGTGCGCGATCTGGGTATTGTGGCGCAAGCCCCCAAAGTACGCCTGGGCCAGCTCGGCAAAAGCATCCGTCATGAAGATGGAACGGTCATCAACAACGACGATGTTGTGGAGGGCATCGTTTTGCTGCGCAAGGGCGCAGAAGCCGATGCCACTCTCGATGCACTGCACGAGAAAATCAAGCAGCTCAACACCGGCCTGCTGCCCGCGGGCGTGACGATTGTTCCCCACCTCGATCGCAGCGACCTGGTCCACTACACGACGCACACCGTGCTGCGTAACCTGACGGATGGAGTACTGCTGGTCACGGTGGTCCTGTTCTTGTTCTTGGGTAACGTTCGCAGTGCATTGATCGTGACCATCACGATTCCTTTCGCACTGCTGTTCGCGGCAATCCTACTGGATCTGAGTCACATTCCCGCCAACTTGCTCTCCCTGGGTGCGCTGGATTTTGGCATGGTGGTGGATGGCTCGGTGGTAATGGTCGAGAACATTCTGCGCCATGCGGGATACGGGCAGGGCAAGAAGACGCTACTGGAGATCATCGGCACCGCGGCGCACGAAGTGCAAAGGCCGGTTTTCTTCGCCCGCATCATCATTATCATTTCCTATCTTCCGATCTTCACCCTCCAGCGGGTAGAAGGACGCCTATTCAGACCCATGGCCTGGACGGTTGCGTTTGCCCTGTTGGGAGCATTGCTGTTTGCCCTCCTGATCGCGCCCGTACTGTGCACTCTGCTGTTCAGAGGCGAAATCAAAGAGTGGCGCAACCCGGTGTTTCATTGGTTGCAGGAATACTACGGCCGCCGACTCGACTGGTGCTTCGACCACATGAAGCTCACGTTGGGGCTGGGTATCGCCGCACTCGCGGTGATGTTGTTTCTTGGCTTCGGCGGGGTGATCGGTTCTGAATTCCTGCCTCACTTGGACGAGGGGGCGATATGGGTACGCGGCACGCTGGCTCCGAGCACAGGCCCTTCTGCGGGAATCGACCTCGCCAACCGGGCGCGCCGCGTGCTAGCCAACTTTCCTGAAGCCAAGCAAGTCATGAGCCAGGTGGGGCGCCCGGATGATGGCAGTGATGCCAGCGGCTTCTACAACACGGAATTCTTTGTTGACTTGCTCCCACGCTCAAAATGGCGCTCCGAGTTCAAGACCAAAGACGACCTCATTGCCGCCATGGATGGGGACCTCAACAAGTTCCCAGGCGTGGACTGGAACTTTTCCCAGCCGATTTCCGACAACGTAGAGGAAGCCGTTAGCGGCGTCAAAGGAGAATTGGCGGTCAAACTGTTTGGCACTGACTTAAAGGTCCTCGAAGCCAAAGCCAACGAAATTCAGGAGGTGATGGGCAGGATTCCCGGAGTGGCCGACCTGGGCACGTTTCAGGTACGCGGCCAACCCAACGTGAATCTGGTGGTGGATCGCGCCGCAGCCGATCGCTTCGGAATTAACGTCAGCGATGTGCAGGACGCGGTGGAAACCGCGGTTGGCGGCAAGGCCGTGAGCCAAATCCTGATTGGTGAACAACGCTATGACCTCACCGTCCGTTACCAGGCGCCGTTCCGCCAGAAAGTAGAAGATGTCGCCAACATTCGCATTCTAGCCCCGTCGGGGGAGCGCGTGTCTCTAGGCCAACTCTGCCAGATCAAACTGGAAGACGGTGCGTCCAACATCTATCGCGAAGGCAATTCACGTTACGTCGCCATTAAGTACAGCGTGCGTGGACGCGACCTGGGCAGCACGGTACGCCAGGCTATCGAGGAGGTTCGCCAGAAGGTGCAGCTGTCCGAAGGCTACCACTTGGACTGGACGGGCGAGTACGAAAGCCAGCAGCGCGCGAACCGTCGTCTCGCCCTGATCGTGCCGACTACGCTGCTGCTGATGTCGTTCATCCTCTACTTGGCCTTCGACTCGTGGAAGTGGGTTGGCCTGATTCTTGCCGTCGTTGGACTCTCTCCGCTTGGTGGTTTTCTCAGCCTGCTGCTGACAGGCACACATTTCTCGGTGTCGTCCGGCTTGGGATTTCTTGCGCTCATCGGCGTGTCCGTTGAGATCGGAGTCATTATGGTGGAGTACATCAACCAACTCCGCACGCGCGGCATGAGCCCCCGCGAAGCCGCGAAGGAAGGCGCGCTGCTGCGCCTTCGACCCATCATGATGACCATGCTGGTGGCCACTTTGGGCCTTCTTCCGGCGGCTATGTCGCATGACATCGGCTCCGACTCGCAACGGCCGTTTGCCATCGTGATTGTCGGAGGGTTGATTGTCGAACTCTTCATCAGCGTCATCTTGCTGCCCACCATGTATGTCTTTTGGGCGAGGAAAGACGACCGACTGCCTCCGCCAGAAATCGGTTTCCTGGAAGAAGGAGAACATGTTGACTAGCCAGCACACCTATCTAGTGATCCGCGCACTCCCATGGGAAGTCGTGGCAGAGCATGAGCCTGGTCGACTCACAAAGAGATGCCACCTTGCCCGAACTACGTCAGGACCGAACCGACCGCTCTTTACGGTTGCGCCGGTTGATTGGAGATATCGATGTTCACACGGCAGGGGTTTGGACCCGCAATCTTACTTCTCTTGCTCACGACGCATGCAGCAGCAGATTACATGTACGGATACGTGAACCAAATTGAGGACAATCACTTTTCTATTCGTACCTGGTTCTTCCCCGAGGTTGGTTTCGACATCACTGACCAGACGGAGTTTCGATGTCACAAAGAGCGACTGCTTTTCAAAACGCTCCGCGTCGGAGACCTGGTTGATGTCGATTTTCGCTCAACCAGGCACAAGCGGGACGCAGTCCGAGTGAAAATCCGTGCCCAGAAACAAGATTGTTCTTCGAGATCGCAGTCGCGGGCTGGTCCATAGCGAGTGTGAATTTCCGCCGAGCGAACTCGGTCTTGCGAAAGGGCGCGTTGCGACAAGGAGGCGTGGGCCGGTGTCATCGAAAACGCTGTTAACCCGTTTAGCAATTTTCTGCCTGGTGTCGATCCTGGCCGCTGCTTCTGCAGATTCACCCCTTCCCGGCAAGAATGCGCCACAGGGGAACCAGCAGCTGTCCCCCCTTCAGGTGGTGATTCTCCTAGATATCAACCCCAACCAGAGCAAAGTGTTTTCTTTGGAATCAGGTCTCGCGTCCGGCGTCCTTAACCATTTGAATCAACGAGATGCTGCCGTCTCGCTAATCACATTTGGTTATGGGGAGCCAGCTTTACGGAGTGCCAATGCCAAACCGAGTGAGGTCGTTGACGCGATCAAGAGCGTCAGCCTTGAGCAATCCGGAGAGCGGTACTTCTCGGTTCATCTGTACAAAGCAATGGATCTAGCCTTGAGCCAGTTTACGGATGACGTTCGCCCCAAGTCTCTGTTCGTAATTGCCGAGGGGAGAGAGGATTTCGGCCACAAGGCAGCCGAGCAACTTGCTTCCAGGGCTCGCCAACTCGGGGTCAAGTGTCATGTTGCCTTGGTAGCGAGTCACAGCCTTCGCGGGTCGAAATCCATTCTCATATACGGGTTCTACCTGTCGGACTTCGCGAGGAAAACACATGGTCGATGCATTGAAGTTGGAGATCGCCGAAAAAAACTTCCCCGATTTGTGGAGCAGTTTTCCACGGACATTCTGAATCACAGCCAGAATCAGCGGATAGAGCGTTACTGACGGCTCGAACGATAGAACCGCCGTATCCCTCGTCGAACCCTCGATTTCACGGTGTCGTCTTTTCCATTTTCATGCTGGATCTCTACAACCTTCAGGTTAAAGCCTCGTGGGATACTGCAAATTCAACAACTTTGCGGCGCAGGTGACAACCACGAATGCGCATGGATACCGGAGACTCACAATATCGTGAGCTTGTTTGACCCAGACAGTCTGCGCTTGAAACATCGACCGCGATTGATCTCTCTGCTTGTCCGCCAACACTATCCGGTAATTCCGAGTCTACGGATTACCCACCAGCAGAAGCAGCGCGGCTTTGTGGCAGGCCATCATCTATTTCGTTGGCTTGAGGGTTCCCTCTTTCGACGATGGCCGCGCTTGCTACGCCCAGAACGAAACAAAACGTCCGCCCCCTTGCCGACCTCCGCTTCAGCCCAGACCCGCCCTCCATGCCTTCGGATGATGCGCTGCACAATGGCGAGTCCTACCCCAGTACCTTCAAATTCATCGGCGCTGTGGAGCCGCTGAAAGGCCCCAAAAAGCTTGTCTGCATACTTTGTATGAAATCCGGCCCCGTTGTCGCGAACGTAGATTACGATTTGGTCATTGACGGTCATTTGGCCGATCTCCCCAGCAGACCGAACGATAGCGACCGGACAGCGGGATTGCTTGGTAGCTGTTTGGCTGCCACCATTTTGGTTTACAAGTTCAACGGTGATGAAAGACAAACCTCAGTAAAGGTGAAAGCCGTTTTTCCAGCGTTGACCATCCGTTTGCTGACCGGAAGGTATTAACGGTCGATGGACCCCGTTAAGCTAGCAGCGCTTATCAATTCGCTCACCGCGAACAGCGACCTGATTTGCAGTGGATGGTTGATCGCCGAGAACTACCAGGGAAGCGAAAGGCTACAGTATCGAAGTGGCGCTCATGCCGACTGTGATCGAACCCTTTTAGCACCCAAGAATGAAATACGGGCCATGCGAAGTTATTGAGAAAGATGGAGAATACTTCGTCGCTCTTAAAATCCAAAGAGCCATGTCAACACTCCCACGACAAGTAACCGATTGACATTCCAGGCGCCGGTGGCGACCAGAAGCGCCTGAGGGAATCGCAAGACACAATTATCGAACCCCCGTTCCCCTATTTCTGGACCGCGAGAGGAAGGGAGGCACCCTTTTCCACGCTCCCCCGGAAAGGAAAAGCGGATTATGGCACCGCTAAAAAGGTGTGCCGCCCCAATTCTAACCGAGCACCCACTATGGGACCGGTTCTAGTAGACAGTGAGTTGCCCGAGACACGCGGCAACGATTTTGTCTGAATCGCCCGGTGTGCGTTTGCTACAATTTAGGCTTATAGGCTCGAGGAGATACATATGTCGACCACAACAACTACCCCGACGACCCCGACTCCACCGGAAGTAAAAGCGGCACCCATTAGCCTCACCCCAAATGCCATTGCCAAGGTAAAGGGAATCATGGCGCAACAGAATCCCGCGCCGGCTGGCTTGCGCGTGGGGGTGGTTGGAGGCGGATGCTCGGGCTTCTCCTACTCCCTGCAGTTCGACACCAGCGCGGGCATGATGGACAAAGTGTTCGATATGGACGGCCTTAAAGTGTTCGTGGACGCCACCTCGATCATGTACCTGAACGGCTGCCGCGTGG
>WNFF01000255.1_pt1 | contig 50557 bp, 42 predicted proteins | sample 5400441 | NCBI WGS metagenome assembly WNFF01 (sample SAMN13153345, study PRJNA577476) | soil metagenome | isolation source: 120 cm saprolite under Douglas fir tree site 2 hole 3 replicate 1 | place: USA:California | collected 2015-04-18 | reverse complement strand
CCCTGCAAATTACCCGCAGGTACTTCGTCCAGATCGCTGCCACCGGGGTGGTGGGGACTGCGGCCGGTCCCTTCTTCGTGTTCCCCGAACGGGCGCGAGCGCAGCAGAAAACCCTGAAAATCCTACAGTGGAGCCATTTCGTCCCGGGTTTTGACAAATGGTTCGATGGTGTCTTTGCGAAGCAATGGGGCCAAGACCACAACGTCAATGTCAGCGTGGACCACGTCACCGCCCGCGACGTCAACACCCGCGGCGCCGCGGAAGTCTCCGCCGGCAAGGGCCATGATCTCTTTTTGTTTCAGTTTCCGCCTGCGGCTTACGAGAAACATGTCATTGACCTGACTGACCTTTATCAAGAGGTTGAGAGGAAACACGGCAAGGTCATTCCGCTGGGGCATCGCTCTGCGTTCAACCCTAAGACCAAGAAATATTTTGCTTTTACTGACTCCTACGCGCCATTCCCGGGCAACTACCGCCAAGACCTCTGGGAACAGGTGGGATATCCCAACGGCCCGGACACCTATGAAGACTTGCGCGCAGGCGCCAAAAAGATCCGTGAAAAATCTGGTAATCCCTGCGGCATCGGGCTGTCGCAAGACAACGACACGAGTTCAGCGGTGCGTGCCATTCTTTGGTCTTTCGGCGCCTCGGAACAGGACGAGAACGGGAACGTCACCATCAACTCCAAACAGACCATTGAGGCCCTGAAATTCGCCCGGACACTTTACCAAGAGTCGGAAACCTCCGAAGTGTTTACCTGGGACGAGACGTCCAACAATCGGGCCATGCTGGCGGGCAGGATTTCCTACACCATGAATGCGATCTCTATCCCGCGTACAGCCGAGAAAGATAAACCCGAAATGTCGAAGAAGATCTGGCTCTGCCCGGCGTTAAAGGGCCCGGTGCGGAGGATGGCGCCTGGCAACGTCGTGAATTATTACGTTATTTGGGAATTTGCGGAGAATAAGGAAACCGCCAAAGAATTCCTCCTAGGTTTGATGGACAAATTCGGACAAGCATTCAAGGCAAGTGAGTTCCTCAACTTTCCATGTTTCCCGAGCACAGTGCCCGACTTGTCGGTCCAGCTCGGGCGCGACCTTAAAGCCAGTCCCCAAGATAAGTACAAGGTTCTCAGCAACGTGCTGGACTGGACCACTAACGTCGGCTTTCCGGGTTACGCCACGGCGGCGATCAACGAGGTCGTCAGCGCTTTTGTTCTTAACACCATGTTCGCCAGAGTCGCTCGCGATGAAATAAGCGCCGAGGACGCTGCACGCGCCGCAGAAAAGGAGATCCAGCGCATCTTTGGTCGGTGGAAATGAGATTTACAGAGCTGCGGCGGAGCACTTCGGCTCGACCTAATAGCACTAATCTGTGAACACCACCCCCACAGCGCTACGTCCCTTTTCCGCTCCCGCATCGATCCGCACCACGTATCCCCGCAGCTTCATCGATTGCATGCCATCCCTGCCCGGCGCCTCCATCGTTACTTGCAGTTCCGATTGCAGCCGCGGCATGTGCTTCAGCGAAATCAGCGCTCCCTGCAGGGAAATATCCCGGACCATGGTCTCTTCCTCAAAATCCTTCCCACCTTCGGTCACGCCGCAGACTTTTGCGTGGAATTGCGCTTCGCGGCGCAGCGTTGTCCGTGTTCCCGGCATGTGCGCTTGCACGCGGTCTCCCGGCGCCCCCAGCGTCACCACCATTCCTTCGCTCGCCGCAAACACCGAATCGAACTCTTCCCGGGCCTGCCGCAGAATGGAATCCACCATGCGATCCGTCGAATCGGGGTCGTGATGGAAAAGCACCAGCGTCTTGGCCTCCGCTTGCCGCGCCAATTTCGCTCCCTCCAGCCACGAAGAATGCCCCCAGCCTTTTCTAGTCGTGGCCAGCTGTTCGGGCGTAAATTGCGCGTCGTTAATAAAGATATCGGCCCCTGCGGCCAGTTCGCGCAGGCCCTCGTCCAATTTCGCGTCGCCCGGCTCGTTGTCCGTGGCATACGCCACCGTGCCCGCCGGCGTCTCGATTCGAAAGCCCAAGCAGCCTTGCGGATGGTTCAGCCAGCGCGCCGTAATCCGGTTCTCGCCAACCGCGAACGAATCGCCTCCGTCCACTTCCTTGAACCTGCGCTTCGCGTTCATCGCCGACATGTCGACAGGAAAATACGGCAGCGCCATCTGTGCCTCGAAGACTTGTTTCAGGCTGTCGCGCCCCAGGAATTTTGACCGGAAGCTGTAGAAATGAAATTCGTTGTTCTCCACGTACAGCGGCGAAAAAAACGGAATCCCCTGGATATGATCCCAGTGATAGTGCGTAACCAGGATATGCGTTTCCGGAGATCTTCCGCCGTTCACCGCCGCCCAGCGGCTCCCTAGCATGCGCAGCCCTGTGCCGCAATCCAGAATGATTTGCGTGCCGTCCGGCGCAATCAACTCCAGGCAGGGCGTGTTGCCGCCGTAGCGCCACGTCGCCGGGTCAACCGTCGGCGTAGAGCCGCGCACACCCCAGAAACTCAATTTAGCGATGGGAACTGTCATTTTCCTAAGCACAAAGCCCTTGTTTGCAGGCTCGTTTCATGGTCGCAGCCACGGGAAGGAGCGTCAATCAGTTCGCGGAGGCGAAGTGTCATACTGCCCAATAAGCAGGGGAAAGGGCTGCACCGCCGCCGTCGTACAGGTAGAATAGGGCCGATGGCCGTCCGTCCTCACGATCAATGTCACACCGGTCATTCGCACTCCTCCGGCCGCGCTGACGCTGGCCACAGTCACGTCGGCCACGCTCACCCCACGCTTCGCCCTGCAGTACTGGGCTGGGCCATGGCCGCCACGCTCGCTTTGGTGATAGCAGAGGTTTTTGGCGGCATTCTCGGCCGCAGCGTCGCTCTTCTCAACGACGCGGTTCACAATCTTTCCGATGTTCCCGCCCTCGGCATTTCCTATCTCGCCATGCGCTGGGCCGAACGGCCCGCCGACAGCGAAAAAACCTACGGCTACCACCGTGCCGGCACCCTTGCTGCCTTCACCAACGCCTTTGTCCTCGTCCTGCTTTCGCTCTGGCTCGGATACGCTGCTTTCGAACGCTTCCGCTCACCCGTGGCCGTGGCCGAGAGCTGGATGATCTGGACTTCCGTCGGCGCGCTGGCCGTGAACGGCGGCATCACCCTCGCCCTGGTCCGCGGACGTGGCGACCTCAATCTGCGCAGCATCCTCGTTCACAATTTTGGCGATGCGCTTTCAAATATCGCCATTATTGCTGGCGCGCTCGTCATCCATGCGACCGGTGCGCGTTGGATCGATCCGCTGCTCGGCGTCGCCATCGGCTTGCTCGTGCTCTGGTCCAGCATCGGCATCCTGCGCGAATCCTCGCACATTCTTCTGGAAGGCCGCCCCCCTGATTTGCGCGTGGAAGATGTCGCCCGCGCCATTCTGACCGTCGCCGGCGTGCAGGAGGTGCACGACGTGCATCTCTGGTCCCTCGGCGGCGGCCACCATGCCCTCAGCCTTCACGCGCGCGTCCCGGATATGCACCTCGATGAGTGCGAGCGCCTGCTCGCCGCTATCAAACAAGTTGCTTCAAAGGAATTTGGAGTGGATCACACTACCGTGCAGTTGGAGCGTGCCGGCCTCCCCGCAAAATCCGGCTACGTCATGCCCGAACCTGTGAAAAAATAGTTTTCAGGCGGGCGATCGAAAATTCAATCCGCGTTGTTCGTTGAATTGCCGTGTGGCGTCCAGATCCAGCGCATCCTGCGTAACGACGCGGCGCAAACCCTCGCTGGTAATATATCGCAGTGACCCTTTTTCCCACGAGTAGGCCACCGCAAAAAATACCGTTCCATCCCGCCGCACAAACACAAATGGGTCGTCCTCGGCAGGTGTTCCGCTCGGCGATTCCGCCGCCGGCGTAGGAGCTGTCTCGGGCTCCGAAGCTCTGTAACGCCGCCCTCGACCTCGAAGTTCTGCATCCGTGACATCGGGCGGTGCGCTCTCTGCCACCGAACCTTCATCTCCGCTCACCGAAGAACCGGACACAGGAAATCCACCATCAAATATGGGAAAGAAAAAACCCCCGGCAGCCCCAAACCCCTGCCGGCCGAATGACCCGGAGCCACACGTTGCCGCCTGATGTACCGCATCAAATCCTAATCCCGGTGCCGTGCCGCAATCCGGTCTCCGACGGCTTTCCAAATTATCGAACCGCCTCCGCGTGCTGATTTGTGACCGCGTGCTTCGTACGGTGGGCGCCACTGTTCTAAGGCGCGCTGTTCCGCCCCTAACTCCCGTCCGCGCCACTGGCATCGCACGCACAGCCCCCACGTTCGGAGCCGGCATTGCGACCCTCGGCCCAACCGCAGCGCGTGGTATTGACGCCATCATTCCGCGCCCTTGCCCGTGCATGCCTGCCGGCAGAAAAACCACGAAACCCGCGAGGATCATTTGGCGGACCATAACTCTCACCTGAAGGCCCGGCCTGCCGGGTCTTTCACCGATTGCCCTTCCCCAACACCTGCTCATTCATAAGGATGCGCCCGGCTCATCATAGGTTTCAATCCAAATTTATTCGTTACCTCTTAACATTCCTTTCTGCACGCTACTCACTACCCGCTGCTCACTTCCAGACTATTTCCTATCCCCTATTTCCCATCCCTTATTCACTGTCACTGTGCTATAACCGTCCAGCCGTGGAACGCGCCGCGAATAGGGAGCCAGTCCAGGCCCAGTCCAAGCCTGCAAAGTCCGCAGTTCAACCCGCTGCCTCTTTGCAGAGTGGCTCGAGCCCTGCCGCTTCTGCCGAAGATCCTTCGCGGTTTTGTCCGGTCTGCTTGCAGCGCTTGGAATCGCGGCACTGCAAGCTAGTCTGTTCCCGGTGTGGTTATTACATGTCCTGCGCGGACTATTATTAGCCCGCCGGACATTTGACCGCTGCCCGGTATTCGATTACGATTCATCGCTACGGGATCATCCCTATTTTGATAAGCAGTACGGCTCCGGCCCGGGTTGCCGCCGGAACCGCTTTCCCATGAGGAGGAATATACCGTGGCTCTGAAGATGACCAACCGCGAAGTGGACGGCGTGTCCGTGGTGGCGCTGGACGGCCGCATCGTGCTCGGCGAGGAAAGCAATGCCCTGCGCGAAAAGGTAAAAAGCTTGATCGCCGAAGGTAAAAAGAAAATTGTCCTCAATATGGACAACGTCACTTTCATCGACAGCGCCGGGCTGGGCACGCTCGTCGCCGCCCATCACAGCGTGAAAATGCAGGGCGCCTCGCTGCGTCTCTGCCACCTCGGCAGCAAGTTCCAGGAAGTCCTGCAGATCACGAAGTTGCTGACCGTCTTCGATGTGTACAAGACCGAAGCCGAAGCCGTCTCCAGCTTCTCCAAAGGCACCGGAGCATAAGCGTCCAAGCCAGATGGCAAGTGCCGCGCACGCTGGTTTTGTGCGTGTGAGCTTTGCCTGAGGGCACCTGCCGCGGCGGGTGCCCCTCTTGTCTTCCGAAATCCTTGTCCCGCTAAATCCGCCGTGAAGGAAAGTCCGAAACGAGTCGCGAAACTCTTTAAAGCCACCCTCGAGCGCATCCCCTCGAGACTCAACTGGGTCATTATCCGCATCCCGTTCGACGTCTCTAAAGTGTGGGGAACCCGCGCCAAGGTCAGGGTCAAAGGCGAAATCAACGGCTTCCCGTTTCGCGCCTCCGTCTTCCCCACCGGCAAGGGCTACCACTGCATGCTCGTCAAAAAGAGTATGCAGACCGGCGCAAACGCCGCCCTCGGCGAAACGCCGCGGTTCCGCATCGAGCCCGATACCGCAAAGCGCGTCCCCACCGTCCCCGTCGAACTTCACCGCATCCTCAACGAGGACCGCTCCTTGCGCCGCTGGTTCGACCAGCTCACCTACTCCATCCGCAAGTGGATTTGCGATTGGGTCGCCAACGCAAAAAACCCCCCATCCCGCGTTCGCCGCGCAGAGCAGGTAGCTGAACAATTGCTCTCTACCATGGAAGCCGAGCTCGACCTGCCCCCCATTTTGAGACTTGCCTTCGCCCGCGATCCCCGCGCCTATCAAGGTTGGCAGTCCATGACTCCCTTGCAACGTCGCCACCAGTTGCTCGGCATCTTCTATTACCGCAACTCCCAATCCCGCGACCGCCGCATCGCCAAAATGCTCGAAGACACCCTCGCCCGAGCCGAAAAAAAGCCCCGATGAGCCGTGCTAGTAGGTAGAAGTCAGGAGTAACCGCGTTGCGCCACTACTGGAAGTGCATTATTTGGCTGGAAACAAAATCGCCGAACCCCAGTCAGCTTCACATCACCGCGCGCTGCCTGGGGCTCGGCGGCAAAACACTATCCGCTCAACCCTTCACAGCAATAGCCACCGGCTTCGCCAGTTTAAACGTCACATGGCTATGCACGGCAAGGACAGTTACGTCCTTGTTCGCCTTAGCCTTATCCGCATCCTTGGCACTGCTTTTGGCCTGGTCTTTCGATCCGGCCACGGGTTTCCAGTTGGTAGGACTTCCCGTGGACCATCACCGACGCCAGCGTCACCTTCAGTTCGTGCTTCCTGACCTTGACGATCCGCCCAGTGACCTTCGCCCCCTTCGGTATCACGGTTTTCCCCTCTACTTGAATGGGCGCGGTGAGCGTGCCCGCGAAGGTATCACCGACTTTGTTCTTATCGGTCGCCAGCGTTTGGCCTACTGTCGCGCGGTCGCTTCGTTTGTGGCCTGATTCGAGCAGCCCACAACCGTCAACAGGGCCGCCCCTGCCATAGCAAACCACACCTTCCGATAGACTTGTGAATGCAACAAGGTACACCTCCAAAGGGCACCCTTGGGGTGAGTGGGATGAGGAGGCTGGTTTGATCCCCTACCCTGAATGAGGCTCACCAATCAGCCTCGAAGCGTTGGGTATCCCTTACTTACTCTAAATCGTACAAAACCCCTTGGCCGGTGTCCCTACCCATTTGCCCCCCATGTTTCCTTCCCAGCGCTGGCCCATCGGCCAGTAACCCGGCCAGCCCGTATTCCTACTGTGCCCCCACCCACCACCCCACCCCGTCATTCGCGTTTGGCGTCTACCCCGACCCGGTCGAGGCGTCCCGGACGGTTTTGCGGGACGAAGCGTCGGCCTGCGCAGAGAGGACCACCGCCCCATCGCGCGTATTTTGCGCGATGAATCTCTCGTCTCTGTAGCGGCGACCTGAATTTGTCCCCGCGCCCGCGCCAATCGCGCGTGATACAATCATTTCATGGGAGTAATCGTCAAAAACCCGGACATTCTTGCCGGAACTCCGGTGTTTCGCGGAACCCGAGTGCCCATCCAAACGATGTTCGACTACCTGGAGGGCGGAGAAGCACTCGAAGGCTTTCTGAAGGGATTTCCTACCGTCTCGCGTGAAATGGCCGTAGCCGCTCTCGAAGAAGCAAAACACCTATCGAGGGTTAGGTCCAATTCTTCGTTCTGCTTTCTAGTTTCTGCCTTCTAGTTTCTGGTTTTCCCTTTCTCCCACTCGCCACTCGTCACTCGCCACTCTAGTTTCGCCTCGCGGCCTGCCATTCCGAATCGTTAAACGCCTTTCGACCCCGCGCCAGCCGCCGCCGCCCGCAAGGCGACATTCTTCTCCGCCTGCTCCGCCACGCTCCGGTCGATTTCGATCGTACCTTTGAAGCCCGCGCCGTCTTCGATCATGATCTGCGCCGTCGTCAAATTCCCGATGATTGCGCCGTCCTTCTTGATCTCCACCCGTCCCTTCGCGCGCACGTTTCCTTTCAGGTAGCCGTATACCACCACGTCGCGCGCGTTGACGTCCGCCATTACCTTCGCCATCGCTCCCACCGTCAGCTTCTGCTCATCCAGATGAATCTGTCCTTCGACCGCCCCGTCGATCAGCAGATCCTCGGTGCCGGTGATTTCGCCTTTCACCTGTAGGCTCGACCCTAGCCACGCCGCCTCGTGCTCCGCCGTCGCATCCAATGGACTCATCTCATCTGTGTTCTTCTTACCCCACATAGAAACCTCCTTACGGTGTGTCTCGGGGACGAGCTGGGCGGGTTCCGGCGAGATGCAGCGTGCCCAGAATCCTACTCCTGCAATGCGGACGCATCAAGCCGCTTGCCTCGAAGAAGCAAAACACTTCCTGCTCGCTGGGACTCGCCGGACTAAAGAATGGCGGCCTTATGGAACCAATGACGAAGGGTGAATCGCGCGGATGTTGCCGAAGCGCTCGAAATCAACCGAATTAAAAGTTAGCACGCTCTCGACCGCATAGACACTCATGATCGCGGCCAGCCGGGCATCATAAACCTTCACGCCATGCACCTTGTGAACCGCTACAATCTGTTTCCATGCGTTGTAGATCGCCGGAACATCCGGCAACAGCGTCAGTGATTTTTCAATGCTGCTGACTTCTTGCAGCGCCTCTTCCGGCGACAATCCGAGCCCGTTCCGGTCGGCCGGACGCGTGGCCACATTCCAGAATTCGGCGATGTTCTGCGCGCAAAAAAAGACCGCATCCCTTTGCCGGATTAACTTCGAAACCGCGTGAGTAGCTTGAGAGCAAAGGGGATGATTCGGTTGGACACTGCGGAGCAGGATATTCGTGTCCACCAGGACGCGCATCAGTCGTCGCGGCCTTCATACATCGCTTCGCGGCTGACCGCGTAGTCAGAGAGGAGCGGCGTAGGACGATGCCCCGCGGACCAGGCCTCAAAGGCTGCCGCGCGCTCTTCTGCCGACGAATTCTCCTGCGCCTTTAGAAGCACGGCTCCTTCCACCATGGAAAGCAGATACTCCTCCAGCGTCATTCCGCTGGCCCGCGCCTGCGTCAAGAGCCCCGCCTCGACTTCCGGCTTCAGTTTCAGCGTAACCGTCATCGCTTCCTCTATTTTCAGTATAGCAATTTTACGAGGCCGCGCCGAATTTCGAGTTTCCAGTTTCGAATTTCCGCTTTCTAGTTTCTGATTTCTAGTTTCGCCTTTCTCCCCTTCTGCCTTCTAGTTTCTAGTTTTCCCTTTTCCCCGCCTCACGCGTCTTTTGCGCGACGAATCTCTCCTATTCTCTGGCTGCCTCCCTTGTCGCGAACCCCGTGCTAAACTCCCTTTCTTCCACCCATGAAAAAGCTCCGAACCATGGCACTCATTCTATTTGTTGGGGCGTGCGCTTTCTTCCTCGCTTATAGATTCTTGCAATCTCCCGAGGGCGGCCAGGAATCTCCGCAAACAACCGATGCACACTGCAATCAAAGCCTCTGGCAATACGTCTACAATCCTGGTCGGCTCCAGGTCTTGAACCCGTGCATTTCGGTAACCGGCGCCATCGAAGAGGTCCGCAAAGAAGCCGACGGTGACGTCCACATCTTGTTTCGCCTGGATCAGCAGTTTGCATTGCTCCTGAACGAGAAGAACATCTCAAGACAGCAAGGCGACCTGGTCCTCGAACCAATCTGTCAACTCAAAGTGAGTCAGCCAGACGCGGAGGAACCCTGCAGCCAGTACAGCGGTCCCTATTTTGAACCCGTGGTTGGCCAGCGGTATCTCGTCTGGGGTGCCTACGTCCACGACGCCGACCATGGTTGGAACGAGCTCCACCCCGTCACTTCCATGCAGCCTATCGAAAGTACATTCGACTAGCCGCATCCCTCTCCATCTTCATAGCACAGCCATTCCCTTGTCCCGAGTGGAGCCGAGGTATGGCTGTGCTCTTCGTCCCTGGTTACGTAGAGGTACGAGGAACCTTTTCCCGGCCGGGCCGGGACGACGGCCGTTCTACGAGAATCGTTTGTCGAATTCAGCCTTCGTGATGACCTTGGCCGTGCGAAACGTAACTTTCGCCGCCACTCTTTGAATCGCATTAGTTAGCGGTCCGTCATCGGTTACGAAGAGGTCCACGTAGGGAAGCGCCATGACGTGTTGACTGTCGCGAAAAGCGCGGTCATTGAGAGTTCGCCCCGTTTGCCATCCGTCAAGGGTTAGACCGCCTTCGGCAGCTATGCTCGGGAACTCATCGAGACGGCAAGACTGAAGAAACTTGTCCTTAATGCTGTTCTCGATTTTTTCTCCCTTCGGCGTGGTGAGAGGTAGAAAACGCCCAATCAAAATGTTGTCGAGGCATCGGAGCATCTCTGGTGTATACCTACCCGCCCGATAGTTCTCGCCATTTTGCTTTTGTGCTTCGAAATTAGCACGAAGACTGGCGCTCAGCGGATGATTTTCCCCGAGCGCCCGCATATGACTCACAAATGCGCCTGAGTCTCGATAGGTGCTCGTAATTCGAGAATCGTAGCCTGTGAGATCGGCGAGCACCTCAGCAAGGCTTCCGAGGCGTGGCGCTCGCGTGAGCGCGATACCCATGAATTGGAGGAAGGCCTCTTCAACCTCCCGCCGCTGAATGTTTAACCGCTCGAACAGCCATGCTGGCGAAAGTGAGTCGGCAAATGCGGCTACAGACAATCCACGGACCTGATCACTATCTCGGGCCATCTCCAGCCAATGCCAGGTAGAAAGCACGAACCTCAGCCGATTTGTGGAAACAAGGTCACGGAGGTGTCCGTGATATGAGCCTCCTGCATCGTGAGCGACAATTACGAAATTGTGATCGCAGTAGACCATGGGTTTCGAAAGAAGTTTCACCTCAGAGGCCCTCGTTACGCCTTGTGGTGGTTCTCCAACTGGCGCGTGGCCAGGGGTAGCTTGTTGGCCAGCCATCATGTGCGAGGCAACCGCGAAGAAGCGCTCTAATAATTTCTCGACGTCCACATCTGGGCCGGACGTTCGTGCGAGAGCTGTCTTCGTGTCTCTAAGCGTGTCCCTGCCGTGTAATTTCGCAGTCCGGCAGATAAGGTCATCCAGAAGCGGCACGGATGAGCGCACGAGTTCGTCCTCAACCTTAGTCCACAGTGTTCTTGATTGAGCATCTACTGCGGCGAACGGCGCGACTTTCTTCAGCATGACTGCCATTAGATCCTTCGAGCGAAGCTCATAGGCCAGCAAAGGAAAAGGCCCGGATACCGCGGAAACCGCTTTTTCGTACCTCTGACGGAGCCCCGCAGGGTCAAGAAACTTCTCACGAACAAATTGCCTGATGAAAAAGTCCGCCTCCGCAGGCAGGGGAGCAGGAATTTTCGCGCGAATAACCTCGATGGCCCTGGGAATGACGGTGAGCTGATGTCTGATTTCTAAAAGCTCAGTAAGTGCCTGACCGACTGCCCTTTGATCCTCCCGCCGCTGCTTCCGCAGAGTAGACAGCTCATTGAAAAGAAATCCCAGGGCAAACGTACCGATGGCGCCCAGTGTCGCAAGTGCGTATGTCCACCAGGCCCCGGAGGCTGGACCAGCATCGAAGAGACGGATTAAAGGCGAAGTTATCATCCAGCTTCACTTCAGGGGTGGTTTCCCCGCATCCTGAAGCTTCTTGTTGAGAGCGTCTCGTCGTGCCTTGGCTCGCGCGGGTTGAACAAAATAGAAATCGAAGAGTGATTCGAGAACATCCAGATTCCACTCCGCTTCGTGCGGCTCGACGTCCACCACTTCGCCGGTGCTCTTGCTCTTGTTCGGGTGAGCACCGAAGTTCCCGATGTTCCGAACTGCGTCGATATTGTCAGCAACACCCGGCGGCAGCTTGCCACTGTCGAGAACTTGTTGGATCTCATTACTCAAATCCGCTGGCTTGACGCCGGCAGCTTGACGAAGCAGATTCTGTAAGCACCTTCTACTAAGCGCGGCGGACGCCTTTGGGCTGTCTGCAAGAACCAAGCACGCTTCCTTATAGTCCTCCACAATTGCTGGCGGAACTTCCTGAGGCACTGGCGCCCGGGAAACGCCCTTTGGCCAAACCAAAATCGACCTGGCGCCAGGGTTCATTCGCACATTCTGCTGGGCTTGAGTAAGCGGTCCGGGTGCGGCCCCGTTTTCCAAATACAGAACAAACCGATTACACCCGGGGCACGTCCGCCGACTCAGGATCCACCATTGGTCAGCGTCCGCGCCAACCACGACGGACCAAAATGTCTGCTGATCGTGGAACTCGACTAGACAATGAGGACATTTCATAATCAGGTAATCATAGCCCGCTAGGCGACGAATCTTCAATCGGTGCGTGGCCCATCTTTCGCACCGCGCCGGGTGCTGCAGCCTTCGGTTTCTAAGGCTGCGGGTGTTGACTCTTCCAATCTCCGCGGCGCGTGACAACCAGATCGAGCGTTCGAGTCCTCTGCTTTTCCACAGATTTCCACAATTCTTTCGAGTCTGCGCCTTCTGCATCCCGGTGGTTTCCGGGACCACCCCTCCCGCAAACTGCGGTTTTTGCATCCCGGTGGTTTTGACCGGGACCCTTTCCCTCCGCCAACTTGAACCACACTGTGTCAACCCTGCCGCCCCTAGCCCTCGCGCGCATCAACGGCTTCCAACGGCCGCACGTCCCGCGCTACTTTCCCCGCGATCTCATCTGTGGCAACCTCTAAGTCGTAGCGCGTCTGGAGATTCATCCAAACGCCACGAATTCTGGTTTGCCGGGTTCCAAGACGGGCCTATAATAGCCTGAGTCATGAAGAACATTACACTTCCTATCGTCATCGAGGCGGACGCCGATGGTTTTTTCGTTTCCTGCCCAGCCCTCCAGGGTTGTTACAGCCAAGGCGACACGTACGAAGAAGCTGTCGAGAACATCAAGGATGCCATCAAGCTGCATATAGCGGACCGCCTTGCCGATAACGAAGAGATTCCCCAAGTTTCCGTGAGCGTTTCTACCGTCGAAATCGCTGTCTGATGCCCAAGCTTCCACGCCTAACCGCGCGCGAAATCTGCTCTGTACTGGAAAAGTTGGGTTTTTCAGTCGCGCGGCAGAGTGGCAGCCACATCATCTATAAGAATGCCGAAGGCAAACGGGCCACCGTCCCATTTCATGCATCCAGAGTTCTACACCCTAAGATCCTGAAGAGCATCATGCGAGATGCGGGCCTAAGTGCCGAAGACCTGGAAAAGCTAATCTAACTCTCGCATCGGGTCGGCTCCTCAGTTTTTCGCGCTGCGCGAAAGATGGCGTCTTTTATTTTTTCCTGTCGAGGTCCTTCAGGCGTCTTTACTTTCAACTTTTAACTTTCAACTGTGAACCTCTTATCGTCTTCAACTTTTTCCACACTTTTCCACAATTCTTTCGAATCCCACTCCTCCCGCAAGCCCTTTCCCACCGCCAACTTGCACCCCACTGTGTCAACCCTGCCACGCCCATTCGAATAGCTAACAAGTTACTATCGACAAGTATTAATCCTTGTGCTACCATGGTATTTGATAGTTCGAGCCTATTTTCGCTTCTGTTTCGGCGGCTCACCGTTTACCCTGAGCCTCGAAGGGCCGCCCTCCGCGTCGCACAATCTCCCTGCTCTTTTCATTGCGACCTTATCTCCCTACTTCCTAATGTCCCGATCTCCTAATCCCTCTGTCCCCCTACCTCACCGCTCTATTAAACCATTTACAATCAACAGTTACGAGCTGCGTCCTATAATAACCGCTTTAACTACCTTTAGAATGAACACTTCCAAAAGTGTATCAAAACAAAGGACTTTAAGTTCCTTTAGAATGAACACTTATGAAAAACAGGGGGGAGGGGTACCGGTTATGGTTAACCAGGTTTCCGAGCGACCACTTGTCCCGAGCTCAGCCGAGGGATCGGGAGCTAACCTTCTCTCTTCAACATTCCAACCTTCAAACCTTCCAACGTGCAAATGCGCAGTTTGCATCCCGGATGCATCTTCGGGACGGTCTCTATTCCACTCTGTACATCGTGATCCCGCTCATCAGCTTGGGATAAAAATCGGTGGACTTCTGCGGCAGCACTTCGCCGGCCGTCGCGATTTTCATCACCTGCTCAACGTCGCACGGATTCAGCAAGAACGAAATCTGCGCGCGCCCGCTGTCCACGGCATCGAGCGCCGCCAGGGCTTCCCGTTCATACGTCAGGTTCGCCTCCGCCGTCACCGCTTGCGGCGTGATTCCCAGCGCCGGCTCCAGGATTCCTTCGTGCAGCAGCACGACGTCCAGTTCGCGCTGCAGCGGCGATACGTTGGGCAACAGTTGCGCCAGGTTGACGCCCTCGCGCAGCGTCAGCACGTAAAACGCCCGCTTCTGCCCGCCCGCCGCGGGATAGACGCCGATGGCCCGTTTCTCCCGCGCGCTCGTGAACTTCGCAAGAAATTTCTTTTTCGCCTCGGACCTTTCCCCGCTGCCCGAGAACGGGAATTCGTCCGCCGCGAACCATGGCTCGAGATGCCGCCGCACGCCGCTCCACGAAAAATCGTGAACGCCCGCCGCTACGCGGTGCGTCGGCAGAATCGTCAGCCCCTCGCTCCGCGTGTTGATGAACGTCATCATCACCCGCTCGTACGCCGCCTCCGGATCGGTTTTCCCGGCGCGGGTACGGCGCTCGTTCCGGTAATTCAGCGCCGTCTCGTAGCGGTGATGCCCGTCAGCGATCACCAGCTTCTGGTCTTCCATCGCTTTCTGGATTCCCGCTGTGCGCTGCGAGTCCGCAATCACCCACAGCCGATGCAAAACGCCGTATTCGTCGCGCATTTCGGTGGCCGGCGCTCCCGCCGCTTCAGCTTCAGCCAAAATCCCGTCAACCCGCTGCCGCGCGTCCGAGTACAGCATGAAAAGCTGCCCAGTGTGCGTTTTCGTGTGCCGCAGAAGTTCCAGCCGGTCCGCCTTCGGCCCCGAAAGCGTGTGCTCGTGCCGGAAAACCACTCCCGCCGAATACTCCTCGAGTTTGCCCGCGCCGATAAAACCGCGCCGCGTGCGCCGTTCTTCCGTCCCGGGCACCGTGTATTCCTGCGTGTACGCATAGAAAGACGGCGCCGGATCTTGCATCACCACTTGAGTGCGAATCCAATCTTCGATCGCCGCCGCCGCGCGCGTGTAAACATTGTTCTGCGGCGTGTCGCTGGGATACGCGCGGCCTTTCTCGACCGTGATCAGATTGTGCGAGTCCGCGGCGTAATATTTTTCCTGCATCGCCGGAGAAATCTTGTCGTAAGGCTGCGTCAGCACGCGGTCGAACGGCGCACGAGCCGGATTGTAGCGAAAAGCGCGAAAAGGATAAACCTGAGCCATGGATTCTCCGGAACAGTTTTGTGCCGCCCGCTGAATCCTCTATTTTACGCGAACAAACCGCAATTCCGAAAAAATGGCAATGTTAATTTTAGGTTGGAATTTCACGCGAGTTGGATGACTGCCGGAAAAAGGCTGCCCATATTACAATTGTTGGCTCATGACCACCCCGAATTTCTCTTCCGTGCGCGCGTTGATTTTCGACCTGGATGGCACGCTCATTGATTCCAAGCTCGACCTGATCCGCTCCGTCAACGCCATGCTGCGCGAAATGGGCCGCGAGCAACTCCACGAAGACACCATCTCGGGCTACATCGGCCACGGCGCCCCGCAACTGGTCGCTCGCGCATTGGGCAACAACGCTACGGGACCAGAACGCGAGCAGGCATTGAAATTTTTCCTCGCCTACTACGAAGACCACAAAATGGATTCGACCTGCGCGTATCCCGGAGTTCCCGAAGCGCTCGAGCATCTCGCCGCGTTCCCCATGGCCATTCTCACGAACAAGCCCGTGCGCGTCAGTGTGCGCATCCTGGAAGAACTCGGCCTCGCGAAATATTTCCGCGCCGTCTACGGCGGCAACAGCTTTGAGACGAAAAAACCCGATCCGCTCGGCGCGCAAACGATTCTTCGTGATTTCGGCGCCGCCCCCGCCGAAGCCATCCTGATCGGCGATTCCGAAGTCGACGTGCAAACCGCGCGCAACGCCGGCACGTTCGCCGCCGCCGTAAATTACGGCTTCGGCACCCACGACCGCGCCGCCCACCCGGCGGACATCTATCTAGACCGCCTCACCGATCTAGTCCCGCTGCTCGTCAACCACGGATGATCGCAGGTCAGTTTTCCTCTTCGGCCGTTGACGGAATTTCAGCTCGGGCTTCGCGTACTTTGCTGACGTCAAGAACCACCGCGGACTGGTGTTCGGTCAGGACAAAAAGCCGCTTCCCATCGGAAGAAAAATGGGTGTAGGCAATTTCGTCCGGAAACAGCTGTTCATCGAGTTTCGCGCCGCTATTCGAATCGCAGATAGAGAGCCGGCCCGATCCAAGAGCCAATGCCAGCAGCTTGCTTTCGGCGCCGATGGAGGGAGCGTTGCCAGCGAGGTGCGCTTTTAATTGTCCATCGGCAAGGGAATACAGGGAAACGCGAACTCCGTCTTTGACCAAGACCACGGCATCGCCGACGGACAATGCGGAGTCAAAGCTGGTGGCGCCGCTTCCCACTTGAACGAGGATTCCTCCGAGAGATTTTCCCGTGCGGGCATCGAGCGATTCGAAAAAGGAATCCTGATCCGTGAGCCTGGCATTTTTGTAGAGCAAATACACGGCAGGATTGAGCGCGGCGGCCTGCTTCGCGCCCCGGCTCTTTGCCCGCCAACAAAGGACCAGGCGCTCGCCCTGTGGATCGGCAAAGGGAGTGGGAGGATGGTCCTCGAAATCGCGTTTCCACAATTCCTTTCCAGTGGCGGGATCCAGGGCGCGAAGGCGAAATGGAATTTGCACTGCGGGCAATTCAGAATTCCAGGGGACCGCGAAGTCTTCTTTTTTAAAGGAATATTCCAGAAGCACCGGTCCGTTCGAATGAAGGACACCGCCCTTTGGAATTTCCCATGCCGGAGAAGTCTCGCCGTTCGAAAGGTTGCCGAGCACCAAGCGCGAGGGGTCGCGGCGTGTACCCGCCAAAAGGAGCGTTACTTCCCGCTGGTTCGTAAAATTGGCGGCGGTGAACTTCGGGAAACTGGTGGAACGCTGGCCGTTCGAAATCTGAAATATCGCGGCAGCTGCGCCGACGGAGAGCGCGAGTTGCTCCAGATCCGGAGTGACGGAGGCGGCCGAGAGCACGGGCAGCGCGCTGACCGGCAGGCGCAGACTGGAGAGCAATTGCCGTTCGCCAATCCGGTATAGGGCCACGAATCCGCTGCTGTTGTAGATGGCCATCACATCGCCGAACACATCCATGCTGGCATTCGGAGGAACGTCCAGCAGACGAGTCTGGCTCAGATCGAAGGCGGCAGCGCTGGGAGCGCCGGAATCGAAGCGGTTGAGAATAAGGTACCGCGGATTGCAAGCGAGATGAACGCGCTCCGCGGTGAATTGAGGACTGGAAAGAACCTTGCCGTTTTTCAGCCCGAGTATGAGGGACTGGCTTTGCTTGTCCTTGTCTTCTTCGACGACCACGGCCTGCTCCGCACTTTGCAGCGCGACGGCGCCGGTCTTGATTTTTTGAAAGTGGTCTGAAACATCAAATTTCCTTCCGGCCACCAAATCAAAACCGAGAACGCCATGGGGCGAGCTGACAATCAGCGTTTTGGCGTCGGATGTGAAATAGATGGAAGAGGAAGCCAGGGAACGGCCAGGATTGGGCATGAGAGAATGAGTGCGAATGATTCCGAAGGGTTTGGCAAAGGCGGATTCCGTGTCCAAGGAGACTAAACCCACGCCGGAATAGTTGACTGGGGGGAGGGTACTGCCCGGGAACCGATGCGCGAAGCTGTTGAGCGTCTCCTCAAAGACGCTTTTCTGAGCGGCGATTTCGATGAGCGTGAACTTCAATTCGGTAGAAAGGCAAGCGAAGAAGCGGCCATCGGGGGAGACTTGTCCATCCAAGCAATCACCGTTCAAAACCAAGTCGCCGCCGGCGATTCTCTCTCTGGCCGGCAAGTTCCATTGCGCGAAGGCGAGCGCGCGGGAGACGATCGTGATGCTCTGCGAATCGGCGGAGAATCGCACCGGATAGAGGTCAGCGGAAGCAATGTGAAAAAGTACGGCCAAAGGCGAGGTGGAGAGAACGGTCACCCCGGAGGGGTCCTGAAACAGGAGATATTTTCCGTTGGGGCTGAAACGGAGGGTGACCTCCGGGCTACGCAGCGGCGGAGCCAGAACGGATTGGGAGAGAACGGCGTGAAGGTTCTGGTCAGGACGATTCGACTGTGGGGCAGAAAACGAGAGCGTAGGCTCGCGGCAAATGGCCAGAACGATGACGGAGCCAAAAAGCAGGAAGAAGAACGGTCGGGAGAAAGAGGCTGGCAAATGCCGCACCCTACGCTGGTAGTGAATACAGGGGCAGAGTCTACCATTTAGCAGCGCCGGGTCCAACCGGCAGCCTAAAGCGTGTAGAGTCGGCGGTCTCGTCCTCAAGCTGCTCCCCACCGTATCTCTTTATACACAGCTGGGGACTTCCCTTTCTTGTTAGCGATAACCGTCTTACGATGAGATAGAAGCGTGGGATTTTCCGTCCTTCGGACCACCCAGGTGCACCATGATCTCGACCGTTAGGTGTCTCGCCGCAGTCTGCTTTCTCGGATTCCCTGTTATGGCCCAGGCGCAGAGCGCCGGGCAAGTGGAATGCCCGCGCTCGGGCGGGTACGTCTATCTATACAGTTCGATGACCACTCTGGATGTGCGCACTACGCTGCAGTGCGGGGAGGTGGTGCAGATCACCGGGCGGTACGACTTGTACTTCGGCGTGCGAACCGCCAAGGGCGAGATCGGTTATGTCCCGTTAGAAAGCCTGGTCTTGTTGAAAGACAAGCCGGGCGCCAAGGCGCCCGAGCCAAAGGCGGTACAGCCGGCAAGAGAGCGCATTCTGTACGATGCACCGAAGGCGCCGACGCAGGCTGTTTCGAACGCCCAGGCGTCTCCAACGGATTTTGCTTTGCGCAATGGCACGCCGATTCGAATGAGACTTGGCAAGACGATTTCTTCGGCCACCGCCCACGTTGGCGACGTTGTGGAGTTGGAGGTAGTGGAAGAGGTTCTCGTGGACGGCCTATCTGTGATACGGCAAGGCGCAACGGGCACGGGTGTTGTGAAAGAGGCCGAACCTAAGAAACGCATGGGACACGGCGGAAAGCTGGCGTTCAGCATCGACTTCGTGAGGCTGAAAGACAACGAAAAGGCCGCAGTGCGCTCCTACCAAGAGAGCACGGGCTCAAACAATTCCGCGGGGGCGGTTCTCCCGCTGGGAACCGGCAAGGAAGTGGTGTTCACGCAAGGAAGCGAATTCATCGCGTACATGGATGGGGACATGAAGCTGAAGAAACAGGCGTTTCAGGGAGGAAAAGACGATTCCGGCACAGCGCCAGCGACCCCCGACCAGAAACCTTCCCAGCCCCGCGGGTCTTAATTTGAGAGTGACAACAAGCACCTGAGAAGATTCTCCCAGCCGAAGGCCCCGATCGAATCGCGCGTTTCGAACACTATGATGGATCTTAGCTTGCCATTGAGCGCGGCACTTGGCAGACTCTGGCCGTGATTATCGGCCTCTTCCCCGAACTGGAGGCACCCGGCGGGGTGCAGCGAGCGGGCCGCCACCTGGCGGCGGTGCTCACGGAGTTTGCCGCGAGCCGCAACATGGATTGCCGCCTGCTCAGCTTGAATGATTCGCCGGAGCTGCACCGGATGACGGTAGGAGGGCGCGAGTTTGTGTTCACGGGTAGCGAGCGCGCCAAGGGACGATTCGCGGTAACAGCAATCAAAGCAGCGCGGCGGAAAGCAAAACTGGTGCTGGCCGCGCACCCCAATCTCGGAACAGTGGTGCAGGTGATGCGGATTGCGGCGCCAAAGATGAAGAGCATTATCTGCACGCATGGGAGTGACGTCTGGGAACCTCTGGGGGGCTTGCGCGGGCGAGCGCTCCTTCACGCCAACCTGGTGCTGGCGCCGAGCCGGGATACCGCCGATCACGTTGAAGAAGAGCAAGGGGTGGCGCCCGAAAGGATACGCGTGCTGCCCTGGGCGCTCGATCCGGAATTCGAAGCGTTGCTCGTGCCGGGTTCGAAAGCCGCTCTTCCTCAGGAATTCCCGGCCGGACGCGTGATTCTGACGGTGGGCCGCTGGCTTGCCGCGGAACGATATAAGGGCATGGACACCTTGATTACGGCGTTGCCGAGATTGCTGACGCAGTGGCCGGAATTGCAACTCGTGCTGGTGGGAAGCGGGGATGACCGCGCATGGCTTGAGGAACTCGCGGAAAAAAACGGCGTACACCTGCACGTGCATTTTTTAAGCGGATTGAGCTACGCGGAAATTGCCGCATGCTATTTGGCTTGCGAAATTTTTGCGCTGCCCAGCCGGGGCGAAGGGTTCGGCCTGGTGTACCTAGAGGCGATGGCGTGCGGCAAGCCGGTGATTGGAGGAGCACACGGCGGGGCGCCGGAAGTCATCCAGGACGGGGTGACCGGCTACCTGGTGCCGCACGGCGATACGATCCAACTAGCTACCTCCATTGAGGCCTTGCTGGCGGACCCGGCGCTTGCGAAAGAGATGGGCCTGCGCGGGCGACAGCGCGCGGAAAACGAGTTTCGCTTCAATGGCTTCGCCAAATCACTGAAAAAAATCCTGCGCGAACAATGCGAATCCTGAACGTCACGGAAACATACGCTCCTTTTCTCGAATTCGGCGGCCCTCCGGTGAAGGTGCGCGCGCTTTGCGAAGGCCTGGCGCGGCGAGGGCATCAGGTGACGGTGCTTACGGCCGACTGGGGGCTGGAAAAACGGTTGCAAGCACAGGAAGAAAAAATCACGGCAGAACGGTCTCCATTTGGCTGGCGGCGGAATGAGAATGGGGTGCAAGCCATTTACCTGCCGACGTGGCTGCGTTATCGCACGGTAAGCTGGAATCCGGCGTTGAAGCGCTACTGCCGGGCGCGGCTGCAGAATTTCGACGTGGCGCACATTTTCGGGATTTACGACCTGCTGGGGCCCGGGGTAGCCGCGGCCTGCCGCAAGCAAGGCCTGCCGTACGTCCTCGAACCCATCGGAATGTTCGTGCCAATTGTGAGAAGCCTTTGGCTGAAACGGATGTATCATGCGTTCTGGGGGAAAAAGTTGCTCGAAGGGGCAAGCGCGGTGATCGCCACTTCGGAGCAGGAAGCCGGGGAGCTGGCTGCGGGCGGTGTTATGCGTAGGAAGGTGGTGCTTCGGCGCAACGGCGTGGAGGCTCCCGCGTCCTGGCCCGAGCGCGGCGTGTTTCGAAGGGCGCATGGCATTTCAAAAGATGTGAAACTTGTCCTCTTCCTGGGGCGTCTTTCTATCAAGAAAAGTCCAGACCTGCTCCTGCAAGCATTCGGGGAACTTTCAAAACGCTTGGCGGGAATACCCATGACACTGGTCTTCGCGGGACCCGACGAGGGCGGGACAAAAGAAAAATTGGACCAACAGGCAACGCAACTGGGCGTTCGAGCGCAGGTGCAATTCGCCGGACCGGTTTTTGGCGAGGCCAAGTGGGCGGCGTATCGAGACGCGGATGTTTTCGTGCTTCCTTCGCAGAATGAAAACTTCGGAAATACGGCGGCGGAAGCGGTGGCCGCGGGGACTCCGGTAGTGGTGACGGAACAATGCGGGATTGCGCCGTTGCTCGCGGAGGAGGCCGGCCTAGTGGTGCGCCACGACGCAACGGCGCTTTCGAGCGCCATCGAGCGGATCCTGAGAGAACCGGAACTGCGCTCGCGGCTGGCGGCGGGATGCGCCAAGGCCGCGTCGCGCCTGGAATGGGACGAACCGGTTCGCGAGATGGAAGCGCTATACGCGACGCTCGCTCAGGGGCAAACGCCGAAGACAGAATCCAAGCGGGAGGAGTAATTTTTGCAAACGCGGGGGCACCGGACTTTTCGCGTGATGTGGTGGAGCAGCAACGTGCTGCTGGCCGCGGCGCTTGTGGCGATGGTTTACTCATGCGTTCGGGAATATTCGGTGCGGCGGTATCTCGACGGCTTTTCGGACGCCATTGTGCCCCACAGCTTGCCCGCCGAACAAAAGGTGCAAGCCATTTTGAGCTGGATGCGCGCCGAGCCGTCGCGGGCCAACACCACAAATCCGGAAGCACTTGACAGGCGCGATCCGGAGACGACGCTTACCTACCGCCAATTGTTGAACGTCTGCGGCACAGCGACGAACGCCTTTTTGAATCTGGCGCGAAGCTCCGATCTGCAAGTGCGACGGCTGCTGCTGTTGACTCCTGATCACAAGGCAAAACATGTGGTCGCAGAAGTGTTAATTGACCGGCGCTGGATCATCGTCGATCCAACTTACCGGGTCATCATGAAGGATGTTCGCGGCCGTAATTTGACACGCAGCGAACTGCGGGACCCGGCGGTGTTTTCCGAGGCCATCGCGGGCATCCCGAACTATCGGCGCGAGTACACCTACGACCAGTTTGCCCACGTGCGCCTGGCGCGGCTGCCGCTCGAAGGATTGCATCTGCGGCGCTTGCTGGATGCCGTTTACCCGGGCTGGGATGAAGCAGTCGACTGGAGCCTGCTGCTGGAGCGCGAGTCTTTCTTCTACCTGGTGCTCTGCGGCGCGGCAACGTTGTTTTTGTTGTTGTTGCGGACCATGCTGGCCTGGTATGCGGACCGCGGCCTGAAAATTCCGCGCTTCCATTTGCGAGCGAAAGCGGTCCGAGCCGGGACCGCCTTCTTCTCCGCGCCGGAGATTAAAGAATAGCGTGTGCGGCATATGCGGCGTCGCGTTCGCTTCACGCAGCACGGATGCCGAGTCGCGCGTGCGGGCGATGACTGCGGCGATGCGCCATCGCGGTCCGGATGAAGAGGGATTTCTTACCGGAGAGGCGCGCGCGCCGGGACTCGCGCTGGGGATGCGCCGCCTGAGCATCATCGATCTGGCCGGCGGCCACCAGCCCATCTGGAACGAAACCAAGGACGTCGCGGTCATCTGCAATGGGGAGCTGTACAACTATCGCGAGCTGCGCGAGCGCTTGTCGCTTTGCGGACACCGTTTCACCACGCAGTCGGACACGGAAGTTCTCGTACATGCGTGGGAGGAGTGGGGCGAAGACGCGCTGACGGAATTGCGGGGCATGTTCGCTTTCGCGCTGCTCGATCTTCGCGAGCGTTATGCCACGGCGCCGATTCTCTTCCTAGCGCGCGACCCGCTGGGCATCAAGCCGCTTTATTACACGCAAACGCGGGATGGTTTTGCGTTTGCTTCGGAAGTTCGCGCCTTGCTCGCCTCGGGCGCCGTTCCCAAACTTTTGTCACAGGACGCCGTCACCGCCTATCTGCTGTTTGGCAGCGTGTCGGAGCCGGTGACACTGGTGGAGGGAGTATTTTCCCTTCCACCAGGACATCGCATGCTGCTGCACGTGCCGGAGCGGCGGCGCACGCCGCGCGCGCGGCCGTGGTGGGACCCCACGGTTTCGCCGGCGGCGCGCGAACCGCGAAAACCGCGTGATCTTGCTTCGGCGGCGAAGACGCTGCGCCCGCTTCTTGAAGATGCGGTGCGCGCGCATCTCATTGCCGACGTTCCAGTGGGCTTGTTTCTTTCGAGCGGGCTGGACTCCGGCGCGATCGCGGCGCTTGCCGCCCAAGCGCGGGGCGGAATCGAGAGCTTCACGCTGACGTTTCCGGGCACGGCATTCGATGAAGCGGAGCTCGCGCGGGTGGCGGCGAAGCGCCTCAAGACGAAGCACACCGAAGTGGCTTTGGGCGGAGACGCGGTCGTTTCGCGGATGGATGAGGCTCTCGCCGCTCTCGACCAGCCCAGCATGGATGGAATCAACACGTACTTTGTTTCGTGGGCGGCGAGACAAGCGGGGCTGAAAGTGGCGCTGTCCGGGCTGGGCGGGGACGAACTTTTCGCGGGCTATCCGACGTTTGCCGATACGCCGCACTTTGCGAGGCTGATCCGCAGCGCGTGGTTCGTGCCGGCGCCGGTGCGGCGCTTGATGGCTCCCTTCGTTGGGGTTGTTGCTGGGCGGCAAGGTTCACCGGACGCGGGGCGCAAAGCTGCGGCGGCCTGGATGTATCCGGACGCTTTGCCGCACGCTTATTTTTTTACGCGGACGCTTTTCCCGCCGGGGCAGCTCGAACGCATCGTCGAGCCGCGGTTCCGGCCGAGCACGGTGAACGCCGACGGCGTGACGCTCGATCCGACGTGGCTCGGGTGGCTGGAGCGGACGGCCGGCGAAGCGCGCAAGCTGGAACCGTTTGCGGGAGTTTCCTGGCTGGAGATGCGCACGTATATGGCCAGCACGCTGCTGCGCGACACGGATGCTGTCAGCATGGCACGATCGCTGGAAGTTCGCGTGCCGCTCCTGGACACGCCATTGGTTGAGTATATGGGGTCGCTGCCGGATGCGGCGCGTCGCCGCCCGGGCGCACAAAAAGCGCTGCTCGCGGAAGCGCTCGGCGATTTGGTGCCGCAGGAAATTCTCGCGCAGCGGAAACGGACCTTTACTTTGCCTTGGGAAGAGTGGCTGCGCGGGCCGCTGCGCGGGCGGATGGAAGCAAGCTTCGCCGATCCGGCGCCGCCACTGGCGGCTTATGTCCGGCCGGGAGGACTTCGGTCGGTTTGGACGGAATTTCTTGCCGGGAAAACCAGCTGGTCGCGCCCGTGGTCCTTGCATGTGTTGAACGATTGGTGCCGCCGGCACCTCACCGCATAATCTTCGGGCTGCGGTACACTGACTCATTGCGCGATGAACATTCTGGGGATCAATGCGTACCATGGGAACGCTTCGGCGGCGATTGTTTGCGACGGGCGGCTGATCGCGGCGGTTGAGGAAGAACGATTTAACCGCGTGAAGTATGCGGCGGGATTCCCCGCGGCGGCGATTCGTTATTGCTTGAAGGAAGCGGGCCTTACGCTTGCGGACATCGATCACGTGGCGGTGCCGCGAAATCCGTACGCGCGGCTGGGAACAAAACTGTTTTACGCGCTGCGCATGCCGTCGTTTGCGCGGGAGCGCGTCAAAGTTCTTGCGAAATTCACGGGGATTCCGGAAGCGCTGGCGTTGGCGTTCGACGCCGATTCGAAAAAAATCGGCGCAAAGTTTCATCGCATCGAACATCACCAGGCGCACCTGGCGAGCAGCTTCTTCGTTTCGCCGTTCGAACGCGCGGCGTTGCTTTCCGCCGACGGGCTGGGCGATTTCGCGAGCACCATGTGGGGCACGGGGACCGGCAATCGCATGAGCATCGATGGCGCGGTTGCTTTTCCGCATTCGCTGGGGTTGTTTTACAGCGCGGTGACGCAGTACCTCGGGTTCCTGAAATTCGGTGACGAGTACAAAGTCATGGGGCTGGCGGCTTACGGCCAGCCGGAACAGCTCGGCGCTTTCCGCGACATCCTGCGTTTTGACAGCGGGGCCAACGGGAACGGATTTCGCCTGGGGCTGGAGTACTTTTCACATCACCGCACGGGCCCGGAAATGTCGTGGGCCGAAGCTGATCAGACGCCGGCGCTGGGCAAAATGTTTTCCGGTGAAATGGCTAAGCGACTGGGGCCGGTTCGCGTTCCCGAAGAAGGCTTGGAGGAGCGGCACCGCAATCTCGCTTGCTCTTTGCAGGCGCGGCTTGAAGAGGTTTATCTCGGGATGTTGAGGAAGCTTGGCGAACGAACCGGGCTGAAGGCCATATGCCTAGCAGGCGGAGTGGCTTTTAATTGCGTGGCGAACGGGAAGATCTTTGATGCGACACCGTTCGAGCGGGTTTACGTTCACCCGGCGGCGGGAGACGCGGGATTGGCGGTTGGCGCGGCATATTACGTGTGGCATCAGAAACTCGGCAGGCCGCGCTCATTTGTGATGGATCACGCTTACTGGGGACCTGGTTACACGCGCGAAGAGATCCGCCGCGCGATCGATTCGAATGGCTTGGCCCAGAGCGGTTATTCCATTTCCGAATTGAGCGGAGATGAACTATCACGGCGCGCCGCGGCAATCGTCGCGGAGGGAAAAATTCTCGGCTGGTTTCAGGGCCGCGCCGAATGGGGGCCGCGCGCGCTGGGCAATCGCAGCATCGTCGCCGACCCGCGCCGCCCGGAAATGAAGGAAATTCTCAACCGCCGGATCAAGCACCGGGAAATTTTTCGGCCGTTTGCGCCGTCCATCCTAGCGGGAGCCACTGGGGAATATTTTGAGAAATCGCATCCCTCACCGTTCATGACCCTGGCGTACTCCGTGCGACGGGAGAAGCGTGACAAGATTCCCGCGCCGACGCACGTGGACGGCACCGGACGCCTGCAAACCGTCACCCGCGAGGCCAATCCGCGCTATCACGCGCTCATTTCCGCTTTCCGCGATCTCACTGGCGTACCCGTCGTGCTCAACACTTCCTTCAACGACAACGAACCGATCGTGTGCCGTCCGGAAGAAGCCATCGATTGCTTCCTGCGCACGCAAATGGATGCGCTGGTCCTGGGCGATTTCCTCATTTCGCGCCCTTGACGTTCGATCATCCGGCCTGGAATTCACATCCCCTAGCCTTGGGGAAAGAAGTGTGGCAAGCTAGCCGACATGGGAAACAAAGACAGAGGAAAGCGCGAAGTCAAAAAGCCGCCGAAGAAGAAGCCCACTGCTCATGAGCTGGCTCGGGCGGCGGCCCCGATCTTCAAGAAACCTGCCTGAAAATCGCGCGGCGGCCGCGTTCCCGTGAAGCGACGGAACTCGGTACAATCTTTCCGTGCGCGTGCTGCTGCTTAATCTCTATTACCCGCCGGACACTTCCGCGACCGCTAAGATAGCGCGCAGCGTTGTGGAGGCGCTTTCGAATTCACAAAACGTAACGGTGCTGTGCGGGCGGCCTTCCTACGATCCTACCGAGCGGCGCGCGTGGCGGCCGTACCGAACGGAATTCGCCGAGCGGGTGCGCATCATTCGCGCTGGCTCCACGGACTTTCCGCGCTTCGACATGAAAAAGCGGGTGGTGAATTATCTCAGCTATGTGGCGCTGGCCATTCCGTGCGCGCTCTTCCTGCGTTGCGACGCTGTCGTGGCGATGACCGACCCGCCGTTTCAGGGCATCGTTGGCGCGATCTTGGCCATGCTGAAACGCAAGCCGTACGTTTACAACATTCGCGACTTGTATCCGGACATGGCCGTGGGAGGCTCGATCGTTGCGCCCGGAATGATCGCCAGAATCTGGGAAAAACTTCATCGTTGGGCGCTGCGCCGTGCCACACGCGTCATCGTTCTCGGCGAAGACATGCGCGCGCGCATTGTCGGCAAAGGCGTGGAAGCCGCGCGGGTGGTGATCGTTCGCGATGGCGCCGAAATCCTTCCGCCGAATACGCCGCTTCCGGCGCCAGATCCCGAAATTGTCCGCGCGATTCGAGGGAATTTTTCGTTTGTCCTGGTGCACGCGGGTAATCTTGGTTTCTACGGCGCGTGGAACACGCTGGTGACCGCCGCGCGGCACCTGGCGAGCGAGGGTGTGGGCCTCGTGTTCGTGGGCGATGGCTCGCAGCGGGCGCAAATCGAGGTGGTGGCCGCGGGCTCCAGCAATATCCGCTTTCTGGAGTTTTTCCCGGCGAGCAAGATTCCCTCGGTGCTGGCGGCCGCGGATGCCCACGTCATTACCGTGAAGCGCGGACTGCAAGGCGTGGTGGTGCCGAGCAAAATGTACGGAATTCTCGCGGCGGGAAAGCCCCTCTTCGTGGTGGCGCCGAAAGAGACGGACGCGGTGTCACTGGGGATTCAGAGGGGTTTCGCGGTGGCCGCTGACCCGGACCGCCCCGCGGAAGTGGTCAACGCCGTGCGCGCTCTGGCTTCCGACCCAAACAAGTTACGCGCAATGGGCAAAGCCGCTCGGGACGCCGCTCCCGACTATGATAGAGTCAAGGAATTGCAAAAATTCGTGAAAATCATCGAACATCTGGCGATTCGTGAAGAAAATCTTCGTTAAGAAAATTAGGAGGCAGCGCGCGCGTGACGACGGTGGACGGATTTTGGGCGGGAAAGACTGTATTTGTAACGGGTGGAGCTTCGTTCATCGGCTCGACGCTTGTCGATCAACTGCTGGCGCGAGGCGCGAAGAGAGTTCGTATCGTCGATGACCTGACCAGCGGCCATCTCGGCAACCTTCGCCAGCATCTGGGGACAGGAAAAGTCGATTTTCTGCAAGCCGATTTGCGGGAACCTGGTGTGGCCCGGGCCACGATGCAGGGCGTCGACACGGTGTTTCATCTCGCCGCCGACCACGGTGGGCGCGGTTACGTAGACCTTCATCAAGCCGGCCCAGCGTCGAATTTTTTCCTGGACGGCCTGGTTTTTGCCGAAGCGCTTAAAGCCAAAGTCAAGAAAGTGGTGTTCGCTTCTTCCGGTTGCGTGTATCCAAATTTTCTACAGTCAGATACGCAAAAGGAAGTCTATCTCACGGAAGGCCTCACCAAGGGCCCGAACGACGCGGACAATACCTACGGCTGGGCCAAGTTGATGGGCGAATTCACGCTGCAGGCTTATGCGAAGGAACATGGGATGGGAGCCGCTTCCTGCCGCTACTTCACAGTGTACGGCCCGCGCGGGGTCGAGAATCACGCCGTCATCGCCATGATTGCGCGCGCGTTTCTCGGCCAGAACCCATTCGAAGTGTGGGGCGATGGCACGCAAATCCGCAACTGGACCTACATTGACGACATCGTCGAAGGCACCATCCTGGCCGGGGAAAGAATTAACGACGGCACAGCGATTAACCTCGGAACGATGGAGCGCATCCGCGTCATCGATTGCGCCAAAATGGTGTGCGAATTCACAGGACATCAAGCGGAAATCAAGCTCCGCCGGGACATGCCCACCGGTCCGCTCAACCGCGTCGCCGATAATTCCCTTGCCAAGAAACTCCTTGGCTGGGAACCGAAGGTGCTTTTTCGCGAGGGCCTCAAGCGCACCATCGACTGGTACTACGCCACCCGCGACAAAGAGGAGGTCCAGCGGATCTTCTCACGCCTGCTGACGGAGCGCTGAGCCAGCGAGATCTAAATCAACTGAGCACATACAGTATCATCCGATTGAAGCAAAACTAAAGTCGCAGTATGGTGTTAGTGCTGCGTGGGGGCAGCCATTTGTTAACTTGACTTGGGAGCCGGTCCCCAATCCGGCGAGAATCACGTGAGCCACCAGGCGTGCCGGCCGGGCTGGATTCGACTCACCTGATAAACGAGGCTGCATGGCCGCGGGCCTGCTTGCTTTTTTCATTGCACTCTTTGCATCGCTGATGCTTGTCGTTCCGGTGCGCGCCCTGGCGCTACGTGTTGGAATGGTTGACCTTCCGGGACCGCGCAAAGTTCATCTCACGCCGATTCCCCTTCTGGGCGGGCTGGCGATGTACGCCGCGGTGGTGATCGCGGTGCTCTTTGCCTTCAATGGACCGGCGCGTGCCCAGATCGTGGGTATCCTCATCGGCGCGACGCTCGTCGCTGGCGTGGGCATCTTGGACGACCGCGGTTTGCTCCATCATCAAGTCAAACTATTTGTCGGCATGCCCCTAGCAGCGGCCATCCTGCTGGTCAGCGGAATTCGCCCGCAGCTTTTTAGCGTGCTCGTGGGCGGACGCAGTGGGGATTTTCTGGACGCGGCCCTCACAGTTGTTTGGGTCGTCGGGATTACCGCCTCCTTCAGCATCCTCGATCACATGGACGGCCTATGCGCCGGCATTGCCGCCATGGCTTCCGTTTTTTTCGCTATGCTCGCTTACCTGAACGGCCAGACGCTGGTGACCACGCTGGCCGCCGCCGTTCTCGGCGCTGCCGCTGGATTTCTCCGGTGGAATTTCAAGCCCGCGAAGATTTTCATGGGCGATGGCGGCGCCATGTTTCTCGGCTACCTGATGGCCACGCTGGGCCTGAAACTTCGCCTGGAGAATTCCACTCATCTCTCGGGGTGGCTTGCGCCGGTTCTAATCCTTGGGGTGACCATTTTCGATACCACGCTGGTCACCATTTCCCGTTCGCGGCGCGGGCTGCTGCCTTTTGCCACGCCCGGGAAGGACCACGCCGCTCATCGGCTTTCCAATCTTGGTCTCGGGCACCGCGGCGCAGTCCTGACCCTGTATTTGCTGGGCGCTGTTGGCGGCGGTGCGGCCGTGCTCGTTAGTTATCTTTCCTCGCCAAAGGCTTTCCTGGCGGGTACTGTGGCCCTGGGCATCATCTTTGCCGGGGTTGCTTATCTTGAGCGCGCGCCCTACGAACGCCAGGACCGTAAGACCTTCGCGGCCTCCCAGAATAATCTCTGAGTTAGAAAGCCACGTCCCTCGCAGATGCCGGTCTTCTCGGTGTGTTGGCCCTCGATGGCGGATTCGCTATACTTACCGGGCGCCCTCTCACTCACACCTCTAGCAACCCCACAAGAGTCGAGCGGGAAGCGAGTAAATTACTTGGCGTGAGATCCCTGATAAGCAAAATGGTCGGGGAATGCGCGTCTTGGAGATGCACGTAAACTTTGTCAAATAGTGAAACACGCCCGCGCCTCCAACGGGACAACCCGGAAGTCATTGTTGTTGGCGGCTCCGCCGCAGGGCTCTTCACCGCCGCGCGGGTGGCCCGTGGCGGCCGTCGCGTGCGCGTGCTGGAATCAAAACCGCAATTTGAGCCGGCAGCGCGCACACTGATTGTCACCGATCACTTCCGGCATCAAATGGGCGCTTTCGCCCGCGAAAGCATCATCAACGAAATCCGCCGCTTCGAGCTCTTCACCGACGGCCGCTCGGCGCAAGTCGCCCTCACCAAGCCGGACCTCATCATTGAGCGCTCGCGCCTGATTCCGGCATTGGCCCGCGAGGCCCAGCAAGCGGGAGCAACCCTCTCGTTCGATACGCGTTTCCTGGGAATCGGTCCAAACGCGCGCGGATTGCGGCTGGAAGTCGAATCCGGCGGCCAGCACGAAGAGTTGCACGCAGACAGCGTGGTTGGCGCGGATGGCGCCGCGAGCCGCGTGGCGCGCGCTTCCGGCTGGCCCCCTATCGAAACCGTACCCCTCGTGCAAGCCATCGTACGGCTGCCGAAAGATTGTCCTCCCGATACCACGCGCGTCTGGTTCGTGCCGGATGATACGCCCTACTTTTACTGGTTAATCCCAGAATCGCCGGAACGCGCCGCACTTGGCGTGATCGGGGAGCACGGCGGCGACATCAAACGCTGCTTCGAACGCTTTCTGGAAAAAAAACGTCTCGAGCCGCTCGAATGGCAAGGCGCGCGCATCCCCGTGTATCGCGGCTGGGTGCCGGTCCGCCGGCAAATCGGGAACGGAGAAGTCTACCTGGTGGGTGACGCCGCGGCGCAAGTCAAAGTTTCCACCGTCGGTGGAATCGTTACCGGCTTTCGCGGTGCGCTCGGCGTCTCCCAGGCACTTTTGCAAAACGGCAGGAGCAGCGAGCTGGCGGCCCTGCGCCGCGAACTCGGAACGCACAGGCTTATTCGCCGTGCGCTCCACCATTTTGCGCAAAAGGATTATTCCCAGCTCGTGGATCTGCTCGACGCTTCCACGATGCAATCGCTCGGGGAGATCAACCGCGATGAGTCCACGCGATTATTGTGGAACGTGGTGCGCCGCCAACCGCGCCTGGTGCTTCTGGGGCTGCGTGGCTTGCTGATGGGGAAAGCGAGGCAAGGTTAGTTCCTGCTGGCGCTTTCGAATTCACCCATCGAACTCTGCCATGGCAGGAATCCGCGCTGCTGGCAACAACTTTCGATGAATCGCTTTGTTCCATCAATCGATTCATTCACAATAAGCCTTTGATATTTCGCTTCGCTTAGGGACTTCGCCCTTCGAAGCTCGTCACAGGAGCGTTCGCCTTGCGCATTTCCGTCATCGGTTGTGGATACGTGGGTCTCGTCACTGGAGCTTGTTTTGCCGAGGCAGGGCACCAGGTTGTTTGCACGGACATCGATCGCGAACGCATCGCCAAGCTCAATGCCGGCGGCGTCCCGATCTACGAGCATCATCTCGACGAGATGCTCGCCTCTGCCCACAAAGGCGGAAAAATCGCTTATACCGCGGACGCCGGCGAAGCCATCCGCGTGGGTGACGCCATCTTCATCTGCGTGGGCACTCCGCCGAAGGATTCCGGGGAAGCCGATCTCTCCGCCATTGACCACGTGGCTCGCCAGATTGCCGCGGAGGCAAAAACACCCAAACTCGTGGTGGAAAAAAGCACCGTTCCGGCACGCACGGGCCTCGCACTCAGCCGCGCCCTATCCGCCTACTCTAAGAACAGCAGCGTGAAACACCGCGTGGCCTCCAATCCCGAATTTCTTCGCGAAGGCACGGCCGTTTTTGACTTTTTCCATCCCGACCGCATCGTTGTCGGCGTTGAGGATCCCTCCTCCGCGGCGGAACTCCGCGAAATCTACCGCCCCATTCTCGAAAAGAGTTTCCGCTGCCCGGTACACAATGGGACTTGCCCTCCGGGCCGCAAAGCCGAGTTCCTCGTGACCACTATCAACAGCGCCGAACTCATCAAGCACGCCTCAAATTCTTTTCTCGCGCTGAAAATCAGCTACGCCAATGTGATCGCCGACCTCTGCGAAAAAATTGGAGCTAACGTCGAGGAAGTGACTCACGCGATGGGACTCGACGCGCGCATTGGCGGACAGTTTCTCAAGGCTGGGCTTGGCTACGGAGGTTTCTGTTTCCCCAAGGACGTGCAGGCGTTCATTCACTTGTCGGCGTCCGTGGGCGTGGACTTTGACATTCTGAAGGCCACCGAACGCGTCAACAAGCAGCGCATCGACCGCTATTTTGAAAAAATTCGCCAGGCACTATGGGTGGTAAAAGGCAAACGCGTCACCGTTCTCGGTCTAGCCTTCAAGGCCAATACCGATGACATCCGCTTCGCGCCCGCGCTGGAAGTCGTGAAGCGCCTCCTCGAAGAAGGCGCGGTCGTGCACGCCACGGACCCCGAAGGCATGCCGCGCACCAAGGACCTCTTTCCGCAGGTGCATTATCACGAAGATGCCTATCAGGCTTTGCAAGACGCCGATGCCGCGCTGGTTTGCACGGAGTGGGATGTTTTCCGCAAGCTTGACTGGGATCGCGCCGGAAAAGTGATGGCCCGGAAATTGGTGATCGACGGCCGCAATCTCTACACCCCGCAAGGCATGCGCGAAAAAGGCTTCGAATACTACTCCTTCGGCCGCGAGTAGTCTTCGCGTTCAACCGTGGAAATGGCGGATTTCCAACCCCAATTTACAGCTCCGGCATTTCTATTTTTACGCTTCTATTTTCTTATTTCCTCTGAAAGACTTCCTTGAAATACGCCAGCGTCAGCTTCAATCCCTCTTCCAATCCAACCTTGGGCTCCCACTTCAGAATGCGCTTTGCCTTGGTAATGTCCGGGCACCGTCGTTTGGGATCATCCTGAGGCAAAGCCTCGAAAACAATTGGCGGCGCGTTGTCAAACTGTTTGCGGATGCGCTCGGCAAACTCGAGGATGGTGATCTCTTGCGGGTTGCCAACGTTTGTCGGCAGATGCTCATTCGACATCATCAGCCGGTAAATGCCCTCGATCAAGTCGGAGACGAAGCAAAAGCTCCGCGTCTGCTTCCCATCTCCATAAATCGTCAGGGGCTTTCCGCTCAGCGCCTGGTACACAAAGTTGGGCAGCGCGCGCCCGTCATTCAACCGCATCCGCGGCCCGTAAGTATTGAAGATTCGCACGATGTGCGTGTCCACGTTGTGATACCGGTGGTAGGCCATAGTCATCGCTTCGGAAAAGCGCTTGGCCTCGTCATAGACGCCGCGCGGCCCAATGGGATTGACGTGTCCCCAGTATTCTTCAGGCTGCGGAGAAACTTCCGGATCGCCGTAGCATTCGCTGGTGGAAGCGAGAAAAAACTTGGCGTTTTTCTTTAGCGCGAGTTCCAGGGCGTTTTGCGTGCCCACGGATCCTACCTTCATCGTGGCAATGGGATGCTTGAGATAATCGGGAGGACTCGCCGGCGAAGCGAAGTGCAGCACGTAGCCCACTTTTCCCGGCACCTTCAGCGGCTTGCTCACGTCCGCCTTTTGAAACTTGAACTTTTTGTTTTTCGCCAGATGGCTCAGGTTGCCCTTCGCACCGGTAATGAAATTGTCGACTGCCAGCACGTCCCACCCCTCCGCCAGCAGCCTGTCGCAAAGGTGTGAACCAAGAAACCCTGCGCCGCCCGTCACCACCGCCCGCATGCAACCTCCTCCAAAAATCAATTGCACAGTGTAGCCCGAGCGCCCCCGATTGACCACTTCGCCGGGGCGGGATAGCATGCGCCGGTTCGCCAATGGCAACGTCCGACAACCCCGCATCTCCGTCCCGGTCGCGTTCTCGCACCTGGGGAATTCTTTTCGCGCTGGCTGGTAGCGGCTTGGTCCTTGGCCTAGTGATTTTCTTGGGGGTGGGCCGTTGGCTGGTGGTAGAGGACCCGCTGGTAAAGGCCAGAGCGATCATGGTGCTTAGCGGAGCGATGCCCTTGCGCGCCATCGAAGCCGCGAAACTCTACCGCGAAGGCTGCGCGCCGGAAATCTGGCTCACCCATTCCACAGAGCCGGGTGCAACTCTGCAAGAAATGGGAGTTCCCTTCTACGGCGAGGACTATTACAACAAACTCGTTTTGATCCACGAAGGAGTTCCGCCGCAAGCGATTCACGTCCTCGAACCGCCGATCGTGAACACTGCCGACGAAATTAGAGTCGCCGCCGCTGCCCTGACACGCGCGAACGGCAACTCTCTGATTATTGTCACTACGAAAGCCCATACCCGCCGCGTTCGCCGGCTCTGGCAAAGGCTCGCAGCCGGCCAGGGCCGCGCCGTCGTGCGGGCCGCCGGGACCGATCCCTTTGACCCCCGGCACTGGTGGCGGACCACCGGCGGCGCTCTCGACGTGCTGCGAGAAGTCCTGGGCCTCTTGAACGCCTGGGCGGGCCTGCCGCTCGACCCGGCGCAATGATTTGGAGTGCGGGAGCTTGCTCTCGCTTTTGCAGCCGAGCCATTGCGACAAAGGTGAAAGCGGAAGCGGAGCTTCCGCACTCCATAGGAAGAAGTTCAGAAAAAGAAAAAACGCTTGCGGCGCCGCGGAGGCAGCTCCTCTTCGACTTCGGGAACGAACGGCAACTCGCGCCCCTCGAGGGCCGCAAGCGGATTGTCCTGAAACAAAGCGTGGGCTTTTTCCTGGCCAAACCGGTCGACAACCACGTTGTATGCGGGTTGCAGACGAAGCGGCCGCGATTGCGTATTGTGCGCATCGCTGGCCACAAAATGGATGAGGCCATTGCCGATCCAGCGCAGAGCATCCTGCTGCGCGCCGGGACCGAAGCCTCCCGTCAACGCGCCTCCGGTGACCTGCACAAAGCACCCCTGACGCACCCACTTTTTCAGGCGCTCCGGATGCGCGCGCAAGATGGCATTGCGCTCGGGATGGGTGATCACCGGCCGCATACTGGCAAGCTGAATTTCGTGCAGCGCCTGGTCCATTGCCGGCGGTATCGAAAACTGACTGAACTCCACCAGCAGGTAATCGCGCTGGTGGATGCAGTATTGCCGGGCTTCTTTGCGCAACGAGATGAGATTCTCCGGGTTGAGATGAAAATCGCAGCCCGTCGCGATATTCAGCCGGTCGCCGATTTTAGCCTGCAGCTCGTCTCGGAGGTGGCGCACCTGCGCGAAATCGAAAAAATATTCATTGCTGGAGTGCGGCGTCGCCACCACGTGCGTAATTCCATCGGCAATCGCCGATCGCGCCATGGTCAAGGATTCTTCCATGGTGGCGGGGCCGTCATCGATTCCCGGCAGAATGTGACAGTGCAAATCGACCATGCGAATGAACCGTCCTTAGCGCCACCAGGCGCTGCACGCTTGCCACGCGCCAAGCAAAACGAGGATCCCGGCAAAAACCTGCCGCATCCGCCGCGGCTCGATCCGTTTGGCCAGTTTTCCGCCAGCGATGCCGCCCAGAAACACGCCGGGAATCAGCAGCAATCCCGTTTTCCACGAGACGAATCCTTCTTTAGAATACGCCAGCAGCGCCAGCACTCCGGTGGGCGGAATCAGCGCAACCAGGGAAGTTCCCTGCGCGCGATGCTGGCTGAAAGCAAAGAGCAGCCCCAGGAGCGGCACGAGAAGCACGCCGCCGCCTACGCCAAACATTCCCGCGGCAATTCCGCACACGCAGGCAACCACGAAGATTCCCGCGCTGTGGATAGCCCTCTCAGGCACCGGATTTCTCCTGCTCACCACCGGCCACGCGCGAATCGCGCTGCGTCTTTCTCCAAAGCAGGAATCCCGCCAGCACCAGGAAGCAACCGAACAATCCTTGCAAGTTCCGGGACGGCATGGGAAGCGCGATCAAGCTACCTGCATAACCTCCGAAAAGCATTCCCAAGGCGCACAAAATTCCCGCATGCCAGTCCACCTGGCCCTGCTTCCAGTATTCACGCAGCGCGCCGAGGCCAATCGGCGGGAGCAAGATGAAAAGCGAAGTGCCTTGCGCCAGGTGCTGATCTATGTGCAAGAGATAAACCATGGCCGGCACGAGAACGACGCCACCGCCTATGCCGAGGAGGCCCACCAGCACACCAACGCCGAGTCCGAGCAAGAGAATAATGAATGTCATAGTGACGAACTGCGCTGCGTGCAGCGCCTCGATGATTCGAATGCAGCTCTTCCATTTTCCTATCTCCCGCTTCTCCCGGCAACCCGCGTTGAACAAGCGGTAACAGTGGAAATGCGCGGCTTTTTTTGTTTGCGCGGAACCTGCTATATTTACTTGTCTTTGTCGCGTCGGCCCCGTGGCCTGCTGGCGGTAGCGTGCCCGCCCGCAACATGGCATCCCCAAAAAAACGCGAATCCCTTGATCCCGGCTAAGCCGGGGTCAACCATAAAGAGGAGTTTGACGGAACTCATGCCAATCGACCGGAAACCGGAGTTTTTTAAAGGCGCGCAGCTCAAGGTGGGAATCATTGGCTGCGGGTACGTGGGCTTGCCGCTAGCGCTGCGCTTCGCCGAAGCGGGGCACAAAGTCACGGGATTCGATGTTGATCCCCACAAAGTGTCGATGCTCAACGCCGGGAAGTCCTACATCGAACATATTCCCCAGAACAAGATCCAGCAGTTCGTGAACAGCAGGCATTTCAGCGCGACCAACGATTTCGCCAAGTTGAAAGAAGTGGACGCCATTCTCATCTGTGTTCCCACGCCGCTCGATGAGCGCCGCGAACCGGACTTGAGCTACGTCGAGCAAACCGCTATTTCGATTTATCCGCACTTGCAAAAGGGACAGCTCGTTGTTCTGGAATCGACGACGTACCCGGGCACAACCGAAGAGCTGGTTTTGCCGATTCTGGAGAAAAGCGGGTTGCGCTGCGCGATCGCGTCCGGACCGGAAAATGAAAATATGGGGTGCGATTTTTACCTGGCGTTTTCGCCGGAGCGCGAGGACCCGGGAAACAAGCAGTTCGGGCTGGCACAGATTCCGAAGGTCGTTGGCGGATTGAATCCGCCGAGCGGACGCGCCGCGCTGGCCTTGTACACGCAAGTTGTGGCGCGAGTGGTGCCGGTCAGCTCGACGCGGGCGGCGGAAATGGCCAAGCTGCTCGAAAATATTTTCCGCTGCGTGAATATCGCGCTGGTCAACGAACTGAAACAGCTCAGCCTACGGATGAACATTGACATCTGGGAAGTGATCGACGCCGCCGCGACCAAGCCATTCGGATTCATGCCGTTCTATCCCGGCCCGGGCCTCGGCGGGCACTGCATCCCGGTGGACCCGTACTATCTTTCGTGGAAAGCGCGCGAGTATGACTTCGCGACGCGCTTCATCGAGTTGGCCGGGGAAGTCAATACCGCGATGCCGTATCACGTCGTGGATGCGGTGGCGAATGCGCTGAACGATCACAAGAAGAGCATGAAAGGCTCGAAGATCCTGGTGCTCGGCGTGGCTTACAAGAAGGACGTGGATGATTTGCGCGAATCGCCCACTCTGAAAATCATGCAGCTTCTTCAACAGCGTGGCGCCCATCTCGACTACAACGACCCCTATTTCCCGAAACTCCACAAGATGCGGCACTACAATTACGAAAACATGAAATCCGTGCCGCTCAATCCGCAGACGCTGGGAAGCTATGACGCCGTCATCATCGCGACCGACCATACGAGCTACGACTATGCGGCGATCGCCGATGCCGCGAAGCTGGTGATTGATACGCGCAATGCGACGCGCCGCGTGGTGCGCCACCGCGAAAAAATCGTTCTCTGTTAACGGGAAAGAGGTTGAAAGTCGACGGTTGAAAGTTAAAAGTAAGATCCCAGAAAAATGAAGACGCGCGTTCTAAATCGGTGGCCTTCCTACCATGCTTTGCAGCTGAGGCTGGCGACAGCCGGCTTGCTACTTCGATTTCAACAGTTCGACGCGGGCGGTGGCAAAGGGCATTACGGCTTCGAGGGCGACCGGAGTGCGTGCGGCGTCATTGGCCAGGTATAGCGTGAAGGAGGCGTCCTTCATCTCGACGCCGTTCTCGAACACGCGAATCCCGATCTTCGAGGCAGTGTAGTCTCCCGCCGGCACGCTGACCTTCTCGGAACCGGGCGCGAGTTTGGCGCGAACGTCGTACAGTTTGTGGCCATCGTATACGGGGCAACGCACCTCGGGCGTTTTTGTCCAATCCGCGTTGCGCAAAAACTGCATCATGCCGAGCGGATCGCGCGTCCCCGGGAGCACGCGCGCTTCGGTTGCTTCCGGCGATGCAGGCTCCTTACCTGTCGTGGTCATGCGCTGGATGGATTCCACCTTCTGGCCACGCTCGCTCAAATGCATTTCATATTGCAGACTTGCGAGCGACGCGGCATCACTGAAGGAATCGAATTGATCGTCCAGCTCGAAAACCATGCGCAGAGGACTCTGAGTGTGGGCGAAAGCCTGCAAGTGCCAGGCGCTCTTTCCGAAGAAATTGCCGCGCCCGGCAACCTGCAGCTTCAGAGTCGCGACATCGTTGAGGTTGGAGACATTAGCAGTAAATTCCAGAATTTCACCGGCCCGCAGAGGCAGACCTGTGTCAACTGGGGGGATGGCCTTTTTCGATTCGGCCGGCGAGGTTGAGCGCGGCGACTTCACTGCCGCTGCATTGGCAGGTTTTTCGGCCGGGGGCGCTCCGTGAAAACCGGGCGGCTCCGTGGAGACGACTTCCGGAGTGGGCTGTTGCCCGCGCGCGCGCAGCCAATAAAACGCTCCAGCGGCGCAACCCAGCACCACCAGCGATGCCATGCCGATCGCGGTCTTGCGGCTCATGCTGTTTTGTGTGACGCTCCCTTGAAACTGCTGCTTATGCGCCGTGCTTCCGTCGTACAATATCTTTGCATGCGCGGAATCAAGCGGCTCCCTTCGCCGGCTTGCCGCGAACTACGAGCGTATCAAAACGCGGGCCAGTCGTCTTTCCCGGGCCGGCGTCAAACCTTGCAGTGGCCAACAGCCGTTGGCGGACATAGTACGCGGCCGGAAAGCGGCCGCAAGAGCTAGGAGGATTTCCGGAATGCGCTACCTCGTCACGGGCGGGGCCGGCTTTATCGGCTCGAACACGGTGGATGAACTCGTCCGGCGCGGCCATAGCGTCGTGGTGCTCGACGATATTTCTTCGGGCAAGGAAGACAACCTGGCGGAAATCCGCAACAAGATTACCTTCATCAAGGGCAGCATCACGGACATCGAGGTAGTGAGGAAGGCGATGCACGAAGCGGAATACGTGCTGCACCTGGCGGCGCGTACTTCGGTGCCGCGTTCGGTGAAGGACCCCATCGAAACGAACAAAATCAACATCGACGGGACGCTGAACGTTTTAGTGGCGGCGAAAGAGCTTAAGGTTAAGCGCGTGGTATTTGCCGCTTCGTCCTCCGCTTATGGGGAGACCGCGACGCTGCCAAAAGTGGAAACCATGCAGCCGGAGCCGATCTCGCCCTATGGCGTCACGAAATATGTTGGCGAGCTGTACGGTCAAACGTTCGGGCGGTGCTACGGACTGGAAAACGTGGCGCTGCGTTATTTCAACATCTTTGGGCCGCGCCAGGATCCCGGTTCGCCGTATTCGGGGGTGCTGGCCAAGTTCTGCGCGGCGTACCTGGAAGATACGCCGCCGGTGGTTTTCGGAGACGGCGAACAGACGCGCGACTTCACTTACGTGGAGAACGCCGTGCAGGTCAATCTGCTGGCTTGCGAGGCGCCGAATGCTTCGGGAAAAGTTTTCAACGTCGGGGTGGGCGGACGCATCTCGCTTAACGAAGTCCTGCGTGAGCTTGGAAAAATTACCGGTAAAACTCTGGAGGCGAAGTACGAAGCGCCGCGCGATGGAGACATTCGCGATTCCCAGGCGGACATCTCTCAGGCGCGGCAGATTCTTGGCTATGAGCCGAAGGTTACGTTTGAGGAAGGCTTGGCGCACACTTTCGAATGGTATCGAGAGACGCAAACGAAGGCGGCTGCGAAGGCGGAGAAGTAAAGGGTAAGCGCTGACTTGTGAGCGGTGAAGAAGCGCGTTTGCAAGACCCGTGCGCACGCCAGGAAGAGCGGCCCGCGCCACCTCGGAAGGCGGGCCCTAAATGCGCGAAAGCCAGCCTAGAGGCAGCCGGCGCGTAAGGGTCTCAGCGGCACGAGGTACAGAGTCCGCACTACCGCTCCGAGTATTCCTCGCCGCCACGCCCGCCACGTGGCTGCGGCGGCGGCGGGACTATGTGGGGAATGCCGACGTCATTCATCTTCTTGTTCAGCGCAGGCAAATCCTCCTCGGCGATTTTCTTGACCTGTGCGGAAGCATCGTTGACCAGGGGAGCCAGCTCCGCCAGCTTTTCCTTTTGATGGCCGCTGGGTGCGGCGACGAATCCGTCCAAATCATCGAGCAGATCCTGGACTTGATTGGGCAGTGGGTCCGGCTTCCATTCGAACGGGGGGCCGGCGTTTCCTAACCCTTCGCGTTCGCGGATGAATTTTTCGGCGGCGGCGTCCACTTTTTTCTGCAGTTCATCCGCGGCTTTGACGATATCGTCGGGGATTTTCGTGGTGTTGGACTTTCCCGCATCTTTTTTCCACTGTTCCCGCGCGGACTTCAGCGCCGTTTGAATGCCTTCAATGGTTTTCCGGTCCTTGTCGGTACTCTTGGCCAGGGGATAGAGCTGGTCGATCATTTCGCGGCGCGCCGAGCGGTCCGCGGAGGAAATCACGACACGCGTATCCTCTTCGACGGTGACTTCTTGCACCGCTTCCTTGTCACCGGCTTTGATCTTGATGGTGTACTCGCCGGGCTCGACGAACGGGCCGCGCGGCCCGAAGCCATATCCCCCGGCGATGGCTTCCAGTTGTTCGGGTGTTGGCTCCGCCGGGGGATTCGAACGCAAATCCCAGTTTGTGCGGTTGACGCCCGCCGTGCCCGGGCCGTCCATCTCGCGAATCACTTTGCCGTCCTTGTCCAGCACGGTGATTTTTGCCTTGCCTTCCTTTTTTTCCGCGGCCTCGTTCGTAGCGCCGGGCTTGGGCTTGTCCCCGGCCGCGTCTTTCTTGTCTTTTTCGTCCTTGTCTCTCGCTGGGGCTTCCGCCGGAACGGCTTCCTTGAGGTAGTAGCTCAAGATCGCACCGAACGGCGGATTCTTTGCGGTGAAGGATTTCTGTCCGCCGCTCCAACGGCGGGTACGCAGATGCCAGGTTATGGCGGTGCGCGGCGGAAAAAATGTCAGGGGTGCCGCCGTGACGTTCGCATCCATTTTCTCAATGGGCGTCAGATCGTCGAAGACCCAGACCGAACGGCCGTGAGTTGCCAGCACTAGGTCATTTTCGCGCGCCTGGATTTCGATGTCGTCTACCGGCACCGTTGGGAAATTGTTTTTCAACGCGGTCCAATTCGCGCCGCGATCCCAAGACACCCATAACCCGAACTCCGTGCCCGCGAACAAGAGGTTCGTGTTTCGTGGATGCTCGCGCACCACGTGAACACTTCCGGCGGAATCGGGAATCCCGTTGCGAATGGCTTTCCAGTTCTCGCCGTAGTCGCTCGTCGCAAAAATATAGACGCTGTTATCGTCGCCGCGATGGCCGTCGAACGTCAGCAGCGCCGCGCCTTCTGCGGTTTTCGATGCCGCCACGCGGCTCACGTAAGTCCCTTTTGGCACTCCGGGCACCTTCGACGCCACATTTTTCCAGGTCTTCCCGCCGTCGCGTGTCACCTGCACGTTGCCGTCGTCGGTCCCCGCCCACAAAACATTTGGTGTCACTGGCGATTCGCTAAGCGTGGTGATCGTCGGATATTCCTGCACGCCGTCGTGGCGCGAGAGGGTGCTCTTGTCGGGAGTTTTCCCGAATATTTGCAGCTTGTTGCGGTCCACGCCGGTGGTCAGGTCACCGCCGAGGGGCGTCCAGTTGTCGCCGCGATCCGTGGACTTGAACAGATAATTTCCCCCGTAGTAGACCGTGGTGTGTTCGTGTGCGGAAACAGCCACCGGCGAATTCCATTGGAAGCGGTAGTGCGGCTCTCCGGCTTTGGCTTGCGGGCGGATGGAACGCTGCTGCCCGGTGCGCAAATCGCGGCGGTCGATGTAGCCGTCTTGCGACTCGGTGTAAACGGTCCATGGCTCCACATTGTCGATGGCGGCATAAAAACCGTCGCCGCCGTGAATCACCTGCCAGTCTTCGTTCACGATGCCGTCGCGGGTCAGCGTCTGGCTCGGCCCGCACCAACTGCCGTTGTCCTGCAAACCGCCGCAGATGTGATAGGGCTTTTCGTTATCGAGGCTCACCTCGTAAAACTGTCCGATGGCGATGGTGTTGACGAAGTCCCAGGTTTTTCCGGCGTCGTAGCTCCAGTGAATGCCGCCGTCCGACCCCGCTAGCATATGACTCGAATCCGCGGGATCGATCCACATGGCGTGATAGTCCCCGTGAATCCCTTTCACGCGCTGCGTTGAAAATGTTTTTCCTCCATCCTCGGAGTAAAACATCGGTGCGCCAAGCTCCCAGATGCGGAGATCGTTATTGGGGTCGATGCGAATCTGGCTGTAGTACGACGGCCGCGGATTCGTATCGCCCATCTTCTTCCAAGTTTCGCCCTTGTCCTCGCTGCGAAAAGTCCCGCCCCTCTCGTGCTGCACGACGGCGTAGACGATGTTCGGGTCTTTGCGGTAAATATCCAGCCCGATGCGCCCGGTCTCCCCGCCGTTTTCATACGGCAGTCCTTTGGTTAATTTTTTCCAGGTTGCGCCGCCATCGGTCGTCTTATAGATCGCGCTGTCCGGGCCGCCGCCATTGAATCCATAGGGCGTCCGCCGCCGCTCGTAGGCCGCGGCATATAAAGTGTCCGGACTCTCGGGGTCCATGGCGATGTCGCTCACCCCGGTGTCGTTGTTGATCTGCAGCACAGGCGACCACTTTTTCCCGCCGTCCACTGTCTTGTAAACTCCGCGCTCGGTATTTGGGCCCCACAAGCGTCCCAGCGCCGCGACGTACACCACGTCAGGATTCTTCGGATGAATTACGATGCGCCCGATGTGGCGCGTCGCTGCTTCCAGACCCATCTTCTTCCAGGTCTTTCCGCCGTCGAGCGACTTATATGCTCCATCGCCCCACGAGGAGCTTTGCCGGTTGTTCGGCTCGCCGGTCCCGACCCACACGACCGAGGGGTCCGACGGCGCAATGGCGATGTCGCCGATCGTCGAAACGCTCTCCTTATCAAAGATCGGCTCCCAGGTTGTGCCGTTGTTCGTTGTTTTCCAAACGCCTCCCGAAGCCGTGCCCACGTACACGATGTTTGGGTTGCTCTCCACTACCGCGAAATCGTCGATGCGCCCGCCCATAGTTGCGGGGCCGATTTCCCGGAATTCCAGATTCTTTAATTTATCGGTGGGATTCGGCTGGTCGCCCGGCGCCGCCACCGCGCTCATCGCCCAAGCGCCTAGAGACGCCGCGCAAACCAGAATCGTCCGCAAAGCATTCCATGTATGCTTCATTTCCATCCCCCTGTGTGCAAGACCTGGCATGTTACCCCGGCACGGCCGCCGATCGCATCAAGTGTTTTGAAAAGGGTGATTTGAAAAGACAAACCAACCCGCTGGATTTACAGACGTGCCGCACCGTGGGTTCGTTTCGCTCCACTGCGATTCCGCCCTGCACTGCTTCGCGCGCGCATGCAACTCCGCGCTTGCCCTCACCTTCAAATCCCTACGACCCCATGCTAGGCTATCCAATTGTTTTCATTGACCGCATGTTCCGAGTGAACCGCTACCCCCATGCACGGGTTCATGCCGCGCTCCGCCCTTTTTTTCTACAGGCGGCGCTGCTCCTCGCGTTCGCCGCCGGGACGCCACGCATGGCCGCCGCCCAGCAGACCCGCGTTCCTTCCGCTAAAGGCGGAGTTGCCAATCTAGAAGCGAAAACGCAGGGCCGCAAAGGCGACGTCACCACCGCCGACGGCGACGTCGACATTCACTACGGGGACACCCGTCTTCGCGCCGACCACGTCGAATACAACGGCAAAACCTACGAGGCTACGGCCACCGGCCACGTGCAGCTCGATTACGGCGACGAGCACCTCGAAGCCAACGAAGCGCATTACAACGTCAGCACCGGGTACGGCCGGTTTCACAACGTTCGCGGCACCATTAAGATTGAGCGGCGGCCGAATCCCGCGCTCCTGATTTCCGACAATCCGCTGTACTTTGAAGCGCGCGACGTCGAACGCTTCCCGGGAGACATCTACCTCATCCACCGTGCCTGGATCACTATTTGCGACCCCCAGCATCCCAAGTGGCAGTTCTACGCACCCAACGCGCGGATCCATCTCGACAAAACCGTGGCGCTCATCAACGCCAACTTCCGTCTTTTCCGCGTGCCCCTTATCTGGCTCCCGTACGCCTCCGCCCCCGTCGGCCGCAAAGTCCGCGCGACCGGTATCCTCATTCCCGACATCGGCCAGAGCTCGCGCAAGGGCTTCATCTTTGGTGATGCCTTTTATCTGGCGCCCAGTCCGTGGATGGACGCTACCGTTGGCGCCCAGTACTTGAGCCGCCGCGGCGTTCTCGAACGCGGGTCCTTCCGCGCCAAGCCCTTCGAAAATACTTCGATGGAGTACACCTATTTTGGTGTCCAGGATCGCGGCCTGCTCAACCCCAATGGCACACGCAGTCCGCAGGGTGGCGATCAGCAGCGCCTGGAAATCCAATCGCTATTACCCGGCGGCTGGCGCTTCGTCACGGATTACAACCATCTCTCCTCGCTTACTTTTCGTCTGGCGTTCGCCGACTCGTTCGGCGAAGCCATCAACTCCGAGGTGCGCACCGCCATCTTCCTCACGAACAATTTCCGGGGCTTCAGCCTGAATTTCGCCGGCCTTGACGACAAAAGTTTCCTCACGCTTCCCACGACAACGACCTCCTCCACCGGCGTTGTCACTCCTGTTCCCGGCACCAGCGTCACTCTCCGCAACCTGCCGGAGGCGCGCTTCGGCTCGGTCGAGCAATCGCCCTGGCGCAACGTCCCCATATATTTCGGGTTCGACGGGTTTGCCGGAGTGGTGTTCCGCAGCGACCAAACGATTCAAACTTCCAATTTCGTGGATCGCTACGAACTGGCGCCGCGCGTTACTGTTCCGCTGCACTTTGGCTCGTGGCTCGGGGTAACCACTTCCGCCGCCTTCCGCACCACGCGCTACGGCGATTCTTACAATTCCGCGGGCCTTCTCAATGCCACCGCGATCTCCCGCAACACCGGCGAGTTCACCGTCGAGCTCCGCCCGCCCACCTTCCAACGATTCTTCGACCGCACTTCCTTGAAAAAGGACAAGGCGCGGCGCCGGTACAAGCACACCATCGAACCAGCGCTCACCTACCGCTACGTCACCGGCGTGAATCGCTTCGCCGAATTCGTCCATTTCGATTCCGATGCCACGCTTACCAACACCAGCGAAGTCGAGTACGGCATTACCCAGCGGTTCTTCCGGAAAGACGGCGACGGCCAGCCCGAGGAACTGCTCACCTGGCGCATTGTCCAGAAGCACTATTTTGATCCGACCTTTGGCGGCGCCATCGTCGACGGTCAGCGCAACGTCTTTCAGGCCCTGGACTCGATCTCGCCTTTCGCTTTTGCCTTCGGTCCGCGCAACTGGTCTCCCATCGTTAGCGATTTCAAGATCATGCCCGGCGGCCCCTACGATGTGGAGCAGATTCTTCAGTACGATCCCCAAATTCAGAGACTCGTCACCATCGGCACGCTCCTGAAAGTAAAGCCCTATCGGGAATTTTTTGTCACTACAGCCTACTTCCGCCTGAATGACAATCCTTCCCTGCTGCCTGCCACGAATTTCCAGCAGCCGCTTTCGAACCAGGTTCGGGCGCTCGTCGGCTACGGCAGCGAAACCCGCAAGGGCCTCAACCTCATTACCGGCGTCGGCTACGATTTCGAGAACAAGACGCTGCAAAATCAGACCGTCCAGCTCAGTTACAACGGCGGCTGCTGCGGCCTCGCCGTGGAATATCGCCGCATCAACCTCGGCCAGGTTCGCGCGGAGAACCAGTTTCGCCTCGCGTTCATTATTGCGAACATAGGCACCTTCGGGAATCTCCGCCATCAGGAAAAAATCTTCTAGCCGGGGCTTGCGGCGGCGCGATTTGGCGCGGGCAACTTCACCTGTGATTGAATGTGATGGCCATGAACGACACCGATCTCGCGTTCGCCTCCATCGAAGAGGTGGCGAAACTTTTTCGAAAACGCAAACTTTCTCCCGTCGAGTTGACCAGGCTCATGCTCGCCCGCATCGAGCGGCTGAATCCCAAGCTGAACGCGTACATCACCGTCACCGCTGAACTAGCTCTCGCGCAGGCCAAGAAGGCCGAATCCGAACTGTTTGCTCCGGGCGGCCGCAAAGCCCGTCGCGACCGCGGCCCGCTCCACGGCATTCCCATTTCGCTGAAAGACAACATCCACACCAAAGACATTCGAACGACCGCCGGTTCAAAAATCCTGAAAGATTTCATTCCACAACACGACGCTCAAGTCGTCGTCCAGCTGAAAGAAGCCGGCACCGTGATCCTTGGCAAGACCAACATGCACGAGTTCGCCTACGGCGTGACATCGAATAATCCGCACTATGGTCCGGTCCGCAATCCCTGGGACCTCGCGCGCATTCCCGGAGGTTCGAGCGGAGGTTCTGCTGCCGCCGTCGCCGCGGGACTTTGCTTCGGCAGCATTGGAACGGACACTGGCGGCTCCATTCGCATTCCCGCATCCCTCTGCGGCGTCACTGGGCTGAAGCCAAGCTGGGGCCGCATCTCATGCGAAGGCATCATCCCACTTTGTCCTGCTTTCGATTGCGCTGGCCCACTGGCTCGAACCGTCGGTGATGTCGCCGCTCTGACGGGAGTTCTTTACTCTCGTGTGGGCCGCGAGCCAAATCTGGCAAGACCTTCGGCCCTGCGGGCTGGCAAGGGAAAGTTTTGCCTGGGGATCCCGCATCAACTATTTTTCGATGCTCTTCCCCCGGAGGTTCGGAACGCCTTCGACTCCGCCCTGCGCGATCTTTCCCGCGCCGGCATGACCACGAAAGACATTTCCATCCCGCTGCTCGATGAAACCGAGGACGCCGGAAATCACATCGCTTGGACGGAAGCGGCGCTTTACCATCAGCAACAGGGATATTTCCCTGCCAGATCCGCGGAGTACGGCGACGACGTGCGTTCAAGACTGGAGATGGGTTGCAAGGTGCCGGCAGTTGACTACCTGCGAGCGCTGGAGATCCAGAAGCAGTTTTTTCAACAACTGCATATGACACCCGCGGAAGCGGATGTGGATGCCATCGTCTTTCCCTCGACCCCTATCGAGGCTCCTCTCTTGAATCAGGAAACCATCCGCATCGGAGCGCACGAGTATCCGGCTCGCGCTCTGCTGCTGCGTCACAATCGTCCAGCAAATCTGGCCGGCGTGCCGGCCGTTTCCGCTCCCTATGGCTTTACCCGTTCGGGATTGCCGATCGGTTTGCAGATCATGGCCGGCGTGTCGAGCGAACCCATCCTGCTCCGCATCGCCAAGATTATCGAGCATGCTCGCCCGAACCGCGCCCGGCCCCTGTTCGCTGTTTAGTGCGTCATCGCTCGCACAATGCGCCATACCCCAATTCGCTTCTTCTTACGACTTTAGTGCCCCGCCGTCGCAACTGCTCCTCGCGTCTTCATCAACCAGTCGCCGATCACATATCCCATCGTCCCGGTGACCATCCCGCCGAAAACATCCGCTAGATAGTGGTACCGGCCCCACACTGTTGATACGCACATGCACATAACAATGGGTACCATCACCCAGAACATCCAGCGCCTATGCCGCCACGCGCCCCACAACGCCGCCACCGAACCCGCCACGTGCTCGGAGGGAAACGCCGCGCCCCGTACCCGCCCGAAGTGTTCGATGAAATTGATCGTCGCCGTGATGGGCCCGCCCTGCAACGGTCCATGCCACGCCCCAGCCATCGAAAACCAGGGACTCTCAATCGGAAAGAAAACCGCAATGCAATATCCGATTGCATACCCCGCGGCCGAATAAGTCATTACTGACCAGTAGCCGCGCCAATCCCGTCGGTAATACAAGACCCCGCCCAGCACCAATAGATACGTGAAGTACGTGAGATACGCGAACTGCATGAAATCGTTGCGCGCCGGTGTTGCAAATTGCTCCATCCATACCGTCGGATGCACCCCGGTCAGCCAGTAATCGGCGGCGATGAGCTTCGCGTCCTGCCAGCCGGGCGTCACCAGATGCACGAGCCTTCCCAACTCTTCAAAGCAAAACAGAAAAAACAGATGCGGATACCAGTGCCGCCAGAAACGCCAGAACTTCACGGAAAGCGTGCCGCCCTGCTGCTCCGCGCGCTCAGCGACTCGGGCTTCCACACGACACAAGACCAAGATCAGCGCTGCCGCCAGCGTCTGCACACCGAACAACTTCACCGGATGCCCAAGATTTTCCGCGAACACCGCGATTAGCACGCAAGATGCTGCCAAATACCCAAGCGCCACCCATTCGAATGCACCGCAAGACGCCCAAGCCGCCGCCGCTTCGCGGCTAACCCAATGCGCGATTCCAAGTTTGTCCGCTTTGAAACCAACTGCACATTCCTCGTCTCGCGCGGCGCCCACTTCCACTTGCCAAGCGAGCGCCGCCTCCTCTCCTCGATAGTTCTGTCTCGACGCGTCATTCATTCGGCGTTCTCCGCCTCATCAAATCCGTCCAGCCATTTCTCCGCAATTCGTACGCAAAAAGCGCGACATTATGCAATCGCGCTGCGTTGTTCTTCCTTCGTCTTGACTTCTCTGCGCCCTCTGTGTCTCTGCGTTAAGCTTTCTTCTCCCTCCCAATTCAGCACAGGCCACCCCCGCGTCCGCGCAATGCCTGCAAGTTCTTTTGACGGGTTCACCGGCGTCGGCCAGCCCACCACTTCCATCAACCACCGATCATGCAAGCCGTCGCCATAGGCGTAACACCTCCCTAAGTCCAGCCGCATCTCCGCCGCCAGCTGCCTTGCCGCGCGCGCTTTCGCTTCCCCAAACATTGCCTCGCCCAAAATCCGTCCCGTCCACCTGCCATCCATTTCTTCCAGCCGCGTCGCAATTACGCGAATCACTATCGTGATTCCGCGCGCCGCAACCTTCGTTTCCAGCGCGCGCGCAGCCATCTGCGCCAAAGGCTCCAGAGTCCCGCTGATCACCACCACTTCGTGCCCCTGCTTCGCATGCCATGCCGCGGTCTCGATCGCTCGCAAAAAAAAGGTGGGGACAGGCAATCGTGGAGTGCGCCGCGGAGGAGCCGACGCCTGTCCCTCGGCCTGGTGGCCGTCTTTGTCCCAAGAGGAGACATTTCCGTCTCCTTCGCCACGCTCGTCAACAATTTGCACGCCACGCAAATACATTTTGTTCGCCTGCAAAATCGCGCCGATCCCGCGCCGCGTCAGTCTCAGCACTTCCCTCAACCAAAAAATATAGTTCTTCGCGCGAATCTCCCGCCGATACCGCAGGGTTCGAAAGAACCTCCGCTCCAGCGACGGCAGCGTCAAAAGCGTCCCATCCAAATCAAAAAACGCCGCAACTCCTCCCCCTTTCTCCTTTACCTCCTTTACTTCCTTTACCTCTTTTATTTCCTTCCTCTCCTTCACATCGCCTCCCACGCTGCGGTTTTTGCATCCCGGATGCTGTTATGGGCCGCCCTCTTGATTCCCCGCGCTGGCCCGACGCTTCCCACAAAGTATTTCCACCCTTCCACCAGCACCGGCAATCCCCGCACCAGGCAGAACGCCGCCGTCATCCACGTCAATACGTCGCCTCCCACGCGAATCATGCCGTGCACATCCGCCGCCAACTCTCCCACCAGGGCCACCGGCCCGCGCGTCAGCGCCAACTCCAATCCCAAATAGCAGAAGCACAAACACTTCATCGCTGCATACAACCCGCGGCTCCAGCGCGACGCCACCAGCGCCTGCCCCCACCAGGTCCGCAGCATGGTATTCGCGCCCCAGCCGGCCCCCAGCGGAGAATGCCCCGCCTTCATCGCCAGCCCGCGCAAAAAGTCCGTCGCCGCACCGCGCGCAAAAAACAAAACCGGCAGCCACAACGACACCATCCCCACCACCGCGAAATACGTGAAGTACACGTTTTCGATCATGCGGTCGCCCAGGATGTCCAACTGTGCGCCAACCGGCGTGGCCATTTTTTTCTTCCGCGCGAGATGCCCGTCCAGCGCGTCCAGCGCAATCGC